>JACCDP010506707.1_pt1 | contig 189146 bp, 242 predicted proteins | sample 7445841 | NCBI WGS metagenome assembly JACCDP01 (sample SAMN15323441, study PRJNA562643) | freshwater metagenome | isolation source: river surface water | place: USA:Blue River Watershed | collected 2017-08-17
ATTAAAAGATAAAATTTTAGATGAACATTCCAAAATTGTACCTTCTAAACAATACTCAAATGAAGAAAAATATATATTTTGTAAAGAATTATTGATTCATATGAAGGAGGAAGAAAGTATTATATATGCCGATTTGAAAAGTTCATTGGTCTAATTATTTCATACGCTTTCCAAGTGTAACAAAACTGTCAAGTGCAAACAGGAAGAACACTCCTGTAAAAATGTAGAGCATCATATCCTGAGAACTGGGCGCTTCATATCCAGTCTTATTTTGTTCAATCATTCGCATGATTTTATCAAGTTTCACATCATACGCTGCTTCTTGAAACGAAGGAGGTGCATATGAAAAATTGGTGCCCGTATCCATGGGATAATAAGGATTTGAATATTGAGCCTTTGTAGATGACCAATTTGTCATATGTTCTTTTGTATGGGGAACCTTTGCAGGGCCGTAATTTGACTCTCCCTCCTCGTCAGATCCCACAATTGGGAGTGACTTCGAAATGTCATCAATTGTCTTCTTATGGCGCTGAAGGGCGGCTGTTGTTCGGTGAATCGGAGTAGGAAAAACTCGACCTTCTTTTTCGGGATCACGTTTCTCGTGTGGAGCATCATATTTTGAAGTCATATCATAATGCTTCTTTGGAAAGGGTTTACCCCATACTTCTTCTAAGCTGGCCATTCCACTTGTTGGAAAGAGCACAGAAAAATATTACCACTCTTTTCAAACAAATGAAGCTTACTCAAAAAGAGTTAATCTTACTTGTCGTGATCATCGGATACATTGCTTTCTTCACTCACCCCCCGCCTTCTCATATTACAAATCTACTTGAGAGTCCTGTAGGACATATCATTGCCCTTCTTGGAATCTTATATGTGACTGTTTACCAAAGTTTGCTCGTAGGCGTATTCTTAGGTATTGCCTACATTATGACAACTCCCCGTGTCACTGAGTATATGGATGAAAAGCAGCAGACTCCGAAGGGCCCCGAAACTCCTGCTCAGCCTAAGTCCGCTGGAGTTCCTCCCCCTGCAGTGACAGGTGCTGTTGGTTCTTCTATGCGCAAAAAGGGAGATACTCGTCTTCCTCAGGCACAGGGTAAATCAAATACTATGAAGCCTACAGAAGTTGTTCCTCCCAAGCCCGCTACCCCTCCTCCTACTGCTAAATCTGGAGTTGAAAACTTTGCTTCTTTTTAAGTAATGGTATATCCGTACATTCAATATGTGGAGAGTTCTCCAATGTTCGCAGGTATTATGATGCTTTTGTTGAACATCGGAAGTCGTTATATTACACATGAGTACAGTGACAGCGATGAAGAATATATGCAGAATATAGTTCTTCGTCGGTTTGCTATTTTTGCGGCCTGTTTCATTGGTACTCGCAGTATTGTGACTTCAATTCTATTAACAGCCGGATTTGTTATCCTGTCTGCTGGAATCTTCCGTGGGAAATCAAAGTATGCTCGTGAAGGAATGAGAAATCCTGATATGAGTATGCGAGCAGCCGCTGGATTATCGGGTCAAATAGATGCTCCTGCTTATGACGCAAGCGCTCCTACATTGTAAGGAAAACGGAAACCTAAAAAACACGTAAAAAATACAGTAACAAGATGTCGGGCGCAATTGAGTACGCAAAAGCGATGATCGGGGCGCCGTACAAATACTGGCACCCAAATGATATCGTTCGGGAAATCAACGATGGACCGTTTTGGGCCTCTTCGGGTCCACTACCGTCTCCCGAACAAGTCAGAGCAAGTTCTTGCAATTGCGCAGGACTTATAAATTTGATGAGACGGAAGGCCGGACTGTCTATTCCAGGAATGGAGGGTGGTTGGGAAGTTCCCGGAGGGACCCCCGCATGGGAGATGTATCTAGATTGGAAAGATTGGGCGGAAATGTTTGATCCAAAGAAGAAGTACCCAGATGGAACACTTCTTCTGCGGACGTACAGATCTCCGCACGATCAGGGCCACTTGGCAGTTATTGTGGGAGATCAACTCTTGCAGAGTTTTGGAGACAGAGATTATGATCCGGCCGATCATTCAACGATGGGTCCCGGAATCAATATGGACATTTCTGTAGAGTATTCACATTCACTGGACCCAGAGGGGTACTATCAGTTTGCGTGTTTGCCGGAAAATTGGTTAGAAAAAGATTAAAGCTTAATACTCACCGAATTCTTACCGGTTGAACCACCAGGTTTCTTCATTGCCGACGGAGGCATGGTTACCTTTTTTGATTCCACGCTCACGTTTGCATTCACGGACTTCAGGAGTTCATCAATGTTTACGACAGGACCCTTCATTTCTTTGATGGGAGGAGGCGGAGGACCCATGTTTACTACTTTGGGGGTTTCACGCTGAATGGATGCAGGAACTTGGGGCTTAGGAAGCTTTACAGGACTCTTAATTGCTGCAGGAGGAGCTCTCATATTGGTTTGTTGAGGCGGGGGAGGAGGTACCATTCCACTCATGAAGCTTGCGAGACCAGAAAGAGGGTTGGCCGAAGGAGGAGGAGGCATTACTGGAGCAGCCTGAGGCGCAGCTCGCATATTTTGGGCTTGCTGTTGCATAGCAGCTGTAGCAAGCTGACGAGCGATGTCGGGATTATTGCGCATAACCTCATCAATATTTGGGATAGGAGCCTTGCGCGCCATCTGATTCGTTAGGTGAACCATATAAACCATCATACACGTGCGAATCGGAATGCGAACAAGAGGATGCATCTTCATCTTCTCACCATACAGATCGTATAACTCCTCAAAATCGTCTTCCATATCGCCAACGTTCATTTGAGCAGATTCAGAAAGGCCATCCAGTTGAAGACCAAATGCTTTCATGAGAGGAACGTTCTTGGAAGACCACTCGAGAGCAGACATACCGGTGATGAACCAGTCACAGAACTGCTTGATGGTCGCATCCATATCCTTCTCACGCTTGATGAAGTCGAGTTCCATCTTCATTTCCTCCAGAGGACTGTCGAGCGTAAAACGTTTGCGCATGGGGACTCCAAGCTTGGAAAGACGCTCAAACTTACGAAGAAGCTCGTATTTCTCTTTCATCACGTTCTCCTCCGAAATACGACGAGTAGCATGAGAGGGACCCAGAAACGGCTCAGCATTTAAATTTTCAAGACCATCCGAAGTCTTCATAGGACCGACTGAATCTAAATTGGGCATCAGCTTGGGAGCGGGAGCTTCTTCTGCTCCAAGATTGAAAGTAGGAAGCTCAACAGATTCTAAGCCTCCAATATCTAAATTGACCGGAGTAGATTCTGCAATCTTTGGATTTGTTAAAAAGTCTAGGCCTATGACATCACCCATTTGTTTGAAGTGAATAGACAGTTATGAAAACTACAACGCACAATCAATTCCAAACTGTTTTAATCTTTCTATGTTATCTTTAACTCTTGGAAAGATAACAGCTGACTCTGGGTTCGATGCTCTTGCTTGTCCAACCGGTTCTGGACCACAAATTTCAATTAGTTTAATGTACTTATTTAGTACTTTGAATGCTTCTTGATAATGCTCGGGATGTGTTTGTAGATACATATGATCTAAGAACCAAGGGGGGTAATTCCAATATTTCTTTTTACAAGAAAGATCTGATTGATGTGTCACGTCTAAATTTACCCAAAGTTGAAGAACTGGAGCAGTCATATCTATAAATTCCCAAAACCAAAACTTTTGAAATTTGAAGGGTCCAGATGTAAGATAGCGTTCCGTATTTTTTACTCCATCCGGACACACCGCATGTAAAAATAATTCATGAGACTGTGTAGTATCTCTACACCATCCAGAAGTATTAATATACTCTAGAAGTCCGGGAGTCATAATAAAATCGGCATCCCATTTGAATCTCCACGGATAAATTGCCTGATTGTAGCACCACGTATAATACGTCATGATACTGTGTGGAGAATTTATGTCTGTACATAGTGTTTCATATCCCGGTCTTGAAATTGGGTTATTATATTCTAAAACTTTAACATTCGAATTTTCAGATGCAAGTTGTTCTGCGATTTGTTTTGAATTATCAGTACACATATGCAGAATAAGTAAAATTTCATGAGGAATTGTAAGATCAAAAAGAGATCGTATCGATTTTTCTAAAATATCATCTTCATCTCTTATTCGAACAATAAAGGAAATCCCGTTGTCCATTTTTTAAAATCATCAAGATTCATGAAAGTCGTGTATTTTCCAGGACCCACAATCCTTGAAGGAAACAGTCGGCTAAATCATCTTTCTTTGGGTGCTTCATCATGTAATCTTTCCAGCCTACTGGAACCAATTGCTGAGCATGAATAATACCAGTATTTTTTCGTCCTTTATACGTTTTGGTAGCATCTTGAACCGTCACAATATTTGTTAATTTATGAGTTGCTGAAACTCCCTTACATTTGTACCCAGCACAAACAAACCACATATGCATCATCGCCTGAACACAAAGCATACGCTTGTCAGGCTGTTGCTCAAAACAAACCAAATCTGCATTATTCCAAATTGATTTGCGAGATTCCAAACATTGTGCGATAGGATCGGCCAGATCTACAACTGAAACATGTTTGGTAGATTTTACACATTTGACCCAAGTTTGTGATTTCAAATATTCGTAGTATCTGTCAACTAATTCCTTCTTTGTGGCTCCACCGATGCCCGCTGCTCTACAAAGTGCTCGCATACTGTCAACGGGACGCTTGTTTAACTCTGTTTTGGTCAAAGCTTTCAATTCATCAGAACCCTTATGGCGACCACACGAATAGCTTTCCTGTCTCACCCAATTAGCTGGTTTCTTACATTTGTGGCACTTCGGATTATCATGTCCTGCCGATTCTGCCATAACATCAATCAAATCCCAATGAGTAATCTTGAGATTGGAACGATTGGTTCCTTCTAAAATACAAAACGCCAAATTGCGTAGTCCTATATCAAATGAAACTAACTTCATTGTATTATTCTTAAGCCGTAGCTTTAAGCAGTTGAATCAGAACGGGTTTCGCATCACGCTTACCAAAGGGAATACCCTTCTTGCTGAGCATTTCACGAAGTTGAGCAGCTGTCTTATCTTGAAGATCATCGACATCTACCTTATCGACAGCCTGAGGTCCATCCACCTTTTCAACCTCCTCCTTTACAGAAACACGATCGTCAACCTCTTCCTCTTCTTCATCTTCGGAAACAGGTTCTTCCTGCTTATCTTCCACTTCAGGCTGAGGAAGAGCTTGAGGAGTCAGCTGAGTTGAAATCACAATTGCGAGTGATTGAATATGCTGAAGCATGCGAGTCTGTTGCCAGTAGAGGTATCCGACCATTGCAGATAGTACAAAAACCATAGAGGCTAAAACAACAATTGTTGCGTAGGTAAGTTCCATTTATTCCTTGATTGGAAGAAAGCTTCTCTCTTTAAACGTAATAAGCATGCAAACAATTTCTCCGTCGGATCTTCTTCGTCAAAAGCGTTTACAACTCCTCACAAATGCGAGCCATGATGCTCAAAGCACCACAGGATTTGTTCATCGTCTAGCAAATACGTTACCTATTAAATTAAGTGCAATCAACAGTTCAAAATTCACTGTGACTCCTAGTCAAAAATCTTTTACAACTGGAGTCACTAAGGGACCTACAGTTCACGTAAAGTTTTAACCTCACATAGGAAACAAGAATGCCAACCCAAGACGCATCGTCGTTTACTCGCAAAGTAAAAATGAACGCTATCCAAAGTCGAGGAGACACTGGATTAAAAGTTTACACTCGTCTTTATCAGTATGTTCCTCGTTCTGCTGGAATCAATGACTTTTTACCCACGTTTTTAAATAAGTCTGCACAGCCGGTAACTTTAGCGGCAAAAGGTACTCCTGTTCCATCCAAAAATTTTATTTATGTTCGTCAACCTCGTCTGCTTTAAAATTCTTCATCGAGACGAATAACCATATCTTCTTTCTTCATACCAACTCCTGGCTTTGAATACTCAGAAACCTTCTTCTCAAAGAAGTTTGTCTTTCCCTCGAGACTAATCAGATCCATAAAATCAAATGGATTTCCAGCGTTATACACCTTTGGATATCCTAGTTGAACAAGGAGACGATCTGCCACAAATCGAATGTATTGACTCATATCCTTTGCGTTCATTCCAATGAGTGAAACAGGAAGAGCATCGATAATAAATTCAGTTTCATAATTAACTGCAGACTCTACAATTTCGTGAACCTTTTCTTTATCAAGCTTGTTCTGAAGTTTGTGATACATTGCTACAGCAAATTCAGTGTGGAGACCTTCATCGCGAGAAATTAGTTCATTAGAAAATGTGAGCCCCGGAAGAAGTCCACGCTTCTTAATCCAATAAATCGCACAAAAGCTTCCACTGAAGAAGATACCCTCTACGCACGCAAATGCCAGAAGTCGAGTCGCATAATCCTTTGGAGATTCGATCCATTCAATTGCCCAAAGTGCTTTCTTTCGAATCGCGGGAATTTTGTCGATTGCTCGAAAATAGGTAATTTGCTCGTCCTTATTTTTTACGTATTGATCGATCAGGAGTGAATATGTTTCAGAATGAATACCCTCCATTGCATTTTGAAGACCATAAAACAGTCTTGCTACAGGAGATTGAACTTCTCGCTGAAAACGAGACGCCAAATTTTCTTGAACAATTCCATCCGAACCAGCAAAGAAAGCCAAAACATGCTTCACAAAGTATTTCTCATTTTCAGTTAGTTTTTCCCAGTCATCCTTATCTTTGCTGAAATCAATTTCTTCTACTGTCCAGAAAGATGCTACCGCTTTTTTATAGAGTCGATAAAGATCTTCCTCTGAAGGCGAAATAGGGAACAATGTATAGCGCTCACCAAGTGTAGTGTTAGACGTGTCGAAAAGGGGCTCCATGTTGGTAGAATGAGAAAAGCTCTTAAACTCTTCCATTGTATTTAAGATAAATGACTACACCGGGCAATGATCCGTTTTCGAGTACAAACACTCGAAACCTTCTTCAACATTTGATCTCTCCAAAAATTGTAAGTGACGGATCTACTGGTTATGCAGTAAAGACCGATCTTATCAACATAGATCATGTTTATTCGAATGTGAAAGGAACTGTTACTGCAAATGGAACAACCGACGTTTCTGTAACAAATTCTGAGGTAACTGCCAATTCTGTAATTATTTTAACTGTAAAAACTGTATCAGGTACAGTTGGACCGGCTTACGTATCTTCAACCACAGCGGGCACTGGGTTTAATGTTAAGAGCGCTTCGGGAGATGCGAGTGTTTACAACTATTTGATCATTAATTAAGTTTTTGAACAAGTTTGTGAATGGAGAGAGCAGAAACTCCAGATGCCTCTGAAATTTGTTTCATGGATGCCTTTGTTTTAAGACCAAGCACATGAGCAACAACTCCTGCGACAATCGTTTTGGGAGTGTGCTCAAAATCATCTTCAGATCGAGTTGAAATATCGTATAGCAAACTCATGATTTTATCTCGATGAGTGTCGTTCAGTTCCATTGATGTACACAGACGCTCTGCAATTCCAATTTGTGTATCCAAAACAGTATTGCTTGTTGGAGAAAATTGGGCAACCGCCTTACACAAACTGCGAATATTGACTAGAAATAGTTTTGAAATTTCTTCGTGACTTCGCACAGCGCCGTTATTTTTACAAGCAACATAAACAGCAGCTCCCATGAGAGCGCGGCGAGTTTCTCCCCGTACCTTTTGCGCGTCTTCCATCTTCTTGTAAAGTCCACATGCGTCCAAAATAATTGCCTTGGGAAGTCCAGCTTTCGTACAACTCATAGAAATTGCATCGAAAATACCCATCCATGATCTTTCACTGTTTGAAGATAAAGACCATGACGAGAGACGTTGGATTGCTTTGAAATGTGGATTTTGAAGCGCTGGACCTTTGTAGGAAATAATTGATCCATACGACGACTCTGGAAGCAAATCGGAAGTTGTAAATCCAGTTCGACAATTATCTTCACCTTTTCCATCTTCGTAGTTTCTCCACTCTGCTCCTTCGTCAATTACTTGATCTAGAATTACACCGCATTTTTCACAAACTTGTTGACCTTCATCAATCACCAGGGAATGTTCACACTCCATTTTGGTGTATTTTATCTTTGGTTTGTTTCCCATCCATTTTACGCGTAACACTATCACTCAATTCAGTATAAATATATTGAATTTTGTGAGACAGATCTCCGAAAAATAAGAAAATTGCATATGCGAAGAAGATTCCTGAAATGTATGTGTCTACACTTTTGTCAAATTTTTTAGAAACTGGAAAAATAGGAGGAGCCTTTTCTATGAAAAACATTGACCAATACGCAATAATACCAATCACTACAATTTCCAGTAAAACTTCTCCGATCTTAAACGATAAGTTAAAGGCTTGCCAATTTTCATCGAGGCTGTAAAATACATTTTTCAATCCAAAAGAAAGAAGACCACCGAATCCAGTATAGAACGCAGCAAGAATTGCTATGTTCAAGCAAACCATTAAAAACACACCGGGTTTCATTATTCTGTACCCTTGAGAATCATTACTCCTCCACCAATCATTCCAATTGCAATAAAGTCGTGCCAGTGAAGTCTTTCTTTGAAGTACAGAACACCAACAGTTGTAGTAGCCATTACCGACAGACCAGACCAAAGAGCATTTGTCATTGCCATACCAGTCAGTTTAAACGTTTGAACGAGCATGAGACCAACTCCAACATAGAAAAGAACGCCTAAAAAGAACCATCTCCAATTGTCAACCGATTTTTTGAAACAAGTCATAGCCGATGTTTCAAAAGCCACGATAATAAGAACATACAACACTAACCACCCATAAGTTGACTTCATTTATTATTACCATTCATAAAAGCTAGTGTAGAAGGGTCATACACCATTGGCCGATAATTTGTGGCAAGAATAGGTTTCCCTAAATCGCGAGTTTTTACAGGTTTCAACCAAGAAATAAATAAGTATTTGGTATCCACAACCCAAACCCAATACCCGGCTCTTGCAAATTCAGTCACCAAAAATTCAAGCGCTTCCTTTAGGGAAAAAAGAGGATATCCAAATACATACGTGGGAACTTCGTACAGAATGTAGGGAGCAGCAGAATTGTGAATCGCCTGCTGGCGAATTTTAGCTTGAATTTGAGCAATCACTGGACCCATAGCGGCCATACGATTGCTCTTTCGTTCTTCTTGTTCATCCCATACGTCACGAGCTCTCAGCATTCTAACTTATTATGATACAAGAATGTCTGTTGTATTTCGCAGGCTTGCACTTGGTGGAGGAGGAGCAAAAGGCATTCTCCATATTGGAGCACTCCAAGAACTTTCAACTCAGCAACCTCTCTACTTTCCAAACGGAGTTTACGGTTCATCGATTGGTTCTATTTTGGCCACATACATTGCGTTTGGTCTCCCGATTGATAATACAGTTCCACTCTTGAAAAAGTATTTGGTTCTCGAGAAGATCGCTCCGAAGCCAAATTTTACTCAAATGGCAAAATCGTTGTCAACAAAAGGAATGTATGACATGGATTCATTTGAAACATTGTTAATTGAGTTTTTTAAAGATGCTGGATTAGACATTCGAGATAAAAAGATAGTTGACGCAAAAATGCCTCTTCATATTGTCTCTTCAAACATCACCAAAGGAATTCCAACAATATTTTCAAACAATGTCCCTATCATTTCTGCATTAAAATGCTCTTGCTGTATTCCTGGCGTCTTTCGTCCACAAGCGCTATACGGACAACTTTATGTAGATGGAGACATGTTTACGCCTGCTATTTCAAAAATTATTCCAAAAGATGATACAACTTTGATTCTGAATTTAAAAAAACAGAATGCAACGATTATGACTCCTCAAAATATTGAAAGCATTTCTCCTCTCGAGTACATTGGAAATTTATACTTGATGACAATGACTCAATTTTATAATGCTCAAAAGGACAATTCAGCAGTTTCGTTATTTCATCCAAAGTTGTACAGTTCTACAGCAATTGAAGAAATTGACGTAGAAGATGTTTTACAAGTTGGTAGAGCTCAATTACGACGATTCCTTTCCAAGAACTGTGATCAGGAAAGCGCGGAAAGCAGCGACACTCGGCTTTCCTAACATTTCATACACTTTATCTTTTGTTTCGAGTTTGAAAGTTGGATATGCTTTAATTCCATAGAGCGCCGATTTTCCTGTTTCATTTTCTGCGTTTACTTCTTCAAACACTACAGTTGTGGTTCCATATTTTTTAGGAGTGTTTTTATGGATTTCTTTCAGGGACGCCCAAGGTTGCTGAGCTTTCTTTGACCAGGGGCACCAAGTTGTGTAAAAAAACATAAATTTAGCCTGATTTTCGTCAAGGCCATTATTTGTCATCGGAGGCTCTGTTACTGAAAGAACACTTGCCCCTGGCATAATTCCCCAAGCAAAATAATAGGTTACAATAGCCGCAACAACAAGTGCCAGTGTAATTCCAAATGTCATTCCAATGCTTTTAATGTCCATCTTTACGAAACGACGGGTATAAAACTTTTACAAACTTCTGCTCGTTTTTGTACCACGTGCGGTACGCTTCTTCTTTGGCAACGAGTGGTTCTCGGATAAGATGCCACGAAATTTGGAATGTTTGGCGTTCTGGCTCATAGGATTTGGGGACAATTTTGTACCATTTTCCTTCGTATCTGACGGCTTGCATTTTTTCTTGAAACAATTATGTTTCTCCCAAAATACTTTCCATTTTGTAGGTGGTTTGCTTAATTCAACCCATTCATCAATTGTGTAGGTATCATTCATCGATGAGTTACATCTCGAACAAATTGGTCTCAAATTTAACAAATCCGTAGACCCTCCTTTGCTCTCTGGCACATTATGTCCTGATTGAAAGTCAAATACTGTAATTCTATTCTTACACCAGCGCACATAGCATTTGGCTTCAAATTTTTTACCAACATGTGTTATCCAAACTTGCTCTCGAAGAGCTTTCGGAATTTTGTCTTTCATTTACGTATTTTTACAAATCAAGAACTAAATGGAAATACAATGCCTTAACTGTAAAACTACACTTAAGGAACTGTTTTGTATTTGTAAATGTGGTCAAACGTTTATACAGAGAGGAAAAGTTAGGAGTACATGTGGATTTACGCAGGGAATCCAACAAGACCAGCGCCAACACCAAACCCAGCACCAGTGCGAGCAGACGCACCCACAGAAGGAGCATAAATGTCAAGGATCGCAAACGTCGCAAGTGCAGTGAGGGCGATCATTCCGATTTCCGACATCTTGAGAGTCTTACCAGGGAGGACGTACGCAGCAACAGCAACTGCTAAACCTTCGAAGGCATACTTGACGACGCGGGACAGAATATCACCCATATCAATTCCAGGGGCAGCTTTAGCTTCAGGCATTTTATAAGTTCCTAAAGAGAAATTATTGGACGAAGTAATATGCAACTAATCCAATTACAACTGCATGTACGGCTGCGTTTGTCCAAGTAACTTGACCTCCAAGAAGCCACTTTTTATTAGGACCAGGCGGAATCGAAATCAGAACTCCGGGAGATAACAGAAACGCAATAATTCCAACAGTTATAGCAGTTTGAACAGATGCCATTTATATATTTTAGTCATTTTAAACAATGGAAAAGGCATGCTTCTTAGGAAAGCAAAAAAAGGTTATTCCGTTTGTTCCAGAAATAGAAGTTGAAGAAGTTCCTGTTACAAAAGAAAAATATACAAAGTATTTTCCAGAAAAAGAAAATTTAGATTATACGAAACTCAGACTTTCAAATATTGGAGAATACAGTATTGCTAGACCTCACATTGCGGATACAATTGCGGAATCTATTTTGAGCGATATTGGAGAATCTTCAACTGTTACAGATGCATTTGGAAACATGGGAGGAATGACTATCGCGCTTGCCAAGCGATTTTCAAAAGTGAATACTTGTGAAATTGTTCCAAAGCACTGTGAAATTTTGCAGAATAACCTAGAACAGTATGGTCTTTTTGAAAAGGTAACTATAACATGTGGGGACTACATGAATGTTATGAAAACTTTAAACCAAGATGCCATTGTGCTTGATCCTCCTTGGGGAGGAACTGATTACAAAAATAAAAAATATATAGATCTTGGACTTAACAATGTTAACATAATTTGTATAATCAATAAACTTTTAACAAAGGCAAAACATATTTATATGATGGTTCCGCATAACTATAAGTATGAAGATTTACGTTTGATAGATCCAAATTGTGAAATTCTTGTAAAAAAGCTTGAACCGGAACGAAAACAAAATTCAAAAATGCTTTTACGATTTTCAAAAACAAAAACAGGAGGCGTACGTACTAACAATAAAACACGTCGTCATAGAAAGTAAGGATGAAACGACATTATAAAGTTCGTGTTCTGGTAGATGAAGATGCCCAAAAGAAATATAGCATTCGATTTCCTGCTCAAATTGAATTCTATATAATCACATATTTGAATGATCCAAATGGTTGGGGGCCTTTTTTTGAACCAGTCTCTATGAACGAAGACGTTCTTATTCGTCTGACAACTCCCGAAGTAATAGAAAAACATTGTGGAGTTCCGTCTAATTTATCATGTGCTGAATTAGGCGGAAAGCATATGTATTTGAACGCCGATCGATGGTTTCATGGATCAAAAGCAAGTAAGCTTAGTTTAGAAGATTATCGTCAGTACATGGTTTCTCACGAAATTGGTCACATTTTGGGATTCGATCATAAAAGTTGTCCTTGTCCGGGATGTAAAGCTCCCATCATGATGCAACAAACATTGGGGATTGGAAAATGTGTTCCAAATACAGATGTAAATTACACACAATAATTATTGTACAGTAAATGAAAGTTGTAACAGCGGTTGTAAACAATCCTATCTTCATCGAAATTCAGTATCACACATTGAAAAAATATTTTAAAGGAGACTATGAATTCATAGTGTTTAATGATGCAAAGGATTTCCCCGATTTTACAAATGATGGAGACGTGACAATTCGACAGAAAATTCAATCACTCTGTAATTCATTGAACATACGATGCGTAAACATACCAAATGAGCAACATAAAACAACTCAGTGTGCTGCGGTCAGGGCTGCAGATTCTATGAATTATATACTGAATTATCAAAAACAAAATCCAGATAAATATTTGCTGATTGACAGCGATATGTTTTTGATTGATCACTTTGATGTATCAAAATACGATCCATACAGTTGTGCGATTGTTTTACAAAGTCGTGGACCAAATTCTAGCTTACACTATTTTTGGAATGGAATTTATTACTTTGATTTTGAAAAGCTTACAAATACTGAACTATTAAATTGGAATTGCTGTGACAAATGTGATGTTGGTGGAATGATGCAAAACTGGTTAAAAACACAAATAGCAGAGGCAGATATTCCAAATACAGATGATCTTCGATGGACACCCAAAACGTTTTTTACTGACAAAATTTATTTTATCAAACATTTATGGTCGTGTACTTGGAATTCATCAGAACTTCCAGAAAACTTAAAAAATCGTCAAGAATTAATTAATTTTTTCAAAGAAGACCCAAGAAATGTAAACGATAAGTTTTTTTGCGAAATTTATGATAATGTATTTTTACATTATAGAGCTGGTGGAAATTGGATGAAAGAAGGATTAACTCTACACAATCAACTCTCTGAAAAGTTAAAAGCGGTGTTACTCACGAATCTTTAGAAAATGTATTCCCAATACTAAAGTAACAGATGACGAACTATACGAAAAATATGGTGAGCGTGGTAGCTCTCATGTTGTTCATGTTGGGATCAACGCTTACAGTTATTGGCATATTCAAAACAAACGAGCTAAGTGAGCGACACATTGATGATTCGCTTATCATTCCATCGCAAGTTGTAAATGGTATTACGGTTATGTTTTTACTCTATTTAACATCTACAAGTTCATTTAGTCCCGCATATAAACTTTTAATTATCTTCCTTCTTGTGAGTGGATTAATTATTGAAATTTATTTAACAACATATGCGGATCGCCGAGCAGAATCGATTGCTGCCTACGTATTTGTTTCGCTAAACTTACTTATTCGTGCATTTTTCTTGATTGATTTAGTCCAAGGTGAATGGGTAAAACCTTTTACCGGAAGCATTAAACCATTTCAACAAACTATGAAAGAAACTGTAGTAAAACCAGTTGAGAAAGTTGTAAAGGAAATTATTCCAACTGCTCCTCCCAAACCTGAAGTAACCCAAGATACTGGTCGAGACATACAAAGTAAGTGGAACGAACTAAAACGAGTTCTTGAAGCGAGGCCCGGCGGGATAGACTCGGAAAGTGAAAAAGATGCTTGGAAAAATGTAGTAAGACCCGCTAAAGATTCTGGACGAACAGACGTTAAACAAGTTTTACGAGAAGCCGTTGAAAAAATGAAAGCTAAAGATGGAAGTTCAATTCCTCTGAACACAGTTGATGCAGTGGGTGGCAGTAAACGTTCGTAAAGAATTTTAAGATACAACCTGTAGTATTCATAAATGCCTCGTGAAACTCTCCCGAAAACTGAAGATGACGGTTCTGTAATCGATTATCTTGAGGAAGACCCCGAAATCCCTACTCAACGATATGCGATCGTTTCTTTTATTTCACCTGAAAAGGTGATTAAGCAGAAAGCCGAGTTTATGAACGAAAAGTTTGTAGAGTGGCTCGAGTATGATTGGAAAGTCGAGGGAATGAACAACTATGTCGCTTTCCTTGCGAAGAAGTACAATCTGAAGGTCGACGATCTTTTCAAGGATCTCGAGGACTTCCGTAAGATTCACAATGAAGCCATTCGTAAGACGGATATTCACGAGAAGTATCAGGTGTTCCTTCTTAAGAATGAGAAGGATCTTGAAACTCAATATACGGAGAAGGTTGAATTCCGTACAAATGTTCGTGGTGTGAAAGTTCGCCGTATTTTTGCAAATCTTGAGGAGTGTCAAACGTTTGCTCGCGTGATGCAGAAGCGTTATCCTCACGACAATCTTTACATCGGGAAAGTTGGAGCTTGGCTTCCCTGGGATCCGTCTGAGCACATGATGCCTGAAGTCGAGTATGCCGAGAAGGAGCTCAATGAGCTTATGCGCAAGTATAAGGAGAACGAGGTAAACCGTGAAATCTTCTTCGAGGAAGAGAAGGCCGAGAAGATCAAGCAGCAGCGTGAGGAGAACAAGAAGCGCCAGCAGAAGGCGCTGGAGGATGCCAAAAAGGATTCCGGAGCTGCCGATACCCAGGATCTTGCAGAAGCAATTTCTTCTAATGTTCATCCCGTGGAAGGTGGCGCACCTCGTGATCTTTAAATCAAAAAACCGTCTGGCCAGACGATAATTTGAACTGTGAATCCCACCTTTAACCACAGTGTAAGAGCTCTCCCCTGCTAAAGCTCTAGCCAACATACCGCCCCTCCTCCGCAATATGTACTGTGAATATCTTCATATTCTCCAGGCCGTTCCCCTCTCACTTAACCTAAATGAGCCGCAAGTTCAGCATTTCAAACAAGCCTGTATACAGCTTGTCTGAGATTCATGATTTTGGTTCAAAAGAATCCGTTTTTACTTTTCAGACTTTTTAACGTGAATCCAGGGACTATTTGATTTCCGAACTGCCATAGGATCATATTCATCAGCAGCCAGCATTGCACTACTGAATGGTTTATTGTCAACCCACAGGCTGTCATCGCACAATTTGAACGGCGGATGCTCAGAAGCTTTATACCAGAACACCTGATCTTCTAATTTGTTTGACGACACACCGTTACAAATAACTAGGCACTCATAATTTTCGGTACACTGATCCATAAATTGACAAAACATTTCAAACGTGGGGAACATACCTGCGTAGTTGTCGTAAATACGCTTACGATTGTTAATCATTGTTTCGCGAAGAATAAAGATAAAGTCGACGTTCGTTCGAAGATTGGGTGTAATACCAAGTGGGTACTGCATGGTAATGATGGTCATCAAATCGATGTGACGACCGTTCATAAATACATATCGAGTTGATTCTTCGCGAATCCAGGTGGAATCGTACAGGCAGTCGTCCAAAATTAGGAACGCACGGGGATCAACATTTGAACTTCCACCATTTCGATGTTTATCTTGGTTTCGATGTGTTTTTACTGCTAACTGTCTCTTGATCGTATTCATAACAATATCGGGCTTATATTTGTCGTGAATCAGCTTAGAAGGAACCATATGCTGGAAAAATTCGTTGGCAACTTCAGTTCCTGAAATAACTGTACCAACAGGGAATGCATTCTGTGTGTGGAACAGAATATCCTTTACCAAGAAAGACTTTCCAGTATCTTTCTTACCAATTACAACAATCATTGGAGATTTTCGTGAATCAATTTCACATCGATCACGAATGGTTTCAATGTTAAATTTTTTGATTTCAAAGTTCATCTTAATACTACTCGCGCAAAGTTTTTAGTTTTGATTTAACATGATTGTATAAGATGGTCAAACGCAAACAGAACGCAAGCAGCGATCTAAAAACATCGCCGATTGCTGTTGGACTTCAACGATACAAAGATCTTTCAATACTTCAAACGACATCAAAGACGTACTGGGGTGTCGAGCATCTTCAGCCATTCTTTCCTCCGATCGAATGTTTATTCAAAACAGAGTCATTACCTTTTTCACACGAATATGGTATTAAATTCTCGCAACAGATATCATCGGTACTTCCTTCGAAAGATGAAATCAGTATAAACGGACAGAAGCAGACCGCACATGTCAAGAAAACGATGCTTCTGAGTCCATTCAAATGGATGCAGGGAGAGTACGGAACGTCTCTCGGACTTCCTACCACAACTGAGCAGGCATCCTCTATTCATTCGAAGCTTCAATCTCCTCACAATGCTGCTTACATTGGTGCTCTGATTTCGGCCGTTCTTTCTGAATCAGGGTGTCAGCATTTTCCGAAAGTGTATGGAGTATTTTCGGGTGTTTCTCAAAGTCACACGATTGACATTTCAGATGACTACGAAGAACTTTGCGACCGTCCGTGGTTCAGTCAAAATATTGGAAAAACATTTGAACTGAAATTGGTGGACCGAGTCAACGATGATTCGATGGATTTTTCGCATACTCGTTCTGCTAGGGCACTCGTTCAACTAGGAGAAGAAACTGAACTTGGAGATGTTGAAGAATTGGAAACCGAGCATGTTGTTTCATCTATGGCTGATCTAAACATGTTATCTTCTGAAATGGAAGAATCTGCTTCTGTTTTAAGTGAAGAATCTTCTGTTTCAACTTCATACATATTCAATGTTCACTCATGTGAATGTGATGAAGAAGATCAGGAAATAATGGACGAGGAACCTGAATCGGGAGATTCATTTGCATGGGCTACATTTTCAAACGTTCCGGTTCAGCTGACCGTTATGGAAAAGTGTGATGGCACTCTTTACGAACTCATGACAAAGGAACAGGATTCTCAAAAGCATCTCGCTTGGCTCACTCAAGTTATGTTTGCTCTTGCGTATGCTCAGCGTAATTTTGGATTTGTTCACAATGATCTTCATTCAAATAACATTGTGTATGTTCCTACGAAAGATGAGTACTTTTATTACAATTTAGCTGGAACTCTATATCGTGTTCCGACGTATGGATATCTTATCAAAATTATTGATTTTGAAAGAGGAGTTACATCAATTCGGATTACGGGAATGAAAGATTCCAAATTCTTTATGAGTGATCATTTTTCAGTGAATGAAGAAGCGGGTGGACAGTACAATTATCCTCCTTTTTATGTTGGAAAATATGCAGAAGTGAAGCCGAATCCTTCGTTTGATTTAGTTCGCCTTGCGACATCTCTATTTTGGGACTTCTTTCCGAAAGGTCCGGATTCCGAGGAGTACAAGAATAACACAATTTTTCACCTGTTCAAAAAATGGTTAACGCTTGAAGATGGAACTTCTGTTCTGTTTGGAAAAGAAGATCCTCATCATGATCGTTATCATGGGTTTACACTTTATAAAGCAATTGCTCGGTATTGCAAGGATAATGCCGTTCCTCGAAAGGAACTGTTAAGTTTAAAAACAGTCTATGAAGTTTCCGGAGTTCCGATGGGAGTAGTTGCTCTCAACATTGATGCTTAAAACGTAGGAGTGCCTACAAACATATCCTGTGCTACAGCTGCTGTTTCGGCAACAGTTGTAGCAACTTCATTTACAGCATTCACATCTGCAGTTGTCGCAAATACAACTCCAGATGTTACAATTCCACTAAATAAACTGAGCTTTGCTGCGTCTTCCCACACGATCGGCTCTTTCTTCGAACGACGCTCAAGAGCATATACAATAAATGAAACGAGGGCAACAGCCACAGAAGCGATTATAAGCATCATTTGTTTGGTGTTTCTGGTAATTCTTTAAAGATTTAGAACGAGCGACTCGCCTTCCGTGACCTTACTTTCAATCTCTTTCAGAGGATCCACTTCTTCTTGCTTTACTTCGGGAATAGCAACTTCTTGAGGCTTATCTAAATCTTCTACCTCAATCGTTCCGACTTCTTCTGATACTGTAAGTTTGGGAGGAACTTCTTCCTCTTCTTCATCGTCGCTACCCTCCTCGTCATCTTCTTCGAATGTAACCGTTCGAGCAGGCTGTTCTTGAGGAACAACAGGTACATCGGTGGGTGCATCCACGAAATAGTTCTTTGCGATAGCCTCCCAAGGAAGGAACGCACGAATGACCTGCTCCATACAGTTTAGAATGATTTGCTCAATTTCCTGACGATTGCGAGCCTGTTGTTCGCTTGAAATTCCCTGTGTACGGAAAAGATAGGCAACCTGCCAAAGTTTGCGTGCGGAATGCTTATAAAGTTCATGAATAAACTTTGCTACGGAAGGGCGCTCAAATTCAATCTTGATTTGAGACGAATTTCCACGATAATGAAGAGATGCAAATGATTTCATATACGCAATGAATACACCCATGATAAGATCATCGAGGTAAGTGCATTTAGAAACCTTCAGGATCCGCTCAACTTCAGTCGCAAGAGTTGCGTCAGACCATTCGGGGATACGGGTCAGCATATTTTGAAATGTTCTTAAAATTTGATCAGGTTGACCATTTCGATCACAAAGTTCCTTTGAAGCTGTGTAAATACTCCAAAATCCTTCCGAAATTGGAGGAACAACAAGACCCCCCAGGTGTTCTCGTAAATGAACTTTTGCAAATTCAGTATCGCCCATTTGTTCAAATCGCTGGTCTCAAAATTAAAAAGTTCAACGCAAAACGGAATCTTTTTGATCAAGAAAATAGATTGTAACACCCTCGCCTTCGCAGACAAGCAACAAGACAAGGGACCTGAAGATGACCGACCTGCACAACCAGCTCTCTGAGCTCGACGCGCAGATTGAGGCGATCAAGATGGAGAAGAAGAACATCATGGCCAAGATCGTGGAGCGCAAGCACAAGATCTCTCGGCTCATGGAGGAGATCAACCGCCGGAAGGAGTCCCCCGAGATGTACCCACTGGGTGCTGGCGCGGGAGACATCTCCAGTGTGGAGGAGGAGATCGAGATGGTCGAGACCGAGATTTCGATCCTGGAGGATGAGGCTGCGGACTTTGACCAGCCCATCGAGGACTTCGAGGAGACACGACACCAGATCCTGTTCGCTGAGGCGGACCGGATCGGGCTCGAGGAGCTCAAGAAGCAGCGCACCGCCATTGGAAAGGAGATGGCGAAGCACAACCGCCTCCAGCATGAGGCGTACGAGGCGCAGAAGAAGCGCTACGAAAACTGCAAACGCAAGACCGGCTTCACGCCCGACGATCGCGCATTTATCGCTCTCAACAAGGGCCTCAACGAGGCCCACACGGACGAGTGGTTGGCATTGTGCGACAAGCGCCAGCAGCTCTGCGAGCTGATCGACGCGCTGGACCCCGACGACGAGGACCTCGGGTTGGATGAGGAGGAGGACGCGTAAAAACCAAAAAAAGATGCCAAAGTAAAATTCCGGAGTGGAATGAGCCCTAAGGGGTTTTTGGCTTAAAAATGGATTTTTCAAATTCAAATAAATAGATTACATCTATTACCATGACTTCGTTTTATCGAGGATCGGCACCGAAGAATGCCGCACATGGATCGTCGACCAGTTCGACGGAGTCTGAGGGCGCTTCCCTCAGTGTTCAGCGGCAGTCCGCTGATAGCCCCGTCTCTGACAATGGACGGATTGATGAGGTGGATTGGGATGCGGATTGGCCGCTACCGGTCTACGTCAAGGAGAAGTGGATGGAGACATACTGCCCGTGCGAGAAGTCGCCGGACTACCACTTCAAGAAGCCGGAGGAGGGTGAGTGCCGCAAGATCGCGGCGAGAACTGCTCACCTCTGGCAATGCTCAAAGGAGCAGTTCTACCCCCCAGTAAAGAATTCAAAGGGGGTGGACAACAACTGGTGGGGTCTCGGAGAGGACTTCATCGCCTGGCTGCGCACTCCCAAGGGGAACGCAGCGTTCGAGGCGTTCAACAAGAAGGAGGACGCAAGGATCAAGGCGATTGTCGACAAGTTCGACAGCCGTAGGTGGGATCCGCTAGAGATGGTGGAGAAGCTGGAGCGCGAGGCCCGCTGGGCGAGGATGTCCGAGGAGAAATTCAAGAGGACGGAGCCCGAGTGGGTGGCATACATGGAGATTGGCCACGCGCAGTACAAGATTCACGGCGACTACAATAAGATCGTCGCCGGGGGAATCAAGTCCAAGGAGGACTACAACAAGGCAGACAAGCTCTACAAGGAGCTGGGTCAGCACATCGACAAACATGGGCACATCATGAGCTATCAGCTCGAGAAGTTGCACAAGCTCCCGAAGGAGAAGTCGGTCGACGTGCCCAAGGAGGGACGTCGGGCGGCGCGGCGGCGGAAGAACGCCAGCGAGAGCAGCACAAGCACGGTGTCGCGTCAGGAGGCGCGGGCATCGATGGTGGCGGACGTTCAGTCCTACATGCTGTTGCCCAGGAACGATGAGTAAACATCGGAAAGGAAATCGAAAAAGGAAAAACGGTAGCGTACGGGTAGGAACCCAAGTACGGTAGCGTGGACTACTTTTTGCTTCAAAACGTATTTTTCAGAACCAATTCAATGAATACCACTGGCAGGATGTCGCGTTCGAACATGACCTGCAGTGGTGGCGCTAAGGGCGCCCCCGGGATGGAGTCGACACCCGTACAAAAGGAATTGACCGGCGCCGGAGCCGTGAATGGAGAACCGGAGTTAGGTGTGCCCACCGTAATGGGTGCCGTCTGCTCGACGTGGAGAGCATTTGGGGACGCGCAGGCGTCCTGGGGGGATATCATGATGGACCGCGACGAGAGCGGCGTCGTGACTCCCCCGATCACGATCGTCAAGTCGGAGATCAGCCGTGAGGAGTTTCTCTTCCGGTACTACATCGACCTGACTATCGACCCGTGCAAGTACGGGACAGACCTCGAGATGGAGATGGCCGAAACGCAGGCCGAGCTCGAGGAGATGGGGAAGTGGCCGGAGGTCCTCTCGCACCTGATTCGCCTCGAGGAGGAGAAAATGAAGGTCGAGGAGGAGCGGCTGCTGTCCAACAAGATGTACGCCGAGAAGCTGGCGGCCATCGAGAAGAAGCGCGCTGAGCACAACGCCAAGATCGCGGCCATGAAGGAGGCTGCGGCGAAGGCATTTGAGGAGGACAAGGCGCTTGTCGCGGCGAAGATCGCCGCACGGAAGACTGCCACCGCGAAGAACGGAATCGCGTGCAAGTATTTCCGCGACAACGGCACACCGGAGCCCGCCAGAGATGGCTGGGAGCCGGGCTGTGGCTACCACAAGGAGGGCAAATGCCCGTGCATCCACCCGGACGAGCCGGGCTGGGATGCGGCGGTAGCAGCACGGCGGGCCAAGCGGGCCGTCCACCACCATGCGCCGAGGGGCGCTGGCGGGTTCGGGCACGGCAACGCAACGTCGTGGGACAACAACTGGCGCGCCGCGGGAGGCGGAAAGCCGGGGTGGAAGTGACGAGACAACGTCGATAAAAAACACAAAGACAAAACGGCGGCGTATGGGGAGGACCCCAAATACGGCGGCGGACAGTAGTTTTTGGTTTTTAAAAATGAATCTACTTAACACAACGAGTTCTTTTTCAATTATGGAAGAGTTTCGAGAAAGTTCATCCACATTCAATCAAATTTTGCCAAAAGAGCTTCGACAAGAACAGGGAATTTTCTTTACACCCAAAACTGCAAGAGACCGAGTGTTTCAGTTACTTCAAGAACATAAAGTAAACCCCAAAACTATTTTGGAACCATCTTTTGGTTCTGGAGAATTTCTGGACGATGTCTTTGAAAAATATCCGGACGCAGATGTGTTTGGAGTTGAATTGAACAAGAATATGTTTGAGGCCTATCCCGTGAAAGTTAATATGACAAATTGTGACTTTCTTACATACTCTGCAGATCGGGTAGATCTCATTATTGGGAATCCACCATACTTCAGCGTTAAAGTTAAGAACCCGAACTGTATGACTGGGAAGGGAAATATTTACATTCTCTTTCTCTACAAATGTTTGACAGAACACCTGAAATCAAATGGTGTCCTTGCGTTTGTACTTCCTACTTCGCTGTACAACAGTAGTTATTATGAGCCCTGTCGCAAATACATTGCGGAAAACACAACAATCCTGGCAGTGGAAGACTTGGATGCAAAGTACTATGACACGACACAGAAAACAATGATCCTTATTGTAAAAAATAAGGTAAGTCTACGAAAACCATACATTTTCAAACACTCCGGAAATGTGTATATTACACCGTATTACAAAGAGTTGAAAGAGCTAACCAAGAAAGCAAAAACACTTCAATATTTGGGATATAGAATTAAGACTGGTGAAGTTGTTTGGAATCAAAACAAAGAAAAACTTGCGGATGAAGGAGATTTGGTTGTGTATACAACAAATATTGTGAAGAACGAACTTGTTCTCGGAAACTTGAAAGAAAACAAAAAACAATATATCAAGGGATTCGAAAGACAAATTACACACGGCCCAGCAATCCTGGTTTCACGCGGATATGGAAATTCATATCGATTCAACTATGTTCTTGTAGAAAATTTGGAGTTCTACGGAGAAAATCATATCAACGTGATTTATCCGGTAACTGAAGAAGCTAAAAAGAATATTTCTCAAATCGTCAAATCGTTCGAAGATGCCCGAACTGCAAAATTTATTCAATATTTTGTAGGAAACGGAGCTCTTTCTAAAACAGAACTTGAGACCGTCTTGCCGATCTATCTAGACTAATTTGCCAAGCGGGAAACAGAACACCCAAATGGTTTCTCCAGCGGAGAAGCATGTTGTGCTTTGTGCCTGCCTTTGAAACAACAACAACTGTGTTGTTTCGCTTTACTCCTTCAAATTTTTCGATTACAAGTTCATCGGGATCAATTTTGTCCGATCGGAATTCTTTCAAGTCCCAAAGGATAAACGTTTTCTTTGATTGTTGTCGCAAATCATTTGTCAAGGATTCTACTGCAATTTGTGAAGCATACTTCGACAAATAGTCTTTGATAGATTCTCGAACAATTTTTTGCTTTTCTTTGTAAAGAGTTTCTTCTGATTTCTTCAGGTTTTCAAAGAAAGGATGAACCGAGTACTCGTTCTGGTACACTGAATTCAGGTACAATGTTTTTTCAGGTTTTTGGAGACTGGCCTTTTGACAGATTGTGTCTAGGTATGTGTCATAAAAGTACTCTGCATAATTTACAGAAATATATCTTTTGTTTTCGGGTGGGCTGTAAAATTGCGGAAGTTTTGAAATACTTTTTGAGTTATGTTTGTATTCTCCAATTACAGTATAGACTACTTTGTCGTTCTGTTTGTACTCAATTTCTAAATCGTAACTTTTCCGATTTGCAATCTTTTTGATGTTAATAAAATCATATTTGTGAGGACACAGTGTTTTAAGAAAAGCGTTCCACTTCACTGACATTTCATACCACTCTTTGCCATATACATTATCTACAAGAAAGTGCTCAGGTACTTGATGAAGAACGCAAAGAATATCTTCGCGCAGTTTGTTATTTATATCGTTTGAGGCTCTTCCTCTTCCAGCGGTAAAGAATAGTCTAATATTTGCTAGCATTTTGTACTATTTACCCAGCCCAGCATGTAATCCATTTTTAGTTCATTAAAAACGGATCACGTGTTTTCTAACCTAATCAAGATCAAAAACTACAAATGGCAGCCCAGAATAACGAAGTTGAGTACCACCTTTCGGACCGCAGTGTCCGCTGGCTTGTAACCGCACTTCAGGGAAATCAACTGAAGGTTTCGAAGCATCAGCGTCATGCTGGTGTTTGGCTTCTTGACTATAAGCAAAAGTTTATTGACTCAATGAAGCGTGGACATCCTTGCCCTCTCGTTCTTATCTATCAAGCTGATGATGGAACGCTTTGGCTTGAAGATGGTCTTCAGCGTCTTACGACGATTCGAACTTTCATGAATGATGAGTTTGGAGAGCTAACAACTGGACAGAAGTTCAGTGATTGGTCTGACGTACATCGTCAACTCTTTGAACACAAGAAGATTCCAGTTATGATCTATTCAAACGCAGATGCCCAAACTCGGGTTCTGATCTTTGATCGATTCCAGAATGGAAGCCCTCTGAAACCCGGAGAGCGACTCAATTCTCTTGGAGATACTGTCCTTGTAAACACGACTCGTCGTCTGCTTCTTGCGGATATTGACGAGGATGGAACTGTAGTCCGTGGCGACTACTATGACCGACTTTGTAGCATTCTTGGTCATCTTCGCATTGGCGATGATGATAAGCGCTACACCCAGCTACTTGATATGGTAGCTGTCATGAATGGAATGGCACATGGATTTGTAGATCCGAGCAAGGGAATTAGCAAGAAATATGTTGATCTCCGAGACAGTATTACAACTCCTATTAATGAAAATGAAGTTCGTCGTGTGATCGAGGAGCTTCTCTGGATCTTCGAGGAAGCGCGCCGTCGCTATCCTATGGATGATCGAGTAAAACTTGGAGTCTATCGCAATCCTGGAAACTTTGTTGGACCGATTGTATATTCTCTGAAGATGTTCCCTACGGAATGGGAGCGTCTTCGAACTGGTTGGATTGACGTAATTATCCGATTTGCACAAACTCCTTCGCGTGTAGCGATGAAGGCGTTCCTCCATAATGGCGAAACTGGTCTCCTGCGAGGAGTCAGCAAGGCTCGTAGTTGGAATAACGAACGCTGGCGATTCATTTATGAGAATGCATTTAACATTCCTCATGCGGCTCGTGCTCCTGTTGATGATGGAGACGAAACTGATGATACTGAGTAAAGAAAACGAATTTTACAGAACCAAATTTTTCAATTGCACAACACCAAGCCAACATGGACTTCATCACCACCGAGCAAATCATTGCGCACCGCGTGGGACGGAAGAAGTCTGGGCTGATCGGGTGTATCGATGGGGTGTCGGATATCCCGCTCACGAGCCTGAAGGGCATGTCGTGGCGCCCGGCCGACCCCATGAACCCCGACTGCTTCTGTCACGATTGCCGCACTACGTGGGATTCTGACGGCAGCATTGACTTGGAACTCATCAAGCGGGGGAACGAGCGTGCGTGCTATGTGTACGCTTCGCTCCTCCCCAGCAAGAAGGAGACTCTCTTGGAGCTGATGGCGAAAGCCGATGACGCTCTGGAGGACTTCGTGAAGGCTCAGATGGAGCTGTTCGCGAAGATGGAAATCATCAAGGACTTTAGCGAGAAAATCGCGACCAAGGAGGACAGCTATTCCTGCATGACTCGCTGGAAGAGCTACGACTACATCAAGGCGCATGAGCAGGAGACCGACCTCCTCGAAATGGAGATCCGGCGTTTGAAGACGTTCCGGTCCTATCACGAGAAGGATGCGGCTGAGCTCGAGGCAAATGTTCGCGAGAAGGAGACCGCTCTTGGTGATGCGCGAAAGAAGATGCGCGCGTTCCTGGACAAGAACTTCTAAACATGATGAAAAAACGAAAATTTTTAAATTATTTTTTTTAAATACCAACTCAAGCCAAAATCATGGAAAGCATCATCGTTGGACCGCTGTCGGCACGACTGGACGGACGCTTTGCGGAAGACAGCCGTCCTCCCGAAGTAGTCTATCTGAAGTACAGAGAGTATATTCAAAAGATGGAAGTTCTTACCGCTGCAACAAAAGCATACAACGCTTCTCAAACAGAACGCTTGAAAGAAGAAATGTTTATGGCAAGAGCTGAACTTGATGAGTTTGTCTTAACGTTGTGTAAGTAAGTTGGAAACATAATGTTTCCTTCAAAACGAACTTTTTCACTACTGAAACCGGTATACCAAAATGGAGTTCTTCTTTGCAAAACCAACTCCAGAAAAGATTGCGGAACAAATTTATGTTCAAGTAATTGCAACTCACGAAACAGGGGGTCGCGAATATCGGTACAAAATTCCACAGGGGATGTCAATTTCATTTGTAAATGATGTAATTGACAGACTTGGAGAATATCTGCTTGATGTAGACGTTATTGAGTATGATATGGGATACATCGTGATTGACTGGTCATGAAAATGAATTTTAAAATTTTAAAGAATAGAATTTTGAGATAAAATGGAGGGACTGTTTGCGATTCGCATTCAGCGCTTCTGGAGGAGGTACAAGACTCCATGGTGTGGATCAAGTCCACTTTGCCATGGATACCTAACGGGTCAAATTGGAACACGCGGAATGTGTGCGTCTTGTCATTCGTATGAAAGAGCAATGAATGACTGAAAACGAATTCTTGATCTTAACCTTTTTTCTTGGTAAAAAGATGCAGGTCTACACAAAGCAATCTCTTTATGATGCCTATAAAGTTGGCGCTCTAGAAATTGCGACTAAAATTCAAAAAGATCTATATGAATCAGCAAAGTATTTTCCAGATTATTTTGAATATACCGAAAAGATCTTTGGGAATCGTAGAGTTCTAGAAGAAGTTTTGCGACTTCTGATTGGCGCATTTCCGGGAATTTCTGTAACGATGGAGTATACTCCTGAAGACAGTGGTCAGGGAATGGCGGTCTTCAAAATTGACTGGTCATAAAAAATGGATTGATACAAATATTTTTAAATGAATTCCATAAAAATGCCCAGCCGTAAAGAACTTCGCAGAATGTCTGGAATTGATGTTCGGACTGAAGATGAAATTAGAAAGGCACGATTTCTTTCTATCAAAGACCTTGTGACTAGCCAAGCAACTCAACGGAAACTGTATTGCACTGTCGAAGTTACAGATCCTGTCCTGATGGACATGATTCGTGACGAGTATCCAGATTCGTCTGTTACTCTGAGCGGCAACAAGCTGACAATCAACTGGGCAGAGGCCAAAGATGTTGCAGCATTCAAACGAAAGATCAAGGAGCTTCGAGACGTCGTTCTGTCTAAAGTTGAACGAGTTAACAAGATTCGCGAATGGGAGAATCAAATGGTTATGAATGGAGGTCTTGCGATGATGGGTCGAAATGACGAAAAGTATGGACTGGAATCCGATATTCTTAAACTGCGGGCCAAGATCCGAGAGCTAGAAACAGCATTTATTGAAGAGTAAAATGGATTCAAAATTTGTAGGAACTACATTTTTAAATACCATGGATTACGAAGCAAAGATTTCTGAGCTTGTTGCGTCTCGCGAGGAGCTGCAGGATAAGCAGTATGAACTTTCGAACAAACTTCGTCGTCTCGAAGATGAAATCGACGAATTGAAGCGCCAGCAAATGGAGAACACAATTTCAGATTTGAGTGAAGAGGAAGAAAAGTGGGTTCGAGACGAACTTACAGTCGTCGGAAAAATTCTGTGCGGTGAAAATGTCATCTTTGGAGGGTTAGATCTTCTTCATGAAGATCCGGAAGACGTGGATACATCGGGTTATTTTGGACCCAAGCATTCAAAAAAATTCAGCATTGATGTAGACGTTTCTGTGTGTACAGAATTTCGTGCATCTCTGAACTGTAAGGTCACTGTAAAAACGAAGAGCCCAAAAATTGAAGCAATCGTGCGTGAAATGTTTGAATCTTCAGAGGATCACTACAAACCTGACCCTTGTCGCCGAAACTGGCCAATTGATTGGGATTACCATTATAGTATTACACTGAAGAACCCATATGTGCATCAGGATGAAAAGAAAAAGTATTAAAACGGAATTTTACACTAACTTCTAATTATTTTTAATTAAGATGAGTACACTTTACATTCTTCAGTTAGAAGATGATAAATGGTATGTTGGAAAGACAGATGATGTTCAAAAGCGTTATGAGCAGCATAAATCGGGAAAAGGTTCTGAGTGGACAAAGTTGTATAAGCCTGTAAAGATTGTAGGCACTTATCCTGTTACATCTATTCATGATGAAACGAATAAAACAAAGGATTTAATGAAGAAATATGGGATTGACAATGTTCGCGGAGGCGCGCATTGTCAAACAGTTCTACAAGATCATGTTATTCAAACAATTAAGCATGAATTGAATAGTGGAACAGATAAGTGTTACAGCTGTGGTCAGAAAGGACATTTTGCAAACAGATGTCCCAATAAACAAGAAGAAGTTGAAGTAGTATGGCAGTGTGAATATTGTGTACGCGAATTTGACACCGAATATGGTTGTAGTGTTCACGAAAGAACGTGTAAAACAAAACATAAGCCTGCTCAGAAACAGTCTGGTAGTTGTTACCGATGTGGACGTTCTGGCCATTATTCACCGGAGTGTTACGCAAGAACGCATGTTAAAGGGTATGAACTTGATGATTAAACAGAACTAATATATTCCCATCTTAAATAATCACAAATCTTTTTCCATATAAAATCGTGAGCGATTAATCTGTCACGACTTTTGAGGAGAGGGAAGTAAACTTTGTACTCGTCCAGCTCGAGGAGTTCGAAAAACTTGTAGAGGATGTAGGAGTAGGAGAGGAAATTGGTTCGGTCGTCGGGACAGTAAAGTAGGAAGGGCGCCTGAATTTCCTGAAACATTGCTCGAATTTTCTCTTCAATTTCAGGCGTAATGGTAGGAGGCGGATTTCCGTTGAGTCTTGATAAGATGTGGGTTGCATGCTCGTAATACTTACTACGATTAATCTTCTTCAGTATTTCTCGAATATCCTTTTCAGTCATTTCAGCAATATTCATGATACGACGTTTCTTCACTTCGGAAACTACTTCATTCATCACCTCTTCGGGGATGATTGTACTTTCTTTGGCTTGAAACTGGTTCAGGATTTCATTTAGGTGATTAATCTTTTTGTATGCATAATTATTTCGCTCTTTAGGTGGATCACGGAAACTCGGGAAGTCGCTCACAACCATCATGTAGGCTTCTGATCCACAACTCGGACAAACGAGAATACCTTCCTCGGAATTTTCTTCACGAGCAACGTTACAAAGTTCACAGTGCTCCGAAACCACTTCCTTGCTATCGTATCCCTCTTGTCCGGTATTCAACTTCATACGGTTCGTGTACTCTTCGTAGAGATGCTTCTTCGAATGATTGGGAGCATCTACCGTAACTTGAGACGGATTTAAATATCGCAAAAAAGTATTTTGATCAGCAGGAGTGGTAGCCACAACTTGAGCCTTTTCTGCTGTCCCGTAATACTTCAGCATGATGTCCGCGTTTTTCAAATAATAATTTTGAAGAGGATCTTGTTCCTCAATTTTTTGTTTCAATTCTTTGAGCTCGTCTTTTAATTTTGAGCATTTCAGGATATCTGCCAAATCGTTTGAATCCTCAATTTCCACAATTTGAGTTTCTAACTGTTTGCAGTCGTCTAGCAGTAACTCTAAATTTGAAGAATGATGCCGAATGGATCCAACCAAATTTTGATGAATCGAATCCAGAGTTCCACTCACAATTTCAGAAGATTTTGTCCGAGACGATTCCCGACCCTTCTTTATTCGAAATATAGTATCCATCTTTGGATGTTCAAAATTATTTACCTGAAAATGTTAAAAATAATAAAGCCCCCACGGCAACGAGAGTAGGGACTACAGACATAGAAGTGCTATTTGTAAATGACTCTTTTGATTGAATGCACAAAGACGCATCCACTTGCGAGCAACTGTTTGTATCAAAATCAGGGGATAAACTTGGACTTAAAAATTGGTATTGAGATCCAGTTGTTACATTACACTTGTAGCACTGGCAGGGAGGATTTCCATCTGCAGTGAGAGCATTGAATAAATAAAGAGGATCCAATCCCTCAATATCTCCCACAATTCCAGGAATAAGTCCATTCAAATCGGATGTCAAAAACGATAGCTCATTCAAACCCTGGGGGACCAAATTGGATCCGGTTGACAAATTGTTAATAAAATTGTATCGTGATTGCGTTGATCCGTCTGGAGCTGTACACGTTCCACCTGTGTTTACATAATAAGCATTTCCAAGTGGAGGTCCTGTAATCATCAATTTTACATAATCTGTAGCAGCTCCCAAGTTTGTGAAGACCTGTCCAAAACTTCCATCTGTTCCAACACCTTTTGAACTGGGTCCCGGAACGTTATCCGCATAACTGTAGGGTGGTCCTAAAATATCGTTAGACACATCTTTTTGACTACTCATGCTGCTCCACAGAGGATTAGACCCCAAATCTGCCATTATTCTTTATGCATGTTGTTTTTTGATATACTCCTGTACTTGTTCATGAAAGACTGGATTCATGAGAGCACAAGGTCGTTGTAACAGAATGGCTCGAGTCACTGATTCGTAGGGATATCCAAATTTCATACAGGCGTACAGTGTGAGAAGGAATCCGGAACGATTCATTCCCATTTGACAATTTACATAAACTACTTTGGAAGAAGGGTCTCTCAAGTATTCATTCATTTTAGTTTCAAAGAACGGATACCAATCTGTAATATTTACGGTTGCGGAATCAATAGCGTTCAGGGCAATATAATTGTCTCCAAATTGTTGTTTTATATTTGAAGGAATTACTGAGTCGTCAGCACAATTTATAACATGACTAATATTGTTCTTTGCTATAAATTGATTTGTTAAATAAAACCCCGGACCAAACATAATTTTTGGATGAACCTTTGCAGGAGGATCAGCGCATGGGCCTCTTGAATTGCGTCTATAGGTTACAAAGGGATCCATACCTCCTTTACGTATTCTGATTGAAAACGAATTTATTGAGCGAGGCATTATTCTACCACTAATAAAAATGTTGTCGATCGAGTGTCCCGAGCATAAGCCTCTCCACCGGACGAGTTTCCATTATGCGGAAATTCGACGGGGAAACAAGGTGTTGGCAAGTTCGAGGAATCGGATTGGTAGCAGGTCGCGTGGTTGTGGTTGGGGCGATCAGACACTACACGCTGAACGTGCTGCTGTGAAAGATCTTGGCGATCTCTCACAACTTCGCGGGTGTATTCTTATCGTAATCCGTGTTAGCAAACAAAACGAGGTGATGGGATCAAAACCTTGTCATGATTGTGAGAAGTTTCTCAAGAAGTGTATGAAATGCTACGGCCTTCGGAAGGTTGTATATTCTTGACATAAAGCGCTCAAGTTCAGGCGGCACATATATGAATTTTTTCAATTTAAATAATTGAGCTAAATAGAGTTCCAACAACATACGCAATCGCAACAGCTACACCTGCTAGAATACCCGCTCCCATGTATGAAGGAACACCTCCGGTGGTGTATGTATTCGGGATGTACTGTAAAATGAGGGATCGGGGAGTGGAAAGAGAAATAAGCATGGCAGCAAGGAAAAATCCAAAATAGACCATCACACTTTTGAGTGCATAACGAGCAGTGTGGAACATGTGTTCCTGGCTAGGAGATGAAGTGGCTGTTCGGCCAACGCTTGTATTCGTGGGCATAATGAAGGGACTTTCTCCACCCGTTACCACCGGTGAAAATGTAGTTGCCTGCGGAAGAGAGGGATTTTGAACGGGTCCCGAACCAAGAAGTTCGCTTAAATCAGTTGCTCCGTCTGCCATCTTTATTTACTGATGGGCATAAACAATCTTCTGCCACATACGTATAACATTTCTCCCCGTGACGAACAATTTTTCCTTCTACTGCTGATACAGGTATGCTTAAGGATTGATAAGAACTGTAAGGTTTGTGAAATAAAAGCACTACAATGCCCATACCAATCAAAAATGATAGGAATGCAGCACTTTTTTCATCATGAAGAAGTTTCGAAACCTCTACCATTTATACTTTTGAAGCAAGAGATGTTGCCGTTGGTGTACACTCTTCTTCTTTTGCTTTGAATTTCACACAACCATTTGCTGTAAAAAATGGTTCTGTGTTATCGGGGGTTGGCATGGTAGGCATCTTTCGGGGAGGAGGGCGAAACACAGAAACTACGAGTAATCCGACGAGTGCTCCTAAAAATACCCAAGGCAAAGATATCATTTTCTCTCTTGTAGATACTCTTGTAATCTTTTCATTGTTTCCTGATTATCTCCCGACCAAGTCATATATTTTGGATTGTATCCTATTTTGTTCCCATAAACTTCGTCTTCGCTCCAATTTCCAAAATCAAGAAGAACATCAGCATACTGAAAGATTCCCTGCCACGAATATTCAAAATGATTTCTATTTTCTTGTTGACCCGGTGTATCTATTAGAACAAAACTAGGACTATTCCAAAGAGTTACGTTTGGAGTACTTTTTTGAGTTGGATAGGAGTATATTGAATTTGTATATTGAACAAAAAATCGAGTTTTCCCCGTTGATGGACCACCGACCAGTACTACAACTGGACATTCAAGCATTTGATTATACAATTAAGCGTGTGCGTAAGTACCTGTGTAAATTTGCCCATTAACGACAGTTGTCGCAACTTTAGATCCATCTGCAGAAAGTGCGATTCCAAACCAACGTCTCACAGTTTCGTGCGATGTCCAACTAACACCATAATCTAAACTCATATGTATATTTCCGTTGTCTTCTGTTGCGGCAAGTATATCACCATTGGCAGAAGATGCTATTTGATTCCAATTTGCTCGTATATATCTAGGAGTCCATGTTATACCTGAATTTGAACTTGTATAAATAAACCCATTATAGTCTGTTGCCGCGAGACTTGTTCCATCGCTTGAGGAAGCAACTGAAGTCCAAGTTCTACCTACATCGCGTTCCGTCCAGGTCACTCCAGAATCAGTGCTTGTATAAAGAAGTCCGGAACGAACAGCCGCAACAAGTTTAGTTCCGTTAGACGAAGATGCCACACTTTCCCAATTTCTGTCAGAATCTCTTGCCGTCCACGTTACACCAGTATTTGTACTGGTATACAATTTACCATTCTTTACAGCAGCAACAAGTTTAGTACCATTTGCTGATGAAGCAACCGCATACCAGTTACGAACTGAATCTCGCGGTGTCCAATTTTGACCAAAATCGGAACTCACAAAAATATATCCACCAAAAGCCGCTGCTACAAGATATACACCGTTAGCTGACGAAGCAACACCTCTCCAAGTAACTGAACCAGCTCTGGCTGTCCATGTGGATCCAGAATCTCTGCTCGTATACAATTGACCACCATCAACGCTTGCTATAAGACTTGTTCCATCTTCAGAAGATGCGATATTCCACCAATTTCTATTCGAATCTCTAGCCGTCAATGTTAAGGTTCGTGGAGAAGGAGTGTACGTAGCACACGGATGGTGCTTCAAATATCGACAACCTTTAAAATATGTGTATTCACTGAAATCTGGACCACAAGATACGACAGTCAGTGGACTCGCTTGAGACGGAAGAACTGGCTGTAGTCGTCCATAATTTGTTGCAATATCTCCAATTTGCTGAACTTTTGTATTTCCGGCTTCCGCCATTACTCGGCGTTTATTTGTGTATGCGGATGCTGACTTCATTATTATCCTGCAGGAATTCGTAACTTCCGACGAATCGGCGCTTGTTTCAGAGGTTCAGCCGGAATTTGTTTGAGCTCATTAAATTGCTGCCGAGCTTGTTCGATAGCTAAACCCTTGTATACTATCTCCAGCTTCAATTTGAGGAGTTTGTCCATAATCTGATATGGGAACATTTCTTACGGCGTTGTTCCATAATCGGGGTTCAAAGTGAATTTCTTTCATTTCTTCAGATGGCACAGTGCCATAACTTGAATACAAAAAGTATCCAAATGAAAAAAGAACCGCAGATAATAAAATTACATTGAACCACCAAGAAAAGATAGAGTCTCGAACTGACTTTACCCAAAGAAGATTGTTTTCAATCTTCTCTACGTTATCTTTTATTAAATGAAACATCTCTGTTTCAATACAAGAAGTTTCAATGGTAAATTTAAGCACAATTTATGGAGTCACGATTGTACTGGGAAGCTTAGCAGCAATGGGTTCTGCTTATGTGGGAACAAAGGTATATCCAATTCAAACGGGAGGTGATCCGTTAGCAGGACCAGCCACTCTGGCTGCAGCAGTTACAGGGGCATTCGCTGCTGCCGAAAAAGCGTTGACTCCTTCTCCGGAACCCCTATCAACTGAAACAGTAAAAGAACAACCTCCTGCCCCCATAGTTGAAGAAACACCTCCTACTCCAGCTGTTGAAGAAACTCCCCCCGTAGTTGAAGAAACACCTCCCACTCCAGCTGTTGAAGAAACTCCCCCCGTAGTTGAAGAAACACCTCCCACTCCAGCTGTTGAAGAAACTCCCCCCGTAGTTGAACCAGATCAATCTGTTTCAGAAGAATCTAAAGAAAAAGTAGGTGGCAGAAAGTTACCTCCCTGGTTTAAACATCGGTAACTTTGAATGGGAAGTTTGTTCAAAAGGTTGAGAATGTAGGAATTTACTGAATCGTGAGCACAAATATGTATGTTTTCAGTGCGTGTTGCTAAAATCAGTCGAATAACTTCATATTGTTCGACTGGTTTCAAAGATTTCATACAAATGTGAACAGGTACATTTTTATAAATTAATTGTTCTCGAAGTCCTTCCATTGTTTAAAAAGAAGTCAGGGGCTGTGTATACGGGTTCTGATTGCGTGCAGAAAGGATTGAAGGCTCATTGCGATTGATGTGTACATCCTGCTGAAGAGGAGCGTTGTAATGGTAGGATCCCAGGTGCTCCGCATTCGCGTTAATGCGATGGAGAGGAACATTCATACGAGTGGCGTCAGAAAGAACAGATTCGTCGCGTTTTGTCTGGGCAGCATAACCGTCAGCTCCAATGGAGTAACCAGTTCCCTGAGCACCTGCAGGACCAGGTCGACCTTCGGCTGTCAGCTTCATGAACTCCTGATAGGGTTCTGTAAACGCACGAATGTATGACGCAAAGATCGCGTTACCGCCCGCCTGCCCGTTGTACGCAACACTCGTAGATTCACGAGCCTGAGTGCGCATAGGCTGTTCGGGGTAAATGTGGGGAGCAGTTTGAGCACCAACTGCAGTATTTACACGATCCATTCCAAGGATTCCAAAGCGATCCGGTTTGTTCTTCTTAACATCAGCTTGAATACCAGGGAGAGTTACTTTGTTTGAACCAGGGATTACAGGGGGCTCATACGAAAGCTTGGGCTTGGTTTCCACGCGAACTTCGTCAGTCGTCTTCGGAAGAGCGTACTCGCGAATTTGGTCTTGCTGGAATCCACCTTTACCGAGGTTGGTGTAACCATCGTTGGCGCCTGGACCAACACGAACTTGCTCAATGGGGAACACGTTTTTCATCTGTTGACCAGACACCATACGAGATTGCTCAAAATCAGTTTCTACCTGATTACCGAAAGGATTTCCAGTTCCGGGCTTTGCATCAAAAAATGACTTTACTTCACGCTTCTGGAAATACTCTTTTCCAGCTCCCGTGTGGTGATCTAAAATATTTTCAGTAGCTCCCGAATACATACTTTGAGTTACACGAGCTCCAAAGAAAGGTACTTCATTATTGTGCCCCTGTCCTTCTTGAGAATGGAGAACGGGATCGGTGTGGCTAGTCGTTGAACGAGGAGAAGCCGTGAACTGTTCTTTAACAAGAGTAAGATGATCATCACCGCGCTGAGGCTGTTGAGTAGCTAACATATACCCAACGGCACCAAGGCCTGCTAAAAGTGCTAATTCAATCATTTGTATTTCGTTCTTACTTTTTCTTCTCTATTTTGACAGCTTGTGTTTGAACAGGAAAAACTGCATGTTGCTGAGGCTTATGAAAAAGCCACTGCATGTTTCGGTGAGTTTGATCTTGTTCCTGAGATGGTTTTGGTTGCTCAACCGGAGCAAATTGAATTTCATCTCGTTCGGGAACATAAACTTTTCGGTTGACCGGGCTATCCAGAGCGTAGTTGCTCATTTACTTATGAGCAGATACATTCCACTCTGACCACCCAACACGATTGAAAGGGGAAACAATCATTTTATCTATCATTGACTTGAATTTGTTTACCTGTTTATTGAATTCAGACGGATCCGACCCGGGAACTGGAAGAGGAAACTTTACATCCTTATTTCCAGGCTTTGTGCCATAGCAGTTTACTCCAAACTTGCTCTTTGGATCAAAATATCCACCATTTACTCCAGGGCGACCGCATCCTGTACGCTTTGAAGTATCCGCTTCTCCCTGAAGAAGTGACCACGTCGAGTCCTGCGTAGGGAAGAGTGCCATTCCACCTTTCGACCACCCATAACCACACCACTCGGCTCCAGCCGAGTACGCTTCCATTAGTTGATCATAGGATGCTAAGTCCGCACCATACGCAGCACAAACTGCAGGAGCATCGTCATACGTATAATTATTTCCACTTACGTAGAACACCTCTTTTTGGTGAAACGGTTGCGTATTTGCGGGAAGAATAGGAACGGTTGGGGTCGGGCTGGGAGGCTTTTCAAAGAATTTGATGTCCAATCCATCTTTATCTGTGGATACAGTGATGTATCCAAATTTATAAAGAGCATACCCTAAAACTCCTGCAAGAGCAAAGACTACAAGTACCGCTACTATATCTTGAGTTACACCATACACTATAACACTTAATCCGAGGACTGAAATTAGCGAGATCCCGATCACCATTGGATATGACCACATCTTTGTTAATCTTCTAGACGATAATAAATCAGAATTCGCATCATATTCGACACAGGAAATTGTTTGGGACCGTGATCCGTGATCTGTTGGTCATCAAGTGTATACCAAGATGACCCAGGTGGCATATTGCGAGCCCTCGTCCACCAGTGAGACCCATTGTAACAAACAACGCTGTTTAGAGCATACTTTTTATTATTCAAAATAAGTATACTTGAATAATCAATTGAACCATTCGGAGAACTCATGTAGAAGACCATGATTTTGGGGAATGTGCCAATCAAATGCTGACGAGTACATCCTTTCTTTTGACACTTTTCACACGTCCAATCCAAGATTGTGTTTGGAATTACAGTATTCATAATGCACTGTGAAATAGGAATGTGTGATCCATCCGTTGAAATCGTGTATTCTACAACGCTGTCTTCTCGGACATCTTTTTCTTTACAAGAAACACATTCAGTTGTGTCGGCAACTTTGAATCTACAAAGTTTGTCAAGATAGGGAAGTTTGTCGCACAAATAATTGAAAAGTTCGTGCGAATCTCCAATACCATTTCCTGCAGGCATTGTTCCAGTTCGAACAACATCAAAAAAATCTTTCAAACCAAGCTTTCCTTTTGATACCCAAATGTTTTCAAGCGCGACATCAATTGGATTTGATTTGTCCGATTGATTATTTGAATATCGCTGCTGGACCTCCGGAAATCGAAAAACAGCTTGTAAACACGCGTTTACCCAACAACTTCCATTAAAATTTTGTAGGCCAAACATCTCTTTCCTCTTACCCATATTTAGAAAAATACATGTAAAAGACAATGGACTATAAGGAAAAGGCTTCATATGCAGAACCGGATGGTCTCACATATGTGAACCCAAAAACTGGAGAAAAAATACTTGTTCGTTCTGACCAAGAAGTACCAGAAGGATTTGTAAAACGAGGTGGGCGAAAGACACGTAAATCAAAACGCAAACCTAAAAGACGCTCACTTCTGAAATCTAGAAAAATCCGCTAAAAAAGGTTGAGGGGGCCCACTTGTGGGAAATGCTTTTTGAAGATCGGGGTTATAATCGTATGTATCATCTTCTACTGTATCGGACTCATGTTTTGCAGATTTCACCTTTTCTCCCGGGGATGCTACAACTTCGGGACCATAAATGTCTGGATACACATTTGAATCCGAATTTAGCTTTTTGTCTGCTGTTGTGGGAGTTGGTTCATCTGGAACAGCAGTCGTTTTAGGTCCATAAATAGGAGCCTCCGCCGGTTTGTCTGAACTCTTTGATTGCTTTTTCTTATCATCAGTACCATACGTTTGGAGAGTACTCATGAGATCTTTGTTGGTCATGTGTTCGTATGTCGTCATGGAAATTAAGAAAATAACTAAAAATGCAGCGAGCAACAGAAGCATCATTCTTCTCTTTACTCAAAGCAAAGAAATGCCAGGAAAAACTCGTAAACATTCAAAGAAATCTCATAAGCGTCGCACACTTCGCAGCATTCCTCGGCGCGCTAAGAAAGGAGGAGCCGACAGTCAGGCACTAACTCCTCCAAATTCTTCTTTTGGGGCTAAAATCGGAGCCCCTGTAAACAGCGATAATGTTGTTCACAAAATTGCTTAGAAAAGAATAAGATGTCAACTGTTATAAGATACACTCCTGGAGGAAATCAATGTAACTTAGGCGTTCAATACAAAAATCCAGGCCCAGCCGGACCAGCTGGTCCTGTTGGAGCAACTGGACCTCAGGGAACTCCGGGAAGTGCTGTTGATAGAGGAGATACAGGTCCTACCGGTGTAACAGGTCCATCCGGAGTAACAGGTCCCACTGGACCTCTGGGCCCTACCGGACCGTCAGGTGTCACGGGACCTACTGGACCTCAGGCAGCTACTGGTCCAACAGGAGCATCGGGACCTTCCGGACCTTCTGGGCCAGCAGCAACTGTTTACACAACTACATATGCAAGTGCATATTCCACTGGAGATACTAGTTTGACCGCAGCAAGTCCGAGCGTTCAAATTATTACCAATACTACCGTCGCTTCCAGTGGAATATCAGTTGTAAATGGAGCCGGTGGATATTTTGAAGTTCCGGCAACTGGTATTTATAAGTATCTTATAAGTATTCAAATAGTTGGAGTAACATCTGGATCAGCTGTTATTTGGCCAATTGTAAATGGCGCAAATGTCACCTATAGTGGAAGTTCTCTTACATTCAAAAATAACGAGGATCACCTGTTTACATGTGAGTACATACTCAGTTTAACCACAAGTGATAAAGTAACAACTGTAGGAGTAGCTACAAGTGGAAGCTGTACTATAAAAACAGTTCCTGCTACTGGAGTTCGTCCAGCTATACCTGGAATTATTGCGAATATGTATCGACTCGCTTAATGAAGTGTAAACAGGTATAATGTTTGATTTAAATCTTGAAGAATGGTATCCCGAATATTAAATAATTCGGTATCTGTCTTTTTGAGTTTACGAGGAAGATCGCTTTCAAGCCATTCGATAGCTTCACGAATCATTTTTTCAGCTTCACGATCCGAATGATTGCGAAGACGAATTGTAGATGTAGATCCACTTAATTTAGGGCGACCGTATCGTCCAATATAGACCTCTACAAATTGGTCAATATTGGTGTCCAACTTTGCCAATAAATCATTGGTAGCAATATGACGGGGGTAATTCATTGTCTGCCAATGATAGAGTTTTACTTGATCACGAAGTGTCATCATAAGATGAACTATTTCAGCTGACATTTATTTAGTGTACGGATGTTTTTGCTGGAGAGGCATTGCTTCTGTTTTGAATACTCCAGATGAAATCGCCTTTTCTGCAGCAGCGGGTCCTTCCCACGTTCCCTGCATAGCGTCGTAGCGTGCTTGAATTTGAGGCTGTTTTACAAACAGATCCATGAATCCGGTAACCCCTGTTTGAGAACTTGACGTTTCATACGGAGCAACTGTCGGCATTGAAGATTGAGGAGTTTTTTGAGCTCCCAAAGCTGTAATATATCCTTGCCAATGTTCCTGCATTTGTATTAGATACGGAAAGTTGATTCCAGGCACCAGACGGGTTGACTATCTTGGTTGGTCCACATAATTTTGCTTACAATCTTTCCAGAGACTCCAGACGGAAATGTGGAATGACTTGTTTCATTGTAGGTACCAACTTCTTTCGGGCAAACTGTTTGACTACAAAGATCATCAACTGTAGGAGTGAACGGAATGCCATTTAGCGAAAAAGAATATGTAGCAGATCCACCTGTAATTGGAGTTTTCAAATCATATGCAACCCAAAGTTCAGTTGGATCTCCAGCTACAGGATTTGAAGGACTGAACCCAAATCCTGTAATAATTGCCTGATCCGTAGATGGATTTCCACAATCGCGCAGTGTTACAGTAGCCGCAAGTAAAGCAATTACTCCTCTAAGAAATCCCATTTATCTTAAGGGGATAATTATGCGTAAATTGATCAAGCTCTTTTTCGATACAAATATTGTGTATCTATACTTTTGATTGGATGATATAAATTTGTATCAACTATATCTGTAATATCCCAATCGCGCTGATATACGATCGTAGATAATTCTGGAATACACAATACACGTAGATTATTCTGAAGAGCTATCGTGTTAAAAAGAGCCTCATCCATAAATAAATTTTTATACGTATCTGCGTATTGCTTTATTCTTTCACATAATTCTTTCGAACACCGTATAGCACAAATCATTGATGCAGCATATGGTGGTTGTATTTTAATTTGACTATTAATATGAGACCAATGCCAATCTGTTTGTTTCTCGTGTATAACAATGTTTTTTGCAGAAAATAAATCGTAGTGATCTGAACTATATTTTGCATCAATATTTTGAATCGTATATATGCTTGGAATGAATGTATCTTCTTCGACAAACCAAATATACTTGTAATCAATTGATTTTTTTGTAAAATAATATAGTGCTTTATCTCGGGAACAGGCTTTGTTATTAAACCATAAAACTGAACTTTTAAATCCATGAGATTCGCATTCCTGATTGTTTATCTTGATAACTTTAACAACACCATCATATTCCGGAATAGTATATGTATTATCATCTATAACTATGTATACGTCATAATCAGTATTCATCTGTATGGATTTAAAAAAAGCATATGTTTTTGTACACGGTCTGACAGCTAATAAACAAATAATATTTTTCATACTTTATTAGAGCTATTTTGAATGTGTTTAGACCGAAGTATTTGTTTAAAGTATTTGTATCTGAGTAAATGAAGGACGGAAAAAAGTCGAAAGACGTGAGAGAAGTGACAGACAAAGATGAAATTAAAACACTTATGAAATCAGAAAAACCTGTTGCTATTTTTTATTACGCGGAATGGTGTCCTCATTGCAAGGTGATGAAAGAACCTTGGAAGGAGTTATCAGAAGAAAAAGGAGAAGAAGCAGAGTTTGTGAAGATGGAAAGTGAAAACATTCCGTCTGATCTTGGAATTACAGGATATCCTCACTTTGTGTATGTTAAAGGCGGCAAGGTTCAATCAGAAACAGGAGGTGAAATGCCAAAGGAAGAATTAAAACAAAAGTTATTTGGAGGAGCTCTTAGTGGAGGGCGCCGCAGACGGAGCCGTACCCGTCGGAACCGCCGTCGTGTTCGGAAGGTCGCGCATCGCACCCTTCGCAACCACATGGCCTTCGCTTAACAGTTTTGCGCCACGAGAAAGAGGTGCAGACGAATAGTCGGGTTCATCTAACCCCTTTGCCAGCCACTTTTTGAATCCGTCTAAATCTTCGGGAACACGCGCAGACTGCATTGTGTGGAACGTGCGCATTGCCTGTGTTTGATCAAAGAGATCAGATGTATCCATATAGATGTCGGACGTCTTCTGGAAATTCTTGTAAATTTCCGCCTTCACATCACGACGATTTGTGGGAGCCGCATCTTCGCGGTTCGGATTATCGCCAATGTCAGTTAAGAGAACATTCATAAAGGGATTGTTTTGAGACGGCATCGTGTAGGATTTCTTCTGCGTCATGCTTTCTGTGAATGGCTCGAGTGTTTTTCCGTTAGGAAATAGGTTGTACAGTACTACTGTAAAAACCATTACAATAGGCACTGTAAGCATATAAGCCGTGGACCCATTTGCTAAAAATAGCATTAAAGCAAAATAGACTGAAAATCGAACAACAGAATTCAGGCTTTCTGCAGTTGTCATTCCTTGAAGAGGAACAAACTTGCTCCAATTTTCAGATGTAAATAATACAGCCGGATCTTTCACCCAAAATTGTTCTGGCATCTTATTTTTAGCGTGAGTTTTTATCACGCTGTTTCTTCTGTAGACGAGCTAGCATTCGCTGGCGACGAGCCTCCGGAGAATTCCCCATAAGAACGTGCGCAGGAACATCAGCTCTGCGTCCTCCAAGCATATCATTGAAAACATTTCCAAAAAGACTCTGTACCTTCGCTTTGATGCCCTCAACTTCTGAAACAATTTGTTGCTGAGTAAACTCGCCGCGCTCCATCTTCTGCTTGATCATTCCCTGAATCTTGTCAATGACTCGCTTCATTTTGGGATGCTCGGGGTTACGAAGAACATCAACAAGTTCTTGGGGATTTTCAAAATTAAAATCAAATTCAGATGCATCAAATTCTTCGACAAGTTTCATGAAAATTTTCGCAAGACGAGTTTCCTGGAGATATTCTAGGAGCTCTTGAAGATACCCTTCACTCTTCTCATCTTCCAGAATTCGACTGATTTCATCGTTTTCTTGACCAGATGCCCCCCAAAGACCTTTCACAGCAGTCATAACTGTTCCAAGCTTTTCTTTGATATCTCCATGAAAGAAAGATGCAAGAACGCAAATAAAAACGTGTTTCCAAATCATTTCTCGCTGAGATTCGTTGTCCTTCCAAAGAGGTGAAAGGTTGATTCCCCGGAATGTAAGTGGACTGTCAAAAAGACTTTCATCGCGCTGAAGAATTTTAAGAATTTTGGGATAATATGTTGACTCAATATGTTTCATAGTCTCTTCAGAAGGTTCATCCGAATCTGGAAGATTTTCAAAAAATGTGCTTTGAATATCTTTGTAAAAAGCATCAAACACGGGATCAATTTCCATTTGGATTTAACAACTTAAAAGTATTTAAACTATATCACGAAGTTGAGCATAGTCTTCTTGACGATTTCCAACGTTATAAAACGTGCAAAAAATGTTTACGAGTCCACACCCGATCACAAGTACAATTGTGATCGTTCCAAGAATTGCGTCTTCGTCCATTACCATCTTCCGCACCTACGGTCTATATAGGCATCCAACTTGACAAGTTCATATTCCTCGAACATCTCCGGGCAGTTGAACTTGCTGTAGATCCCACCGCACCGGTAGTCGCCACAGTAGTAGCAAATCCAATACGACTTCCAGGCACGCTGAATGATCAGAGCTGCTTGGACTTCGTTCATTTTGGACGTTGGTACAGTGTACCATTACAATGTGTATATTTGATGCCAGATTTTCCATTTTCAAGCCTTGTTACCTCCGCGAGATGCGAATAATGCTTGATCCTGCTGATTTAAGCACACACAGCCTGTGTCTGTGTTGAAGGCTGACGGGCAGCAATCGGCAGAAACCTTGTTATCAACTAAAAGCATAAGCTTGTTGCTATCAATGTGCGTGCTAGCAGGAGAAGTGCCTACGGGAAGAGGCTCGCTCGTCGCCCAGCCAGATGCTGTTCCAAGGCTTGATCCATCATACGGTCCGATTCCCCCAGCATTCAGCGGCATTCCAACATCTTTCTGCATAAATGTTTCCTTTGAAGCGGGTGCGGGAGCTCCCATGCCGTACTGAACAAATAACCCAGCTAACACAGCCGCAACAAAAACTGCAGTTACAAGTGTTGTTTTATCAACCATCTTTATTATGAAGTAGAGCATGATTTTTTATGCGCCTGCTGCTGCCAATATAGAGGCAAGTGCCAATGTAATTGCTAACAATTCTGGTTGAAACAGAGCAAGCACAAATGAAATTGCTAACATGACAATCACAAACGTTTTTACAATCGTAATAAAGAGTTTGACAAATGCTTCCATGAAAGAAACAAGAACATACGTCAAATACCCGGCGATATATCCCTGACCAACAAATCGGCGAAGCACATCCTGAATTTTAATAAGATAGTGTATGAACACGCTTGAAGACGACGCAATTTTTGAAAATGTAGATGCTGTAAACTTTAGAATAACATTGCGAATCATAGAAAACATTCCTCGAAAGGAAGAAAGAGGTTTTATAAACTCACCCAACGAACTCGTGACTACTCCCAGCATTTGGTGAATTCCGTCTAACGAAACTTTAAAAATTTCATGACCAAATTGGTTAATACAAAAAAGAAAGTTTTCGTCAGTTGTTACGTCTGGTCGAATTGAGCCAGCGAATGGCATATAAATGGGGTTGCATCGATATTCGTTCCAGTGAAGCTTCATCTTCTCCAGTGACTCGCTAGCGTGAATCGCCATCATGATGAATAAAATTACAATCGGAAGCCCGAAGAATACATACATCATACTACTATTAATTTACTACGAAACCTTCCTGACGTAATAATCGAATCTTTCATATCATGATAAAACTTTTCAGTTGTTTCCAGTTCATCGAGTAAATACGTTTGAGAGTCTGCCAGTGGATACATGGATGTTTCCGTAATTAACTGATACATATGAATCGGTTCATCCGTAAACACAGTTTCACCAATATCTCCTGCTTTGTAAATTGAATTATTTTTGTAAATCCAGGTGTTTGGAGACATTGCAACTCCATCCACAACAGAGTAATGATTTCCATCAAGCTTGTGAATACACACTCCCTTTACAATATCTCCATTACGAAGAACTTCTCCTATGCTGAGTTCAGACACTCTGCTATATCCATCATTTTCAAGATCTACAATTGTTTCACCAAGAACTCCAGTCTTCTCTCCATAAAACTTCTTTGAACCTTTTCCATTGTAGAGAGCTTGAATATAGTTGTGTTTGAAATCCAAATATGTAGAATCATTTGTTTCTATAAAATCTAGGAACTCATAATTTTTAATTGAAATGCGATGAGATGTTGTGTTCAAGCAGACAAGTGTTTTTGAAGGCTGTTTCGTCTTCTTTGCTTGGGGATGTTTATCGATGCGAATGAATTTTCCTTTGTAACGAACTTTGTGACTTCCTGTTACAAGTATTCCGCCCAAATCATACATTTGAATTCCCGTTCCATCCATCCGATATACAGATGTTACAATTGCTAAGTTATTTGTTAGTCTATCTCCAATTTTCACGTCTTTCATGGATTTCAATCCTTCAAATGTTTGAATTTTTACATCTTCATCGAAGCAGAGAAATGACATTGTTTTTCCGACAGGTCCATTCACAACGGCTTCTCCCGTCTGCATTCCGCTGTAGAAGATATACACAAAACTGTACATAACTCCTACAACGCGGGCCAATATAGTTCTCATTCGAATTACAATGTACTGTGTTTGAGACATCACGTTGTGCATTTTTCCAAATACACTTCCGACGACTCCAAGCATTCCGCCACGAACACTGCTGAACATACTGCGGAAAGAATTCATGGCTCCACCAATTTCCCCCACAGTATCGTTAATAACTGAAAATTCGGCCAAAATTGGATCCATAATGAATCCGGCATAATCGTGAAATCCTTTCATGGTGCATTTTGTAAAATTTGAAACAACGTCATCTCCAACTAGTCCAGCAACTGGCATATACATTGGGTTACATCTGTACTCAACCCAGTGTTTCTTTAAGTAATCAACTTGAGATTGAGCAAATAAATAGAGACTTGCTAGGATAGCAGTAATCGTGGCTATAATGAATATAACCGTTTCCATTACTTTATGGAACTCAAAACGGATTTCATAAAAGTACGTCCATTTTTATCAACTTAAATGGACTATCATTCAATGTCTCTCGTCGAGCTTAAACAGGCGGCGCGAGACCATAAACCTCCAATTAAATTTTACTATATTAAATCACGGCTAGAGCTTATTCAAATTTTGTGTATGAAAGAGCTACCGCAGTCGTTTGTTCTTGAAAAGAAAACAATTGCAGAACTTCGAAAGGAAGCGCTCGAGCGAGGGCACAAGCATATTTGGAAACTTAAAAAAGCCGAACTCATGGAACTACTGTACCCTCGCACGCACCAGTACCACCAAAATGACAATCATACAAAGAAACATGATAATCCAGAGGAGGGTAAAGGCAAGTAGGTACGGGTACAAATATTGGAATACTTTCGCCAAAATTGGTCGAAGGATATTCACTTCAAAATAAAGTTGAAACTCGGGAGTTGTAAAAAAGGAAATTGGATCGGCTAGAGGGTGTTTTTTCATACTGTTTTTTGTCTACGTTTGGATATAAACATAAGGATGAAAAGTTCGCAGACTCGTTTAGCACTTGTCCTTGGTGGCGTTGTTCTCGTTGCCTATCTTATGAGCACATATTCTGGTCGAAAGGATGGTATGTCTGAAGGCCTGGAGCAGGTGAAGGGTGCACTTGGCGTCCAGGGACCTCTTTCTGATTCTGGACCTTACGGAAAGCCTATGAGCAGCGCGGGTGGAAATGCGCAGCCTGTTGAATCTATTCAGGGACGTCACCCTGCTTCTCAATCTACCTATTCTGATTCTACTCTCAGCGCCGGTGAGCTTCTCCCCAAGGGAGGCCTTGGTGCTTCCTGGGCTGCGGTAAATCCTTCTTCCATGGGTGATCTCAAGGGACAGAATTTCTTAGATGCGGGTTATCACACAAATACCGCTGTTGCCGGAGTTTCTCAAACCAATCGTAATGCAACTTGGGATGTCCGCTCTGAGCCCCCCAATCCTCAAGCCAAGGTAGGACCTTTCCTCCAGACCACGATTGAGCCTAACCCGTTCAAGCGTGGACTTGATGCGTAAAGCAAAAAATCCCAGTTCCTCCTGAACCGGATAAACCCTTCCAAAGGTTTTGTAGGTATCCTTTGGGAAGCAATCGTGTAACCTACTTACCTATGCTTATCCCCGCCTTATTAAAACGTCTGATCCTTCATCGACGCGAAACTCCCACTCCTATTGGGCGTTTTTACCTTTTCTAATTTTTCATAGCCTTAACAGCGGAGGTTAATCCTGCTGGAGAGTTGCGTAATCCGCTCAAGTCCCTCAAACTCGCCCTGCATGTCTTTTCGACTGCTCATCTGCGGGCAACAGGTAAGATTATCCTTTTTGGTTTTAAAAAATCCGTTTTTAGGAAAAAAACGTCCCGGACGACAAATAAAGCTCTCTCCACTTTAATTTTACGGGATTGTGGTACGCCCACCCGTTCACATCCGAGGCAACATCGAAACACCCGTTAAGGCGACTAAGATGTTGGGTGTCCCCGGCAGACAGCACCCGTTAGCGCTGACCAATATTCATGTTTTTGGTTTTAAACAATTCGTTTTAAAACCAAAAACACTACCAGGTAGCTATTTTTGAGGTTTTAAAGGTGTCGCTCTCTCCTTACTGATATACACGTCTCACCCCATTGGTGATCCAGGTCCGATTTTAGGGCCGGTTACCTCCACCCACTATCCACTTAATTTGATTGTAAACAATCCGTTTTTAAGCCAAAAACTCCTCTGAGCTTCTTTGGGTTTTTCTATAGGTCTGCTCCTCTATGTTTTTGGCTTACATGAAACCTTGCTTTCAAGCTCAGCAATAACTATTCCTGTTGCTATCTTTTTGCCTCCACTCTTGTGGAAGCTAATTGAGGATAAGATACAAACCCCTCGGTTTACCTACGCCATGGTTGAGGTGTAACCGTCCGTCATACTCACACCTGTGACACTATGACGCTCCACTTTCTAGCTCAGTGGGAACTGGGCCTGCTCCCGATCCGTCGGGCACACAGGCATACACTTTATAGCTCAGTGCGAACATATCCTAGTGACCTCCAATCCGTTGGACGCGTCACCCGTGTAGGATCGGTTTTAAGTTGTCGGTGTTAGCTTTCGCAAAGACTTCTAAAGATCCTGAGATTCACCTACTTGAAGTTTGCAAATCCGTTTTTACGAAAAAAACCCAGCTTCTCCGAGCCGGTATAACAAACCCAGTGGGTTTCGTTTACAGTTTTGTTCTAGACATCGTATCAGCAACTGATAACCTAACGACGCAGGGTTTTCAATAGAGTACCCCAAACACCCACACAGCAGCGCGCGTTTGCCGCTGTTGTATGGCGGAGGATTCCTTAGCGCCTGTCTTGCTTTGTCATGTGTAGCATATCCGGCTGTAGTTGGTTTTCCCCTCCACTATCTTATCAGTTTGGTTTTGACAAATCCATTTTCATCACTACTAATAATGTGGCCTGTAGCTTTACTAGCAGCTGGCGGTGTGTTAGCGCTTGCGTCCAATCGTGGGCCAAAGAACTTGGTCCAAGTTCGTAGCCAGAAAGATGGAAATTTGTATAATGTTCAAAATTTACCCGACAAGCAGGAGGCTGCAGATAAAATGGCAGAAATACGAGGAAATCTTGATAAATTAATTGATTATTATAAAAGTGATCCGGCTTCAATTGGGGATCCTCGCATTAAAGTGATGGTTGAACGGTTTCATCCAGAAAATATGTTTGAAAATGATTTGGATGACAATTCAACTTCCTATTCCGAAAATAAAGGTGAAAAAATAGTTGTCTGTATCCGAGATAAGCGTCCAGGGTATCCGCTTGTAGACACAAACACCGTTATGTTTGTAATTCTCCACGAAATGGCTCACTTGATGACAACCACTGTTGGACATACACCTGAATTTTGGGCGAACTTCCGTATTCTCCTGAACGACAGTTCAAAAATTGGGATTTATACTCCCGAAAATTATGCGCACACACCTAAAGTATATTGTGGAATGACGATTACTGACACACCTCTTTAAGGGCGGTTAAGTCGTCCGAGTTCCTTCTGCATAAATTCAATTGTTGATTTCAGTTTTGCAATTTGCTTCTTCTGCTTTTCATCTGCTGTTTCAAGATTAAGACCTTCAGGAGCACGCTTACACTTGGAGACAATTTCCGGAGTCAGTTCAGATACAGGTATATCCCCCATATCGTTAAAGCAATCACGCTCAACGAATCCCTTGATTTCACTACCAAATTTGTCTGTCGTAATTACGGTTTCAGATCTGGTCCATGCTCTGTTTGCAAGAAGACAGTCTTCTAGTTCACCTTCATCTTCTCCATCGAACCATCCCTCGAAGTACTCTTCAAATTCCTTCAGATAAAACTTGTATTCGACATACTGAACATCTGCCGCAATAGGCATCTTGACTAAAACATACCCATACTCTTCATAGCTACCTTCCAGATAGATTTTTGTTCCATCCGAAAGAGGTACTTCAATATAGACGTCTGAGTCCCAAAGTTGTCCTCCAGTATGATCGCACGTCTTTCCACCACATCCGCATACGTAATCAAAGCAGCCCATGATATTTGGACGTTGTAGAGCAACCCAAAGTTTAATCCGTTTTTATGAGTAGAGGAATAAGATGATAAAATCTGAGGTTACAGATTTTAGTACTAAACAAAGATACGAAATATCATATTTTGAAGACGACACGATCAATGTGATTCGCCAACGTATCGGGATTGCATTGAATACTCATCCAGATCGTCTTTTTATTTTGGTTTCTTTAAAACTTGATCACGATTACTATCAAAAAGATCCCAGGCGCTGGGAAGCTCTTTTTAACCGGTTGTCCTACAACAAGCAACCTATTACAGATGTAGCTTTTCAAGAATATTTAACAACATACAGAAGCCCACCTCTTTCTCTTCGTTCAGCCGAATTTGACGAAACCAACTGGATGGACAAGCCGGAAGAATTAGAAGAAATTCATTCTCCCACACAGGCATTTTCCGAATATCGTATTTTTGGAGTAGAAGAACAGCAATCCTACATTCTTCCGTTACAATTCAATAGTGTACTGGCATCTCGCATTCCGCCTTCTCGGTTTCCTCTTCCACTGGGGAATGACTTATTTTCAACGCTGTACAAATCAGCGCAAGTTGAAAAATTTGTAGCAATTCCGTATGAATCATCTGCAGACACGTCAGCGTTTGTTTACTTTCCGTATCTGCGTTCAACAACACCTCCTCGAATTTCAGATGAAGAAGTTGCTCTTCTCACCAAAAATACAAAACTACTGAATGATCTTTTAAATTTAAAAGTCTTTGAACCTAAATCTGTATCAGTAAACTATGTTCGAATGTATGCCAAGTTTGTAACGACTGATTTTGGAGATGCTGTTCGAACTCGGTTTGAACAAATCTTTTATGGGTTAACTGTTTCAAAAGAAGTTCCATACATTCAGTATTTTACTGGACGAAATGAAGTTGCTCGACACAAGTTTTATGTTGAAGATCCAAAGACAAAGAAACCATATTTAGATATCAACAAATGGAACAAGTGGAACCGTCCTCCGCAGCGTAGTATTCCAACTTTGCTTTTATTTCGAGGAACTTCAAAGGAAAATTATGACCGTATATCAATCACATCTTCTGATATAACAATTACTTTATATCGTGATGAAGAAAATGATGAAACAATTGAAAGCATGAAAAAGAAGGTACTAAAGTGGATCAAAATGTTTGACGCAATTATGGCATTTGTTGACAAGGATGATTTAGATTCTAGTCGTTGGGATGTTCAAGAAATATATTTTTCTGCTAAGTATTCTCGATCTCTGGAAACAATTGAACTACACCGATTTAACTGCATAAGTTCAATTTTTAACAAAACAACTGAAGAAGATAAATTTGCATTGCTGCGAACAGATAAAGAAACATACCGAGGATTGAATGCTCTTCAAATTAAAGTTTTACAGCTTCGTCGAGAAGGTGTTTTCAAATTACCAGAAATTGCCAAAGAATTGAACACCACACAAGATGAAGCCAAACAAATTTTACAGCAACTTGAAGACCTAATTAACGAAGACCCATCGATTGAGGATAAAGCAATTAAAGGATACCCGATCATCCAGCTGGAAGATAATGGTGGACAAGTAATTCGAGTTAAATACGCAAATGAAATCGATCGTTTCCTAAAGTATGCGAACATCCTTCGGTATATAGTTGGATTCCCTGATTCAAAAAGTTTAGATGCAATCTGTCCGAAACGAATGGAAACTGTGAAGGTTGATACGGGAGTTGCTCCAGTTGAAATTACACATATTGATCCCGATATTGGTGACGAATACGCTGATTTATTTGGATATTTGGAAGCAGATGAAGCAGTAGAAGAAGCTGCTCCTGTAGAAGAAAAGCCAAAAGAAAAGAAGCCTTCTAGCAAACAAAAACTGTTTTCTGGATACGGATATTACGTGAGTCGTCTTGAAAAATTTGACCCTAAAAGTTTTACAGTAAAACAGGATCCCCCGTATGCAAAGTCTTGTGAAAAGAATTATCAGCCAATTATTTTGGATAGCGAAGAACTTGCCGGTGTAGAAGAGTCTCCTTATGATCCACGCACATACTTGGAACCCGAAAAGATGGAAACTACAGAAAATCCGGATGGATTAATTATTTGTCCCGAATATTGGTGTATGAAGGATAACATTCCTCTTACAGAAGATCAACTTGAGAAGGAAGATGGAGAAGTTCGTTGCCCAGTTTGTGGTAAACAGTTGCGCACATCAGATTCGGATGATCCTCGCGAATATACCGTTATCAAACGCATAGAAGGTTACAACTATCCGGGGTTCAAGAAAGATGCCATATTTAAAAGCACTGGAAAGAACATGCCATGCTGCTATAAGACATCTCAAAAGAAAAAGGTAGAAAAAAGTGAAGACAACAAATACTACATCAATCGTGAAGATAAAGCTTCCATAAAAGATTTTCAACTTGCATTTTTGCCACAAGAACTACTTTCTCTTTTAAACATTTCGGAAAAATACGATATTCTGCGAAAGTTGAAGCGTATTTCGAATGGGATGTCCGGATATTTCAGAGTTGGACTTGGAAGACCTTCCGAAACTCTTTCTGATCTGTTAGGTCTAAAAATAAAAATAGAAAAGCCTCGAAATGCTATTGATTCGGTTTTGAAATGTTCGTTCTTTCGAACGTTCAAAAAATTGGGAGAATCTCACCTCCAATCGATTGAAGCGTCTCTTCGAAAGATTCCTCCCTACGACAACGATGATTACCTGCGAGCAAATTTAGCAAAGAGAATTTCAGGAATTGATGAAGCATTTGAAAACAATCAACTTTCCGTCTTGGAAGAACTAGAATATTCTGCAATTGTTTTACAATGTGATTTATTTAGAGTGTTTACAGAGTCAAACACAGTTGGGTGTGTCTTTTACTCTCCAATGGTTCGTCCACGAACTCGTGGAATTATCGTTCTTCAAAATGGCAAAAATATAGATATTCTATCTCACGTAACTCGCTCATCTCGCGGATTCCAGTACAAATCAAACATTTTTGAAATTCCATTCAAAAAAGATACACACGTTATTCTGGAAAAGGCAAGAAATCAATCGTGTGTAACAAGCGTTCCGTCCTACGATAAAGCGCTTACGGTTATGAAAGAAGTTTTGACACTAAGTGGAAAAGACACCTTTCAAATTGTGCTGGATCCATTCGGTAGAGGACAAGCCTTATTCGTTCCGTCTGTGATGATTCTTCCTTTCAATCCTGTTCCTATAAGTGATACAGCCCAAACTAAGATTGTGGGATTTGATGAAATTAACAAAGAATTACTGCCAACTCATGAATCTGTTTTAAAGTACCTCGAAATTGCAACCAAGTACAGCGATGGTTACAAATGGGTGGAAGATCTTGCAAGTAGCGATAATCAGAGAGTTGAAGTTCTTCTTAAAAGTGGTTTGCGTATTCCTGTAAAACCTGAGCAAACAAATCCAGTAGAGCCGGTTGAAGTTATAAATACCGTGAATGAAATTACCGAGAAAAAGTTAGTGTTTGGCGAAGAATTTGAAGAACTTCAAAAAGATTACAAACACCTGAATTATATGTCTGAAATTTATGAATTTTTATTATTTGAATTGACTAACGATTTGAAAGAAAAATACAAAGATTTACGATTAAGTCTTCAAGAAGTATTCCCAAAACGCAAAACAGTTGAACCACTCCTTCGAGAATGGTTTGAAAACACAGTGGATGTTGCCAAGCTGGATACGCCGATTGAATTTTTATCAAAGGTACGAACCCCGTGTGGCCAATTTAAATCAAAAGATTCCTGCTCCGGAAACTTGTGTGCCTGGAATGCAGAATCCAAAAAGTGTAACATTGAAATTAAACCGTTTGTTCGGAAAGAACAACTCTTTCATCGAGTGTTGTCTACGCTTCTTGATAATCCAAAAATTAGAGGAATGGTTTTAGATGGACGCACAAGTCCTTTCTTTAGCACAGTTTTGTATATTGCTCTTCCAAATGAATTGATCGTGACGGACTTAGATATTGTCGATATCTCCGTCTGATAGACCCTCAGATGCCTTGTCGTCGAATACGATAGCATCGCCTTCCTGGTTATTTCCATCAGATCCTTCCTTGAGAATACGCTCGTCCACGAAGGACGTCTTTGCGATATCTTGAAGTTGATCTCGAGTGAGAACTGCCATGATCATCAGATGTCCAAGTCCTGCATCGGCAACTGCCACTGCAGTTCCGACATCAATCCACACGGAATGTTTTCCCTTTCCTCGAAAACTTCCCTTAATTGTCGCCTGTTTTTCATAGGACTTGTACGCTTCCTTCACCACTTCATTTCCTTCGTGGTCGAACGTCTTCTCCTTCTCTTTTGCGACATAAAACACCTCCACTCGCCCGTTTCCAAGCTTACGAGTCACTCGGCCAAGATAAACATCTTCTACATGGTTATTTTGGCGGAGGTCAGACATGAGATCTCCAATGAACTGTCGATTCTTCACCGACGCTCCAGTCTCACGCCGGCCCTTCTTGTTTCCTGAGTTCTTCTGAGGTGGCATTTTGTTTGATATTTAAAAAGTTTCTGAAAACTAAATCCATTTTCTAGGGATTCAGCTTCTTCTTGTGAATTGAAATTTCACAAGCAAATCCGGCTGCTCCACCAAGTTCATGTCCAACTTTGATAATCAAACCATCCAAGTGGTCTCGATTAGATCCTGCAGCCAGGACCGATTCCACATATTCCTTCGTTGGAATTGGAACGTCCTTCAGGGACTCCTGGTTTGTGTAGTAGAACAATTTGTTTGCGTAGTCAGGAATATCATAATCATCCTTATCTTCATCATGCTCATCATCTTCGTGACACAAATCCGCTCGATTGTTAACAATTGTTTGCTCAATTCCACGAACAAGTCCGTCAATAGATGCATAAAGTGTTACGTGCTCATAAACCGAATCTCCGTTATCTTCTTTATACGTAAGCGCGTAGATAGTTTGAGGTTCAGCCTTGATTTCAGGCTTAACCTCAAGCTTTGGGCACTTGCGCTTGGTATGACCCTCCTGTCCACAATTTCCACACTTGCGTGCCTTCTTGATTTCTTGATCTGCCATTTTTCGTGGTATTCATTGAAAAATTATTGGTAAATCCGTTTTTGTTAAATTTAGTTTTTCTTCTTACCCTTAACCTTCTTTGAAAGTTCAACTGCCGCCTTAATATCGTCAGCAGTAGCATCCTCTGGAACATCATCATCTAGATGTCCCTCTTCAAACGCCTTCTTTGCCGCCATCGTAGCCTTTCGCTTTGCGATTGCTGCGGCCTGTGCCTCAGGAGATAGCTTCTTTCGCTCCTTCTTAGGCTGTTCCTTCGGAGGAGCGGCAGATGAATCTGCGCTATCATCTTCATCAGTTGACTTCTCCTCCTCCTTCTTTTGCGCTCCCTTCTTGGCCTCACGCTTTGCCTTGGCCTTTGCCAAACGCTCCTCTCGAAGCGCTGGGTTTGCCTCCTCCTCAGCCTTCCGCTTCTCGCGTGCGGCCTTGGCTGCTGCCTGCATCTTCTCCTTCTGCTCCTCCGTAAGAGTACGCTTTGGCTTGTCAGACATGTTTACTTTTGTGTTATCTAAATTGGTCTTGTTAATAAATCCGTTTTTTAGGATTAATACGTTCCGTAGTAGTTACCCCCCGTAAAAATTGCTCCAAACAACGCAAGAATTGTGATCACACTCATAGCAATCAGGGCATTTCTCATGTGAACTCTTTGAGCTGCAGAAATTGAAGTCATACTAACTAATGCAATAAAAAGTCCCAGTGCTACAATCATAGCAATCCCAGCAATCGTCATGAACAGATAATAAAGTTCGGAAGCACCCCCAAATCCAACTTCTTCCACAAATCCTTTTCCACGCTGTTTTCTGCGCATTTATATTACTATAAGCGATTTGAGAATATTGCTTGTATCAGGAACATGAAGGCTAACCCAGTAGCTACAACGTAAATTATCCATAATGTGGGGCTCGAAATAGGACTGCGAGTAGTCCAAAATTTTATTAAATATATAATAGCCGCGAGCGATACAATAAAAAATACTAAACTAGTTACATAGTTTCCAGTAAACGTGCTATTTCCCATTTATTCTTGATTGAAGAATATTAATGTTAAGTTCGGCTGAACTCAATATTAATATTTTTTATTTGAATACCTAAGTTTATTTATAATTGTTTACGCAGAGGGCTTGAGGAAGTGCACCTTGAGGAAGCTCTGGAGGTTCAGGTAGGTAACCTCCTGGCCATCCTTCACACGGAGGAGCTTGGCGAGCTTGGCATCGGGGATGATGCGGCGCTTGAAGTTGGGGTCAAAGCAGTTGTGGGTCTTGACGTAGGTGGAGACGAACTTGGTGACATCCGTCTGGCTGCGCTGGGACTTGGCGGGGAGACCCATGAAGGTGGAGAGCTCATCGGAGATGGGGCGGAGCTTGAGGAACGCATTGTTCGCGCGGCGAGCCTCCCAGGCCTTCTTCTCCTCAGGAGTCATCGTGGAGGGATCGGGGCGGCGGCGCTTCTTGGAGTCGCGGGCCTCACGCTTGAGCGCCTTGGTGGCCTCAACAGCCTCGTGGACAGCGGCGCGAACACGAGTGGTAACCTCAGCGCCAAGAGCCTTGAGGGTCTCCTGGAGAGCGGCGAGGATAGCATCGGCGGAGCGAACTTCGGCAGGGGCGGCATCAGTGGCGGGGGCAGGGGCAGGAGCGGTCACGGGAACGGTAACCTCGGCCTTAGCAGCGGCCTTGCGGCCCTTCGCGGCAGGGGCGGGAGCAGGTGCAGGAGCAGTCTCAGCGGGAGGCGCAGCGGCGGTCTTGGACTTCTTATCGGCGGGCATGTTTACATTACTAGTAGACTTCGAGGCGGGCATTTCTAACGCGGTTATACTCTGTATTACCCTGACCTGTTTAAATCACAAACGGTAGAGGGCACTCATCAAAATAAAACAAATGGTATATGGTTCTACAGAATCGTACAAAATTGAAAGAAGTATACTTGAAACAAAAAAAGAGTACTCAGCAACAGTTTGTGCAGTCGAATATTTCTTCATAACATTGTTGGACCAAAAAACATATAAAAATCGTTTCGAATGAGGAGGTTTATGTTCGGCTGCCCAAGTTTTCAAATCGTTGTGAATCATTGCTAAAAATGCGTACAATTGGGATTTGTTGAGCCCTAAAAATATATTTGGATTTATGTTAAAAAACCCATTTTCTTCTACAATTTGGCAAAGCTGTGTCCATCTGTTTGTAAGAATGATATCTGTGGTTCGAAGTGTGTTGTGCTCATACGAAGTAGGCAACTTATGACGAACTCTATAACTATAAATTTCCCTTAATCGTTTTCGATCGTCAATGCTGAGCGGTTGTCGTGTGTACGGATTGGTGGGCACCATACTTCTCTGCAGTGTGTCCAAAATTGTTCGAACGTCAAATCCATAAACTTTGTCATTCTCCTGAAACCCAAAATAATCAAATATATCAACGGTATTGATTGGTTCTAACGAAACAAGTTCATCTGAGTTGTTACACTGTTGTCGTTTTAAAGAACCTGGTCCTGCTAATTTTATACGCTTTCGGATAAGATATCCTTTCCAAATTTTTGAAATCAGTGTAACCTTCGTATCCACATTATTTACAATATGCCACAATCTAGGAGATCTTACACGAATATGTCTTCCACATAAAGAAAGACCAGAAAGTGCTGGACTACTACATCGTTCATTTGATGTTTTATTCTTGCATGAAGAACACGGTGCCATTGTTAATCAAACTGGAAATGTTACATGAAAAACGGATTTACATCTAACCGGGGTAATCTACATATACAAAAAGAACAGATGGCCTCAAACGTATCAGTTACTGCCCGCAATTTCAACCCTGCTAAGATCAGCTTTGTACCTGGAATGACGAAGAGCAACCGATCCCCGCCTATCAATATGAAGTATGGTGAAGAGAAGAGTCTCTTTCAGCTACTTCTCCCCCAAGCCCCTATCCGTCTTCTGACTCGTACTGACGAGAAGACTGGCGAGACGAGCTATACCCTGAGTTATACTCTCACCGGCTGCGACCCTTATGGTCGTGAGCGCGCAGATGAGACTAGCGACATTGGTAAGCTTTATAATGCACTCACCGATCTTGAAGAGATGGTTGTAAAGGCTGGGGTTGAAAACAGCGCAAAGTGGTTTGGAAAGAAGCGCAGCGAAGAGGGTGTTCGAGAGAGTTTCAAGAAGATTATTCGACTCTCAGGTGATAAGATCGATGGAGAGTACGTGCCGAATGGCAAGTATCCGCCTAGTTGGCTTATCAAGGTTCCCGTCTATGACGGAAAGGTCAGTATTGACAAGGAGGGAATCGTAGACAATCGTGGAAACCCCGTCTATGTGACTCCCGAGTCACTTCAGTCGGTATTCCCTAACAACAGCCAAGCTAAGCTTGCCGTAGTTGGCAATGTTTATACTATGGTTGGCGGAGGATTTGGTGTTACTTGGAAGCTTCGAGCTGCTCAGGTATTCCCGAGTTCTCGCGTTCGTGCGGTAGACCTGTTTGGTGCATCTGAGGAGGAGACTCCTGAGACTGTTCCGCAGGCTGAGAAGGAAGTAGCACAGGATGGGTATGAGTCACCGACTCCTGCTCCTGCTCCTGCTGTTGCTCCTGCCCCTGCTCGTAAGAAGCGGGCTGCTGCTGGAGCGATGTAGATTTCTCATACAAAACAAATGATTCATCTACAAATAAAAGATTTGAAGTAAAATAGGGTGTTTCAACAATATCTACACAATTTTTTAACTTCTTTAAAGATTTCTTTCCGCATTTTGTGCATTCATAAACAGTTGGTGGAGTAACTAAAAATTCGGGAGTAACCAGTCTGTATTTGCTTGTTAAACAGCGATCAAATACAGTTGTAAAATCATCTTCCAAGCAATCTTGGTATGCTTCGTTTGAAAGCAGAGACCAAATTGTCTTATCCTTTGAAATCCAGGATTCGTCTTGATATAAAGTTGCAAAAGGGTTTTCCATAAACCAGAGAGCTTTAAATTCAGACGGATGATCAGCGTCGTGCTCAGCTAACCCAACACGGTTCAAATTATCATCGTATAACCAATACACATTTAAGTTGTGTTCTGTATATCGAGGGTCAAACCGTCCACGATATACTTCACGATCGTCATACACCCACTGATCTGCATCAATGTCCTCATCATGTTCCAGAATATCTGGAGAAATATCTTTGTATACTAACCCTTTGCGAAGGAGGGAAAACATCTTATTACATTCTTAGTTAATCAAACTTAACAGTCACACGCACATCATGACACCGAAGTGAATTTGTTGCGGATTTTGAAAGCTCGTGGCGTTTTTTGTGAACTTCAGGCTCCGACTCTTTCAGACGTGTTTCCATATCTGCATGAACTTGTTCATGGTGAGTTTCGAGATAGTCCAAAATTTCATCTGTGATTGCCCATTCAAAAAAGTTAAGTTGACCAACGGTAGTATCAAAATCCATAAACTTGATTCGTTTGGATCGACAAAAAGGATCAAACATCTTTTTGCTGTACGCTTTTAGATGGGATTTGTATGAGAGATAGACTATTACGTGCTTTCCTGATTTTGTGAGGAAACTTGTATTGTACTTCTTTGCGTAGTTCGTTACAAACCAGTCGACGAGACGAAGAGACAGATTTGACTTCCCTTCCAGTATATCTTTCACTTTTTGAACATTGCTGGCATTTCCATAAAATCTCTCGAGACGGTATAGCACCCATTGTTCTTGTGATTGGATTTCCATTTGCTTCATTTTAGTCTGAAACATGTAAAACGGTTTTATATTAGCACATAGAAAGGATGTCAAAGATGTCGAGAGTAGAGCAAGTGAAATATCTTCTTGAAACATACGGAAATGCAGATCAGCGTACAGAAGCCTGGTTTTCAAAAAGAAATCAAATGCTGACTGCATCTGAAATTTATAAAGGACTTCCAGATGCAACCCCTTCTCAGCGACACGAATTAATTATGTCAAAACTTGTTCCAAGACAGTATACTGCTCCCGGAACTGGTCCCCGATCTCTTATTTGGGGAACTCAATTTGAGCCTATCGCAAAACAGGTATATTGGGAACTTCAGTACAATATTGATATTGTAGATCTTCCCTGTATTCCTCATCCAAAGGTTGATTTTCTTGGAGCATCTCCTGATGGAATTATTATTACAAAGGATACAACCGACAAGCGGTACGGAAAGCTTCTTGAGTTCAAATGTCCGATTTCACGAGAGTTTACGGAACACACACCTATTCCTCCTGCGTACTTTCATCAAATGCAGCTCCAAATGGAGTGTACTGGAATTGATGAATGTGAATATATTGAAATGCAATTTAAAGAGCTAAACTATACAGATTACGTAAATTGTACTGCTCCGATTAAATCATTCTTCCTTACGCACAAAGAAAACGGAGAATGTTGGTATAGTAACTTTGCAAATAATGAGGATTACGTAACTTGGAAAGAGAAGACAGTTGGAGATCGCTGGGAACAATATTCAGCTACATTTTGGATGCTGAACAATTGGAGAACAGTTACTGTGAAACATCAGCCAAGTTGGCTAGCCGTTAATCTACCTTCATTAACTCAAGTTTGGAATGAAGTTCTGGAATATCGCAAGACTGGCACGGTTCCTCAGTCTCCGAAGGAGAAGTCGACGCTTGTACTTTAAAAGCTTTCTCAGGATAATAGCGAACCATCCAATCAAGATTTTTACGTCCAGGGTTTGAAGCGTAAAATCCGCCTGATCCATCGTGAATTTTTGAAAGAGTCTCAAAATACTCTTCATACATCAGAGCAACACGCTCAAGACTAAAATTGTTCATCGCCCAATCGTGACACGCTTTGCGATCAATTTTGTCGATGTTCCTGCATGCCCACTCGAATTGCTCCATCGTGCGGCAGCGATATCCAGTCACTCCGTGAAGGTTATTCTCGGCAAAGCCACCCCAATCAGTTGTGATAACAGGGGTACCACAAAAGAGTGCTTCTACCATAACTCCTCCAAACGGTTCATTAAAGTGGGTTGGCGCAAGAAGAGCTTTTGCGTTCTTCATAAGAATTGATCGCTCTTTCGGTTCAACATAACCGATTACCTCAACATGATCAGGAATTGTTCCAACAATAGATGAAAGATCACCTTGTCCGGCTACAAGAAGTCTTACTCCAAGTCGTTTGGTAACGTCAACTGCAATTCCAATTCCTTTCGATGAAATGATTCGTCCAACAAACAGAAAGTAATCCTTTGGCTTCTCATTAAATTCAAAGTCTTCGGGATCAAAGTAGTTAGGGATAACTGCGTCATACCAGTGAGGAGACTTGCCGTACTTGCCGTATACCTGATTCATAACTGAGTATGATTCAAAAATATTTTGAGGACAACAGGGTTCATTCGTGCATCCAATTCCAGGCTCTACGGGAATGAGTTCAGGGTGTGCCTGAAAAATAGGACGATGTGCGTATCCCCAAAAGCAAAGTACAAAATCCCCCTTCTGCTTTCTTTTTCCAACTTCTACAATCGCTCGTTGATTAAAAATTTGGTGAGCATGATCCGACGTGTTGTGCTGGAAAAAATTCTTTTTCCAATCATAGTTTCCATATGCCTTTTCAAGATCTTCATTAAACGTAACCGGGATATGCTCAGTGCATTCTACTTCTGAATCTTTGTGACCATAGTGATAGACTGTGTGACCTCTGGCCGTCATCATTTTACACCACTTCAAAACTTTTTGAGTAAACGCACATGCTGAATAATCCTTTCGAGTTACAGTATGGGGCAAGGCTAATACGTGAAATCGCATTTAATTATGTATAACATGTCTCATCTAAATAATGTTATAGTGTATAAGAATTGAACATATTCACTCGAAACGGTGTTTGCGATCCATCGATTGGCTCGGGAACTGGAGGAGTTAATTTGAAGTGATTAGTTTCCTGCTCATAAGAAGACGTTCCGGTTTTTACAGTTTTCTTCACATTCCCCTGATCAAGAAATTCCGGAACAAACCGTTCTACCTTAGGAAGTAAAGGTAGAAGAACTGCTAACAGAATAGCCATTACCACAATAAAGCCAATAAGTCCTACTAAATCTTCGTGCATTTATATGTACTAAGTGAAAAATGGAATACCTTTTTCACATTCTATTGATAACAGAAACATGGAAGAACGAGCTCTTCAAACGTTAAAATCAATGCTGACTGACCGTGGAATTAAATCTGATACATTTGAACCTGTTGGCAATCCTCTCGATGAAACGAGGATGTACACGTTTGGCGGAATTCTAATTGTATTCAGTGAGAAGACACGCTTGACTCCTGCGGAGTTCAAAAATATTTTAGCATATGCAGCTGAAAATAGTCATACAGCTGGAACTATTATTATCACTATTTCAAAAGCTCCTGAATCTGTGACTGAACTATTGCGTCAACATCTTTCAAACAAAGAAAATCCGCTTGTTCAACTATTCTACATTTCTCACCTAAACTTTGATATTTCAAAGCATCGAAAGGTTCCCAAACACCGTCTTCTTACAGAAGATGAGAAGACAAAGCTGACCAAAATGTATAATATCACAGATTTTAAGCAACTACCCAAGCTTGATTCACAGGATGCGATGGCGCGATGGATTGGAGCGCGGCCTGGTGATGTAGTTGAAGTCACCGGACTGTGCGTATCATCAGCAGATAATATTCGATATCGCTATTGTATTCCAAATGTTTATGAAGTGTAAAGTAAATGGACAAACAGTTCACAACTCTGACAAGTAGTTATTACGATAACTATCTTCAATATAAACTAACTGGAAATTCAAGTTACCAAAATTCCTATATGAGCGCAGAAGAGGGAATTCAAAGTATTCTATCTAGTCTTCAAGATCAGGTAAATACTCAAAATCAACAAATAAATTCTTTTTATCAGGCAGATGTAGAAGGAAAACTTCGTAGTCTCCAATCGGATATTACGTCAACACAGCGAACCATTCTAAAAGAAAAAGATGAAGCTACTGCTGCATCTATGCGAACACAAGGTTCGTCGTCCAGTTTTGGTTCAATTCCTTCATCATATTATATTCCAATTGGTTCACTTACCGCCATCGCAGTCCTCCTACTTGCGTTGCGATAGAATCTACCGTATCTGAAAAAGAGCTTGTTGTCATCGCAAAATAAATAACTAAAAATGTCAGGACAATCAGTGCTGTCAAATATATGTTGTACATAAATTCAGTTTCAATAAGTTTCTTTTTGTTTGTTGAATAAATTATCTTAAGCGTTTGAAGTCTGTCTTTGTTTTGCTGTATTTCTTGATATTGCTTTTGATATTCAATCAAATCATTTGTTAAATCATCAAGGGTCTTTGGATTAAACGATCCTGATCCCTGGTTCATATCTGTCAAAATTGATCGAACTTGAGAGGATAGTTCGGTATTTAATTGAAGAACTCTAGAAATAAGTTGCTGTTGTGTTGCCGGATCAGATTCTTGAATAGCCGACAGAAGAGTGGATGAATACTCTGTTTTTAAAAAGTTGTACCCCTTTTCAAAGTCTGCAAGTTTTGCGTTGCGAGAATCTTGAAACTGTTTGATTTCCATTACATTTTGTTTAGATAGAATAAATGCCGAAAGTGGAGTTTAATATGAAAGATGGCGTTCAGAAGGGACCTGCTACAGACTACTCGCTGATCCTTGAAATGAAGCGTCGTACGCTTTCTGTTGCGGACCAGAACGCAAAGGCTATTAAGGGTGACCAAAGTGTAAAACCGTTTATCCGTGAAGGTCACTTAAATAGCGGCACCACTCCCAATGGTGGAACTGGTGCTGTAGAATTTTATCACTTAGCTCGTCCGCTTTATTTGAGCAGATACAAGTTCTAAACATCATATAATAGAGTATGGACTTTCAAAATCAATACGACACCGCTACAGGTGGTATTAATGATATAGTTTCCTCCCAACTAACATCATCTTTACAGTGGTCAAATATTCCTGGATCACTCGTAAAAGCTTCTGCTTCTGCTGCGGGATATGTTTGGGGTTACAACTCTCAAAATAATGTTTTTATGTGTCAGCTTCCGTGCACTGGAAATTGGACGATGGTAGACACGAGCAAGTGGAATATAATGAATGTTTTAGATATTGTAACTGATTCTACAAATGTTTATATACTGATTTATACTCCAGACTATAAACGTATAATATATTCAAATTCTGCTACAGGATCTGGGACATGGAATATGATTACAGCTCCATCGGAAACTGGTCGTAATCTTTTTTCTACAAATACATACTTATGGATACAAGGCAATAGTGGTAAGTTTAAATGTGCCAAACCGTGTACAACTGGAAATTGGATAGAATCTAATGATAGTACAGCGTATATAACATCTTCAAGCGATTCTACATTATATGGCATAGATAAATTAGGAAACGCTGTAAAGACTGATGAAAATCTTCAGTCTGGATGGTCAAGCGTTAGTGGTCTTTCAGGTCTCAAACTCATGTCTGTAATTGGTCAAGCAGATTCAACTGCACTCTATGGTGTTGACACATCTTCAAAGGCATATCAATGTGAAGGAGATTGTTCTGTTCCAAAAGATGTAGATCCATTAGATACAGCAGGATATACGCCCCTCAATATCACTGCTTCTGGGAAAGATATTTGGATGACTGGAACTACAAGCGGAGATAAAGGAAATATATTTAATCGTATAGCTAGTTCAGATTACACTACAATCATGAATAATATAAATCCACTGGATCAAACTCGAGATAAGGTTGTTTCTGAAATATCTGATTCTTACAATCAGGAAACGAATCTTATGGTTGCTAATAAACAGATAACAGATGTTGTAAACTTTTTTACAAAGTTCTTCAAATTTGATAAACAAAGTGTAGATACAGATAAATCAAACATTTCTGCGTATCGTGATAAGTTAATCACCACACAGGCAAATCTTGATAAGATCACGCAAACAGAGCCCCTTCTTCAAAAGTTAGTAATGCTGGTTGGTGCAGTATTACTTCTTTATATGGTGGGATCTTTCATGGGACCGTATGTTCACACAGTTGCGTTTGTTGTGTTAGTTAGTGGTTTAGGTTATATCATTTATTCTTCAGGGTAATTGATAAGAATGGGTAATCAACCGTCTGCTCCTCAAGCACCTCCTCCTCAACCTATGCCGTTACCTCCGGTTTGTGACTCAAATTGTCAGCGTCAAAAGCTTTTGTCGGGGTTACAAACTACGATGAACCAAAAGGAACAAACAAAGGATTCAGATCCCGAAAGTTATGAGCAAGCTCGCATTGCGTACTACACTGCTCTGTATGGAGATTCGTGGCTGGCTAATGAAAAACAAAGAATTGCTCAGGATGAAATTTCTCCGAAAATCACATCCTATTCAACTCAATATGAGGACTTAAAAAAACAGCAATCATCTCAGCAAGTATTTGTAAACTTGATGAATGCACTTCAAACACAAGAAGTGGGAGATGAAAAGGATTTGGATTACTTAAAAAAGCAACTTCAATCTGAAAAAGATAAGGCAGACGTTCTGAACCGTTTATCTGTGCTTGGAACACAGCCTACAGATTCTACAAATTATACTCCAATTATTTTAGACGTTGTTCTGGCAGTTTTGGGACTTCTAATTTTATATTTGCTGTATACGAAGATTGATGTAATTAAAGGATACTTAGGAATGTCCTCTCCTAGTGTGGTTGTAGGTGGAAAAAGACTTCGCCATTAAACAACAAGATGCCGATCGAGTATATGATCATTGTATTTTTAGTGTTTTTACTATACTCTGTAACTACATGGATGTCGAGTATAGAAAACTTTGAAAATGAGGAAGGGATAACGTACGAAAGTCCTCAAGAAATTTACGACGATGTTTATGCGTCGATTTACAACATGATTTGGCATTCCAATGAAAAACTACAATTTGAACAGGTTTCTATGCAAGATATTTCACTTGCTGATTGGCCTAAAGATTCTGTAAAGGTATTAGATATGTGTTCTGGAACTGCTCCTCATGCGTGTTGGTTTAAAAATTTAGGTGTAGACTATGTTGGTATTGACGTTTCAGACGCGATGATTGCCCAAGCAAGAAAAGCCTGTCCTGGAGCAAAGTTTCAAAAAGGAGACATAACACAAGTTCAGCTGTTTCCGCAAAAATCAGCAAGTCATTGTTTGCTGATGAATTTTTCAGCGTACCAATTTGAAAATCCAAAGGTTGTATCTGATAACGCGTATCAATGGTTACAGCCAGGAGGATACTTCATTGTTCATCTGGTTGATCCTGATAATTATGATCCTCTCCACGATTTAGCAACACCATTTGCTGCATTCTCTCTTCAGAAGTATGCTTTAGAGCGTCAGACGGATTCAACCATCTATTTTGACAAATTCAAGTATACTGGAAAGCTTGTCAAGAAACGAGATGAAGATACTGCAGAATACAATGAAATCTTTACGTACTACGATAAGGATGAAAATGGTGGAAAGAAATATCGCGAAAACAAACATCACTGGTCAATGCCTTCCAAGGAACGTATGATTGACATTTTCAAAACTTCTGGATTCACATTTGTGGAAGCAGTTCCTATGCTGAACGTCGGTAAAGAATACCAGTATTTAGTCTATTTTACGAAATAAGTTTTTTCAAGTTATGTAAATAATGGGGGAATATACTCGATTACCTTTACACGAATATCAAATTCGTGAGCAAGAGAAAGAAGGATTTAAATATGTAGATATTCAAAAAATGATTGGAGTTACGCCAATTTCAAAGGAAGAAGTTCATAGTAAATATCCTCCTTTTGGGAACATATATAAGAAAAGTTTAGCAACTTATGATGAGGGTCCCATTAGAATATATGATAATACGTTATTACATGATAGTAAGCTTTATTTGGATAAAACCAATATAGACTATAACTTTTTTAAGAAACAACATGAATTTTTATCTTCTTTATCAGAGGATGAACTAAAACTTTTAAGTGCATATAGTAATAAGCATGGTTTTAGTATTCTGAGAAATATAAATAACATATTAAAAAATAAAGGATCTCTTGAAAATATAATTAAAAATAGAGATTATTCTGATTTTATCACAAGATATTTACTTCCAGAGCAAGAAGAAGTAGTTGGAACGATTGATCCTACAACTACTCTCAGCGCTATGCCTCCTTCACAAATTTATGAAAAACTTCAAAAATTTTATAATGATACAATCAATCTATTTAAAAAGGCTCCAAAAACAGAAAAAGAAATCAGAGTATTTCGTGGAATAAAACCTCCTTCAAAAGTTACCAGAAGGGCATCAGGTGAGATTTATAAGTATGGAGAATTTGAACAATCACAAAGACTAGTAAATGAATTCAAGCCTTCGGAGTTTTCCGGATTTATATCGATGTCGTACGATCCATCTAAAGCAGAATCGTTTTCTACTTTCAGCAATTATAAAGAAATTAGTTGTTGTATTTTTGATATAATTATTAAGCCAGGTGTTCCTGTAATTTGGGTTTCTCCTGTAAGTGAGTATCATACTGATAGCGGAGAAGATATTAGAAACTCGAATAGAAATAATACTGAACGGGAACTGATAACCTTTTGTGATGAAAATACAACAAAAGTTACAATTTTACCTGGAAAATATAAAAAATCAGCAGTAAGACTAAACGATATTTTTACGTATGATGTAATTATCGAACCAAAGGAATCTCCTGTTTTTCCAACATTACCTGTTAAGATTCCTGGAAAAGAACTTCTTGGTAAATGGAAGGCAATGACAAGCACGCTAGGACCATCGGAAGCTGATCCATTTAAAGGATCTATGCAAGGAACTTCTCGCAGAAAGAAACTCGCTCGTAAACGTAAGACTAATAGAAAAACTCGTAGAAAGTAATGAACATTTATGATCCACGCACAGTTGTGGACTTTCAAAAGTTCACGTTTTCAGGTCACCTGAGACAACATGTTTATAAAGTTTTAGATGAAAATATCAAGCTTGGTCACGCCGACTATGCTTGCTATTGGACACTTGAACTACTCTGTTCTGGGCTCATTCATTCTATGTGGCAAACACTGTTTGAATCAACTGCCAAACACTTGAATCGTGCTGCTCCAAATGCATTTTTATATTTGATCAAAATGTATGAGAAGTTTGCGCCATACGAAGGTCAGTATTCAATTATGAACATGGCTGACATCCGAAACAATCCAGATGTTCGAACGCTGGTTTGTGAAGTTGCCGCTTCTCTTGCGATGTGCCGTAAAAATAAGTTGACTCCTCTTCCAAAGATTAAACCAGAACACGATTTCCTTCAAGTAACAATTACAGAAAATTTGAAAGCTCCTTCTGCTAACTACGCAAAACATTTGATGAAAGAACATGACCCAATTGAACTGTATGTGCCATACAATGAATTAGCATACTGTTTGAGACCCGAAACTCGGGATTTTACACGAGCACTCTACTGGGTGGCCTGGATGCTGAAATACGCAAGTCAATTTAAAAAGCAGAACAAAGTAGATTTACCATGCTCGTATCGTCCAAATCCGTTCATTGATGAAAAGTACGCCAATCTGGTAATTTGGATGATTTGGGAATGTGTTCAGGAAGCATCTCACAAATCTCCACAATCGGGGACCCTGAAACCCTACATTGATTCTCTTTTTAAATTTCACTGTCTCCGCTGGTCGCCCACTGCATTAAAACAGCGCGTCTGTTTTTTGAACACGGCAATTCTCTTCATTTGCGAAAGTACTACATTGGATGTACACTACTCAGTCCCGCACGATATTGTCGCGGTTCACGGATTAATTGAAAATATTCCTTCTTGGATCAATGCCATCATCCAAACTCAAAAGACTTTCTCTTAACTATATAAAATGTTCGACAATCTGATGATGTTAGTATTATTCGCGCTCGGTATGTATCTTCTTGTTACATCCGTTCAGGCATACACTGCTGGAAACCAGAGCACTCAGAATACAGTCTACGTCGCAACTGGTGCCCTTATGGTTTTCTATAACTTAAAAGTTGTTGGTAAGCTCTTATTCTAAGAAAAACTCTTCCTAACTAAATATACAAAAATGATCCTTTCTCGTAAAATGCAGGCTGCCCTCACCGCTGCTCTCCTTTTCTACGTCATTTCTTCTCCTTTTACTTACCGCCTCGTTGATCAGCTTGTGGGCGGTGTTGTAGAAGCGATCGTTCCCCAATTCCGCCACATTTTCAAGGTTGCCGAAGCAGGCTGCCCTACCAACTATGGTCTTCTTGTCCACGCCGCCGTCTTCGGTCTTGTGAGCTACTACCTCATGGGAGGCTTCTAAAACGAATTACAGAAACTGAATTTAAGAATAGATAAACCATGCGACTGTTAATCTTTGATACCGAAACGACTGGACTTCCAAAGTCTCGCCAACCATCATCTAAAGGACCCAACAACTGGCCACATATAGTGTCTATTTCTTGGGTAATTCTCGATGCGGATACCAACAAAGTTGAAAAGGAACAGAGCTACATTGTGAAACCTATGGGATGGACGATTCCGGATGATTCAATTAAAATTCACGGAATCACAAATGAAAAAGCTCATTCACAAGGTACAGATCTTGCAAAGGTGATGGGCGAATTCCTAGGAGAAGGATACGACATGCTGGTTGCTCACAACTTAGATTTTGATTATAACGTTCTTCATAACGCAATTCAGTGGGATTTGGAACTTCCGTTTAGTTCTCTGTATAAAAAGATGTGCTGTACTATGGAACTCTCGAGAGATCTTTGTAAACTTCGAACTGGGTTTGGATCTTATAAGTCTCCAAAACTGAGTGAATTATACGAACATGTGTTTAAGAAATCTCCAAATAAAGATTCGTTACACACATCAATTTATGATGTTCTAATTTTAACCGAAATTATTCAAAATTCGGATGAACTTCGATCAAAAATGAATTTACCACGAAACAACCCAATTGTAGTAACACAAAATGCTAATCAGGAGAATGGACCCCGAGTCTTATCCTTTCGATTTGAATAACCCGACAAATTCTCAAGAAGTTACATACATTTGGGCAGCTGATGGGTGGTGCTATGTGCCTGAATTGAAAATTCGGCAACAATTCCTAGTTATGAAAGATGTTGACTTTCTTACACTGATTGAGGAGCCGTGGGAGGGCGTTCTTCCGGTGCCTTTGAATCTTGAGAAGGTGACTCGGACGATACTTTCGCAGGAGTCTCCTCGGATTTGGCTTGAGACTTCTCCTTGCTTTTCCGAGATATACGTAGAGCAACTAGCCAACCAAAGCACGAGCAAGAAATCTCACGGCCGTCGAGCTGGTCTCCAATAACATCATCAATCATATCAAGAGCTTTCGCAACTTGAGGATTGTCATCAAGCTTATCAATGATGTCAGCAAGAGGTTTTGCCGCCTCTTCTAATTTTTTACCAACTTCATCGGCAGCTTTTTCAACAGCCTCCTCTGCCTTGTCTGCAACCTCATCTACTTTCTTTTCAATTTCTTCTTTCTTTTCTTCAACTTGCTCAACCACCTTCTCAAGAACCTCTTCCTTTTTGGATTCAACAAGCTCTGTAACCTTTTCTACAACAACATTCTCCATTGCGTCTTTGCTGGGAGTCGAGAAACCTTTCTGTGCAATAAATGCTTGTCGTAGACGTTTTGTATGTTGCATTTGCTACTATTGCAGTAATGGTTATTTTACAACTTTCCACATTTGTGGTAACACGTATGCTTTATCCGCCCGAACCCAAAATTATTTATCGAGATGTTCCTGTCCCTCAAGCCCCACCTCCTCCAATGATGCCTCCCCCACCGACATTCCCACCCATGCAGCCTCCGACTCAAAACGGACCTACTTTCACACAACCTCAGCAAGAAGTACAACTGCCCGAATATGAGCCCCGAAAGCCGGCTTCAACGTCATTACGAGTGGACCCCGAATTACCGCCTGGTCTTCAAGAAACCCGTCCCGACGGGACTTAAAACGTTTCAAGTTCCGCAAACAGTTGGGAGTTTAGGTTGGATTCTCTTTACATACGAAAATAACATTCCTGTGTGTTACTGGGCGAATACACACGAGTGGAAACAAATTACCTGTATTGTCGATGAACGAATTTGTGGAGACACATTTCTCCGAGTTGAAAAAATTAATGACCAAGAGTTTGTAGTCTCTGATATTTGGATGTATAACTCAAATTGCGTATATGCATGTTCGACATTTTCACAACGGTACGAATGGCTGAAACAATGGCTTCCTCTTGTTCTTCCACAGTATGATGGATTTCCAAAATTTATCCACAAATCGGAATCTACATACAAAATTCGAGGATACGAAGAGCATCCTGAGGAAATTGCTAAACCGGGATACTTTGTAGAAAAAGACGATAGTATAGTTGTCCAAATTTCAAAACTTTCAATTCCAGATTGCTATGAAGTGATTGGAAAAGGACATCTTCGTGTACCCGATTTAAAAACATCAGTATATCTGCGTTCAAAAGGAGAACTATTCGAATGCAAGTGTATTCAGTACGATGATGAATTTTGGGACGTTGTAGAAAACATTCCCGAGATAGAGTAAATGCATAAAAGGGGGCATTCGAAAAAACAGCGTATGACGCGCCGTAAACACCGTGGTGGTTTTTATGGAGCGAAAGGAGCTATTCCGGGAGCACCCGGAGCAATGGAATGGGGACGTGGTTCAGAAATGGGTCACTGGGCTGTAAGCGCTCGTGGCGGAAATACTCAGTATGGAGCCGGTCGTCGTAAGTCTCGCGGTAAGAAAGTAACTCGCCGTCGTAAGCACCGTGGTGGAGGTCGTTTTGGAGGAGTATCCGCAACTTTCCAGGGTTCGGGAGAACGTGGAATGGCTAACTATGTTCCCACTGTAACTCGTGATGGATCTGGGTCAGCTGCTGGCGGTGCGTTTAACTATCATGGTACAACGCCTGGATCTGGATTTTCCAGTTTTGTGAAGTCTGCCTAAATTTCATCTACAAGTAAAGAATAAGATGAAACTTGAAACTGTATTAGCAGGCCTACTGCTTTCATTTGTTGGCGCACATCTTCTTAAACGTCGTTTAGGATCGCTATTAGTTTGGTTAGGATTAGGAATCTTTTTTGCATTTTATGGACTTCGTATGGGACCCCTGATGTCTGTTGTGTTTGGTATCGTAGTTCTTTGGGGAATTTCAATGGCTACAGCAAAAACTTGGGAAGGATTTGAAGATGAAGTTCCCGGGAAAGAGAAAGATCAAAAGAAAGATGGTCCGGCACCAGCCCCTCCCAAAACAAGTGATCCACACGTAGATGTGGGCACAACAATCCTTCATGCGTACCGAAATTTGACTCCTGAGCAAATTGGTGGAATGCGTCGCGATACTCGAGAGCTTCTCGAACTTCAGAAGGAGCTCATGGGATCTCTAGCAGAGATGAAACCTGCCATTGAACAGGGAGCTGAATTACTACAGACGTTTAGCACTTTCTTTGGTGACCAGCAGTGAATCTCGTAATCTCTGCATTGCGTCAGCATACACAAATACATGATATTCGGCATCATTTGTTGCAATAAATGGCCCCCCAATTGATCGAACCAGTTTAATCCACTTGTGAATTTCAGTTCGCAACTCTCTCATTCGAAACCAGTCTTTCCAGAGCTGAGCACATTTCTGTAAAGACATTAGTTGAAACATATCGGGAGTTTTCCACTCCCAAATCATCATTCCAATCATAATAAGAGGTGAAATAATCATTTCAATCCAGAGTTCTAATTTTTGTAACAATGTATCTCTTGAAAAAATCTTTTGAAGAGATACATATTCATCAGCAATTGGAAAGTAGTTTGACGGATTCATCAGGAGTTGATAGGAAATGGAAGGTGTAAGTTTTTTACGAAGTTCCTGAGTTGACGGAATCATCCTTTATTACTAACCCTTCAGGAGGGAATTCTTGCTCATTTAACGTTTTGGAATCCAAATATAACCATCGACTTGCAGTATCAATTTTTGTGGTCGCTTCTAAATACGAAGAATCCACAACATCATCATACTCAATATATTTGTTTACAGTATCTGTAACTGTAACAATCTTTCCATTTGATAGTTCTGCTCCAATCCATAGCCAAGGAGTTTTTGAAGGATGAACTAAATTATATTTAACTTTGGTTTCAATATCGGTAGGCTGAAACATTTTTGAAATATAAAAGAATGCTCGATATCCCCAGTATACAATTCGATAACAGCAACTCATTTATTCTTTAATACATAGAAGTGGATGAAAGAGGGAGCGCATCTTGCTGTTTTAACTGAGTAACATATTTATCACGATTCTTCTTATCATCCGCAGTTAAAGGGCTGAACGTTTCCTTTACATATTTTGCTGCCATACGATCGATTCCAAGACCGAGAGAAATTGTTGTAGCAACCGCCGTCATGATAAACGGCGTGGCAACAATTACCCAAGATACAATTCCAAGTTCAACACCACAGAGCGTGTCTAAAATAATAGTACCAGCTAAACCACCAACAACCTTCATAACTGCGGTGGCCCACAATCCAAGTGAAACATCAAGACCTACTTGAATTGCAACATAAAGTAAATACAGAAGCGCGGGAGGACATAACACATCGATAAAACGCATCTTCAGGTTATTTACATTCAAACAACAAAAAATGGCGGACCCAATTGAAACGATTTGTAGTCTTGCTTCATGCTCTCGTGAAGATGCTGAAAAAGTGTTTTCTGAAACAAAAGATGTAATTGAAGCAGTAGATCGGCTTTTAGTTAAACCCCAATCTTCGGCTGAAAAGTATATTCAATCAAGAAAAAGAAAACGAGAAGTAACTGAAGAGGAAAAAATTATTGGACCGTATCGTGTTATTCTAAAAGAATTTGATGAAAAGATGTCTACTTCGTTAAGTCAACACGGACACGAGGGATCAGTCGAGATGCTTGCCCGCCCCGCAGAAATGGTTCTACAAAATAATTGTTCTCAGGAATGTCAGCTTCCTTCTCTGGGATCAAAGGCTGAAACACCGGGAACTGCTTGTCAGTTACAGTTTGAATGCTCTTGCGATTCGCAGTCGAATGCCCAAACATCACCTTGCTCTGATCTTCAATGCCCTCAATCGTGCCAAGACCAAGGAACGGTGTAGTAGCGAACGGGCGAGCAAATACTTGTTTGGGACCCTTTGTGCGAGCAGTTCCGGGGGCTCCCCAAAGTAAGTCAGTTTGAGTATCCACAGCACATCCTCCCTCTGGAGAGTTTCCAAAATTTCCACGAGGAATCATCCCAGGATTTCCTGCAACATTTTGTACTGCCCAATTATTTCCACATGACGAACTAAACCAGGGTTTAGAAGGGCTTACAGGGTCGTGAAGCATTTGAGGATCGCGAGCAGCTTCACCTTGACGAGTCGGCTGAAAGAACGTTAAAAATCCGGAGTTATCCATATTATAGTCAAGTCCTATATTTTTTACTTGAAAATGGAACAGATCTTCTCATTCGAAACATAGAATAACTAAATGGTTGTACTTCAGCCGTGTGATTGGCAAGAATCCGATGTTCAATTCAAATATACTGTAGACGTCTTTGGACGAACTGCAGAAGATGATGTTGTTCGTGTACGACTAACCGGATTTTCACCTTATTTCTATCTTCGAGTAGAAGAAGGTGAAACTTCAAGTCTTATCACTTCAGCTTTAGAAACTGGGTCTGGAAAAAGACTTCTTGGATTGAAAATTACGCAAGAACTGAAACTTGACGCAATGAAGGGGTTCAATGGTCTACAACCTATGAAAGTTTGGAAAATTTCATGCCCAGCACTTTGGATGTACAAGACAGTTGTGCGAACTTTGAAACAGGGAGCTAAAATTGGGAGTCGAAAAGTCCGAGTGGAAGACATTTATGAAGCCAATCTACCACCCTTTATTCGTCTGTTTCATGAGCTTGATATTTGTCCTGCATCTCCAATCAGCTTCGAAGGAGATTCAGACGAAGTAGAAGAAGGAGTCCATGTGGATGCGGCATACAAAGTGAACTACAAAGAAGTTGTGCCTATGCCTTCTAAATCTATTCCACTCTATATTGCTGCTTACGATATTGAAGTCTATTCTGACTCTGGACTTTTCCCAGTTGCATCTAACGACGGTGATGAAATTATTCAAATCGGTGTCAGCTTTCGATACTCAGACGATATGCTGAACTCATACAGACGACTTGTATTTGTGAATGGAACAGTTGAACCTTCAAAGGATCCAACTGTTGAATTCATTGCGTGTAAAGATGAAAAGGATCTTCTGCTTCGATTTGAAAAACTTATTCGAGATGAAAATCCCGACGCAATTTGTGGATATAACACGTTTGGGTTTGATGACAGTTACATTGCAGATCGAGCAGAAAAATTGAACATTCAACTAAACTTTGGTCGCACAGAAGGAAGTACTTGGAAACAGGATTCAGTTAATACCGAAAAGAAGAAGTTTGAACTTGCTTCGGGAACATTTGCAGTTCGATACTTCGAAATGCCGGGGCGACTTCCGATTGATCTTCTTCTCTCCGTTCGTCGTGAACAAAACTTGGATAGCTACAAGCTCGACAATGTGGCAACTACCTTCCTGAGAGATAAGGTGACAAAAGTTGTCATCATGACTGGCGCAAGAACTCAACTTTATGAAATTCATACGAAGAGCACTCGTGGCCTGTTCGCAGGAAACCTGGTGCGATTTGACATTGTGACGAACACAATCAATCCATACAGGGAGGGTGCCAAATTTAAGGTCATTGAAGTTTACCCAAAGAAGTTTGTGGTTGAACTCCCACACGCTCACTATTTATTTGACGAACTTTCTGCAGAAGAACTGAAGAAACTTGAGTGGTCCTTCACCAAAGACGATGTAACCGCAAAGGATATGTTTGCTTCGCACCACGGAACACCCGCTCAGAGAGCTGAAGTAGCAAAGTATTGCGTTCAAGATTGTGATCTTGTGTTGACCCTCATGGCAAAGCTTGATACCCTTGTGAACGCTCGTGGTATGGCAGATGTGTGTCGTGTTCCGATACAGTACATATTCCTGCGTGGACAAGGAATCAAAATTTACTCGGCAGTGGTTTATAACGCTTCAAAGCGTAATCAAATTATTATGACCCAAGAAGGATTTGATGGGGATACATCGTACGAAGGTGCGATTGTTCTGCCTCCAAAAATTGGGATGTACCTCAATCAGCCAATCCCCGTTTTAGATTTCAACTCGCTTTATCCGTCAAACATGATTGCATACAACCTTTCACCAGATACTCTCTTGTATGTAAAGAGATATGACGAGAATGGGTCAAAGCAGTGGCAACGTGGACCCGACGGGAAAGAATTTATTGAACGAGGATATCGAATTGATGAAATTAAGTACGATGTTCACGACGAGTCCGGAAATGGACGAATGGTTTGCGGATTTGTCCAACCAAAAGCCGATGACCCAAATACTGTTGGACTACTTCCGCTTACTTTGGATATCCTTCTTAAGAAGCGTAAGGAAACTCGCAAGCTTATGGAAGCCACAGAAGATGACGCCCAAAAATCAGTCCTGAATGGTCTTCAACTTGCGTACAAGGTTGTAGCCAATTCAGTGTATGGTCAGTGTGGTTCCAAAACATCTCCAATTCGTAGTTTGGAAGTCGCAGCTTCTACAACTGCTGCAGGACGTGACCGTATTCAGGATGCCAAGCGTATTGTGGAAACTGAATTTGGTGGGCAAGTCATTTATGGCGATACAGATTCGATCTTTATCAAATTTGCCACAACTGATCTCGAAGAATCGATGAAACTTGGTCAACAAGCGGCAGAGCGGATTACGTCTTGGATCGACCGAAAACCCTACAAAATTGAATATGAAAAGACGTTCTATCCATTCATCCTCTTCTGTCGCAAGCGATACGTAGGAATGATGTACGAAGATGATCCAACCAAATGTAAGCGCAAGAGCATGGGCATTGCGCTGAAGAGACGCGATAACGCGCCCATTGTAAAAGACGTGTTCGGTGGAGCTCTGGATATTCTGATGGAGAAACGAGATATTAAGGCAGCCCAAAAGTTTGTTCAAGATATGTTGGTTCAAGTCATGCAGAATAAGATTCCCCTCGAAAAGTATGTAGTCACCAAACAGCTTCGAGATGATTACAAGAATCCAGAACAAATCGCTCATCGAGTTTTAGCTGATCGCATGTCAGAGCGTGATCCTGGAAATAAGCCTCAGGTAGGCGACCGGATCCCGTATGTCTATGTCGCGGCACGCCGAGATGAGAAGAAACAGGGTGACCGCATTGAACATTATGATTACGTGAAAGAGAAGAACTTGAAACCTGACGTAGAATTTTATATCACAAATCAAATTCAGAATCCAGTTGCACAAATGTTTGCTCTTGCGGTAGATCAACTAGACGGATATCGATCAAAAGTAAATTACGACACAATGCTGAAAGATTATATGGAAGATGGAAAAGATGAAGAAGATGCCACACTTGCTGTTCTGAAACAAAAAGAAAGAGAACTTGAATCGATCATGTTTCTTGGAGCTCAGTATCTGAACAAACATAAACGTGGTCCCATGGATGCATTCCTTGGACGTAAGTAACTCTACACATAAAAACGAATTTTTTAAAATGAAATAAACCGTTATCAACGGTTACGCAAGTAATCAAACAAGAAAACGATGGCCGAAGAGAACATTCAGAACAACACGGAGGAGGTTAGACCCCGCCGGAGGAGGGAAGGTGAAGTCACTTGGACAGAGTGGCTGGTCTTGGAGAAGGAGTTCATGAAGAACTACCCGAAGGACAAGGATACTCTCGAGGGTCCTGAGTGGGATGCGCTGATTGAGAAGAAGCCGCGTTCCTGGGACTACGACCTCCCGGATACCCTTACAAAGGAAGGGTTGGAGGAGTTAGTGGAGGTACTCGGGTGGATTGGAAATGATGATCCCGAGGTGTCACATTCCTTGGAGGACAACGTGAAGGACATGTTCATCCGCGGAGTCGCAGATGGAACAATCACACCAGAAGAGGCGGTGGAGTTTGCAAAGATCTTGACAAAGATCAGTCAGATCCCGTTCTCTCGCTGGTGTGCGTAAAAAAAAGAAAAAAAGATAACCAAAGTAAAACTTCGGAGCGGAGTTTCCTGTTGGAAAGGTTTTTGGTTTACTTGTAATTTACCAGACACATACAATGGACGAGCACATTCTTGAACTGATTGAAGGACTCATTGAAGGTCGTAATGATTTTTTTGTTCGTACGATGCAACTTACCCCTCATCAGCAACGTGGAGCCATGCTTTCTCGTTTTATGATGAATGAAGTTTGTTATCTTGAAATTTTGAATCGATTTTATCAAAATCATCTTCGCAATCAACTGGCTTCTGCAGTTCTCACGTTTACTCTCCCCGGAAACTTCAATGATCCTGTTCCAGTAATCCCTACTCAAGCTCAAATCAACTCAGCTCTTGAAAACATTCCAAATACAACGTCAAATTGTGCTATTTGTCAGGATTCGATTTCTTCTGGCGCTTGCCGGATTCGCCAGTGCGGCCACGTTTACCACCGATCTTGCATTTCAAGTTGGTTTGGGATGAATGTTCGTTGTCCAGTTTGTCGTCACGACATTCGCGAAGATTCTCAAGGCAATCGGGCAAACCAAACGCAGTCTGACGAAGAATAAATGTTTTTTCAATAGGAAGTCCTGTTGGAGGAAATGAGTATTTCGGGAGTAGGTCCGATTTTCCATACTGAACTCGATGGAACATTCGTCGAATATCGTACTGACATTCTTTTACTAACTCATTCACATCGTCATCTGGAAATAGATGCTCTATTTCAGATGGTTTCGGTGGAAAACAGCGAATAATTTCAACCGTTTCTGAATTTCGTTTAAAAATAGTAGGAACCTCATTGCTTGTACAAAGAATGGGGACTTTGCGAGTTGTATCTTTCATCCACTGAACAACTTTTGTTTGTGCGTGCGGGTCACTTCCATCTATTTCGTCCAGGATTACACATGTCTTGGAATGAATGTCTCCTCGAATAAATGCTGAAATGTTAATTGCACTTTTACAGGAATCTTTAATTTTTTCTACATCCTCAAAACTTCGAATCGATTTGCTTGCATTAATTTCGAGAGGATCAAACCCAAATGTTCGAGCAGCCGCAAGTGCTAATGTTGTTTTTCCAATTCCGGGTGAACCTGTAAGTAAAATTGATTTTTCAAAATGACCTGAAGTTAAATATGTCTTCAGAGCATTTTTTGCTTCAGTATGACCAATTACATCCTGTAAATAAACAGGTCTATGTGCTTCTGAGTACATTATTGTATAACTTTATGTTAGTTTAAGCGATATACGGAAGTTGAACGGATTTGGATACTGGTTGTCCACGAAGTCCTGAAACCGTATTAATTACAGTAGCAGTTACATCAATCTGTACTTGAGTAGGGAGAGAATCATAACCACGAGGAGTTTGGGAAGTATACGAAATATTTGCAATTCCAGCAGTCAGGGGAACTGTTGTTACATTTGTATCAGGACCCGGATTATCAGGGTATGCACCTGTGTAGGTGGTAGTTATTTTAAATTCAACTTCACACGTGTCACAAGTTGTTCCGTATGCTTCTGCTTTGCTAAAGTAAATAATTGCTTGACCGGCAGATGGTCCTTGGTTTATAGCCGCAATTTCAACTTTCCCGGGAAAATTGCTGTATGCCGGTGCAACTGATCCGCCCGTTGGACCTCCACCACCCTTCTTTCTATCATTCTCTTTAAGAAGTGCCCAAACAACTATACCAAGAACTGCAGCAATAAAAATAAATAGAAATACTCCGATAAGAATATTGTTTAAATTTCTACTAAACCAAGAAGGGGTACTTGGTAAAGATACAGGTTGTGCAGCTAAGGCAGAATTCCCAGGAGGCGGTACACTAAATGCACTTTTAATTGAATCAAAAATACCACCACCTACTTTACGTTTTGCCATTTACATATTTTGTGATAATTAAAAATGCTCTAGTAGCTCAGTAGGTAGAGCACCGCTCTTATAAGGCGGGCGTCGTGGGTTCGAGCCCCACCTGGAGCATACAACCAAAAATCTTGCGTGATCATTTCTTGCAAGATTTTTGGTCCTTGATGTACTTACAGCTCGTCCAGGAGCATGTCCTCCAGGACGTTGTCGATCAACTTGTAGATCGGAATGTAGCGGTACTCGTCCCCGTAGATCCAGATCTTCTTCTGGGACTCCTTGAGGATTGTTTCCAGCATCGCCATCTCCTCCATCGTCGAGGTCTTGTTCCGGTAGATGTTGGTGTACACCGCCTCAAAGACCTTATCCCAGACCTTCTGCTTCCCCTCGATTGGCGCCCGCATGATCATCCGCATGAGCATGACATCCACCTTGGTCTGCGGGTCGTTCCGCATGTACTCCTCGATTTTCTTGAAGGAGTTCATGTACCACTTGTTGATGTTCTCAAACGCAATCATCGTCTTCACCGTGATGTTGTCCACGTTGTAGGCGGCCGCCATTTTTGGTATGGCAGGCTTGCCATGTAATATTCATAAATTTAGACCAAAAAAATCCATTTTAAAAACCAAAAACCACCTGGGCTCACTCCACTCCGGAGTTTTACTTTGGTTTACTGCACAATCCGACTACCCGGTGCTGCTCCCCTCGGGGGAGGCCTCAGCTGCTGCCGATCCGCTAACCAGGTCGCTCCAGTCGTAGAAGGTGTGCCCCATCGCCAATGCGCGGGGGCGCTCCTCCTCAACTCGACCGTAGCGCTCGTGCTGGTAGTTGAACTCGTCCATGATGTAGTCGTTCAACTCCATCCACAGCATTCGCGCGGTGTCCGGGTCATTCGCCCGCATCGCCTCGAAAATCGCGTGAATCTGCTGGTTCACCGCAATCTCGAGAGCGAGCAAGTCAGAGTTGCGCTCGTTGACGGCCATTTTTGCCAAAGGCAACTCTCGAGATACCTCGTGAGCTGCCGCTAAGATTTAAGTATTTGAATTTAAAAATTCCATTTTTTTGCCACTTTACTACTCTCGAGTAATGACAATCCATCCGTCGGCTACAGGTGTGTATCTCCATCCTTCTCCTGCGTAAGTTCTACACAGAAGAATATGAAGGTTTCCATTTGAATCCCGACAGGTTCGAGCAGGAACTGCTCCAGGAACTGGCGGCTCTCCCTCTCCCCACGAATCTGTCTGATCGACCATAATTCGAACAGGGGGCAGAGGTGCCGGCTCGTTCGGAAGCATCAACTGAAGAGACTGAATGCGTTGTTCGTTCTCTTCAATCTTCTTCCGAAGCTGCTCGTTCTCCTCCTTCAACGCTTGAATATCGATCTGAAGTTGCTCCTGCATTTTGTTTGGTGTATACTCAAAATTTTGCTCAAAAATCCGTTTTTATCCACAGACTCCTGACCAAGATGTACCACAGCTTCGAGCTAAGTTACATTTGGCCGTTAATGTTGTAAGAGTATTTGTATTTGGATTGAACGGCAAACAGTGTGTTTCATAACCAGGCTCACACATTTGTGTTGCTAAATTGTAATTCCACATATCAGGACATTGAGATAAAGCCGGTGCGGTTGGAACGTACTGTGGATTCAACACAAACTTGTAAAATGCAACAAAAGACAGAGTAAAAATAATTGCAAGTACGGCAGTAACAATATACTCCATTCTTTCTTCTTTACAAGGAAAGGAATGGAAATTGCCCGCCACGTATTTGATACATATTTTACAGATGTGACGAACGTTCTTGTCCGCCATCATTTGGATTCATTTGCCTACATGCTTGATACCAAGATTCCAAACTTTATTTTAGGAAAGAACCCTCTATCGCTGAGCCTTGAAGATGGTCGCCGAATTGACATCTACATCGGCGGAAAAGATGGGAAATCAATTAAGTATATTCCTCCGATTGATGACTTTGGTACAGCTATTCTTCCTCACCAATGCCGTCTTGAAAATAAGACGTATTCTTTAACAATCAAAGCCAAATTTGAAATTGTGTATACAACCGAAAAAGAAACTATCACAAAAGTATTTGACGATGTTGTTCTTGCAAAGGTTCCTCTCATGACTAAGAGTTCATTATGTTATCTTTCAAATATGACATCTGACCAACTTTATGACGCAGGAGAATGTAAGTTTGAGTTAGGTGGCTATTTCATTGTGGGTGGACAAGAGTACGTTCTTCTTACACAAGAACGTCTTGGCGAGAATATGTTTTATGCGTCAAAGAGAGCACAAGTAAGTGAAAAGAAAGAAGATCGAACTCTCATTGAAAAAGAGGGAAGCCTAAAACTTGAAAAGGTGACAAAAGAAGATAAATATGAATTTGTAGCAGGTGTTCGTTCTGCGTCAGAAGATGGAACTAAGGGACCCTATTCTCATTTCTTGATCATTCCTCCTGCAAATGTCAAACCGGACGATCCAAAAGTTGTTGCCAAAACAACCGATTTTGGTGAATTTTCTACAAATCGGTTAGCACTCATCACTCTTCCCGGATTCACTCAACCTGTTCCATTAATCAGCATCTTTTATGCTCTTGGTCTTACGAGTGATCAAGATATTTATGATACAATTCTTGCAGGGATTCCCGAAAGTGAGCGCCAGCAATATGACGAGCTTTTTATTGAACTCATCCTGAGTCATGAGAAATTTTTGAGTCAAATGATGGCAAAAGAAGAAGATCAAACAGAGGATCCGGATATGTTAGTTTTATACCGTCAAACACGAAGCAGGACAAAGGCTGGTGTCTACTACAATTTGTACAACGAATTGTTTCCTCATTGTGCTCTACAAAAGGATGAATCGTCTGCTTCATTTTATCGTCGTAAATCCTACTTGCTGGGAATCCTGACTCGTATGGCGATGGAAGTTGCTCTGGACATCAAACCAAAGACAGATCGCGAGCACTATCGTTTCAAACGTTTGGATGCGTCGGGCGATTTAGTTTTCCAAGAGTTCCGTCGTATTTTTAATGAAGTTTCCAAAAATATGACGCTCCAACTTGATCGTCGCATCGAGTTCCAGCGTCAAACGTATGAGGGAGCTAAAATTGCAGATTTAGTTCAAATTGAAAATATTTCAGGATATTACTGGACTGCTTATGAATTTATGAACCAATTTGAAAAGTCCTTCAAAGGAAAGTGGGGAGGCAAAGACGGGATTGCTCAAATTCTTGGAAGACTTTCCTATTTAGGCAGCATTGCTCACCTTCGTCGAGTCAATGTACAGATGGACAAGGACACAAAAATTGTAGAACCTCGTCGTATTCACGGAAGCAGTTGGGGTCTCATGTGCCCTTCTGATAATCCGGATGGACACAACATCGGATTAATTAAGTCTATGACGCTGCTGTCTTCACTTTCAACTCAATCTCCTTCAAAAATAATTTTAGACATTCTGGATTCCTACCCTGCATTTAGACGTCTATCATTAATCCACCCGAGTACTTGGAATCCTCGCTGGACACGTGTGTTTGTGAATTCAGATTTAGCAGGAGTCATAGTATCCGATACCGACAATCTTCATGAAGAACTTTTAGCAATGAGACGCAGAGGAGACATTGACAAATATGTATCCCTCTGCTGGAATCGTCTTGACAACGAGTACATCATTTATACAGATGCTGGACGGCCGACTCGCCCACTTTATCGTGAAGGAGTAAAACCCGATCAGGTAAAGCGTACCAAGCGATGGGCGGATATGACAAAGAATTTACTAGATTACGTGGATGCTCAGGAAACTGAATGTTTGCGAATCAGCATGGAACCTTTTTCGCTCACAAAACTATCTGAAATTCACGGATTAGCACTTCTTTCTGCGTCTGCCAGTGTTATCCCATACTCAGATCACAATGCGGGAGTTCGAAATATGTTTAGCTGTCAGCAAACAAAACAGGCGTGTGCCTGGTTCAACACTGCGTTCAACAAACGGTTTGATACAATTTCTACATGGTTGAACTATGCTCAGCGTCCGTTAGCCCAAACCTGGACAATGAATGCAGTTATGGGTAAGGATGGCTGTATGCCGTATGGTAAAAATTTGATGATAGCAATTGCTACATATACAGGGTACAATCAAGAAGATTCAATTATCTTTAATGACGGATCTCTAAAGAGAGGGCTCTTTACAATCACGTACTATCACAGTTACGATTTTGAAGAAGAGTCAATCAATATGGGATACGATGTGAAGGAAAAGGCAAGCGTTGTTCTTAACAAGACCGAATTCGCAAATGTAGCCATGGATCCTCGTTTCCGCGAAACTGTATCACGAATGCCCGATTATGACTACAGCCTGCTCGATTCCAATGGTATCATCAAGAAGGGATCACACGTTACAGACAAGACAATTTTAGTTGGAATGGTAAGCCCAACATTGGTAAATGGTCAAGTTACTGGGTACACAGATGCATCAAAGAAGCCAAAGCGTGGACAACATGGAATCGTGGATGATGTATATACATATGAAAATTCAGTTGGACTTCGTTGTGTAAAGATTCGCATTTCCGAAAATCGTGAACCTGAAACGGGAGACAAGTTCGCTGTTCGTCATGGACCCAAGGGAACGTGTGGAACTCGTATTCCCGAAATTGATATGCCATACACTTCAAGTGGCTTGATCCCTGATATGATTTTTAATCCTCACGCATTCCCGTCTCGAATGGCAACTGGACAAATCATTGAAATGATGATGGCAAAAGCGGGTATTTACTTGGGAGCATTAAGCGACGCAACCCCATTTTCTGCTCAAAATCAACTTGAGGAATCTGTAGACTTATTTAAGAAACTCGGGTTCCAATCGCAGGGGCACGACATTTTGTACAACGGTATGACTGGAGAAATGATTCAAGTAGAAATTTTTACAGGAGTTGCTTACTACATTCGTCTCAAGCAGATGGTGGAAGATAAAATTAACTATCGCGGAACCGGTCCTCGCAAGCTTCTCACGCATCAGCCACTCGAAGGACGAGCAAATGATGGTGGGTTGAAAATTGGTGAAATGGAGCGAGATGTGCTTCTAGCACATGGTATTTCAAAGTTTTGGAATGAAAGCGTCATGGAACGATCGGATAAAGAACCGGCTCTTTTCCAACCCGAACTTGGTAAGTTTGATGCCAACCCAAATTACCCCCACGTCCGAATGGAAGTTCCTTACGCACTTCGCCTCTACTTAAACGAAATTGAATCAATGCATATTTCGACGCACCTTACGTCTTCGTAATGTTTTCTTTGAACGTTTCTTATGTTTACGAGTTCTACCAACGCCTTGCTGAGATCCTTTGAAAGGATCAGATTGTTTTTGTAAAAACTCTCTAAAATCTGCAGATTGAGCTCTATCTAAAATAGGTTTCATAAGATAATTATAACAGTTTGGTTTTCTTTCTCTGTTTGTTTCATTAACTTTTATAGGATTTCCATCTTGGTCAAATTCAAAATGATCCTCATCTACAAAATCATAACCATCAACTATATGTGCTGCTATTGCTTCTAGAGCAGACTTTATAGGGGCAGTTATCATTTCAGGTGTGGAATCAGGATCCTCTTTTATCCGATTCGTAGTTTCTACTGCACGAGTTATATTTCCTGCAAGAACTTCGTAACTACAAATATGTTTTGATAATCTATCTAACGTTGAAAATGCTCTGCGTTTTGCTGGAGGAGTGTTTGCTGATTTGGTTACAATTTGTCTTATAAGATCTTTTTCATAAGGAGCAACAACTTTGTATCTTTCATTTGGAAATGAGTTTTGAATAAGTTGCTTTGCTTGTTCAGTTGTTAAAGGATTTTGGCCAGTAGGACCCATTTTAGGTCGATATTTTATAGGAACTCCAGAAACAGAAGGACCTGCTACATAAGGATCGGGGGATGAAGCTGCCATCATTGATGTAAGCTTTTTTCTACCTTCTGTTAATTTGGGAACTTCTGGTAATCTAGCATCCATTACTTTCTACGTAATGTTTTTTTGGATTTTTTGTTCTTTTTCTTAAGTGTACGAGCGCGGTTGCGACGTCTTCCAACTCCTTGCTGAGATCCTTTAAAAGGATCAGATTGAGTAGATAAAAATGATTTGAATTCTTGCTGCTGATCTAAATAACTTGCACACTGAGGAGTTCTATTTGGAAGTACTGTACCGTATACTTCACCTTTATCATTAAAACAGAATGTAGCTTTATCTGTTACATCATAACCACTAGCAAGATTTCTTGCCACTCCTCTTAAATATCCAAAAACTGCCAAATCAACAATATCCTTGCTCTGACCCCGCGTTTCGTCAATTCGTTTTTGTAACTGGTTTTTTAAATATTCATTTCCACATATATGCTTTGATAATCTATCAAGAGTTGCAAATGCGCGTCTCTCAGACGGAGGAAGCAATGTTTCATCTGCGGAAAACTCAACTATATAGTCAACAAGTGTAGATTTATAAGGAGCAAGTATTGCTTTATGATTTTTATCTCCAAAAGCATTATCGACAAGTTGTGATGCTTGTGCACGAGTTAATGGAGGGCCAAGTGGACCTATTGCTGGAGAACCAACTTGTCTTGTACATGCTGCTGTATTATAACTAGTCTTAGGTCCTATCCTTTCACCAGCTGGAGCAGCTGGAGCTGAACTAGCTAAGCTTTGCCATCTACTACGTTTTTCCCGAGCACTTTCTACTACACTTGGTACATCAGGAAGAGCTCGCGTGTCAGATGCTCTTCGAAATGCAGGATCATCGGCACTTCCAGCCATTTATTCCTTAACAACGGATTTTATTGTAGAGAGCATATAGAATGCAAAAAATGGAGGAACATCTGTACGTAATTAAGCGCAACGGTTCTCGTGTACCCGTTTCGTTTGACGAAATTCTTCAACGCATTCGCAAGCTGTCTGAGGGACTTGATCACGTAAATCCTGATTTGGTCGCCCAAAAGGTTTGTAATCAACTTACCGATGGAGTAAAAACTTCTGAACTGGACAATTTTGCTGCTGAAATTTGTGCTATGATGCAAGCACGCTTTCATCCTAATTATGGAAAACTTGCAGCCCGCATTGTAATTGATAATCACCACAAGAACACACCAGCTCGTCTTGTAGACTCAGCATTTGTTCTATTTGATGAAGGAATTGTACACGAAGACTATCATCGCACTGCTATGCGAAAGGATTACGAAGAGTTTATTGACTATTCTCGTGACTTTATGTTTGATTACTTTGGGTTTAAGACACTTGAACGTGGTTATCTACTAAAACGCAAAGATGGACGCATTTGGGAACGTCCTCAACATTTGTGGATGCGTGTAGCGATTCAACTTCACGGAGAAAATAAGGAGAGGGTCAAGGAAACCTATGACGCCCTATCACAGGGATATTTCATCCAGGCGACTCCCACTCTCTTCAATTCGGGGACCAACCATCCCCAACTGAGCTCCTGTTTCCTCCTCACGATGGATTCTGATTCTATTAAAGGAATTTACAAGACGCTGGGGGACTGTGCCCAAATCAGTAAATGGGCGGGAGGTATTGGTCTTTCTGTTCACAACATTCGTGCTCGCGGATCTCGTATCAACGGAACGAACGGTGAATCGACTGGACTTGTTCCGATGCTCAAAGTGTTTAACGACACCGCAAAATATGTAAATCAAGGAGGTAAACGAAATGGGTCCTTTGCGATCTACCTTGAGCCATGGCACGCAGATATTGAAGAGTTCCTGCGCCTCAAACTTAACCAGGGGGCAGAAGAAGATCGAGCACGTGACCTGTTCTATGGTCTCTGGATTCCCGATCTGTTTATGGAAAGGATGGAAGTCGATCAAATGTGGAGCCTCATGTGTCCAAACGAATGCCCTGGTCTCGCAGACTGCTGGGGAGATGAATTCAAAAAGCTCTACGAGTCTTATGAAGCGACCGGAAAGTTCCGTCGTCAAGTATCAGCCCGCAAACTTTGGCAAATGATGCTGGACGCACAAATTCAAACGGGAACCCCGTATCTATGTTATAAGGATGCAGCCAATCGGAAGAGCAATCAACAGAACCTCGGCACAATCAAAAGCTCAAACTTGTGCACCGAAATCATGGAGTATACGTCGCCGACTGAAACGGCTGTATGTAACCTCGGTTCTCTAGCTCTACCTCGATTTGTGGAACAAGAAGACGCAACGGGAAGTTGGTTCTACAACTTCAGAAAACTTCGTGAATACACACGTATCCTCACACGTAACCTCAACAAGGTTATCGACCTCAACTTCTATCCAACGGAAGAATGCAAGCGGTCCAATCTATCTCATCGACCGGTCGGTATCGGTATCCAAGGCCTAGCCGATGTATTTGCTATTCTGAGGATGCCCTGGACTTCTGAGAAGGCTCGTAAGCTCAATCGTGAAATCTTTGAAAACATTTATTATGCGGCTGTTTCTGAAAGTATGAATATCTCAAAAGAACATTCGTTTGAGTGGCACGGAATGGTAAAGTCGGGCGAATACTCCTCATTTGAGGGATCGCCTGCTTCAAAGGGAAAGCTTCAATTTGACCTTTGGAACGATCAACCTCGTGAAGCTCTTTATCTAGATTGGGACCGTTTAAAGACAGATGTCCAGCAGTTTGGTATGCGTAACAGTCTACTGATTGCGCCTATGCCTACTGCGAGCACTTCCCAAATTCTGGGTAACAACGAGTGCTTTGAGCCATTCACGTCAAATATTTATACTCGCCGTGTTCTGGCTGGAGACTTCATGGTGATCAACAAATATCTTGTAGACGACCTTATCAAAATTCGCTACTGGAATTCGGATGTTCGCTCACAAATTATGGCGAACAACGGGAGTGTTCAGGAAATCAAGGAAATTCCTCAGGAACTCCGGGATCTGTATAAGACCGCTTGGGAAATTCCTCAGAAGACGCTAATTGATATGGCTCGCGATCGTGCGCCATTCATCTGTCAATCTCAATCACTCAATCTGTTCCTCGCTGAGCCCACGTATGCACGTATTTCATCTATGCATGTGTATGCTTGGAAGCAAGGTCTAAAAACAGGATGCTACTATCTGCGTACAAAACCCGCAGCCACGGCACAGAAGTTTACTGTAGAGCCTGAATGTAAATCGTGCTCTGCATAAACAAAAAATTTAAAACTAAAAATTTTTAAATGCGGAATTTTAGAACCATCCCCACCATCCCAAGAATTTCTCTTCAAGATAGTATAAAACAGAATGGCTACTCCTGCTCCTGAAGCTTTTATCCCCCTCAACGGCTCTGCCGGAAACTCTGCCCCCGTCACTGGTGGCCGTCGTCACAAGCTCAAGCTTGTTACTCGCAAGCAGGCTCGCAAGCTCCTCAAGAAGATGGGCAAGAAGATGCGTGGTGGTGACGCTCAGCCCGGTGCGGTTGTTGTTGACGACAAGGCCAAGCTTGATGGCACCGGAATGGGTGGTCGTCGTCACCGCCGCCACACTAAGAAGACCCACCGCCGCCACCGCCGCCGCTCTCTTTTTGGCCTGAAGTATTAAGTGCTTCACCAATTTGAGTCACCATCGCAAATAAGTTCTCATTAAATCCCCAGTGACAACCGTTTGGTTCTGGAATGTTTAGTTTACGAGATGACGTGTTCTTTGGATGCACTAAACTTACAATCACATCTTGAGGAGACAACTCACGACACATTTGCTCGCGACCGCGAATAAATGCGTTACCTTCACCCACATGAACTGAATCATCAAACTCACCATCCTGCCAGAACTTACGAGTAAACACAAGAGTTGCTTCCGAAACACGCTCGCTCATTTCTAGAGTAATAGGAGGCACGTTCATGAACGATGAGAACTTCGTAATATCATAGCACGGGATTGTCGTACAGAATCCACACTGCTTTGCAGGTTCTTTCAGAAGCATCGCGACGCGATGAAGTACTGAATTGTTAGGATACACATCATCATCGTCCATATTGACAAGCACATCATACATTGCGTTTTGAACTGCAAGGTTGCGCTTTTGAGAAATTGTCATTCCAGGTTCACAGCGAACATACTTAACATTTGGAACTCCAATGAGAGTGTCTTCAATAGGATCATCTCCATCGTCAACAATTACAAGTTCCATCTTATCTTCGGGATAGGACTGAATCATATATGAGTATTTCAGAACCGGCATAAACATTCTGCGATCTTTGGTGATACAAAGAATTGAAACATCAGGAAGATCTTCCTCCTTGGGGAATACATCTTTCAGAGAATAGGTAGTTTCCGGAATAGGCATGTTTGTTGGGAGAAACTCTTTCATGTCAGTCACCCATTTATCGTGACGATGCTCATACACTTTTCTAGAAGTTAGAGAACCATCTTTCTTTTGGTGGAATGATTTTGAGCAATAATCTTCCAGAGCCTCCATAATTGAAGAAACTGTTGTATCGATTAACGTCCCAATTCGATCAGGCTGAGGAATTGATTCAAAAATTTCGCCATACCAAGTTCCAACTTGAACTTCTCCAACTAGATCTTCTTTAAAAGGAGGAATCGGTGAAAGAATTAAGTTACATCCTGCAGACATTGCTTCATTCACTGCATGACCAAACCCTTCTGAAAGAGAAGTACAAATACAGAGACCACACTCTTTTAGCAGTTCGTCGTATTCACTTTCTTTCAGAACTTCCGCTTTAACTACAACTTTATTTTCAATTTCGGATGGAACTGTAAGTGTAATGTGAGCGGGAGAATACACGAGGTGAAGAACTGGAAGCTTTGAATACAAAGTAGGATTCTGCTCTTTAATTCTCATATATGCCTGAAAAATAGGTTTGGGATTTCGATAAATGTTTTTTCCAACTGGAATAATTGCTTTTGAGTAATTCTTTTTATCTTTTTCTGCATCATACGATTTATCGATCGACGTCCATCCAATTAGCTTCACAGGTTTCTGATAATTAACAACTTCATTAAAAATACGACGAGCCTCAGTTGTCTTTACCCAAATTTCATCAACCATGTGGATGTAAGGAACCCAAGTTTTGTAGGTCCATTCAGGATTGGGAATCCAAATGTTCTTGCGAGCATACGAAAATAGAGAAGGATTGATTACTTCTAGAAAAATATTGTAATCCGATTCCTCACACTGAGGAAACATATGGGGAACACGAAAAATTTGAATCTTGTCCCCATAGACAGCAGTTAACATTCCTCGAAGAATCGCGGCATCCTGCATGAGACCAGTATTTTTCTGGAAATTGGCGATGATGTTAACTTTCATTTACAAGAAACAATTCACTTTGGCACTAAACGCCTTGTCATTCTTCCTTTCAGCGGACGTCGTAACGTTTTTGCTTTGGTTTGAATATATTTTATATACGATTTCCATTGTAGTTGATCTTTGGGAATACACGAACTTGTAAACACACACGGCCTATCAAACCACCACTTTGCGTCTGTTTCTTTACACCATTTCCAAAATATGAGTGGATCAACAATTTTGTTAGATTCATCAAGTTCTGTATCCTGAGAAAGTTGTCTACAGAGTGCTTTCATAACTAATGAACCATAACCATAGTATTCATCAAATAAATCAGATGTATATTTGGTATCAACAATTACAAAAATGTCACCATTCCATGCAACTTTTTCGATAGGTCGAAATGAATCCCAGGTTGGTTCAAAAACAAAAAGTTGATTATCTTTCTTTCCATAAATTCGCTCACGAAAACTACAAAGTTCCATTACTACACTTCAGTTCTTTTTCTCTTCAATTCCTTCCGAATTAGAAGTAGTACTTCATAAGTTTAGCAAGTCGTGGACACTGGCGAAGTTCGTTCTCAAATGCATTGTAATCATTAACAAATTCTACCTTAAACTTTTCGTAGTAATCATACATTCCACAACTATCAATGTTGAATGCCTCTCGCAGAAGATCGTAGTACCTTCCACAAAACTCGGCAAAGTTTTCTTCATCCTCCAACTTATCGAGGAACGCGGCCTCACCTTTTTCGGTATAGAGCGCATACCATTTGTCCTTCGACCAACAACAATTTGTCTGTTGGATCCTAGATCCATACCTTCTCATGAACAATGCTTTGTTGTCAGAGTCCATATTGTTTGTTTATGATTAGTCAATTCACCAATTAAAAAATCCATTTTTAGAAGAATGATTTTAGTTCACCTGTACGGGTTCCATATACGTGAGGATTCATAGGATTTGCAATTGCAGGAGCAAAGTCTTCAATATCTTTACGATAGAACATGTGGAAGTCAACTTCAGAATAGACCTTCGCAGCACAGTAACCAACAACACGCCCATTGAGTTCCTGAAGCTCCTCTGAAACACGGTTGGGATCATTTTTGCCGAACATCAAATAATAACTGCGCATAACAATTTTTACTTGATCATCATCCTGACGTTCAATGTTGTACTTTCCACCACTCATAAGAGATACTTGATGTACAATTTGAGATTGGATTGTATCCAAATTTGCTTCACTGAAAAACACAGTGTTCAGAGGACTGGGTTTATGAATGTGGCCAACTAAATCGGTGCGATCATCACCAAAAATACGCTTATCGCCAGTATGTAGTTTGTAAGGACGCGCAGCATAGCTGGCTAAGGAAGGATCATTCATGTTTGGAACATACCCACCGTGCTTTGGAGCAGGAAATTGTGCACTTGTAGATGTCATGTTATAGCGATTTTCAACATGAGGATCCTGAATCTTTTCAAGAACTGACTTTTCTCCGGAGAACATCTCTTATTATACGTTGGCAGAAGTTTTATATTTCGCGCATTTTTTCGTATAAAGAAATATTGAGAGCTTCTTTCAGTTCAATTGTAACAGAAAAATTCATTCCTTGAAGATCAAATTCTCGGCCATACGCATCCAGAAGTCGTATATTCAAAGTATTAATATTCGACGGTTGCTGGAAGAAATACTCTTTTGTTGTTGTATTTAATTGGTCAAATATCATAGTATTTTTAGCAACATTCAACTGTATCTTTGCAAACGCTCCAAAACTTGTATGATTAAAATCTTGATGTTCAATTACGTTATAATCATTAATAGCTATATACACATACGTATCTCCATAAATATCTGGGAATGATTCAGCAGCATAAGATGTTGCTCCGGTATACTCTAAATCTCGATACCCCAAGTAATGACCAAGTCCATTATCAAATGGAGTTGTAATTGTAGAAGGTGTAAACTTCATACTAAACGCATTCCCATTTGCAATCGTAATCTTGTTTGTGATTCCAGTATATGTAACTGTAAACGTTTCACTTGGATAGGCAGCTTGTAATTTTGTTTGAACTTCGGATGCAAGAGCAGACGCAGATGAATAGTTACCTGATGTAATCGTCACGTTTGTATACGTTGTGGCTGGAGCTATTTTGATACCAATGGTTGTATTTTCACGAGCTGTGCTAAATGTGTATGAAACATTTGGAAATTCGAGAGATGATAAGCGAACAGATACAATATTTTTATAGATTCGCTGAGGACGAAATAGGAAGTCGGACGATTTTGATTCGGGGTATGTATTTGAGCTAGTACTGTTTACGTAGGAACGAAATCGAGAATCAATATTTATTACATGTGTTTTAATGTCTTTATCATAACGAATACTAATCTTACTTTTATCATCGAACGGTTGATGTGGTTTTGAAATCATGTGCTCAGTTCCTCGATCTCCGTGAAACTTTTGAAACTCTTCTGGAGATTCAAGTTCATGTTTTTCATAATCGTGTTGTTCATGCTCTTCTACTTGGTCATCATCTTCATACTCATTATGATGAACAAAAAGATTTCGAGCACTATCTTCATATGCTTCAGCCAGAAGTCTTTGATAACTAACTTGCTCCATTACTTGCATCATGTAAAAATATGAAAGTGTTTATTTCTCTTTAAAAATAAGAATGAAATCCGCAAGTGAATGGACGTCTCAAAATAAACTTCTTGCTTGTTCTGGACCATCTGGAGCTTCAGGACCATCCGGACCATCTGGACCTACAGGAGCTAGCGGCCCTACCGGCCCTACCGGCCCCTCTGGTACAAATGGCACAAATGGTTCGACAGGTTCGACAGGCCCAGCTCCTACTACAGGATTAATCCCGGTAGGAGGAATTATCATGTGGTCTGGATCAGTTGCTACTATCCCAACTAATTGGCAATTATGTAATGGTACAAATGGAACTCCTGATTTAATGGATAAGTTTGTAATAGGTGCTGGTAACACATACAGTCCTACAAATACAGGTGGAAATGCAAACCAAACATTAACGATTAACAATTTACCTCCACACAGACATCAATTCCAACAAAAATATGGTACAAATTCAGCCGATGGAGGTGGGCTTACTGTTCCAGATAGTTTTACAACTGCGTATACCGCTGGTACTATATATGACGCATCAAATAACGCTGTTACAAACGAAGGAGATACACCTACATCATTCTCTATCCTTCCACCCTACTATGCTCTTGCTTACATCATGCGTATGACTTAAAAATTTTAATATATATTATATTTTTAAATTTTAAACTTTAAGATTGGTTAGTTCAGTAATCCACATATCTTTGGGAGTCGTCTTTTCAATTTCGGCAATCTTCTGTTTCAGTTCTTCCAAATCCTTTTCATGCTTTTGTGCATTTTTCAGAGTCAGCGACTTGATTGGAAGATCAAGTAGATAATCGTAGCTCTCCTTGATCTTGAGAAACTTTTCAGTGGTCAAAAGCTTTTCACACTCTTCCGGAGTCTTGCGACGCAGATCCGGACGAGGCGTAGGCTCACACTGCTGTTTGATAAAGCGAACTACATTTTCGTGATACGGTAGCTTTTCGCGAAGTGTCTTCAGGAGAAGTTCACGACGCTTGGCGTACAGATCAAGTCGTACATCCGCAAACTCCTGTAGAATTTCGTTTGGAGAGGAATACTTGTGAATCACACACTTGGAATTGAATGCGTGCATATTCGTAAGCTTGATCTTATCGACAAGTAGCTTCTCAACAGGTTCAGCCGATTCACCCAGTTTCACCTTGATATGAACATCGGTATCTGTGGAAGTATCTGAGTAATCTTTGATGAGACCGTCGGTAGCAAGTTTGTCCAGCCACTCACGGAAGTCGGATGTCCAAGTTCCGACTGCAAGTTCCGTAATTGTCATTTCACCTTTTTCAACCTTCCAAATGCCTTTTACGACGTAATCTCCCTTTGCGTCCTTTGCGATGCTTCCTCGGAATCCCTTGTAGTAGGGAGTGAGTTCGGCGTCAAGTCCTGTTCCGGTGTTGAGCCACTGAAGCAGCATCTTACGCAGGTCAGCAGGATTAAACTGAGGGATAAAGGTAGAATAACCAGTTCCAATACCCCGGCACCCATTAATCAGAAGCATGGGAAGAATCGGAGCATACCATTCAGGTTCTACAAGCAGACCATCGTCGTCACGGTATGTCAAACAATCGAAATCATCATTTGGAACAAGTTGGTGAACATGTGGTTGTAGATACGTGTGAATATAGCGGGGTGACGCAGAATCCTTACCACCCACAAGTCGAGTTCCAAATTGTCCTTGGGGAACAAGCCAGGGGATATTGTTGGATCCCACAAAGTCCTGAGCCATTCCGATGATCGCCTCGTTGAGAGAAGCTTCACCGTGATGGTACCCAGAGTGCTCAGACACATACCCTGCAAATTGTGCCACTCGAATTTCAGACTTCAAGTTGCGCTTGAAAGCAGAATACAAAATTTTACGCTGAGACGTTTTAAGTCCGTCCATGACATTCGGGATTGATCTTTCAAGGTTGTAGTTTGAAAAGTGAATCAAATCCTTATCTACGAACTCCTGGTACGACAGAAGACTTCCGGGAGGAACGTTGACAATGTTTTCACGAGAGTAGGTCTTCAGCCAATCTTTGCGATCATCTGCCTGCTGTTTGTTAAACGCAAGTTCAATTGATTTGTCGCTATCTTTTCCAGTGTATGAATATCCAACAACATTCATTGACTTGAAGTATTCTTTGGCTTCGTCACGAGTTGACGTACCCAATCCCTTGTAGTACTTGACCTTCCAACCGTGCGACTCAGGCTTCTTACGCCACTCTTCGTAATCAAATTGAGTATAGAATGCAAGAGTTTTGGTTCCTTTCGTCGCCTTGACAATCGGAGTTGCCATGTAGGTGATAAACCCGGGAATTTGAAAGAGTGTGTGCCAAAGTTCGTGGAACACATTGATCAGCAAACCACGAATGTGAGAACCATCGTAATCCTGATCGGTCATAATCAGAATCTTTCCATAGCGGAGCGACTTGATATCCTTGTATTCCTTTCCGGACTCCAACCCCAGAATCTTTTTGAGATTTGCAATTTCTTCCGTTTGCTCTACTTTCTTGACGGAAGTATCTTTGACATTAAGGACTTTTCCTCGAAGAGGATATACTCCATAATACTTTCGTTGCTCCTGTGAGAGACCAGACAGAGCCATAGCCTTGGCTGAATCTCCCTCTGTAAGAATGAGACTACACTCGTGGCTTTTTGCTGTACCGGCATACACTGCATCATCGAGTTTTGGAATTCCAGTAACCTTGCTTGACTTCTTTCCATCAGTCTTCGCGTTCTCCTTAGTATCTTTTACATTTTGTTGCTCCAAAACCTTTGTAACAACATTCAGCTTTGAAATGACTTTCTTGAGGAAAGCTTCACTCAGTTTACAAGAAACTTTGGTTGTGAGAACTTCTTTGGTTTGAGAACTGAAGGAAGGATTTTCAACTTCACAGTTGATGAAGATCGCAAGAGAATCACGAACAAGCGCAGGCTTAACTTTGATTTTCTTCTTAGACTCCAAATAACCACAAATATGAGTAACCACCTGAGACGTAATTTCATCAACGTGTTTACCCGAACGGGTCCAAATGCCATTCACAAAGCTAACACTGAAAGCTTTGTCAAACGGGTTGTCAGCGACTGCAAGTTGCCACCCCACCTGAGGAGTGTCTGTGACACAGGCTGTATCGTTCGTCAAATACCAGGATGCGTAGGACGCGAGGTCTCGAAATTTGATTGGTGCGCCGCACCACGTGACCTTAACATCCTTCCCAACGGTCATCGCCGTGTCATAGACCCTGCGTTTCATGACCTCGAGTAGATCAGTAGGAATTTGTGAAGTCTTCCATCCAAATCGACTGAAGTCGGGGGTCCACGCAACTTCTACATATGGCTTTACCTTGCTTGCTTTGATAACTGGTTCGTGTACTTTTGACATGTTGTTTTCAAACGTTTGAGTGTATTTCAAGTTTCGCTTTCCATCCACAACTGTAACTACAAGCTTCTTAGCAAAGATGTTGACAAGTTTGACACCATAACCATTCTTACCACCAACAAGCTTCTTTTCAGTTTTATCGTAGTTGGTAGAGGTTAGAAGTTCGCCAAAGATCATTTGAGGAATATACACTCCATATTCGGGGTGTTTTTCTACATCGATTGATTCTCCGTCATTGCGAATTGTGAGTGTATCATTTTCAACTTCGATATCAATCTTCTTGACGGGGTTTTCCGAATTTCTCTGACGAAGGCGCACAACGTGGTCGTGTGCATTCACAAGAAGCTCATCGAAGAGTTTGTAAAATCCTGGATTAAACGGGCTGATCGCGCGCTCCTTGAATGATTCTCCGTCTACAACGAAGAGTTCTTCAACTGAATTTTCAATGCTTCCGATATAAGTATCGGGAAGACTGAGAATATGCTCACGATGCGTATGCTTGCGATACTGTTTTCCAAGATCTGCCATTTCTGTAATTGAGATTGAGTCGGGGTAGGTGTAAATTCGTTTTCTAAATACAAATGATCGAGGATAAGAAGCGTAAAACTCGCCGTGTTTCCAAAAAGGTCAAAAAGATGCACGAGGAAGCCGTTTCAAAGGGTATCCTTGGAGCTACTTCTCCTGAAGCAAAGAAGGGTGGTGGTATAACAAAACATGATGTAAATTATACTTACGGAATTATTGATGGGAATGAAATTAGATCAAGAAAAACAGTAAGACCTAGTCAGTTTAATATTGAAGATCTTGTTACATTAGCAGAAAAGGGGGACATCTTAATAAAAGCGGATATAGAAGATCTCGATGATCCGTTTGGTGTCCAAATTAACGATTTATTTATAAAGAGTGCGTTTGCCCGAACAAACAAGACGGCTATCTATTATAAATTTAAGAAAACTACAAAGAAATATGATCTTTAAATAAAATGATCGAGGATAAGAAGCGTAAAACTCGTCGTGTGTCTAAAAAAGTTAAGAAGATGCACGAAGAAGTAGTTTCAAAGGGTATCCTTGGAGCTACTCCTCCTGAAGGACAAAAGGGCGGTGGTGGACCATACGACGTTTATAAAATTGATATGAAAAAGGGAGGTGAAGTTGTAAGTTCAGAACTCAAAGACTATATTCAAACAAGGTTTATTTCATTAGATGATTTATTAAAGAAGGTAGAATCAGGACATACTATTAGAATTGAAAAGTCTGATAGGATTGGAAGAGAACCTGTTCGGATATATAGATTTGAAGAAATTTAAATAAAATACTTATTCACTTGATTAAAAGCATCATCAGTAACTTCCCACAATCCCGCATCTTGTAAGCGTTTCTCTTTTTCAGGAGTTGTATACATGTAATTACAGTGAACCATTTTTGCTTTTTGTGTCTTTCCTTGTTGAAAGTAGACAGATCCATTCGGATATTCTTCTTGAGGCAGCAGACTTACTGTTAATCCAATCGTTCGTTTATAAATGCTGGTAAATGCATGTTGATCATTCACATGCTGTTTCTGACTATTTTGGTTCAACCAGCCGATAGAATCACGAATCGCCTTTACTGAAAAAATGTCTGGACGAACCAGAAAGAATCCTGTACAGGGTGACCAAATATCATCTTGCATGACAAATCGTCCAGGATACCGTCTCATATCTTCAATACAGTTTTCAAACAGAACAATATCGTTATCAATCCAGATAACTTCTGAATCTAATTTCATGTTATGAAGAATAACTTCAAGTTTTCGAGTTGTGATTGACTTAAATTCTCCAGTGTTATAAGTTGCGGCTTGTTTTTGATCATTCAGTATGTAACAATGAAATAAGCTCATATCAAATCCAGCCTGTTTTGCGGATCTCAGCATATTTTTCATCATTGGAAGTTGTCCTTCATTCGTCATACAAACAATTCTCATTTTGACATTTTCAACGTATTCTTTTTAAATGCCTCGTAAAGCAAAACAAACAACTACCAAAGAAGTTGTAGTTACTGAAACTCCAGTTGTCTTCTCTCTGAAAGTTACAGATGAAGACGAGTCTGCTCCTCTAATTATTCCGGCGGGAGAAGTAACGTCTTATTCCGATATTTTATCTTCAGTTGAGCTTTCAAAGGTTTCAAATACATTTAACACCGAACTTCTAAAAGTAATTCTAGAAAAGGTATGCGCAGATCGTTACACTGAACAAACTTGTTGCTTTTGGTGCTGTCACAAATTTTCTTGGTCCCCCGTTGTAATTCCAATTTCATACGATTCATACAAAAATATTTATACCTGTGAAGGCCATTTTTGTTCCCCCGAATGTGCTCTTTCACACATTTATTCAGACAACCGCCTTTCTGAATCTACAAAGTGGAATCGTCACAGTTTACTTCGTCATTTGTATGCAGATCTTTATCGAGATCGTTATCTATCTCCTGCCCCTCCGAGAACTCTGCTAAGAATGTTTGGAGGACCACTCGATATTGAGCAGTATCGTGAATACACATATCAAGACAATAACATTGTGTTATCCGAACTTCATCCAATTCGTCTTCTGTTCCCGTCGATGAACGTTCAAGCACCTCTTCGAGATGTTAAAAAATACGTATCTCTATCTACAGAGGCGATTGAAAAGGCTTCTGAACAACTTCGTCTAAAACGCAATAAACCTGTGAATGTAAATATTCCTACACTTGACATGTGTATTGGAAAGAATCGCTAATCTTCGTGAGGAGAATCTGTCTTTGGAATTTCGACTCTAACTTCGGATGCAGTTACTTCAGTTTTTTCTTCTTCAACTGGTTTTGCCACAACTACTTGAGATTTACGCGGCTCAGGCTTCTTTACTTCTTCAGGAATCCGCACTGTCATTTTTGGGAGTTCTCGCGGAGTCATTAACTCTTCGAATGACGGTACCTTCTTCATAGCCGGAGACGGCAATTTTAGTTCGGGAATTTCGTCTTCTTCCATATCTCTATAAATATCAATTTTATGAAGCCCGTTCGCCTCTTCGGGTTTACTGATATCTTTCTGATTTCTGAACTTTCGTTGGAATTCATGGATCACAATTTCAGGAACCATCGGGCTGATTTCTGCTAAGCGGTCGTACTGATCTTTTACATACTTAAGGAGATCATGGGGGCTCATACGTTCAATTCTGGGTAAACTCAGTTCAACTGTAATAAATCGATAAAGCTTGGCATAATGAATTGCAGAAATACGATGGCCCTCTGCTCGTTTCGCCCATCCAAAGTAAGTTCCGATGCTGTTCAATATCCCCATAAACAAAGACCCAATACCTAGAGCGACTGATGAAATTTTTGGGTCATCAAATAAACTCGATGAACCTGCATTCAAAAATGCAATTACGCCACTTCCTATGATAACAGGAAGATCGATATAGGTCTTTCTGCTACTATAAATGGCCTCGGATCGTTTGTGAACCCAGGCCAGACCACTTGCCTTTTCACCCGTGGAAGCAAAGTATTCTTCTAAGCGATTTGTCCAACTAATTGTTGGAGAAATCTCCATGCTATTATTTTCGCCCATTTAGTTTTAACGCATAAAAATTGGTATAGCTAAGAATGCAACAAAATTTCTTTCAAGATCTTATGAAGACTCAAATGATGATGTCTTTAGGAGCTGGAGGTAGTGGAAGTCCATTAAAAAATATGATCCTCCTAAATTTGTACGAACGCGCAGTTGCTTCTTTTCCAACTTGGTTTCCGATAGTAAAGGGGTTCTGTTGTCGCAGACAGCGCAATAAACCTGCAACTCCTCCGCCTCCTTCAAATAAAGAAGTCCGCTGTACAATTTTGTGTGAACGCATTCTTTCATCTTCAAACGGTAAGAACCAACAACAAACGTCTAGTCTTACTCGTATGGATGCTGTAGTAAATTACGTAACTACAATTCCTGCCGTTCGCAATCTAATTTGTATGACACAGCACGATTACCTTCCCCATGAATTTGAACCAATCATGATTGAGCCTGATGTCTATTTTCAACTTACCGATTTGAAATATGCCGATGGACAAGTTGATCAAATTAAGTTCAAGCTATTCTGCTATGAGCATGAAGTTCAGTATTTGCAATCGTTTGTAGACCGCTGTAACGCAGCGTATGAGCGTCGCATGAAAAATAAACTTGGAACTGATTTGTACTTCTTTGATATGATTACGGCTTCCAAAAATAAGCGAACTGTTCAAAATCCTCTCCCCACAACTCACATCATGTATACTCAGCACAAATTTCATACTACTCGAACATTTGATAATGTGTTCTTTGAGCAACGTCAAAAAGTTAGTAAACACGTTGAATTCTTTTTGACTCGCAAAGATTGGTATGAGAAGAAAGGAATTCCGTATACGCTTGGTTTCATGTTTCACGGAGATCCCGGCTGTGGAAAGACGAGCACTGTAAAAGCTATCGCAAATACTGCTCATCGTCATATTATCAACATTCAGCTTTCCGAAATCAAATCAAAAGCTCAACTGCGTCACCTTTTCTTTAACGAGGAAATTCACGTAATGAATGGAGCTAATCCGGAGCGCTACACAATTCCGATTCACGAGCGCCTCTACCTAATCGAAGATATCGACGCAATGGGAGATGCTGTTCTTGAGCGCAAGTGGAAGAAGCCTGAGTTGCCTAAAGAAGAAACCAAAAAGGTTGGAGATGCATGGATGGACCGCGGTGAAGCGGAAGATACGAAAGAAGCGCTCGATCTGTCATTCCTGCTAAACCTGCTCGATGGAACTCTGGAAGCTTCTGGACGTATCCTCTGTATTTCTTCCAATTTCCCTGAGCGTATCGACAAGGCACTTATTCGTCCAGGCCGTGTTGATATGATTGTTAACTTTAAGAAGTGCAACCGCCAAGTGATTCAAGAAATGGTGACCAGCTTTTATGATAAGAAATTTGATGATTGGACAGATGAGTCGATAGATTACAAGTGGACACCTGCAGAAGTCAATCAAATTCTGTTCCGAAATTTTGATAAGCCGACTGAAGCAATTGAAGAATTGATTAATTTGACTCCCAAAGATCTGTATGGGTTTGAGACGGTTGAAAATGGATTGACATATGAGCAATTTGCTGGAATTCCAACAATAGAATGAGAGACTCAATCCTCAAAGTTTGCTTTATGCTAGACTGCACTGCGTCCATGGGACCATGGATTGAGGCAGCAAAAAACAGGATTCTCGATTTGCTAGACGATCTGCGTGATAAACATGAAAATTTCAAAATCTATGTCGCCTTTGTTGGGTACAGAGATTTTGGAGAGCAAAATCACACATTTAATTTTACAACAAATGACACCCAAATTTATAACACGATTACGAGTATTCACGCCATGGGAGGCGGAGATGCCGCTGAAGATGTGGCTGGAGCGTATAAGTGGGTAAACAATCTAGAGTGGAACGCAGATATTCGAGCGGTCTTTCATATTACAGACGCTCCAAATCATGGTATGGTATATCATGATAACAGAGTATCAGACGATTATCCAGATGGACATGCTACAATTGATTTGCGTGACGAAGTTCGGAAACTAGCGAGACGAGATATTGATCTTACGCTGTTTCGAATTCATAAGTCCACAGATATTATGTATGGACTTATGCGAGAGAATTATACTCGTATTCGACCCGATGGGTTCAAAATTGTAAATTTCATTAATTCTGGTCAAACCCCAGATGATGCGTTTTATGAACAAATCAGTTCGCAACTGCACTATTCCATGAGTCAATACGACCCTACAGATTAGAAATTGCCTTGGAAAGGCGATAAATGTTTTGAATGTATTTCCAAACATTATCTTTGGATGAGGGACTCATAATTTTTACATAATCTTTCAGTTTCACAAAAATGTTCAAATCAACGTCATTTGAATATTCCGAGAATGAATAATCGAGAAAAAATCCCTCATCCTTGTTTACAATTTTTTCCTCAAACATGTTCGTGTTTTCGTAAACATACTTTACAAGAAGAGAGGGGTTCGTACCTCGCATCAGTTTAATAGTAGTAAGAAACATTGAAAAATCTGGATCATCTGGATACATTTCAACAAGTTCAGTTACGAATGAAGTAAACTGATCGTACATCGCATTCATCAGCGCGATTTTTGACGCCATTAAATCTTAATCGTATTTTATATGTAAATGAACGTGATAAGTCTCATTTCAAGCTTTTTACACGTCAGTCTTCTGATTATTACTTATTTGATACTTCCAGAATTTGCTCCGGAAGATCAGCGAGAATCAATCAAACACTGGGTACTAACGTCTTTCTCTGCAATCTTTTTACTTTTAATTATGGTTTCTGCAAAAGATGAAGTAAACATTTTTGTCATCCTTTTTGTAGGTGCTATTTCATTAACAGGAATTGTATGGTGGGTTCCAACGTATATTCCAGCTGAAGACCAAGAACTAGTATCTCATCTTTTAATTGTATCTTCGAGCATATTTATCACAATGATAAGCACTCTATATTCATTACACGAAACCGAATCACTGGGCATGTATCACACAAACATATTGAATGAACTGGTTTCAAAGTAAGATTACTTTCTGCTGATGCTTCCAAATTCCTTCTTTCGCTGCTCTTCCATGGCCGCCATTCGAGCCGCTACATCATCATTTGATCCTGTCTTTGATTTGATTGTATTTTCACTTTCAACCGATTTTCCAGTTGGAAGTCCTGCCCCGCCTTGAGGCATAGTCATTGGCTGATCTAAAAATGTGTACATACTGCCTCCCGCTGCAGTAAAAGCACTAGGAGTGTCCCAAGATGAATAAGTTTCTGTTAATTTTCCACTTCCTTCAAACCCCCATGCAGAAATGTCTCCAATAATTTGTTGACTTGCTCCACCAGATGCAACTGCTTCTTTTGTAGGTAATTCCTTTCGTGCGTTTGTGGGTTTTGCTATAAATCCATAAATGTCTTGACCAATGACTACATCTTTTGTATCCGGCACATACAGCGTTGGAACTTTCTTTAGGAATGCAGGAATTTGATTTCTGGGAATTGATTCAACAAGAATAAATTTGTATAGTCCAGATTTATTGAGACCTTTTAATGTTTCAATAATCTGTTTAGAATGCGGACAGCGTTCACTGTAAAATAAATAAGGTTGGCTGGCAGACATTTAGTTATGAGTTTTGACGAAAAAAACGGAATAAAGGTTAACGAGAATGAGTGAAGAAACAATGATGCCCTCTCTTGAAAATCTTCGAACTTCAAACAAGGGGTTTGAGCTCTCGTGTGAATTTCGACACATGCCAGTAACATTTGTAAATGCTCTTCGTCGCCTAGTGCTTTCGGGAGTTCCAACTGTTGTTATTCAGGATGTTCAAATTCTTGAAAATACAAGCCAACTTCCACACGAAATGATGAAGCATCGAGTTGAAATGCTACCTGTGAACGTTAGTCCAGAGGATGCATCTACAATTCGAGATTCAAAAATCGAACTGCGAGTGCTCCCCGACAAGGAATCTGACAAGATTCGATCAATTACTACCGACGATTTTGTAGTTGAATCAAATCGAGGAAAGGTTCTAATGCGTGACAGAGATTACGATAAACCTATTCTATTTCTGCGAGTACGTCCTGGAGAAGGTGTTCATCTAAAAGCACGACTGGGTGTTGAAAGTAAAAATGCGTCTCAAGTTTGTGGATGCTCTACGAAATGGCATATTGATCCTGAACGAGTAAAAGAAGACAAGAAAGTCTTTGTAGAAAAGGGAGGAGACCCAGCTTCGTTTGACAACTTTTACTCTCAATACTCGTATTCTCGAAATGAACGTAATCGCCCAGATTGGATTGATATGTTTATCGAAAGTGTGGGGGTTCTATCCTGTAAAGACATTCTAAAATATGCGGTAGGTATTCTCAAGACCCAAGTCGAGAACTACATGAAAGAAGCTCTTGAAAAGATTAATCGTGAAAAGGAAGCGGGGAGCTACAGCGTTTCAATTGACCAGGGTGGGCATACAATTGGTGCTCTATTCCAAGAAGTCATGTATAGTGATGAGAATGTTGATTTTGTAGGATACGACATCCCGCACCCTCTCCGCAATACAATGGTTCTGCGATTTCACACCAAGAAGACTCCCGAAACTGTTCTAAAACTTGCAGCAGAAACCATTAAGGAATATTGCGCTGTAGTAGAAAAAGGACTATAGAATAATGGCAGACGTCCTAACATTTGATCCTGCAACTGAATTTGAAATCCTAGAAAACATTCCCGACTTTGAAGAGGAGATTCAAAGACCGGAAGAGTTACGATTTTTTACACTGGACGAGCAACTTTTAGATTATCAGTCTAAAGTCTTATCTGGAAAAAAGAAGATCTCAAAATTTGAGATAAAACGTGTATACAAAGACGTCGCTCGATTCAGAGATATTTACAGTAAATTGATCGTATTTGAAGATACTGAAACTGGATATATTGTAGACACGGATCGAAAGTCAATCAATGTTCCATGGGTAACTCCTATTTATTCAAACTTTGAATACGTCTCATACCCCTACAAAGAAAATTGGGTACCCCTCATGGATCGTTCTCAAGTGTATAACCCAAATTATTACAATCGCCTACTTGTTGGCATTCCAAAGCCGTATAAAACAACTGAATCTGCTGGAAGACCAATTTTTGAAAAGACATTTCTTGTAAACGAAGAAGGAGGGGCAGGAATTCAAGCGGTGGGTACGTATTCTCGAACAAAGGGAGTTATTCACGAAGATGGCACATTCAGTGTGATGCCGTTAGATATTTTGAACACTGCAGATGACATTCGTATTAAAGGATATTATCTTGGGAAGCGTAGTGTTGAAATTCCAAATCCCTTAAAAGATCACCCATTCCTTGCTTCAAACAATCCATCAAAAGTAATTACGAATGATTCTCTACTTGAAATTTTTCCTTCAATTCAGGCGATTCTGAATCACGGAGTAAAAACTACAACAGATCCCTATGGCGAAGGTATGCAATATTTGAAAATTTATGATGTAAAGCTGAATCAAATTCCCTGGAAATTATGGAAGGAACGGTTTCCTCCAGTTGATCAAGTTTCTACAACTCCCTCTGTTTTATCAATCAAATTTCCGGAAGCAAATGAAATTATTGCCCCGTCAGACAACATTCGTAAACAATATGTGAATCCATGGGCAGAAGGAGTATTTCCGAGGTACTGGCTTATGAAGCAGGAAGACGGTGGGCTTCTCACTGTAAAAATGTACCTATCAAAAGTTGGGCAAGCTGGGTTAGTTCCTCCGGAAGTTCAGGGAGATAAGTTGAAACCATCTGAAACTCCTTCAAGTCCGGAAGAATGTTTGGTCACTGACAATTTTGACTCGTTCTTAAATTCAGGTGTCTATCGTTCTCCAGATACATCCGCTATCAGTTCTGCAGTTGATAAGGGAAAACCAATGCCAGCAGGAACATGTGTGAGCGTAGATTTTGTACAGCAAGAAATTGTAGGATTAACATCCTCTGGAAAAGCAGCGTGGAGAGAAACAAGTGGAGCAGAACTTCTTGAAGAGCACGTAAAGCTTCTTCGAAAGTTCCAGGTTGAAAGTCGCAAAGAAGTTGATACCAAATATGAAAAATACGCGGGACGCCCTGAGTCAGAAATTCGCAGAGATGTTATAACTATTTTAAATGATCCGGATCGAACTCCTGAAGATAAGGCAGTCGATATTCAAACCATTGTAAATATGCTGATGCCTGTCAATGAAGTCTATTTGGATAAAGATGAATCAACTATTATTTGTAATCACACATTAGCGGAACTTCGTGGAGATCTGGAAGATAATCGACTGGAGTTCTACTCAAAGTGGGCAACAATTGTAGATGGTGGCCGAATTTGTAAATACTGTGGTGAACAAATCAGTACAGACGTTCTTATTGCTCAAGATGACTTTGATAGCAACGGTGGAGTAATCATCAATTATGAAACTTTAGAAACACAAACGTTTCAGGGACAATCTAATATTTCTTCATTTGCAAATTCAATCCGTGAACTTGGAAAGATCTTTTCACTTGAAAACGCAGGAGAATCTGTGCTATACTTACTCCTTTCGTTACTACAAGTTTTGCCAGAACCTGGAACTGTACTCCCTGTACTTCAGTATATTCGAAAGCTTGCTACAGTTTTGCGCGCAAACAAGAAAATTGAAAAATCAGCACGAGAACGTGTTGAAGGTATAACTGGAATTGTTGGAGCAGTAATACTCCTTCAAACACACGATCCTTTCCTGATTCCCAGACGTTCAATTGGTGGTCGAATTTTTAAGACAAGTGGATTTCCACGAGACACAACCGAATCTACGGAATCCCCTGTTTTAGACAACATTTTATACGTTCTTCGTGCTACGTTTGAAGAGTTTCCCAACACGTTTTCAGGACCAACTACATCATTGTTCCGTGCGCTGCTGGCAACTCAAAGAACTGTCAGAAGTGAAATTGTTCGTTTCTTAACTCAGGCAGTTGTTGAATTCAAGCCTCAATTTGAGTCCGCAAAAGAACGCTACATCGCACCGACTGCAGAAGAAGAAGTTTCTATCCTGACACTACCGCTTATCAAACTTGAAAAAATAGAGTATTCCCCCAGTGAAAGAATTGGAACTGAAGAGCTTATGATGAAGTGTGGAATTTCAAGACCTTTATCGATCATGACATCCAAATTCCCTCCAAAGGTATCACAAGATCCCGTGGAGCTTGCCAAAAATTTATTACCTTCTTCTCAGGCAACGTACATCCAACCTTCCGTTACCAAAGAAACTTTACTGTCAGTTGAAGAAAAAGACATTCGTAGACGGTTATCGATGAAACTTGCAAAAATTACAAAAAGTGATAAAATTGAAAAGTTCTTGGCGCGAGAAACAATCGACGCTGTGTCAGTTTTAACGCTGATGAATCGTATCCTAGATATTTTATCTAAACAAGAATTCAGTTTAGAAACTTTAAAACAATACAGAACGTTAGTTTCAAACTTAGATATTCGCAGAAATGCATCTCTAGTTCGCGATACCGCAAAAGGCTTATTGTATGAATTGAGCCACGAAATCGCAAAAGATAAAAATAAAGTAAATATTGGAAAAGCTCTGGACGACGCACTGCTGAAAGATGTTGTTATGAATATGCTGCTGTACACCGATGAAGATGCTCGACGAATTACTGAGGCCACTCGTACAAAAGAGCGTGAGCGATTCAAGCAAACTATGAGATCCATGAACGATACTCAGCGTGAAATTACGAAGATGTTACTCGATATTGGTGTGGCACCTTATGTCATTACGAATGAAGATCGTGAAATGTTTGCTCGTGAGTATAACTATCCCGATCCCGAAAAAGAATATAACCAAATTGTTCAACAGCAGGATGAACAGAGACCTGAAGAGGGGTACAATGATACACGTGATTTTGTAGAAGATGGTGTTCGTCCACTCAATGTATTTGGTCAAGAAATGGAAGTTGATCATGGAGATTATGGTGACCGCTACGTGCGCCCGTATGATGACTGGGCAAACATGGTGGGTGACGCTGATTTTGACGGTGGCTACGGTGAATAAGTAAATGTATAAGTACAATGAAATTGTAGAATGTAACGGAGTATACGGTCGTGTTATATATCACGATCCTATCAAACATGTTGTCCATGTATTGATTCGAACAAATGTAAATACGTGGAACATCAAAAAGTACGATGAATTTGTTTGTAGACCTGCTCAGGTATTTATGTGGACAATTGCATCTGCATTTTGTACAAAAAATATTATGAAAACTCCACAACTACTTCCGGAGTATAGCAGTGTTGATACTGACTACACTATGGAAATTTAAAAAAGGAGCTACCCGGATTCGAACCGGGGCTTCAGGAGTCAGAATCCTGTGTCGTGACCAGCTTGACTATAGCTCCACTCTTTTCTGAGATTGTAAATCTCAAATTTTTACGTAAGCTTCATTTTTTCAACTTTGTAATCTCGTTTGTTGTAGAGAGATAGACGTTCTTGAAATTGGCGCCGAAAGGCTGGATCGACAATGTCGATAATGAGCGGCGAAACTGTTCTTTTTGTCTTTTCCACTCGTAAGATTCGTCCCACAATCTGATCAACATCTGGCCGAGGAGTGGCGATAACGAGGGTATTGAGCGTTGGGACATCGAAGCCTTCTTTACACATTTGGTAGGTTGCAATCAGAATTCGTTTTGACTCACACCATTCTGCTCGTGTTTTTGAATCTACACTCCTTGAAAGAATACAGCTTTCTTCTTTGATGTACGTCGGCAGCATGTCGAACAGTGTTTTCGTATGCTCAACGCGATCAGATAGCACCAAGATCTGTCTTTGATGGTCATCATAAACATCTGTAAGTAGTTCTACTAACATTTTGTTGCGTGGCTCAAAATCAACTAACTTGTTGACCATCAAAGAAGTAAACATAACACCCTGTTTGTTATAAATTACTTCATTGAACTTTTCGTCTCCCTGATCAAATTCGTACACTTCCACAAATACACCCGGATCTACTTTGTCAGACGTATCCGACTTATAAAGTAGTGGTCCCAGAAACCAGTTGATTACATGCATGAGGCGATCTTTGCGCTCAGGAGTAGCAGAAAGACCCAGCATATATTTGGATGTGATTTTTGGAATCGCCTGAGAGAAAGCTTCAGAAGCAATGTGGTGGCATTCGTCTACGATTACGAATCCGATATTTTTGAATGTTTCAGATGGCAATTCTTTCATTGAAATCGTTTGAAGCATTCCCACTATAATATCACGGTCTTCAACTTGCTGGGTCTCTCCCTGAAAGAGCCCAATTCTTGCATTTGGAAGAAACATCTTAATTCGCTCAATCCACTGATCACGCAGGAATGTATTGTGGACAAGTACGAGTGTTGGAAGCTTTAGTTGTGACGCAATATACAGTCCACAAACAGTCTTTCCACCGCCGGTGTGCAGACAGATAAGACCATCGTGAGGTTCTGGTTTCAGAAATGAGTTTACAACATCTACTTGAGTATCTCGAAGACTTCCAGTAAATTCCCAAAAGTTTTCATTTGTTTGCGGAACATCTCGAGTTGAACTTGTATACATTCCAAACTCTCCGATTCCAAAGTGCTTTGGAATGTACATATAGTGTTCTGTTTCTTTATAGATTGGATACCGAGGTACAAATCGAGAATCTACAAAGACAGATGGAACATAAGGTTTTACTGTGAGTCTTCCTTTTAGCTGATGAATTTGTTCAATATCATCTTTTAAAACACGATATCCGTGAATTGTGAGTGCCATTTGAAACAAAAAAGACTTTATCAAAGAACATCCATTTTAAAAAGGGAAAAACCTACTAAAGGCTCAAACTCCCCGTTGTATTGAGTTTTTTCTAAACCCCGGCCTTACCGGGGGTCTCCCTCGGAGCGGGTTGCTCCACACCTGCAGGCATAGTGCCAGATCTCGTGAAGGTCGCCCTGATACATCAGCTTCTGGAGCCAATCCAGAAACCAAATGTGAACGTGCTTGTCCTCCATCTTCTTGCTTGAACACTTCAATGCTTGCTGCGGGTTAAGGTGTTCCGATGACCTACATTCAATTGGAACTAAACAATCCATTTTGAAGAAAACGTATTGTTTTAAACCAACAACAGAAAGAGTAGGAACTTTCCAAACGAAGTACCTAATTGAATTAACCAACTGTATAATCCTGACAGAGTTCAGAGAAAGTGCAGATATTCAATTAGAGAAACGAATGGTTAGAACCTGGGCAGCCTTCCTTAAAGGCTGTAATGAGTTTCAGAACGCAAAGTGTAAGGACGGAGCAAAATGTGAAACATTGGATATCGCGGAAGGTGGGGCGATAACTCGAGAAACTAGCTCGTAAAATTAGGTAGCAAACCGATGATAAGGTGAGCTAGAGGAGGAGATTCTGAAGAGGATCATGAGAATCGCGAAGGAGGGGCGAGGAAAACTGAGGATAGCCAGATGGGATTATTCGGTTCTATGCGGTTGGGGCATAGAGTTCTAGTTGAGACGGATTAGGCACAACTAGGGGCGAAAGTTAGCGCGAAAAACTAACGATAACAAACTGTTCAAACTCGAAATTAGGGAGTTTGAAAAGTATGTATCAAGCGTTGCAAACTTAGTATATGCGGGAAATAGAAGTCATGATTCTATTTTTTGTTTAAAAACCGATCAAAAAAGTAGAATATACCTTTTTTTACAATGTCTACGTTCAAAGAATACTTTAAAAAACTCTTTGAGTCAAGTCAAATCGATCCCTGCGTTCTGTCTATTATTGTTAAAAACGAGAGTCAACTTTTATATGGATTTACAATGAATGTTTATGAAAATTCATATGAGTATATTGTACCTTTTCAAGAGTCCCAACTTGAAAATGGTACTCGTATTCACATGGTGTCCTACAAAAAGCATTTCTACTTAGTTTACAAGGATAACGTATGGCAAAACGAACTACAAAACGTCGCATAGGCGGAAAAGCGATTGCTTCTGGTTCAGATGGTTGTGTATTTGATAAAAAATTTGATTCATCTGGAAATCCAATTGAAACATCAGATACAATATCCAAAGTATTTGCTAATAGCAAAAAAAATGTTGCTGAACAAGAGTTTTCTGTTCAAGAAAGAATAAAATCTATAACAGGAGGAGTAGGAGTTGTTGTTTCAAAAACAAGAATAATAAACATTATTCCGGAAGTAAAAGATTCTATCCCTCCCGAATTATTGAAAGCTGAAGGATGTCGAAGTTTAGACAAGGAACAAAAAGAAAAGAAAACTCCACAGTATGCTATTGAATACCCAAGAATTGTAGGAGATATGATTAAAACACCTTCCCAACCATTAAAATTCTTTGAAAAAGCTGTTAGGGCACTTGATCTATTAAGCAAAGGTGGAATTGTACATTTAGACATTGCAGCACGAAATATATTTGTCATAGAAAACCCCGATAAGACACAGGAAGCTGCAATTGGAGATTTTGGTACGGCTGTAGATATGCGAGATCCTAGGTATTTAGACTTAGTAAAAAGTCGAGTAACCGACATTACAGATGGACATATTGGAAATGTACTTGGATCTGATCAAATTACTCCATTTTTTGGAATAGCTGCTTTAATGTTTTTTGATAAAGGAAATTCTGAAAAAATAAATGAGCATAAAGATAGTATTACAAATTTATTGAAAGAATATCCAAAAAAAGATGGTGGAATAGAGTATGATTTTGAAGGTGGTTGGTTAAATAAATCGGCATACAATACTCCAATTTTGCAGAGCACTGTTGTACCTAATTTAGCTCAGTTTATGAAACTGTATTTAACACTTCCAGAAACGGAGTATGAAAGAATATTTAAGATGGAATTAGTTATGACAGACGAAACAATGTTAGAGCTTTTGATGTCTAGAAAAAGTACTCAACCTGTCGATGGATCTTTATGGAATAACACTGTCCGACAATTAAAAGGAAGATTAAAATCCCTACGTTTTGGAGGAAAACGTAAAACAAGACGTCGACCCACCTCGAAGGCGAAGCACTAGGTGAAGAGTGGATTCTTTTTGAATGTTGTAATCCGCAAGCGTACGCTCATCTTCTAGCTGTTTACCCGCAAAAATAAGACGTTGTTGATCGGGAGGAATTCCTTCTTTATCCATGATTTTTTGCTTGATATTAGAAATTTGATCCGACGGCTCGGCATCAATCGTAATCGTCTTTCCAGTCAGAGTCTTCACGAAGATCTGCATTTGTATATATTATAAAGATTGTATCTAAGCTCTATTCTTTCGCTTGAGCTTGCGAGTTTTACGCATCTTCCGATGTTTCCGATGTTTTCCACCCTTGGCAGTCAGTAGTGCCTTTCGTAATTTTTCATTTCGAGCTGCGATTTCCGCTTCTTCCGCAGTCGGAAGCGAAACGTCGACCGAACGAATATTTTCTTCGTCATAATCTTCTTCTGGGTCTACTCCCTTTTTAGGAGTTCTATACCCAGGACGAACTGGATCAAGCTCTGACATCATCCCAGTTTGTGCAGTTTTTGCTTCAGTAGACTTTGATTTTTTCGGAGCTCCCGGCATTTATTCTATTAGGGAGCTTCTCCTTCACCTTTCATGCGACAGTCCTTTCCATGACGATCCGACCCCGGAGGACAGGGCGGCAGTACTTTTGTGTCGGGATTTTCAAATCGTTCCAGCATGGGACGAACGTATAGGTACACATAGTAATTCACGACTGCAAAAACAACACCATGAATTAATGCTTGTTCACGTAAAGAAGCACCAGGAGGAATGCTTAAGTGGACTCCCGGAACAAGAAGCATAAATAAGATTGCTTTCAGAAGAATATTTACCCACATTTATTAAATAAATACTAAATAAAACATTAACTGGGTATTCTTATAGTTACGGTTGTACTTTCTTTACCTTTTACACCATTACGAACTGAGTGTCCCGATAATTCTACTCCAATTGGTATCCTAGTTTGTCCAAACCATCCATTTCTAAAGGAATATGAATATCTTCCTCCAGATCCTGGATGAGTTTGTGTAACAACATCTTCACTTCCATGATCATAGTAAAATTTAAGTTTTACAACAATTGAGCATCCAGTATAATCTTTACAAGTTGATCCTACGTCATAATTTATTACACGTGTGTCTCCAGTTACATTTGATATCCTAACTGTTCCAGGTCCTGCCAAATCTGTAGATTGTCCGGAAGGATCTGTTGGATCTGTTGTGTCTGGGGGTTGTTTATCTTGTTTTGGTTTAATTACACCCGTAGCAAACAGAATTCCTACAACAACTCCTGCCAATATGACTAATGTACCAAACCCTATTCCAAAAAGTTTTAACCCACGTTTTACCATTTATTTTTTACGCAGTTTTTCCTTCATAGGTAGCGTGGCCCACAGGAACACAGTTCTGGTCAGGGGTCATCATGTATCCATTCGGGCAAGAAACTCCATAATTTCCCATATTCTCACGCATACCCCAGTACCACATCATCACCATACTTGAGGCAATCGCAAATAATACAGCATGAACCACAAGGACGGTCGCTTTTGACCCACCCTTGGGGAAAGTTACAACAACACCAGGAACAAACGCAGCAAACAGGACTGCAGAAAGAATTAAACTTACAAACTCCATTTATACTTTATTTACATCTTTTTCATAAACTTCCAGGCATACATGCTCACAACAACGTAGAGCGCAGCGTGAACAGCTAGAACAACCATGCGATCGCTGCTGGGAGAAGGGAGCGTCACGAGGACTCCGGGAACAAACGCAACAAAAAGAAGGGCTTTAACTAACAGCTTGGTCCACATTTATTACTTCATGTAGGTTTTTTTCACCCAATTGCGGTCGGCTTTGGCAGTTTTACTCTTTCCTTTTGCAGTTCGCTTTGTATACGTGGCTAATGCATTTAGTTTACGGAACGTAGAAAGGGCCCCTTTTGATTTTACTACCTTACGAAGCTTTGAGTGACGAGCAGTTTTTGACTGTGTCGTAGAATACCCCATGAGTCCACCTGGCTTTAATTTGCCAATACCAGACTTGCGAGTAAAACGGCGACCGCCAGTTGGAGACGGTGTTAACGGAAAATTAGAACCACCTGCCATTTGACAAGACATTTGTTAACAAAGAAGATTAAATCTGAACGTGACTAAAAAGATTTTTTACTTTAAATGATCTTTTCTTAATCAGAAGTGGATTTGTTACTTGAATAACTTCATCTTTTGGCTTATAAACATATCGATCATAAATACACACTCCAATTCCAATTGCTACCATAACAGAAACACCAATCAAAGCTCCAATGCCACCTGCATCCATTAAAAAATATAAGATAGATCTGTGTATGCTATTACTCAAGAGCATCTACAAGTCGGTTCATAAATCGAAACATTGATCGATGACCTACATTAACTTTTTGAAGTACACAGCACTTCGGAATTCCATCATCATCAATGATTTCAATTTGTAGAAGAGATCCGGGCGCATTGCGATTGTAAACATTTACAATCCAAAGATTATCTTCCGGGATTTCTTGTACAATATTGTAGTGAATAGTATCATCGCGATACTTTTCAACTACAGTAGTCAGTGCGTTATGTACGTTCTTCATTTTTGTAATCTTTTATCCAATACTCAAATAAAATCCGTTTTGGTAACAAATGAAAACACGACGTTGGAAAATGCCCAGAAAGATGTCTAAAAAATACTGCAAGAAAACTCCTTGTAAAAAAATGGGATTCACTCAACGGTCAAGCTGTCGTCCCTGGAAAAATTGTTATAAAAAATAATTCTCATTCTTAAGCATTATCACACTGGCAAAACTTCTTTGGGCACCGTTCAAAACACTTGCTCGAACAATGAGCACGTCTGATCATTTGAGGTCTTCGGTGCCAAGCCTTCTCACATCCTACCGGAAAACTCCATTTTCACTTCAGGATGGACTGTCCGAATGGAAGGGAAGAGGCGGGTTGTTGTTTGCCACAAAAGATGAGAATCTTATAGGTCTCCTACGACTCGACAAACATCGAACCTACTACGAACTCTCTTCCTTTGTGATTCATCCAGCGTACCAAGGAAATGGATATGGTGGACAAATGTTACAACATGCTATACAAAATTCTGAATTACCAATCTGGCTTCGCGTTCATCGCGACAACCCTGCCTGCGCTTTATATTTACGAAATGGCTTTCAACAAAAAGAATTAGTAAACAATCGTTATTTGATGAAAATATAAAGCTCAGTCAGTTTTCTCATGTTGTTGAGCATGAGGACATGAACTGCAGCCGGGTTTTGGTGCTATTTTAATATCTCCACGAATTGTGTATGCATAAAATACAACCGCAGCTAAAAGAGCAAGAGCTAACATCCACATTTTGTACTCTACCAAGAGTTTTCATATAGACCGCGTAACATATACAGATGGGTATTCCTTTTCTGTTTGCTTCGCTTTTAAGGTCACATCCTGGAATTGTAACCACTGTAAAAAAAAGTGAACCAGTTCAAGTTGATGTGTTTGGAGTCGATTTCAATTGTTTTATTCACCGATATCTGAATGAGAGTGATCCAGTGAAGTCGGTTCTCGATGCATTCGATCACATTCTTCAAACTGTTTGTAAGGCTAACAAAGTGTATGTGTCGCTAGACGGACTTGTTCCCTACGCAAAAATTGTGAATCAGCGCTATCGCCGTATGAAAGTAAAAGAAGGTGCTGAAGTTTTTGATCGAAATTTGATTTCCCCAGATACTCCCTATATGCGTGAACTTGAACAAGGAATTCGGGAAAGATTTCCGTATGTGATTTTGAGCTCAACTCAGGAACCCGGAGAAGGAGAACACAAACTCTTTTTGGAAATTGAAAAACTTCCTGCCGAAGAACGACGGACAGTTTGTATTTATGGATTGGATGCCGATCTTATTTTAATCAGCATGATTCGTCATAAAATTAGTTATCCACATGGTCTCCATCTTCTTCGTGAAAGTGGTGAATTTAATGATCCAAAAATGGCAGAAGCTGAATTTGGAACTCTCTCCATTTGGAAATTGCTAGGTCAACTTCCACTAGACATTCTTCAGTATACTGCACTTTGTGTTCTCTGTTTTGGAAATGACTTTATGCCAAGTTTGGGAATGTTTTCTCTTCGAGAAGATGGTTACAGTAGAGCGCTTCATATGTATGAACAATCCGGAAAACCTGATTTGCTGACAACTGAGGGTAGAACCCAATTTTTGGAATATGCTTCTACAAAAGAATTAGACATTCTTCGCGAACGTGTAAAGCTTCGCAGACGTCCTGAAGAAAAGGCTATCTTTGGAAAAGAGAACTCTCTTGTTTCAAAGAAGTTTGCACTTCATTATTTGGACGGTGTTCAAAATATTGGTCTCGTCGTTGATGCGTACTGGAAAACGTTCCACTGGACTCTCGAATATTTTACAAAGGGAGTTGCATCAAACTGGAATTGGGTATATCCTTATGCCGAAGCTCCACTGATTACAGATATTGTTGAATACGAAGAATCACTTCCTCTCAAAGAAGGAAAGTGTAAGTACACGCTTCGAAATCAGCTGTGTTTCATTCTTCCGGAAGTCTCCCTAAAAAAGACTCGTCGAAAGGTGATGTTCCCTGATGAAATGTACACAGAAACAAGGAATCCGTGGATGAAGAAGTACGACTGGGAAACCAAACCTCGTATTTCTCTTCCGTGGAACCCACAATTCGAACTTACGCATGTTGAAGCTCTTTAAAACGGATTTTTCCAGTTGAAATTGTTGCAATAGCAGAAAAATGTCTCTCTGCGTAGTTCAGCCTTCAACTTGGCCGGATGATCTCCAGGAGTGGGGAAAGGCAGTAGCAAAGACAATTCCATGGGTGGACCCGTTTCCGGAGCCACCCACGGGATACTTTGGAAATTCAGACTTGGATCGGTATTATCTTCAGCAGGCTGTGAAAGCTGCTCGTAGATACTGGGGTTAACGTAACTTCAGACGTCCATTTATGAAACCAATTTTTATACGAGGTAAGTCCAACGCATTTGGCAGATTTGGTCCGACGTTATAATTTCGAGAATCTTCCGGAATAAATTCAGTTACACTACCATTTTCAAAAAAGTAAATTGAATCATAACCTTTATCTCGAGGAGCAAAGTATTCATCATTAATTCTTTTTAATCTCCTTGCTGCTCCAAGAGCAATTGCTCCATCGCCAGTAAATTCTCGAGACCAATTTGATATAAGATAACTCATGTAGGCATTTCGATATTGAGTTGTCGATGTAACTTTTGTTGCGTTTTTTAAAGTTTCAATACAGTCGTTTAACGTTTGAAGAATTGGTTTATCAAGTCGTTTGTTTACTGTATTATGCGCTCTGCAAACAAATAAAAAGAAGTGATATCTACTTGAGCTCCACTCCGGATGAGAATTTTTATACCTGTTCAGCATTCCACTAAAATGCTGTTTACAGTGTGGACAAGTTATACACTCTCGGAATGCTTCTACAAATTGTTCTAGTAAAACCCGTTCTTCTTGAGTTGGATTTTCCGGATAAATCGCAGATACGGAATGGAGCGTCATCCATCCCAGTGGACCCCAAAATTTTGTACCCATCGTTATTTAGTTCAAGGAAACGAATCCCGCAATTGCACCGCCTTCCAGCATTTCACGCATAACAGATGGAGGTGTATTGGAATTTTTAAGAAGACCATGTTTCATCACTATTTCTTTTACTTTTTCATTTGACATCTTTGAAATTTGCTTTTTCAATGTTTTGCGATGACGCCGAACTCCCTTATCGGTCATCAGTTGAATCACATGTTTTTTCATCGTCTTTTTCAGAGGAGGGGGCTTTGCAGGATCAGAAACAGGTTTAATTTTATGTTTCATCGTTTTGAGGACACCTTTTGGGAAAGTTTTCATTGTCTTTTTTAGAATTGATTTGGGTTCGGGTTTCTTTTCTTCAACCTTTGGCTTTTCTGCCAGTTGATCCACTTTTTTGATCGTGATGGTTTTGGTACTCATCGTATTACTTCATGTTCCGAAAATGGATTTACCGGCTAGTATTCTTCAATTGGACACAAAATGAAGACTTACAGTATTGCCGACAATGGTGGTACACCGTTTCTGGTTGATGTAGATAAACATGAAAAAACAGTTGAAATTTGGAAACAGGCTACTCAGAGTGAACCTGAAAATGCTGATGACTACGTAAAACTTAAAAAAATGTCATATGAAGATATTTATATTGGAAAAGATCCTAAGAACTTTACGGATCAAATGGGAGAAACTTGGGAGAAGAGCTTTGAAGGTAATTCAATTCTATTGAAAATTTCTGATAAAAAGTTTGTATTTATCGGATGGGACATCTATTCGTTTGAATTGGAAGACGGAGATGAAATTAAGAATTATTATTCTCCGATGGGACACAGTGGAGTTCCATATCCATATCTAATTGGAAAGAAGAATACATACTTCATGATTGAAAAACAGTATGCGCCAAATGAACTTCTTGATCTGACAAAGGAAGCGTATAGACAGTTTTATGATACTGTAAATGCTTCGAAAAAACAATCTATGAAAAAGATGAATATCATTCAGGAACGTATTTGGTAGTTGAAAAACGAATCGGAATACATTTACGGATAACCCTTTTTAAATAGACACGATGGAATGGAAAGCAGTCTCTTCGTATTTTGCAACTCAGGGTATTCCGAAACTCGTCGAACATCAAATTGAGTCCTTTGAAGATTTCATTCGCAACAAGCTACCTCTTATTGTGTGCTCTACAGCACCGATTGTTGTGTGGCATGATCAAGATGAGGTTACCAAAAAATACAAGTATGAGTTTCGTCTAAGTTTTGAAAATATCACGTACATGAAACCGCGTATCCAAGAAGCAACCGGGCGTATCAAGCCTATGTTTCCTCAAGAAGCTCGTATGCGAAACTTTACCTATTCCGCTCAAATGTTTTCCGATGTTCGATTTGTGGCTCGTAGCTACAAGCCAACTGGAGAATTTGATGAACAAGTAAAGATTTTCGAAGGAGTTTCTCTGGGAAAGATTCCCGTTATGCTCGGGTCATCGCTTTGTATCATGAAAGACTATCCACTTACCAAAGAAGAAATTGGAGAATGTCCCTATGATCCATTTGGATACTTCATTATTCACGGGTCGGAGCGAACGATTCTATGTCAAGAAAAAGTTGCAGACAATCGCATTATGGTTTTCTACAACAAGAAGACTGCTTCAAAGTACACATATTCGGTCGAAATGAAATCACTTCACGAGTCGTTTACAACTCCTCCGAAGAAGCTCGAGATTCGCCTCTCCAGTAAATTCAATGGGTTTGGATATCCTCTCACAACTTGTGTACCCCGTTTCCGTGAAGATATTCCTCTCATGGTTATGTTTCGTGCTCTAGGTATGGAAAATGATCAAGATATTGCTAATCTAATTTGTGCTGAACAAAGCGAAGATCTTCTCGATATGCTGGCAGCATCATTCAAAGAATGCTCAGACATCAAAGTGTATACTCGAGAAGACGCAGTTGAGTATCTGACTCATCATCTTCAGTACGGAACTTCAAACGAGGATAAGAAAGCATATGTCCGCAGTATCCTGGAAACCGAGTATCTTCCTCACGTAAAGTTTGGAGGAGACACCAGTGATTCAAAGACGCTCGAAGCCAGAAAGTGTGTTCTTACTGCTTGGATGGTTCGTCGTCTACTGATTACGGAACGCGGACTTATTCCGATTGACGATCGAGATGCATATCCAAACAAGCGAATTGTGACAACTGGTGCTCTGCTGACTCATCTTTTCCGCCAACTTTTCCAGAAAGTTTGTAAAGATATTCGAAGCAAGTTCGTTCATGAAGTGAATAATGATGTTTGGAAAAAAGGAGAATCGCCTCGTCCGCTTGAGGTTCTCAACGTAAACAATCTTTACAAGATTCTCAAAGTGTCTACTATCGAAGGAAAACTGAAACAAGCACTTGCTACCGGTAACTTTACAGTACAGGGACTTGGAAGCTCGGGCGCTAGTTCAATTTCCAACGCAACCAAGGTAGGTGTTTCTCAAGTTTTGAATCGCCTGTCTTATTCTGCAACGATCAGCCATCTTCGCAGAATTCAAACTCCTGTTGAAAAGTCTGGCAAACTTCTGGCCCCTCGTAAACTTCATGGTACTTCTTGGGGCTACGTTTGTCCAGTTGAGACCCCAGAAGGTCACTCTGTTGGAATTGTGAAAGCACTCTCCATGCTCACCGCAATCAGCCAGCATACTCCTTCAAATGTAACGATTACTCTTCTAAAAGAACTTGATAACATTACATGGATCCGAAGTGTAGCAGAAACCTACTCTGGAACCAGCATTGTAGTAAATGGTGTAATTGTCGCATATACAAACAATCCTGTAGATACCCACAAAAAACTTCGTCAGGCAAAGAGAGATTTCCGTCTACATCCTCACACTGGTGTATCTTGGAATGTTCTTCAAAATTCAATCACAGTTGAATCGGACGGTGGCCGATTTGTGAGACCTCTGTTTCGAGTTCAAAACGGTAAAATTTTGGCGCCTCCCGAAGACACGTCACTCTGGAACGAGTGGATCAAAGCAAATGTAGAATATATTGATCCTTCTGAAACCGAAGTCATTCGTGTGGCGATGACTCCTGAAGAGGTTACTGCAAACCATACTCACTGTGAAATCCATCCTACTCTTATTCTTGGACATATGGCAAGTTCTATTCCTCTTTCGGATCACAATCAATCTCCTCGTAACACATACCAATCTGCTATGGGAAAGCAGGCGATGGGTATCTTCGCACGAAACTATTCGAAGCGACTCGACAAGAATGGCTATGTACTTTGCTCTCCAATGAGACCGTTTGTAGAAACTCGAGCTATGAATATTTTGAAAACGCAGGACATGCCTTCTGGCGACAACATCATTGTTGCAATTGCGTGTTATGGGGGGTACAATCAGGAGGATTCTGTTATTCTGAACAAATCTGCAATAAATCGCGGGCTATTCCGAACTCTATATTATACGATTTATAAAGATGAAGAGCATCGCAATGTAGCATCCGGTAAGGAGGAAAAATTTAGTCGTCCTCGTCGAGAGAACACTCGAGGATTCAAGACATCTTCGTACCATGCAATTCAAGATTCGGGAATCCCAATGCTCAATTCAGAAATCAAAGAAAACGATGTTGTAATTGGAAAGGTAACTAGTATCAAGAATGATCCCAATGGGTATCAGTACCGCGATTCTTCTACAACCCACAAAAATTCTGAAACTTGCCGTATTGATGGAGTGTGGCAGGATAAGAATTCTGACGGATATCCGTTCATCAAATGTCGTGTAGTTTCTGAGCGCGTCCCCGAAATTGGTGACAAGTTCAGTTCTCGTCACGGACAGAAAGGAACTTGTGGAATCATGCTGAGCGAAGAAGACATGCCCTATACTGCGTCTGGCCTTCGTCCGGATCTTATCATGAATCCTCACGCAGTTCCTTCTCGTATGACGATTGCACAGCTGATGGAATGTATGTTTGGAAAGATTTGTTCGATGAAAGGAACACTGGGTGACGGAACTCCCTATTCTCACCTTTCTGTACAAGAACTTTGTAAGCAACTCAAGGAACTTGGAATGCATCCATGTGGCAATGAAATTTTGTACAACGGCCAAACTGGTGAGATGATTCGTGCTGAAATCTTTATGGGACCAACATTCTATCAGAGACTGAAGCACATGGTTATCGACAAGAAACATTCCCGTGCTCGTGGCCCAATTGTTTCTCTCACTCGTCAACCTTGCGAGGGTCGTTCTCGCGATGGTGGACTGCGTGTTGGTGAAATGGAGCGTGATTGTATGCTGTCTCACGGAGCAGCATCCTTTACAAAGGAGCGACTCATGGATGTATCTGACCCATTCAAGACTGGGTTCTGTAAGACGTGTGGAACTTTGGCGGTTATGAATTCAAAAGATGGAATTTATTCTTGTGGAAGTTGTGGAACAAAGACAAACTGTGTGGAAAAGACGATTCCTTACGCAGTAAAACTTTGGGCTCAGGAACTCGAAGCCATGCACATTGTTCCTCGTTTGGTATTTGAATAAATTAAAGGTAGAAAAAACAAGAACTATGCATTATCAGGCTCGTGACTTCACTTTGTTTGTAAAAAAAATATTTCCAGAGTTTTTCAAAAATAAATTAGTATTAGACGTTGGATCTGGAGATATTAACGGAAATAACAGATTTTTATTTGAAAATTGCGAATATCACGGAAATGATGTGATTCAAGCAAAAAATGTAACTATCGTATCAAAAACCAAGGATCTGCCTTTTCAAGACAACGTGTTCGATATAATTATATCTACTGAATGTTTTGAGCATGATCCCGAATATAAAGACTCTTTAAAAAAGATTTATAAAATGCTGAAACCGAATGGATTATTTTTATTTACATGCGGTTCGACTGGTCGAGGAGAACACGGTACGCGAAGAACCACTCCGGAAAATTCGTATGGAGCAATTGGCAATTTAGAAGATATGGCGGATTATTATGGAAATTTAACAGAATTAGATTTAAATGATGTTTTAAATCTAAACGAACTATTTGAAGTTTGGGATACCTATTACAATGCTGAATGCCAAGACTTATATTTTCTTGGAATAAAAAAGGGAGACATAAAAGTTAATCCTTTAGAAAAATATGTAAGTTATTTAGTAACAAATACATCATCAAATATTAAGAAACAATGAATATAGTATTTTTTGTAACAATCGCTCATAACATACAGGATACATCTTTACATGTCATTCGAGAACACGAATATATGTATTGTTTATCTAGAATTTTCTCGTACAATCTTCCAGTGTATGGGGTTATAAGTGAATCAATGAACTATCCGGTTGTAACATTTTTTCCATTTAAAAAGACTCTTTATATTGAATCAACCGCTGCATTAAACGCACATTCTAAGTCTCAAAAAGAATATACAAGCTTAAAAAAATTGTTATCAGAAACTACTTTTGACGATGATACATGGATTATAAAAATGTCTGGACGATATATGTTAGTTGATGATTCATTTGTTGATAAAGTTAAAAACAGTAGTAAAAAAGCAGTTTTAAAAAAATGCGATGATTCTCAAATGTATACATTTTTATACGCAATCCGATATGGTGTATATAAAAAGTTATTTGATAAACATTTACCCGAAAATATCAATATAGAATATCATATTTTAAATGAGTTACTAAACCATATAAATGAAGACGAAATAGAATTTATGGATAAATTAGGAATCCTTTCAAATATAAATAATCAACATAACTTTATGTATTTTTAAGATCATACGTAATAAGTAGTCTTTTAAAACAAACATCGTCTGATAATGTTTCTAATACAAATTCTCTTGGCGAATACGAACCTTTCATAAATTCAAGAAGCTCATCTTCTATCATGTTTGGATTTGTCAACACTGCACCACATCTCGTATCCCAATATGGAATACTTGTTGCATATAAATTTTGGGAATAATGCTCATATATTTTTGATCCATGTGATGAGTATTCTTCTTTCATCGTTTTCACATTCCATACGAAAATTGGAACATTCATCGAAAGACACTCTTGAAGCGCAAATCCTTGCGATTCATGACATCCAATCCAAATACAGAATTTACTTTTATTCAATAAATCTATATACTGAGATTCATTGTAAGAACCATATGTTATGACATTATACGAAACATTCAATTTATTTACAGTTTCAATAACTTTTTGCACATCGGTTGAATCACGATGTTTACTATAAATTAAAAAATCATAAATCTTATCAGACGATATTGGTGTAAATCTATCCGTATCAACTGAAAACGGTAAATGAACATACGGAACCTTTGTGCTTGATACGAATTCACGGTATGATTCACCAACCCATTTTGATAAACAGTTTATATATGCATTTTCAGTAGACAAAGGTTGTCCAACACAACCATGTCCTTGAGATGGAAACACAAATAGACTTGGTCCATACATAATCTTTGCGTTTGGAAATCTAGAAGGTTCAAACCAATCACTTGGTGACCAGATAAAGTCGGGATTAAAAACATTAACGTTTTCTAATGTATCTGAAAAGAGATATTCTATATTATATTTCATACACCATCTTTGAAATGATTGTTCATTTTTGATATGACTATGCTGATATTGAAGAAATTTCATATGAGATTTACATTATAAATATATTAGCCTTTAAATGTAAACAAAAGTTAATATAGAAATGATATAGAACTTTATCAAAATCAACTAAATTTGTCTTCTCTTCTTACTCTATTTGGACCGTCTTGGGAAGTTGTTCACATTTTTCAAGATGATGTTCTACTAAAAAATAAGACTTTCAAGGATGAACAATATTTAAAAAAATGAACACAAATGTTTTGATTTGTGGAGTTGTTAAAAATTGTGGCGACACTCTTGATTTTAATTTAAAAGTAGCAAAGGAAACTGGTGAGCTTTTTTGTAAGTATAAAATTCTTGTTTACGAAAATAACTCAACGGATTCAACTAAACATGTGTTAGAGAAATATAAATCAGATTCAAATTTTGTGATTTTATCAGAAGATATACCTTATGATATCATCAAACAAAATAGTAAAATATGGGCGTATACGCAAATTACGGGTAGCGACCACCCTTGTCGAATTGAGCAAATTTGTAATGCACGAAACAAGGTGGTTGTTGAACTTAATAAAGAAGAGTATGACTCATATGAATATGTGATTTGGATTGATATGGATTCTGCTGGTTGGGATTTGAATGGAATTGTAGATAGTTTTTCTAAAAAAGAAAAATGGGATGTTGTCTATGGAAATACACCCCCTTATCATTATGATTTGTACGCATTACGAACACAGAGTCGCCTATATGGTCCCGAGCTAATTGGAGAACATTTTTGGAACAATATTGGATACGAATCATTCAGTGGAAACGAACTGATACCTGTGTATTCTGCATTTTGTGGAATTGGTATCTATAAAAAAGAACTTTTTAAAACATACAAATTTGAGTGTTTAATTACGGATGCTGTTAAAGACTTTTATAGAAATAAACCTATAACGAATGAACTTCTAAAAATTGCAGATTACAAATTCCCTGCTGGATTTCTTGATGAAAAAAGTGATCTATTTTGGAAATCAAATTCTGGGTATGACACTCCATTTGTGTGTGAACATATAGGTCTAAATTTAGCACTTGTAAATGCAGGGTATCGGTTATTTGTCAACCCAAAAATGGTTTATAATTCGTATGTTCCGTATTCAAATTCTATGACAACCATTGATTTGACAACAATTCCAGTTGTATTTGTATGCCCAGATTCGGATGAAAAATATTCACAACGAAAGCTCCATATGTTAACTCTTTTATCAAACTTGGGATTTAGAAAGATATCAATGTACAAGTCAACAACAGACAATTACCCATTCTGCTTAAAAAATGCGTTTGTATCTATATTAAAAGCTAATTTGAATGATTCACCAATTCTCGTATTAGAAGATGATATTGATGTGACACCTGATTTTTGTACAACAATTACATATCCATCAGATACAGATGCATTTTATTTAGGGTTTTCAAAACACGGTGGATCAAAAACAGACAATGTTCATGATGGAGACTCACTTGTTAAAAATATATCTTTGACACATGTTCGAATATTAAATATGTTATCTGGACATGCTATTTTGTACATAACAAAACGGTATAAACAGGCAATTATAGATATATTTGAGTCAGTTACAATTCCGTATCATACAGATGTTTTAACTACAAGAATACAGGAAAATTTTAATATTAATAGTTATTATTTCCCATTCTTTTATCAAAGTTCTAAACTTGGAAATACACAGTACGTAGAAACCGCAACTAACTTTAAGTTTGAAAAGAAAAGAGTAGTTGTTACAGCGTACTATCCTTTACAGAAAGCAAAACATTCTCAAGAAAAGTATTTTGAGTGGATTTCTTTTTTCTTTCAGAGTGTTACTTGTCAAGTAGTTTGTTTTTGCGATCCTACACTTGAAAGCATATTAAAGAATATGGCAGAAACAAACGTAACATTTGTTCCAAGAGAATTTTCTTCATTTGAAATGATGTCTGAACCGTATATGAAATTATGGAGTGACTTTTATCGTGTTGATCCTGAGCAACATCATCATTCTCCTGACTTGTATGCTGTGTGGGCTGCAAAACAAGAGTTTGTTCGAGAAGCAATGAAGATTGCTGATTCTGATATATATGTATGGTGTGACATCGGATGCTTTCGAACTGTGCGTAATGGCAGTTTTAAATCGGTTGATAAATTTGTAAGTGAAAATAAGATAACCTGTTTATCAATTTTAGATACAATTGGAGGAGGTGTACTCGCTGGAGATAAACTAGCTTGGAAACACTTTTCTAAAAAATATATTGAAGAGCTAAAGAAGAATCCACACGGGAAAGATCAGGTTATTTATAAACGCATTTTGAATTCTACAAACGCAAATATCATTCCTGCAACTGATGAATTTGGAGACGAATGGTTTCATTTAACATCTCTATTTTCACAGTAAGTACCCTTTTTATTCAAATGTTAACTATTTATCCAAAAGGAGGTCTTGGAAATCAATTGTTTCAGTATGCAGCTGCAGAAACAATTGCAAAACAGACTGAACGAAAATATTGTCTTTACAGACTGACTACAAATAAAACAGATCATTCTCAGGAAGAATATTTTGATACAATTTTTAAAAACTTTAGATCACTATATGTGGATCCGGAATGTAACTGTGTGAATATATGGGAAGACAAAGAGCATGCATTTGAAGATTGGAGTTCCAAACTAAATCCTTCGGATAAAAACGTTGTTTTGTACGGATATTTTCAAAATTGGAAATATATTCCTGACAACTTTTGTGAAAGATTATCGTTTGATCCATCGGTTCTGCGTAAGTTCCCAATTCATAAAAAAGCTGCTTTTTTACACATTCGAGGAGGAGATTATAAGAATCATTGGCTTCACGATGTAGGTCTTGATTCATACTATGAACGAGCAATTCAAATGTTTCCCAAAGGAACTCATTTTTATGTGTTTACAAATGATATTGAGTATGCTAAAACAAAATCATTCCTAAATTCAATTTCATATTCATTTGTATTTGAAAATGAAGTAGACAGTTTGTATTTGATGTCTCAATGTGGAGTGGGTGGAATTTGTGCTAACTCTTCTTACTCTTGGTGGGGTGCCTATTTGAATTCAAACCGAAAAATTGTGATGCCTTCAAAGTGGTATACGGATTCCAGATATTCAGACGGTTACTACTTTAACGGTGTTACTAAACTAGATATATAATGTGGGAATTTGTAGATAAAGCTGTCTATATAAACCTTGCAAGACGCTCTGATCGAAATGAAAAAATGAAAGAAATGACTAAAACACTTGGGGACAAAGTGGTTCGATTTGAAGCAATTGAAGCAAGTCCAGGTTGTATTGGATGTTCACTCAGTCATATTGAAATTTTGAAGATGGCGATCGACAACAATTGGAAATCTGTTCTCATTTTAGAAGATGATGCAGAGTGGAACAATTTTGAAGATGGATATTCAAAATTACAGTCATTATCATTATCCCCATATGACGTTATCGTTCTAGGAGGATCATGTATTCGTAGAGAAGGTGATAGAGTTTTTTCATGTCAAACTACTGTTGGATATCTTGTTCACAATCATTACTACAAAACTCTTCTTGAAAATTATAAAACCGGTGTAGATCTTCTACAGCAAACAAGACAAGCCACATCGTATGCGCTAGATCAGTACTGGAAACACCTTCAGCACAAAGATAATTGGTTTATTATAGTTCCTTGTCTTGTGTATCAGCGACCAGACTATAGTGATATAGAAGGAAAATATGTAGATTATCGAGATGCATTCTACGTTTGAGGATCTTCAGTTGATACCGAACTGAGTTCCTCAGTAGACGCAGATTTAATCATTTGATGCCGTTTCTTCCGAAGGCACCAAGCAAGAACAGAAAGACCGGCAATCGCAAATCCAGTAATTAGAACTCCCTGGAGAGCGTCATCTGATTGGCTCATTTATACATAAAACGGATCAACATGTATAAATCAATTACTAGTTCAAAGATGTCGCTCGAAATTGTAATTGGCCCTATGTTTTCGGGAAAGTCAAGTTACGCTCTTTCTTATATTCGAAGACAGCGTGCGATTGGTAAGAAAGTTTTGGTTATCAAACCAAATATTGATGACCGATATTCGAATGAAGAAGTCTTAATTACTCACGACAGAGAACAGACAAAATGTATGGTTTGGCCTGTAATTGAAATACTAAACCCTGCATTTCCAAGTATTCGGAATTCAGACTGTATTGTCCTAGAAGAGGCACAGTTCTTTAGTGGTCTTCGAACATTTATAGGATATGCAATTCAAGCATACAAAAAAGATATTCTTATCGTAGGACTTGATGGAGATGCTCAGCAAGAACCATTTGGTGAAATCTTGAAATGTATTCCATGGGCTACAAAAGTTACAAAGCTTTGCGCTCTTTGTAACAGATGTAAGGATGGTACTCTTGCTCCGTATACACGACGTATTGAAAATGACCAGGTACAACAAATTGATGTAGGCAGCTCTGATAAATACGAATCAGTTTGCCTAAAACATTTGAGAGACAATGAATAAATGGAAAAAAAGTATCTGATTGAATTTCTTGGAACTCTTGTGATTATGACTTCAAAGCTTCTTACAGAAGCACATCCAGTCGTAATGGGTATTGTCTATTTTTCAGTGTACTGGATGACTCGTGGTATTTCTACAGGATTCTTTAACCCATTTGGCCCATATGCTGCTTTCATGCTTGGTCGCGGAACATACCAAGATATGATTTATAACATTGTATCTCAATTCCTGGGTGCAACAGCCGCGATCTTCCTATTTAAGCCGCTAAAGGCTTACATGTAATGAGACCTATAATAGGTAAGAATGAGCCTCTACGTTTATGTGATTGATCCCGTTCTTCGTGAGAAATTTCGTGAGCATCTTTCGAAGCATCGTTCAACTGATTCCGGATTTGATATTCTCTGTCCCTCGATGAGCCTTGATTTTTCAAATGGGAAGTACGGTGTTGAAATGAAACTTGGAATCAAGTGTGGAGCTATGACCGATCAGTATGAACCTGTACCTGCGCCTTATCTCCTTCTTGCTCGATCTTCTACATCTCTCACTCCTCTGCGCATGTCCAATCAAATTGGACTTGCGGATATGGGATATCGTGGAGAACTGATTGCGAGAGTGGATAGCATGGATACAGAAATTAATGGACATAGATTTTATCACGTTGAAGAAGGTCGTCGTCTGTTTCAAATTGTTCAGCACAATTGGATGCCTTGGAGTAATATCTATCTTGTAGATCGTGAAGAGGATCTTCCCCCTGCACCGGACACTCGTGGTTCTGGTGGGTTTGGAAGCACTGGACAGTAATTTAAACATACTAGTCTAACTAAAAATGCCTTGGTAGCTCAGTGGTAGAGCACCAGTTTTGTAAACTGTAGGTCGTGGGTTCGATTCCCACCCGAGGCAGCCTCGCCTGTCAACGACGGCTAAAAACGAATTTTCAAACGAAACTCGTTTTTAGTCTAAACAGAATGTCATCGGCTAAACGTATTCTGAAAGAAATGAAGGATATGGAGACGAGTCCGATGGATAATTGCACAGCTGGACCTGTGAATTTAGAAAATATCTATCTTTGGCATGGAACAATCATTGGACCCGAGAAGAGTCCTTATGAAGGTGGACTTTTCAAGCTGGAAATTACCTTTCCAATTGAGTATCCATTCAAGCCTCCTAAGCTACAATTTCTAACAAAGGTGTACCATCCGAATATCAACTCGTCTGGAGGAATTTGTTTGGACATCCTGAAAGATGCTTGGGTTCCATCTTTGACAATTGGAAAAGTTCTTTTGTCCATTAGTTCACTACTGACCGATCCGAATCCAAAGGATCCTCTTGTCCCCGAAATTGCTGAAATGTATGTTCGAAATCGGGTAGAATTTGATCGAATCGCACGAGAGTACACTCAAATGTATGCTTAAACAAGTGGACGGATGAGAATCAAGCTGATAGCATCGTGGACGATGGCAACCCAGTAGGCATTGTAAAAAGATACTCCAAACCCGAATATTAGAATTACAATCATGACGATTGAACGGATAAGCGTGTTCCAGAGAGGATTCGCCGTCGGAATGAGCCAGACGTTCATTTGTCATAACAAAATTTTTTTCTTGTGATAAAGCATAAACACAAATGGGCGGTGGTTTAATGCAACTTGTTTCTTACGGTGCGCAGGATATCTATATCTCCGGCAACCCTCAAATCACTTTCTGGAAGATTCTCTACAAGCGCCACACCAACTTCGCCGTTGAGTCTATTGAGGTTACCTTCAACGGTCAGGCCGACTTTAACAAGCGTGTTACGGCTGTCATCAACCGCAATGCGGATCTGATGTACAAGACGTACGTCCAGGTTGTTCTTCCTCAGATTGATATCAGTTCTGGCACTACCAGTGTTGTTACTGGCGACTCCGGCCAGAAGGGTTTCCGCTGGCTCAACTACATCGGCCACCGCCTCGTCAAGCAGGTTGAGGTTGAAATCGGCGGCCAGCGCATCGATCGCCAGTATGGTGACTGGATGCAGATCTGGACTCAGCTCACCACTGAGGCTGGTACGGTTGCGGCCCTCGATTCTCTCATCGGCAACACCCACGACCTTGTTCTCCTCAAGCGTGGTACTGGTATTGCTCTTGATGCCACCTGCTCTTCTAGTGAGACCACCATTTCTTGCATTCCTCGTAAGGGTACCCCCGCCAAGACCCTCTACATCCCCCTCCAGTTCTGGTTCTGCCGTAACCCTGGTCTTGCTATCCCCCTCATTGCTCTCCAGTACCACGAAGTTCGCGTCAACGTTGACTTTGAAACTTGGCAGAACTGCCAGTACGCGGAGTCTTCTCTTGGTGTCCCGGTTTCTGCGACGGCCCAGTCCCTCGCCGCCGCCTCCCTCTACGTTGACTACGTGTACCTCGACACTGAGGAGCGCCGCCGCTTCGCTCAGCAGAGCCACGAGTACCTCATCGAGCAGGTGCAGTACACTGGCGCTGAGTCCATCACTTCCTCCAGCAACAAGATCCAGCTCAACTTCAACCACCCCGTAAAGGAGCTCTTCTGGGTTGTTCAGCGCGATTCCTTCGTCGACTGCTCCGTTTCCTCTTGGCTCGCGTCCGTTGGTGGTGCCCAGCCCTTCAACTACTCCGATGACTTCTCCACTGACGGTATCATCACCTCTCTCCTCACTCAGGCTACTGCTGGAACTGCTCCCATTGGCGGTAACGCGAGCTCTGCTGCTACTGCCCTTCTCGGCCAGAATCTGACTCAGTTCACCACCATGGCCGGTGCTGACACTCAGGATACTGCCGGTGTTGGTGAGTTCGAGTCCGGTGTCAACTACCTGCTCGCCAAGGTTATCCTCGACTCCGGTGTTCGTTGCGAAGGCAAGAACCCCGTTGAGGTTGCCAAGCTCCAGCTCAACGGTCAGGACCGTTTCACTGAGCGCGAGGGCTCCTACTTCGATCGCGTTCAGCCCTACCAGCACCACTGCCGCACTCCTTCCACTGGTATCAACGTGTACTCCTTCGCTCTCCGCCCCGAGGAGCACCAGCCTTCTGGCACCTGCAACTTCTCTCGTATCGACAAGGCGACCCTCCAGCTCACTGTGTCCCTCAACACGGTTACGGGTTCTCGCACTGCGCAGGTCCGCGTCTACGCGCTCAACTACAACGTGCTCCGCGTGATGTCCGGTATGGGTGGCCTCGCCTACTCCAACTAAGCAGCTTAAGCTGATTAGAGTACGATTTAAATTAAAAAAAATTTACAAATGAGTTCAGAAACCTGATTTCATTTGTAAAAGAAATAAATAATGAACTCTCTTAAGAAGTTATCAGTTTATATCAAAGAAGACACCAAAGCACAAAAAAATGCGCTTCTTAAAGAAAAAACAATTACAGAGACAGAAGATCTTCCTAATTTTGAACACAAATTGCCCGATGAAGGAATGCTTGTTTTTACAGCAGATTCTCGAAACTTAACGTATATAAATGAAAAGGATTTAATTGATTCGGAAACTAATATCTACTATTATAATTCGTCTATTTGTAAGTATAACAATTTTTATAGGCTATTTTATAGATGTGGAAAAAATCCTAAAACATGTGAAGATAGAATAGCAACCTGTTTGTTAACAAAAGAACTGAAAGTTATCCCAGAAACAAACAAATATATAGATGCATATACAAACTGGCAAACTAGCAGAAATTCTGGACCAGATACATTAGAGCGGCACATACGATATTCGTATGCTCATAAAAATGATATAAAAAGCTTTATGTTTAAAGACAATCATCACGTGGAAGATCCTCGTGCAATTGAATTTCAAGGAAATTGGTTTGTATTTTATACTGATGGACTTACAATTGGTGTCGCAAAATTAGATTTAGAAACTTGTGATATAATTTATTCACACTATTTACAAGTTCCTCCCAATGATATACTTTCATCTGATTCAGATGGTAGAGAAAAAAATTGGATCCCAGTTGTTTCCGAGAATAAATTATACTTGTTATACTCCGATAATCCAAGAACATTTATTCATTGTGTAGATGAGGGGAATCGGTTGAATGTTATAAATTATGATAAATTAAATTTCAGTGTAACTTGGAGTTATGGCAAAGTTCGTGGAGGCTGTCCTCCAGTCGAATACGATGAGGATACTCTTATTTGGTTTTTTCATTCTTCAACTCAGTGGTACTCTACAATGTATATGATTGGATCTAGAATCTACTTCATTGGTGCATATTTAACAACAAAGAAGTATCCTTTCGAAATTAAAAAGATTTCTAAGTTTCCTGTATTTTTTGGACCGCCGAGTCATGTTTCAGAAAAAAGCGTACATCAAACAAATGTGGCATTTCCATGCGGTGCTGTTACTGAGAATGACGAATTTATTATAAGTATGGGCATTAACGATCATTACATTGCTCATTTGAAAGTTTCGAAAAATGATATCATTTGGAAACCGTTTCAAAAGAAGTTTTTATTTCTAAAATTAGAAACTTACCATGCATAAATTATTTGCTGTTCGTGGATACACGATCCACATCGTAAGTTTTGCCATATGAGTCCAGCGTGCCTTCCGGAACGTATACAGTCTGTATTTTTTGATTTACTTTCGTAATCGGGGGGTTCTATAATTTCATATGTATGACTTACAATTCCTTCAATGTTCCAATTTTGCCATGTAATAAAGTCTTTCGCCATCCAGTAAATAACTTCTAAATCTAAAATATCAACACCAGGATAAGGTGGTCGATTTTCTCGTTTACTAATCGATGATTGTTTAAGAAGTTCCATGGCACGTTTAGCGCCAGCATTTGTTATACAATACGCGTGTAAGCAAAATGATGACGTTTTTATAACAGGTTGATTTGAAAATTTTTTAGGATCAAATTGACTCCCTAAAAACAAAAAATCTACATTCTTATCACTGCGATTGTACCAAAACTCTCCTATTGTTTTAAACTCTTTGTGTGGAAGAGCATCGTCTTCAAACACAAAAATATATGGTAAATTTTCATCAATAACTTTTTTATATAGCAAAATCATTGATAATGTAGCACCTCTTGCTCCGGGATATACATCAGGATGCAACGCAAGACCAAGCTTAGATTCGTAATCTGTTTTGTCATTAAAACCATCTATTGCATCAAATATTTCTAAATTTTGAAATCCCACATCTTTTAAGAGGTTAAGAGTATGCTCTCCTCTCCAAAGATGTCTTTTTAACGAGATAACAAATCCTTTTCCATTTAAAAATTCATCAAACGAATCTGGTAATCTATTTGGAGGTTTAGGATTTGATTTTTGTAGGTCAGAAACATGCTTTCTTACATAAAACATTTAATTATATGAGTTAATATATTTGTAGTTATTTCTACGATAACTTTAATAGAATGATAAACTGGGTTCCAAACAAGTCAATAGATTTAGAACATGTCAATACTTTACTTTTGAAATGTCAAAAAACAAACCAATTTACAAATAATGGTCCAAATGTTCAAGAATTAGAAAAACAGATCAAACATCTTTTAGAAATAGATGATTCTAAATCAGTTATTTGTGTAAGCAATGGTACACATGCGTTATATGCATGTGTGGCAGCATTTGAAATGTCCCTAAATAAAGAACTACAATTCGCAACTCAATCATTTACATTCCCTGCTTCAGCTCAAGGATATCTTAAAAATACAATAATTGTAGATGTCAATGAATTTGGATCACTCGATCTACTACAAGTACCTTCTAATGTTGATGGTATTATAGTTACAAACATATTTGGAAATGTGTGTGACATTGACACGTACGTAAAATGGTGTAGTGATCACAATAAGTTTTTAATATTTGATAATGCTGCAACACCTTACACGCATTATAAAGGTGTAAATTCTTGTAATTTTGGAAATGCGTCTACAATTAGTTTTCATCACACAAAACCAATTGGATTTGGAGAAGGTGGTTGTATCATTATTGATTCAATTTATGAACAATATGTTCGAAGAGTTATTAATTTTGGGTTTGAAAAATCCCCAATTCCCACTTGGAACCGTCTTGGATCGAATTATAAAATGTCAGATATACAGGCTATATTTATACTTCAATATTTATCAAACTTTAAACAAATTGTAAGCAAACATAAAGATCTAGCGAATTACTTTTTTACAAAAACAAATTTATCTATTTATCCAAATTTTTCAAGTGAATGTCCTTTCTTATCATGTTTTTGTATACTGACAAATGATTCAGAAACCAAACTTAAAGCTCTTCTGGAAAACGGTGTTTTTGCAAGAAAGTACTATGTTCCGTTAAGTGATTCACCAATTTCAAACAAATTTTACTCACGGATACTTTGTATTCCTTGTACAGTGGATATGAGTCATTTTGATATTGATAAAATTATTAAATTAATAGAATGAGTTTTTATACATTTGAAGAACTGAGATCGCTTGGTCTTAAATCTTTTGGAGATAACGTAAAAATTAGTCGATATGCTCGATTGTATAATCCGCAATCAATTGAGTTGGGAAGTCATGTTCGTATTGACGATTTTTGTATTTTATCTGCGTCATCTTCAGCACCTTTTGTAATCAAAGACTATGTACACATTTCAGCAGGAGCTTATCTGTACGGTGGATCGGGGTTATACATCGATTCCTTTTCAAATGTTTCTGGAGGTGTAAAACTTTATACAATGAATGATGATTACAGCGGAAATACACTGGTTGGTCCTACTGTTATGGAGGAATACCGAAATGTTGATAAACGACCAATTACCATTGAAAAGTTTGTAGTTATTGGATGTAATTCAGTTGTTCTACCCGGAGTTACAATTTCTGAAGGAGTCGCAATTGGTTCAAATTCACTTGTAAAACATTCTTTGGAACCATGGAAAGTTTATGCAGGAAGTCCTTTGCGTTACCTAAAAGAAAGATCTAAAAATCTTTTGAACCTTGTACTAAAACAGATATCTAAACCGATTTATACGTCTTGAAACTAACTAATTGTAAAAAATGTCCGAAACAGATTGTATGTTTGTTGGATCACGCGGTCTTTTAAAATCTTGTTCTCGGAGATCACCTAATCCAATTTCCGATTACAATGAAATTTCGCCGTCTGTATATGAAAATCTTTCAAAAAATGAAGTTATTCATGTTTGTCCACGTGCTCTAACTAATTTCATCCAAAAGGTACTTCCAAACATTACAGAGCCGTTTATTCTGCTAACAAATGATTCAGATGCAACTATTCCCGATCATGTACAGCCTGAGTTTAATACTCTAGTCGAAAGCCCCCTTCTGATACATTGGTTTGCTCAAAATTGTGTTGTAGATCACCCTAAAGTTACACGCATTCCGATTGGACTTGATTACCATACGCTAACTCCGAGTCGCAAACAATCAAATTTAGCATGGTCTCAAGCTGAAACACATCCGTGGGGTGTTAAAAAGTTTCCAATTTTTCAGGAAGATGATCTCCAAAAACTTAAGCAAAAATCCAAACCGTTCTGGGATCGTGAAGTAAAGGCATATGGAAACTTTCAATTTCTAATGTGGACGTACTATGGAAAAGTTGACCGTCCCGAAGCTATGAATACGGTTCCTAAGCATCTGGTATACTACGAGCCAAATCATTGTACTCGTGATATCTGCTGGAATAACATGATCAAGCATGCATTTGTTCTTTCTCCTCATGGAAATGGACTAGATTGCCATCGAACTTGGGAAGCTCTTTGTCTAGGCTGTATTCCAATTGTAAAAACTTCTGGTCTGGATCCCCTATTTCAAGATCTTCCCGTATGGATTGTAAATTCGTGGTCAGAAGTGACAGAAGAGAATATGAAAGCTAAAATAAATGAATTTCGTGAAAGAACTTTTGGGTACGAGCGACTCACCCTTGCCTACTGGAGAGACCGAATCAACGCCGTCAAACGTTCCACCGCCTAAACTGGTTGAACAGAAAGGTGGAAAAACGCGAAAGGTTGTCAAGTATGGTTCGCGTCGTCAAGTTTTTAATGGCAGTGCGGAAATGACATCTGGCGGTCTTCGCAGAGAACAACTCATGAAGAACGAGCGTGGACGTATCGTATCTGCAGCTAAACACAAGACGATGAAACAGCGCCATAGCCTATAAAAAATGGATTTTGGTTCAACTGAAAATGGAGTAACAAAAAACAGAATGGCTCGCAATTACAGCACTCTCTTTGATCACCACGAGGCAACGATGCTTCAGGATGCGGATAACGCAATTACTGAGTGTGGACTTTGGGATTGGCTTCAAAATTATACCCCAGACGAGGGAAAGGGGTTTATGTTTAGCGAGCACCCAAACTTGAACAAGATTAATGCTGCCATGAAGTATGGTGGTCACAGTGGGTCATCATACGCATGGACTATGCGACAGATGGAATATATCGCAAAGCACGGATGGACACTGTTCGAGTTTTCTAAAAAGAATGAGAACATGCAAGCAGTTCTGCGAAATCTAAAGACTGATAATCCAACTCCACTCGATGTCGCAGAGGCATCTCGGGGGGTTCCCGGATTTGAAGGACAAGCGGACGCAATGAAGCGATTCTCTGAAGGAAAGATGACGTATGCTGAAATGCGATCTCTTTGTGGGTAAATACAAAAACGGATTTAACCATTTCTACACTTTTTAAACGTGAAATTTGATGCTAGACCTAAACAGCAGAGATGTAGAATTTGTTAACCTTCTCAAAGTGTTTGAGAAGGACGTTAGCAAGATTCATTGGAAATTACTGACTACCGAATACTATCCAGTTTCGGATCACTTAAACAAGATCTTTACTATGTATGTCAACATCTACACGATGTCAGATGCTGAGATTGAAAACATGCTGAACTTTGTTAGCAGACACACCAACAATGATCAAGTTAGAAAACTAATTCTATACAAACTTATCTGGAAACTGAGACGTTCAGAGGAATATTCTCATCAATCAGTTGGACAAACTCTGCTGAACAAGCATATTTTCGACATTCGTTGAAAAGACATGGTTTAAAGGAATAAACCATATTTTCAAAAAATGCCTGAGTACATCGTAGAAGCAAAAACTGTACAAACAGGAGCTGTTCGTACTTTGAAGGAGGCTCTCAAGTGTATCTTGGTGGAAATGAGCCTTATTTTTGATTCGGAGGGAATTCGAATGGTTGCTATGGACAACACTCGTACCGTTCTTGTCCACCTCCGCCTGTATGCAGACAAGTTTGAGAAGTTTTCCTACAAACATTCATCTCCCAAATTTATCATTGGCGTAAACACGGATCACCTCTATCGTATTGTTCGTACTGCTACAAATGATGATACCATCACATTTTATGTAGAAGATTCGGATCCAAACACGCTCGGGATTCTTCTTGAAGACGGTGAGAAGAAACAGGTCACGCGCTATAAACTCAATCTTCTAGATCGTGACGAGCCTGATATTCAACTTCCCGAGACTGAGTTTTCTACTCACATTACGATGCCATCCCTGGACTTCCAAAAGATTTGTCGTGACATGACTCTTCTTGGTGCCAAAACGGTGGAAATCAAGAATGTCAGTTCTTCTCTGACATTCTCCTGTAAGGGACATTTTGCATCACGTACGACAATGATGGGAGATTCTGAAAACGAGTTCAGTATCAACAAAAAGACCACCGATGAAATTGTGACAGGCAATTTTTCGCTCCCTCATCTCGTTCTTTTCACCAAGTGCACCAATCTGTGTAATAATCTGGAAATCCACATGAAAAATGACTGGTTCCTGATGATCCGATATGTTGTTGCAAATCTTGGCGATATCAAACTTTGCTTGATGCCCTGCTCAAATTAAAAATAATGAATAAAATAAATGGGTCAGTTTTTAGAGTATGAACTCCCTACATTCATGACACTGATTGTTCCGATTGGTATATTCGTTGGAATGTATTATACGTTTGAGAGAGCGATGCGAGAGTCTGGGGGAACAAAAGCTGGGTATATTATTTTAGGAATCATTCTTCTGTATCTTGGAGTATCCTCTCTTAAAGATAGTTTAATTGATATTAAAAGATTATTCTAACTTCAGCAAGTACACTGACAAGTGAGATATAAGTTCCAACGCAAAACATCCAACTGCGACTCCTTCTGTGATAATTAGATATGTATCATAATCGGCGAGAGTTAAATTGAACATCGAAAGTATATCCTGAACAATTCGATGGAATGGTGTAATTCCTCCAGTTGTTAACTGCTTCTCCCACACACTTACGATACAAATATCAAGAGCTATATGCTGTAACCAAATGAGAAACAGACATACAAATACAAATAATTTTAACCAAACACTTGGATAGATTGTATGTGAAATAACTAACAATGTCACAAGTCCTGCAGAAATAATAAAGTGAAACACTGCCAATATGTAACCAAGAATTTCTCCTTTCACCAAAAACCAACTTAAAAATATGGCAATAAACCGGGTTAGTTTTTGGAAAATGTACCCCGAATTAATTTCAAGAGTAAGTTTCATTATATTTACTTCGGTCTTGCTTTGTGCGCAGTATACGTAACATCATCAGCAACTTTGAATTGGTGAATCTTTTGATTGAGATATGCATTATCCGACACCGTGGTTGTAGTGTTCCAAATTTTGATGATTGAGAACGGACCCTTTGGAGAAATTGTGATTCCAACCAAAGTTTCCTTTCGGGAACTCATCAGTTCATTTGTAATACAGTGAACCATCAAATCAATAAATACAGAATATGCTTCAATTGATTCCAGCTTCTTTGACCATGCGCCTCCAGCTTCGTTTTCAGGAACATCCCAAAGTGGTTTGAATCCGCGACGCATAAAGAAGAACATTCCGGATTCCCAGGCTTCCTTTGAAATACTGTCGATCACAGTCCAGAATTGTTGAGGAGTACTCATGTCCGCAATTTTAACATAGCTTTCTAGTGAGTAATCACGATTTTCTGGATCATGATACCACAGAATCCAAGAATATTGGAATTTTGTGGTTTCTACAGATGACCCCATTTTTATTTATGAACATAGTTTCCGTAAATGTGAAACGGATTCGTTTTTCACAGAGGTTTCTTAAGATTAAACAAGATGAGTCTTGCTGTTGTAGATGTTTACAATGTGCGATTTTGTCCCAAGCTACCTCTACCGAAGTCAGTACAGGACAACATTGGCCGCCTTCGAATTACACCTGTTGCATACAAGCCCGTTCGAAACTTTGTAAGAAATGGTGGGCCTCGTCATCGAACTCCTGCAGTTAGTGCAGACAATTGGAGAGAGAAAGCTCTCGTGGAAATGGTTCGCCGTGTTCGTGAACGCGAAGATCCGGAGTACTCTGACATCTTTAGTATCTTCAACAAACTTGCAATGTCAAATTTGGACAAGCTGTCGCATGACGCGATTGAACTTATTCAAAAGCGAGATGAACAGTTTCGTCTTCGCGTGACAACTCTGCTTTTCGATAAAGCAATCACTCAAAGCGCATTTTCGACCGTTATGGCTGAGTGTGCCTTTCGTTTGAACACAGTTATTCCTGAAATCGCCGAGGATCTCCAAATTCAAATTTCTATGTTTCCAAAACTGTACGATCTTTCTGATACCGTTACATTTCCAGATGCAGGTGAAGATGGATTTGAAGATAAAGTTGTAGTCTGGATGAAACAGAAAGACAAGCGTCGAGGATATGCCAAGTTCATGATGGAACTCTTTGTGAAAGAGCTCATTCCGGAAAGTATGGTTCGAACAGCATTCGAACAGGTTGTAAAGGAGCTCAATCAACTTGCCAAGTATCCGGCAACCGAGCGAACGACTGAGAATACAACTCAATTTGTTGAGTTTATGTTTGAATGCTCAAAAACGGCAAAGGGAAGCCTTAAAGAATATCTCAAAGAAGAAGTTCAAACTCTTCTCAAAGTTCCAAAGGCAGAACTTCCCAGCTTGAACATGCGATGCAAATTCAAACTTGAAGATGCGTTGAAACTTCTTGAGAAGAAAGGCCAAGAGTAGACAAATGATTCCGAGTGCAAGTGTTCTTTTACGCGCGGCTCAACTTTCTGTTGATGAGGATAAGCCTATTTATCTTGACTACTACACTGACAGTGTTGAAAAGAAATGCTGCATCGGAGTTCAGGATGGTACAAAATATCTTGTAAAGTCTGATAGTGAGTACACATCTACAATTCAAAACGTTTTTAAATGTGAGAATTGTTACATCATCGCAACCGAAAACAGTCTGTACATTGTGTCGACTGAAATTCCTATTAAGAAAATCATGTCATCTACACCTTCTGCTTAACACTACTATAATGGATGTTCAATATCCTCCTCCCCATTATTTATTTTTTGAGCCCCTGAATGACGTCGAAACAATCAAGATGTGGAATTCTTACAAAGAACTACATCCTGATTGCGAATATGATGAGATTGATGCAGCTGAAACTAATTCGGTTGACACATTTTCTCCATGGTTTGAAAATTGGATAACGAGAGTCGCATCTTCACAAAAAACTAGATTTCGTGTTCTACTCATTTTGCACTCTGAATTTTTGACCTATTCGTGTCAACAAATGCTGCGTCGTTCATTGGAGCAGCGTTCTTTTAAGTGTAGAGTTTGGTTTCACATAGAAGATCCATCTACAATTCAACCTGCAATTGTAAGCAGATGTGTTGTTAAAAATATGCCGGTCTACACACGTAGTCCAAAAATTGAATAGCTTAATGTAGTTTGTAAAGTGCTTCTACTTTATCAAAATCGGTATGTCCGGCAAAATGCACAAAGTAGTTGTTGTTGAAATAGTAAGGTAGTTGTGTAATTTGAGTTCTGTCAAGTTTTGCGATGCCCCAAACAGCATTAAATTTATTATCTAAAACTTTGTAAAGATTTGCTTTTTGAATTTCATACCCAATACAGGATTGTTCAAAGTGAAATCCTCTGGGATGAGAAATACTTTTAGAGACGTATTTATTATAAATTCCTTTCAGAAACTCATTGTGTAACTTTGGTTGTAAAACTAAGACTCCCGAATTAAACACCATAAGAGTATCAATATCAAACCCACATAGTTTGTAATACTCTTTAGCACTTGTTTCCCATCCCATACTTCTTTGAATATCAATACGCCTTTCTCTCGAAGGCTGTGAATATTCATCTACAATTCCAATACAGTTTTCATAATTTATATAATTGTGGATAGGAGGTGCATTTTTATGAATTAAGATATCCGCATCTATAAATATTATATAATCATAATCTTTTGACCATTCTTGATCACATACTAAAATTTTATTAAAAGAAACACATGCTGGATGCTGATTATTTTTATCTAAAAATTCAGTTATAACTTTGAAGTCATATCCATTTTGTTCTGCGTAAAGTCTTTGACTTTCGTAGAACAGCCGTTTGTATTCTTGTAAATATCGATCACCCACAGCTATTGTGACTAAAAGAACTTTCATTTTTCTATAATTATTGCAAATGGTCTAAATGTAAAACGAATCCATCTTATGAAACAAGTTAACATTAAAGATGAAAGTTCGAGTGTTTACAGACGGTGCTTGTTCAAACAATGGTAAAGTAGGAGCAAAAGCTTCTTATGCATGTTGGTTTCCAGATCATAAAGAGCTTTCAAAATCGGGGAGAGTTCCTGAAAATGAGCCACAAACAAATCAGCGAGGAGAACTTATGGGAATTTATGAAGCTATCAAAATTATTGAGGAAAAGTTTCCATGTGATGAAATTGAGGTAACAATTTATACTGATTCGATGTACTCGAAAAACTGTCTTACTCAGTGGGTCCTTGGTTGGCAATCAAATAACTGGAAAACTGGAGCCGGAGAACCAGTTAAGCACAGAGACATAATTGAAGATTCTGTGAATAGACTTCCTCGATTTAAGTCATATTGTATTTCATATGTTCCAGCACACACTGGAAATGATGATGATTTGAGTAAGAATAATGAAATTGTGGATCGAATGGCAGTTGCCGTTTTGAACCCCGAAGCTGCAGAAGTCAAAATTATTCATACAAATCAGGCAAAACCTATTGAAGGACTGCCAATTGATTTGATGGGGCCTCCTGTGTCTGGACGTATTTTGACCGATTGGTGTCGCGACCACTTAAACTCACTTGATAAAGAAGATTTGGATACAGCTCTTATTGCGGTGCTTACAAAAACTCTAAAAAAGAGAGGATTTGTTCTTGAAAAACAGCGACTTCACAAAAGTGCGGTTTATCGTCTGATGGCTAACAATTTAATTGCTGAAGGTGCAAAAATAGTAAAAGAAGAATGAAAGTTGTAGCATTTCACTTTTGGTCTCCGACGTGTGGACCGTGTCAGGTAATCAAACCTATGATTGAAGATTTGAAGGAAGAGTTTTCACAAATTCAGTGGATTTCTGTGAATACTCATAGTGATTCAAATGATTACAAATCTAAGTTTGGAGTTCAAGTTGTTCCTACTGTAGTAGTCGCAGTGTTTAAAGATGATGGAAGTTTAATGACATCTGAAAAGCATTCGGGGACCGCAGCTGCTGGGTATTACCGGATTCTACGTAATGGTCTCAAATTCATTCAACAATAGTAGATGTAACTAGTTCACCATTTTTATATGCTTCACACACAAATTGATCATCGTCGCCAGTAGGTGAACACTTACCAGCGCCGGGTGTATCAGATGTAGGAGCAAGAGCAGGACCCTTTCCAGAGGTCAGTGTTTGTTTTTGTTCGTCGGCAATTCCAATACCGACTGAGTCAGGATTCAGTGTTGAAACCCCATATCCAGACAATCCTCCAATAAGCATTCCGCCAAAAAGAGCAAGCGCTAATGGAGTACCCCATCCAAAGAAATTAAACTTCCAACCACCTACTCGGTTGTAACAATCGTTTATCCAATACTGTACTATTCCAACTATAAATGCAGCAAATACACCTAACCAGGCGTATGCAGAATATGACGAGCTAGTTTGTGAAGCAGAAATGTATGCCGCGATATGGCTCATAACTGTAACATTAAACAATATACTTTGGGGAGCAATGTTTGAACCACTGTTAGACATGCCAGGAATTCCACACACATCTTTGTCAATTGTTGCTCCGTTCAAGAATGATGTGATTGCCCAGTTTAAGTATACCGCTCCGAGACCAACAAATCCTGCAGGGAAAAATTTAATTTTTCGGATCAGCCCATCATATATAACTCCAAACAAGAATAGAGCATAGGGTAAAAAGTACATTAAAACTTTAAACCAAGTTACAATTGATCCATAATCTCCAAAGGGTTTCACTCTTGGGCCTCCAGTGTATGTTTGGGGAACATCTCGTGGGTAGAAAATAAATTTTGACAGTAAGAGTGTTACAACTACTCCACTAAGCGCAGATCCAATGACGATTGGCACAGTATTATCTGCCATCCTATTGCTTATTTGACAAGATACAAAATACTGCAAGACTACAAATGAGTATTTATAGCTCTTCCACTTCATGGACGTGTCCGTCGAGCAACCAAAGTCCTATAAATCTTTCGCAATCATCTTCAAAACCATGCGACTTACTTTGTGAACTTGTCATGGATGACGTCATGGTTCCACAGGCAAATGTCATGGTATCAGACGAAGGACTTGTTTTACAGAGCACCGCTGGTCTTGGAACCTGTAAATATAACGGAGAAGGATACACCTGTACGATGGTACTTGTAAATCACCCCAGCCATCACACCATCGAAAATATTCAGGCAGACGCCGAAGTAATTGCAATTTTTACAAATCCAACGGGGAGCTATTTATGCGTAAGTGCTCTTGTACGAGTCAATTCATCTCAAAGTTCCGCAACTCACTTTTTCAATTCCTTCGTTGGTTACGCAAATCCTACACAACAGTATACAACGGTAAACTTGGGAGAAAATTGGAGCCTAAATATGATGGTACCGCCGAATGGATCTTACTTTGTGTATGATGGCTCTCTCGTAGTACCTCCCTGTCAGCCTGTCAAATGGGTTGTTTTCAAATCAATGATCAATATAGATCCTACGGATTTTGCGTTACTGGTTAAAAATGTAGCACCCGGATCCCGCCCAATTCAGGGTCTCGGAGATCGCATAGTCTATTTCAATGATATTCAGCAGTTACCAGGGGCTCCCATGCCTCATGATAACAAAACGTACATGCGTTGTAAGCGTTCTGGAAAGAAACAAGCCACTGGTGGCGGCGGACTTATGGGAGGTACCAAAGAAGTTACAGCACCTGATGTAAAAGGAAAAGCAACCGAAAATAACAAAAATACAGTTACACACAAAGTAGGTAAATTTGTTTCGGATCAAGTTGCTGCAAACGGGCTGATATCCTTTTTAGACGTTGTCCTGTTAATCGCATCAATTGCGATTGGATTTTATTATGGTAGAAAAATTGAGTACCGCACATACGGTACATATCTCATGCGAAAAGCACAAGAACTAGCTGGTTATCTTAGAAATTTAGTAATTCGCCCATCTCCTACTTACACTGTTTAATGACGCTCGTCCCAGCACGTTTCGTGCTCATTTGGGGCATCGCCATTCCAAACAGTATCATCATTTTCCGGAGTAGGAGGTCGTGCCATCTTCTCCTCAAACGTCTTCTGTCGACGACGCTTCGCCCGATCCACAAGAGTCCACTCTTCGTCGGGGTTTGGAGGAAGTGCATCAATATCTTCTTCCTCCAGGTCATCTTCACCATCCTCCGGTTCTACAAACCGGTGAATGTTATGAAATCTCGGAAGAGGGGCGTTTGACCTGCGGTGATAGAAAGCAGCATCCTGCTCTTCTTTCTCTTTATGCTTCTGCTCAACTGCGTCCTGTTCCGACTTCTTATTCCACTCTACGGCCAGAGCCGCAAAAGTCTTCTTCTCTCCCCACACTTTTACACTAATAGGTGCTTCTCCAAGTGCTGGAAAGTTATCTTCATTAAATTCCTTCTTCTTTTCAAGTTCCGCCTCTTCAATCGCTTTCTTCCGCTCTTCCTCCTCCTTGTCTAGCTGCCACTGAGACTTACGATTATTGTATCGAGGCCTAGGCGGAGCTGGTGGAGGAGGAGTAGATTCGGAAGTCTTATTGCGCATGTGAGGCGGGACGTACTTCGAGGGATTCATTTTGTTGTAACTTATTCTTACAAGTATTCAACAATCCGTTTTCATACTTTAAAAACGAAAGTAATAAGTGTCATGTCCGGATTAGCAAAGATGGTAAATGGTGTGACAATTTCTCCATCAGGAGTTGTAAATGATCTTACAATTCCTGTGAAGACAACAGATGTGCTGGACTGGATTCGTAAAAAATACAAAAATACATCGATTCAATTTCAAGGAAAAATTCAAGATCCCACAAAAGAAACTCGCTGGCTTTCTGTGTTTGCTAGCATTTCAGACGACGAAGAAAACGTAAATCAGCATATGCTGCCAAGTCCATTCGATGAAGAAACATATGGGGGAAACATCATTATTCTTGCAACCGAATCGGAAGACCAGGATGACTATGAAAAGTCGGCAACTTCGTACGTGAACCTAAAACAAGACGAATACGAAACGCTGTATGCTGAATGGACATTCAGTGTGGATGAAGACGAAGAAGACATTGAAGCAGAAGTAGATGATGTTGAGGATGATGAAGATGGTGGTGAAATTGAACTAGATGATAAGGAAGAGGATGACATTCCTGTAAAACAAGTAGTTCATATCGCAAAACCTGTTCAAGTAAAAACCAAAGATATCTTTGTTGATTGTGCGATTCGAGATAAAGTAATTGAAAACTTTACGGAACTCTTTGAAAGCAAAGACCTTGCTACTCAGTTTGAAAGTGAAGTACTCCGATCCATTAATAGTTTGGCTATCAAAGAAGGGATTGAAGTAGATTGGGGAAACCGAGTCTTTTGGAATTTGTACAGAAACAAAGCCATTTCTCTTTATGAAAATTTGAAGGGAGAAAACAGTTATGTTCAAAATAAAGAAAACTGGCTTGAAAAACTCAAATCAAATAGTCTGACCATTTGTCAGTTTGTAGAAATGAATGCGTTTGATATGTGTCCTTCACGCTGGAAAGCTACAATTGAAAACATCATCGAAACAGAGAAGAAGCTGTATTCAAAGAACGATTCTGCATCTATCTTTATGTGGTGCTCAAGTTGTAAGAAGAAATCCAAGTGCGACTATTACCAGATGCAGACTCGATCTGCGGATGAGCCTATGACAACATTCGTTACTTGTCTTGAGTGTGATAAGCAGTGGAAGATTTAAGAGTCTTTATAAATTGTTTTCGAAGATACTCATCATTTAAAACTTTTTTAGCAAATTTGTACCCATTTGTTGCTATTTTTTTACATTCATCGTCATGTGCTTTACACCATTCAATCTTTTCCTGGAGATCCGATAAATCTGAGTTTACTGAAATATAGTGTTCTCCATCTTTTAGTTCATCATCTGCCCAATGAACAAAATCACTTTTTACTCTCAGTATAAGTGATTTTGTTAACATGGATTTTAAAAGCCGATAGGCAACAACATTTCCATCCACATGAATAATATATTTGTACTCACTTTGCTGTTTCCAGTTTAACTTTGAAACCAGAGGAGCTACTTTTTCTACCTTTTCAATATCAGTTGGTGAATTAAATTTTAAATGGCTTGTATATTGTGTAACTCCAACATCTAATGTTTCAGATTTCATAGTTGCCAACTTTAGACGCTGGTTTGTAGCGGTAGTTCCACCACATCCCGTAGAACTTCCTCTGAATACAGCAATTGGTTTCTTTTTGTTCCAAGCTGTTTCTACCTCTCCAATATCTCTGTCAAACAAATCATCATATGTTGGAATTGGAACATCTTTGTAGCCTTTTTTTCCAGAATATGCAAAAACAGTTACGGCAGACATAAATGTTGAGGGAACAAGAACTGAATCTGATAAGGTTAACAAAAACACTCCATTTGGCAAATTAGACTGTACAGATTCAATGAATGGAACCCACTCACTTGCAAATGAAGACTCCTTTTTAAAGGGTTTAATTATACATCCCATAACTCTCCATGTTTTTGTTGTTGACGCTATTTTTTTGCGTTTCAGCGTTTTATTAATTCGTTTGTCTAAAGATAGATTACCAGCTTTGCTTTCAAGTTTAAATAAAGACGCATTTCCATCTTTTACACACAACATGTAACATGAATATTTTTGATCAAATACGTACTTTAAAGTTTCCTGAAGAGAACCTGAAGAATCATATTCCATTGCTGTTTGAAAAGCATCTTCATACGTATGTATGAACTTTCCCATCTTATTATATGAACTCAAAATAATGAGCAAAATGTATATTCCGTTAGAAATATCGGAAGTAAAGCAATTTCCACAAGGAATTCCAGTAATTCTTATTCCGTTTCGTGACAATTTGGAACAAGAAAGATCTTCACAGTTAAAGAAATTTGTAAGTCACATGAAACGATATCACCCAGATTGGGTAATTTTAATTATTGAACAGTCGCAAGATGGGAAGAAATTTAATCGTGGAGCACTGTTAAATATTGGAGCTCGAATTGCATATCAAAATAAATATGAATACGTAATTTTTCATGATGTTGATCTAATTCCTTTAAAAGTACTCGTCCCATATTATACTGCAATTCCTGAAAAGCCAATTCATATAGCAAAAGTTTGGACAACAAAATATGATTCTCCCGATTTTCTTGGTGGAGTATTGTCTATGCGTCTTGATGATATTCAAACTATAAATGGCTTTCCAAACAATTTTTGGGGTTGGGGTGGCGAAGATGATGCTTTTCGAAATCGTCTTAAAGCAAACAAGTTTGATATTTACCAGCCTACTATGCGAGGAGAAGGATTTCGTGAACTTTCACATGTAGATTCGAGAACAAAGACAGAATGGAAAAATATGGAAAAATGGGAAAATGTAGCGCAAGACAAACGAAATCCCAGATCTGGATTTAAAAACGTTCAATTTAAAATTCTTCAAAAAGAAGACTTAACGGATCATATCAAAAAAATAACAGTTGAAATTAAGTAATGGTGTGGATTTATGAAAGTCCATTTACAAAACGAGAAGAAGCAGCGTATGCTATTTTGAAGAAACGATTTAAAAAATATGATTTGGCAAGAGAAACTGTAAAGCTTCTTAGTCTGACATCCTTTCTGCGATCACAAAAGTTTAAAACAGCATCTGAAATTCAGAGATCTGCATTTTTTGATAAAGCAAAAACAAAGCCTATTTTTAATGACAAAACATCAAAACTTGTGTTGAAAGGTTTAAAGAAGAAAGGAGGTGCTGAAAGCAAGTACCCGTTTATTGATTTTACAGTAAAAAATAACATTTCGGATTTAGTATCTTATCTTCCTGATTTTATCGAATATCCGTTACGTAATATTTATGGACTTCTCATAAATCCAGTTTTAACATTCAAAGAAAATGTACCGCTTGCCGATTTAGTTCTTGATGTAATTCATGGAGCAACTGAAACAGGTGTTACTACAACAGCAGATGCAGCAGAAGCTGTAGGTGGCCCAGTGGGTGCAGCAGTTGTAACGCCTTTTGTTGCAGTTGCTGGAGCTATCGCATCTGCTGTTGCTATGTTAGAACAAGATACTGGACAAGCAGTTGCTCATATGGTAAACGTTGTTCCCCTATTCGGGTCTGCTCTTGGCAAGGGTATGACACAAACTGAACATATGGTAAAAACATTAGAAGAGCACCCTAACATAGCATCACTTCTACCATTTGTAAATACATATATGGACTCAAAGACGGTTCCACCTGTTGGAGGTAAGCGATTTTCAACCCAGAGACATAAACATACCAAATGGATGAGAACAAGACGGAACAAGTCCGCGAAAATTTGAAGTCCTGGATCACACTGGACGACCAAGAGCGTCAACTTCGTTCTCAAATTAAAGCCATCCGTGAGCAGAAACAGAAGTTTAGTTCGGATATTCTGACATTCATGAAAGATAACGAAGTCGATAATTTTGCGCTTGAGGGAAATGGAGTTGGTCAACTTTCTAGAACTGTTCGCCAATCCCGACCTCCTCTTCGTCGAAGTGTAATTCGTACTCAAATTTTGATGCATCTAGCCGATGAACCTCAGCGTGCTGCTGAAATTTTGAGATCTATCGAAGGTATCCCTGAGGGAGCTGAAGATATGAGTGTTGGAGGAATGGCGCGTGAACTTCTTGTTCGTAGGCTACCTAAAGAGAAGAAGACTATGGCTATATAAAATGGAGCTCAGCGACGCTTGGATCCCTGAAGTAACTTATGAGGAAGTCAAGGCAGATGGAACTCTTCTTGATGACAAGTATGATCCGATGCCCGACAGTGATGCAAAAAATAAACGTATTTGTAGTTTATACTACCTAAAATCAAAGAACTTATTTGTGACATATACTAACGGATTTGTTGATACTATGTATACCAATCCACTTCATGTTATTACCAGTGAAACAGTTATTGGTTCGCTGAGACACAAATATTTTAAAGAAGAACCAAAAAAGTCGGTTGATGACGCGTTTATGGAGCACGACGATTCAGACTTTACAATGTTTCAATCCGAAGTTGATTTGTCAAGTTCGGATGCCGTTAAAAAGAATGGAACCCTTCTTGAAACAGATAAGTGGGGAAACCAAACTTATTATGTAAAGTCCGTGGATAGATTTGTTTGCTTACAATCTAGCGAAGCTCATTACACATTTGATTCACTAGACACTCGTAAAAAATATAACATTCCATACCAGGACGAGCGTTTTAACTAATCTGTTTTAGCGCTTCTCTTGCTGCAAGTTGTTCAGCCTGTTTTTTCGTAGGCGCAGTACCCACTCCCATATGAACACCATCTTTATCTACAGCTGCCATCGTATACAAATTTGGAGACGATGATAGAACCTTGTAGGTTGGAGTTTTATGAAACTTTGATTGATACACTTTCTGAAGCTGTTCCTTGTAATTTCGGTTGTTCATCAAAATCTTCGGAATATTGATATACTTTTCAATCAATCCAATAATGAACTTGTACACAACTTGAAAGTTGTAGTTGCTATCGATCCAGAGCGCTCCAATAAATGCTTCCAGAATGTCACCTAACTTTTTTAGGTTTGTTCTTCCATTACAAGCCTCTTCATTGTGCTTTGAAATAATGTAGAACTTGTCAATCCCAATCTTCTGAGACAGCATTCCAAGGGTTTCATTACAAACCAATTCTTTCTTCAAGTTTGTGAGGAACCCCTCATTTTCAGCTGGGTAGCGTTTTTCTAAATAAGATGAAACGACGACACCCAATACCGAATCACCTAGATGCTCTAGTCTTTCATAACTTTGGTCGAATAGTTCGAGGCAATTCTCTGGACGATCTACTAGTTGGACTAATTCTCCTGACGGGCTTGTGTACTCTGATCGTTTTACGTATGATGAATGTACCATTGCAGTCTGGAAGAGATCTACGCGATTTATAGAATACTTTGTATTTGACAAAATCGCTTGAATATCCTGTTTGGTAAACAAGCGATTTTTTGAGTTGTACGGGTTGTACACATTCGATTGTTCCATATATTGTTAAGTTCTTGACCTGTGTAAAGACTTACGTCCGTTTTTTATGTTTGGTAGCACGACGAGTTTTGCGTCCACGGCGTTTCTTTCCTCCCATGGGAGGAGGAGTTACTGTAGCAGGTAAAGAGGGAGCTGTCTTTTCACGCTGAACAATTGTGTTGATTTCATTCAAGTTTGATGAAAAAAGTTCCTTCTGCTGAGGAGACATCTTTCCCATTCCAGCAACGACTGCCTTTTCAATTTCACCTTTTGAATTTTGAATAAGTGTAGGCAATAAAGCCATTGCCTGAGACTTCACAAACGCTGCCATTATTCACTCTCAACATTTTCAGATGGAATGTTGCGAGTGAATTTAAAGTCGGTTGTGTCAAGAGAAGCTGCCTTCTGTTGACGAACAATGAACGCAAAGCAATCTTGACGATTTGCATTTGGTCCAGCATTCTCGAAATAGTGATCAATATAATTTTGTAGATCTCGCTTTGAAACTGACCAACCCTTTGAGTATGTACCAGGTCGCTGAACCCGCACATAGGAATTGTCATTTTCAAGGCGGAGTTCCCCAACCTGCGATAGAGCAGGTGATTTCAGAATGTCTGCCATTTCAAACTCTACCATCTTTCGCTTCTCACGAAGATCGTAAACTACTTTGTTTACCTCACGAAGTTGATCATCCAAATTGCGATACACCTTGAGGCGCTCTTTAAGTTCTGCTTTAGCGGCTTCCATCTTTTTCTACATAAAGATATCTTCAAACATAATCCGTTTTTCTAATAAGAGATGTACTTCGATTCAGAAGAAGTCGAGCACTTGCGTGAAGTGTATAACAAAGAACATTCAAATGAACAAGCAATCCCTAAGGGAGAAATGCATGTTGTGTGGGATGAATTGAAACGCAGGTTCAGTTCTCATTGTAAAACCGGGACTGCTGAATGTATCCTGGCTTCGATGTTATCAAAACCAAAGGCTCCCGAATCGTGGGCAGTGAACCCGGAAGAATGGTTGTCTTCTGACGATATCGATCATGTAGAAAAACAGTTCACAAAGCTTTTTTCAAAGTATTATTTCTTGGGAACATTTCCAATTGATTTTGACAAAAAATCGGAAACTGGAAAGTGTTTGGTAAGCTCACTTTGTTCTCTTGATTTAAAACGTTTATACAAAAATGGCTTTACACAAATTGGCATTGTATTCAACACAGATGTAAGCACCGGTCCTGGAATTCATTGGGTCGCTGTGTTTTGCGATATTGGCCCTGAGTTTGAATACCCCAGAATGACATACTTTGATTCTTATTCACACAAGCCTGAAAAAGAGATCCAAGTTTTAATGAAACGCTGGAGAGATCAGTGGATGGATTCAGGTATACATTCTCAACCTATGAAATTGACGTACAACAAAACTCGCCACCAGTATGAAGATTCAGAGTGTGGAATGTATTGTTTATATTTTCACCTCTGCTGCTTATTGGGCATTTCTATGGAAGAACGCATTCCTGATCCTGTTGTAAGAGGGTTACGTGGAATGTTATTTCATGTTGGTAAGAAATAATGGATATACCTCCTTGGGCCCAATATGGTGCACTGGCACTTCTTGTTGTTGGAATTGGATACCTATTGTTTTGGTCACTAACTCCCTCAAAGACACAAGCTATGCTTAAGGCTTCTCCTAAATTTAAGGCGTATGAGCAGGTTACAAAATTAGCTCCTTTAGGATGCCCAACGTCTGGAGATTTCAAGTTAGCAGACTACTATGTTGCTTCCTCTTCATATTCGCTATTTCCAGGATCTGACATTTATGATTATATTTCTGATCAAATCCTTCCTATGTTAATTAAAGCGGGGGCACGACTTGTTGAGTTGGACATTTATGCTGACGAAAAGGGGAAACCAGTTGTAGGATTAAAGAATCAAAAATTAGGAACAGATTATGCGTATAATACAGTCCCATTTGAAGCCTGTTGCGTCAGTATCATTAATAACGCGTTTAACAGTGTTTCGTCACCTGTTTCAAGCGATCCTTTCGTGCTCAGTTTAGTGTTTCATACGGAGGATGCAAATGTTTTAAATGCAACGTCTGAAATTTTGAAAACAACTTGCCGAGGTCACATGCTAGACGAGTCTTACGGATTCCAGCGAAAGAACCTAGCAGTTGAACCGGTATGTAATCTTCAAAATAAGTTAATCATTGTTTCGGGGGGTGGCCAAATTAAAGGAACTCACATGGAAGAACTTGTAAATCTTTCATGGTCAACTTCCAACCTGCGTCGTATGACGTACATTCAAGCGTCTCAACCTCACGATCCGGACGAATTAATTAACTTCAACCGAACTCACATTACAATGGTTGTACCCGATATTGGAGATGATTTGAAAAACTTTAATCCTCAAATTGTTCTGTCCTACGGCTGTCAGTGGGTTATGATGAACTATGGATCACTTGATAGTATGATGGAATTATACATTGGTGAATTCCAAGAAAACAGTTTTGTTTTGAAACCAGCTCCTCTTCGCCCACTCAAACCAAAGAAATATAAGCAACCTACTCTCCCTGATCCAAACGTATCCTTCCAACCCATGCAAAAGACGTCTCCAATTTATAGCGTAACTATATAAATGCCATTCCCGTGGTCAGCCAAAGTAAATCGCGTTATTCCTGCAGCGCCCCCATCTTCTCCTGAAGTTCAGGTCCTCGTTGCGGAGCCGGTTGAGGTAGCGCAAACAGTAGAACTCCCCACAGTTGATGATAAAATCTCACCTATAGAACATAAAAATGGCGAATGCTTGGTTAGCGCACGTGAAGAAGACGATGAAGCACATGAAGTCGAAGGGGAGTTACAAGAAGGGGGACGGCCTGAAGAAAGTGATCATGGAGGCGAAGAAGTCGTGGCACGGGTCGAAGACGAAGAAAGTTCGTCGCCACGGACGTCGCTAAAAAATTGAGTGTTACTAACATATAAAGACAAATGGGCGGTGGTTTATTACAACTCGTAGCTTATGGTGCTCAGGATGCATACATCTGTGGCAATCCTCAAATCACGTTCTGGAAGGGCTTATACAAGCGCCACACAAACTTTGCGATGGAGCCGTTTCGTGTTAATTTAACTGGACAGGCAAACTGGGGAGTCAAGCACTCTGCCACAATTGGTCGTCACGCCGATCTTCTGTATTCTACGTATATTGAAGTAGTCATGCCTCCCGGAGTTTATTTCAACTGCGAACAAGGGCGCTTAGGCTACAACCTTATCAAGTATGTTGAACTTGATATTGGTGGACAAGTTGTTGACCGCCTGTATGGAGAATGGCTATTCCTGTGGGATTGTCTAACAAGCAATTACACAACGTCGTTAAAGACATGGGTCATGGTAAATGGTGGAATTGCTGGTAGTGGATCCCAACAAATTCCCGCTCAAACTCAGTGCAATGTTGGAAGTGGTAAACCATCTAACCCTACAGTTTTATACATTCCTCTTTACTTCTTCTACACCAAGAACCCGGGTGCCGCGCTTCCTCTTATTGCGCTTCAGTACCACGAAGTAAAGATTAACATCGAATGGAATGATGTAAAATATGTCGCAGGAGATCTTTCTACAGCAAATTTTGCTTCTCCGACTGTAACAAAACCTCCTGTTCAAGCATCTATCTATATTGACTATATCTACCTGGATGTGGAAGAGCGTCGTCGCATGGCTCAACAGTCGCATGAATACCTTATTGAACAAACTCAGTACAACGAGGATAAAGGGATTTCTTCTCTAAACAATCGTATTGACCTAACATTTAATCATCCTGTAAAAGAGCTGGTCTGGGTTGTACAGCCTACTTCCCACAATAATTGTACCTACACCAGAAAGTTTGGACAAACAGCTGTGAAACCGTTCACATATGGTGGGTATGATGTGAATGGAAATCGTGTAGAAGCTGTATATGAACAGTGGATCCAAATTAATGGCCAAGACCGTATGGATCGTCGTTATGGCGATTATTTCCGTAAGGTACAAGTTTATCAGCATCACAGTGGATTTGGAGACGGTTATTACAACGATGCCATGCACGATCAAAAAGGGTTCTATATGTATTCATTCGCTCTCCGACCGGAAGAGCATCAGCCGAGCGGCACGTGCAATTTTTCACGCATCGATACGGCGACAATCGTGATGAATCTCAATGGAGCTGTTGATATTGATGAGGCCCAAGATAAGACGTATGACGTGCGCGTGTACGCAGTGAACTACAACATCCTCCGCATCATGAGCGGTATGGCTGGTCTGGCGTACTCCAACTAATCGACGTATTTCTTTCCATGACAAATACGACAATCTTGATCAGGATCAAACATATCTATACCCGTTTCATGACATGCAGTACACTTGCGTTTGGCATTTTGTTCATCTGAAACTTTCTTCATTTTTTCAAGATACAGGATTGCGTCCATGAGTTCCTCCTGCATGTGCTGAACCCAATCTAAAAATTTCAGATCTGTACGATCTAAATTTGTGCCATATTTTCGTTGGCCAAATTCAGAGCGCTGTTTAAATTTTTCCACAACTGAAGTGACAACTGAATCCATTTAAAAATGTTTAGTATGTTTGCCTTTAAGTCTAAACACCATAACACGCAATCATACTGTCCGTCAGGATTTCGTTCAAAATATCTACAAACGTTCCAGCCGGATTGTTCGATTCGCGAACCATCTTCTTCATATTTGGTACATTCCACTGAATAGGAAAGTACATTGAAAGTTTCCAATGAAGACGGTCCAGAAAACTTAGACCATCGTCATAGTTTGAATCCGTATTGTGGTAGGCAAAATCGACCATCAGTAGAAATTCAGGCGTGATATCACAATCCTGCATTTCCTTAAGCATGTCACTGATCTCACCCCGGGTCTTACGATACTCGGAAGCAACGATCATTTTTCTCGTACAAGTTATACATTTTTGATGGTAGAATCCATTTTTACCAATCCATTACAATTTCTTCCATCTTGATATTTCCTTCTGCCTTTTCGCCTTCTTCCACACGTAGGTTAGCAGCTTGAAGTTCGGCATCAAATACAGACGCTTCTTCTTCAGCTCCTTCTGGAAGTTTAGTTTCATCAACGAGGATGTCCACAAACCCAGTACCACAAGGAGGTTTCTGACCAAACATGATATTGGCAGATACTCCTCGCATGTTGTCATGCTCTGCTGAAATTGCCGCATTAAAGAGGTGCTTTGCGGTTTCCTCGAAGGACGATTTCGCAAGAACACCCATTTCATCATTCTTGTTTACTCCAGCACGATCTGCAGATAGGATATAACCTGGGGCAGTCATCGAGTCAATAAGTGTGATCATGTGGTGATAATTTACAACTTCACGAGTGAAGACTTCCATGAACTCTTCGTAGAGACAAACTCGTGCCGCTTCAATTCCAAAGATTTCATTTACTTCATGAATGTCGTTGCTGAACGATTTGTAAGGATCTGTATTCTGGTTGAGAGCAATGTCGAGCAGATTTGTTCCCTCAATTGTCAGCATGTGCTGTTTTACAGGAACGTAACCTCCAACCTTTTCGTCGTAGAAGAGCTCCTTATTTACCTCTGTCGGGAATACGCGGCCGATTCCATCCACACCAGTAATAATCGTGTCTAGAAGTTTGTCTTCAATGAATCGAAGAGATAGAGCATTTTTAACAACGTCAGAGTTGAATACAATTCGCATAATGAGTTTATCTTTGGTGTTGATATCGCTGGGGATACACTCAAATACACGAAGTACTTTGTTATTTTGAATTTTGGTCGCGATGATTGACATGTCGATCATACTGGGAAGAGCAGCTACCTTGAGATTATCCAGTTCGAGACGAAGAATCCAGGGAGATGCACACGACTGACCGTGTGTGACTGAAAACTTTTCGTAGGATTTCAAAATTTCCGTATCTTCCTGTACAGCTGTATTCGACGAAAGAGGATCGGGGTCATAGTAAATACGAACTGATTTTGTGAGATCTCGGAGAGTCGTCTTCTGAATTTCTTTCATCATAAGAATTGCCGTGTCATAGGACGTAGCGATTGATTCTTTGAGATAAATGAAGTTGAGAGGATTCTTTGGGTTGTGCGTCGCAGAAAGGAGCTCACCCATACGAGGAACTCCCTGAGTTGCGTTCGCCTTGGTAGTTCCTGCTGAGTGGAATGTGTTCAGCGTAAGCTGAGTTGTGGGTTCACCAATTGATTGAGCAGCAATTGTTCCAACCATTTCTCCTGCATGAACCTGCGACTTGATGTACTTGAACCGAATTTCCTGAAGAAGTTCGTTGAACATTTCCTTGGACAGACGCAGATTCAGAATCGCCTTCTTGGGTGCCAAATAGTAGCGAAGCAGAATGTGGAACACCTTGTTGCGAGCAAAGATCCCTTCGGTTGTCAGCTTTGTAAGTTCGTCAACTACGTGCTGAGGGGTCAGATCGGTCTTTGTAGCATATGAATTGCGATACTTTTCCGTGATGCGCTGAAGATGAACAGGTGCGTACAGAATGTCGTTCTTTACATATCGAAACACGTTCTTCACAAGATTGTCGCGATCTTGAATAATTTGGTCAAGCATATCCGGAGCTTCTCCAACATCTTCCGAACATACTGGAGTGAACATATCAGCAGTTGCAGCAAAGTTTTTGTAAACATCCTCAAGACTCATAAGACCAAGATCACAAGGTTGTTGCTCCACGCAAATGCTGTCGATTCCGTCTCCACCGTAATTGAACTGAATAATGCTTCCATTTACATTTCGAACAGTGCCGTCATACTCAACGTGAAGATCTTCCATATTTTTCACAAGCTTGCGCTGGATATATCCTGAATCTGACGTCTTGACTGCAGTATCAATAAGACCTTCACGACCGCCCATAGCGTGGAAGAAGAATTCTGCGGGTTTCAGTCCCTGAATAAAGCTGTTCTCAACAAACCCACGAGATTCAATGCCGTGATCGTATTTCGCAAAGTGGGGGAGAGTGCGGTCTTGTAGAGTATACTGTACACGCTTACCGGCTACCATTTGCTGCCCAAGAAGAGCAACCATTTGAGAGATGTTCAGCTTGTCACCCTTTGCTCCAGATCCTCCATCACCATTCATTTGAACAATTCGGTTCTCTTTGGGAAGACTTTCCTTGATACGCTCTGAAATGGTGGAAACAATTTGATTGAGAGCAATTGAAATCTTGTTTTCAAGTTCTTCTCCATCGGGACGTCCAGAGTTGTTCAGGAAAGTACCCGAATGTACGCTGGAAAGAAGTTCGGTAACTTCCTTTTTGCCCTTTTCAATAGTTTCCTTGATAAACACCTGAGTTTCGAGATCAGCAAGCAGATCTGATGACCCCACTGAGAATCCCTGGAAAAGATTAAACTTTGTAACTACATTTTGAATTTCGTTGATAAATTGGCTGCAGCGCTCGGGACTGAATTCATTGTAAATCATGTGAATCATGCCCTTGGATGCAGAACTGAACGCACCCTTGTTCATTCGTCCCTTGACAAGCTGACCATTCTTCACAGTGATTCCTCCAGAATTGTGGTTCACAAGAGGGAATGTGCTTGAAATTAGCTCAGGTCCTGTAAAATCTTTATTGCGACGCTTGAATGTGAGAAGAGGCTTCTTTGTGCGTACAAGAAGGTTCATTCCAATATGTTCGGGCACAGCAATACTGGGGTCCGAAATTACGAACGCACCCGTCATTGTATCTTGAACAATTTCAATGATTGGTGAGTTCTTGCGGGGTGAAATGATTTGGCGCAGCACAGATGCCAGGTACTTGAGTTCAGTTGCTGCAGTAATTGATTGAGGCACGTGCATGTTCATTTCGTCACCGTCGAAGTCCGCGTTGTACGGCTTTGTCGCCGAAACGTTCAGACGGAATGTTGAGTAAGGAAGAACTTTAACTCGGTGACATTCCATAGAACCCTTGTGAAGGGACGGTTGACGGTTAAAGAGAACAACGTCTCCGTCAATCAGGTGACGGTGAACAATGTCTCCTTCTTTGATGTCAATTCTTTCTACATTTACATATTTCAAGCTTAGAGTTCGCTTATCATCTTTGAGATACACTGACTTTGCTCCGGGATGCTTTCCCGGGCCATTGCGAATGTATGACATAAGACGGTCACGGTTGTACGCTGTTACAATTTCAGGAAACGTAAGGTTGATTGCGATTTCTTCGGGGACTCCCAGTTCGTCAAGTTCAATGTTCGGATCAGGAGTAATTACAGAGCGGGCAGAGAAGTCTACACGCTTTCCCATAAGATTTCCACGAACACGACCAGTCTTGGCTCCGAGTCGAGACTTGAGAGTCTTCATCGGGCGACCAGAGCGCTGAGCAGAAGGGGGAAGTCCCTTGATATCGTTATCAACGTATGTTGCAACGTGGAATTGAACAAGCCCCGTATATTTGTCGATGATGTCGCGCGAATCACCCTTGTCGATACGATCGCGAAGACGCTGATTGTCACGAACAATGTTGATAAGAACGTGAGTCAGATCATCTTCCATGCGCTGGTTGTCTTCCATGACAGAAGGGCGAACGGACAGAGGAGGTACAGCAAGAACTGTACAAATCATCCAATCCGGTCGACTGAACTTGGGGTTAAATCCGATAAGCTCAATGTGGCGATCCGTCATGCGCTGAAAACAGCGAAGAACCATTTCCGGTTGGAGAGGCATCGCCTCAACAGTATCGTCATACGTCTTTGCTTCAAGAGCAAGAGGCGCAACTGTCACATTGGTTTCTTGACGATCAACCTTTTTGATGGCAGGCGAGCCACAGTGAGGACAGGCCGACGATTCTTTGAGATCTTTCGTTTTATAATCTTTGGTACGCTCACGAACTGCATCAAATCGGTCAATACCTGTAAAGAGCTTTTCAAGTCTTTCAAGTTCTTCCTCAGGAAGGTAAGGGTTTGAGCAGTTCAGACATACAATTTGAAGAATTTTTTGAATATACTCTAGAAACTGATAAAGATACACCGGTCGAGCAAGTGTGATGTGTCCAAAATGTCCGGGACACATCAAATTTGTTTGCTTGCAGGTGGGGCACGTCTTGCCATTTTCAATTACACCAAAACGAGCGTCGAAAACACCCCCGGGAACCGGCTGGTTTCCCTGATATGTCTTATCAGTGATGACTTCAACTACACTGCGTTTTAGGATTTCATCTGGGTTCGCGATACCGAACTGAATACCAATAATCGTATCTCCCATTATTTATACTCTATGTATTGTCTCTATATTGTTCCATTTTCAAATATTGCTCGAACGATTAAAATACTTTTCGTTTCAATGTTCGTCTATTCATCCGCTTACGTCTTGTGACTCCACCCTTCTTTTTGCAGCTAAGAGGAATACGACACATTTCGGAAGGGCAATCATCTTCAATCTCAGGAGTTCCCTTTACAGAACTTGTACTGAAGTATAAAAAATTGGGTTCTTCTGGTATTTCACTTGTTTCAAGAGAGTCTCCAATAGATGTCAAAATAAAATCATTGTTATCATATTTTGTGTGAGACTTTACTGGAGGAACTGCCTTTTTTAAAGGAAATGTATTTCGAAGAAGCTTGCCGTGTGTAAAAATGACAGCACGATAAACACCATCTTCACCTTTTTCAAAATAATCTTCATTCTTCTTGGCCCATTTCAAAAATGCAGAGTAACTTGCTTTGTTTAATAAATTTTGTGACTGCCTTGCGTCTTTGCCATCTTTTAGAGTATCCACAATTTCCGGTTCAAACGTTTCAAATAGAGATTCCTGTTTTTTTCTTGAAAGTGGTATGTTATTCAGCGTAAGACCTTCTTCGCTCAAATGTGGAATAATATTGATTGGTTTATTTACATGTTTTGCCAGCATATGATACGCAGTTTGCTGGGCACGAATCATAGGGGACGCACCAATTGAATAGGATGGAAAGTACTTATCAATAACTTCTTTCAGCATGGGATACTTTGCGTTTGATCGAGAGACTCCACGTTTTGTGAGCTCTGGGTCACTGTATCTTAATTGACCTACAATTGTTCGATCTTGCCAAACATTTGCACACGATTCACCGTGTCGTACAAAAATGATTTCAAATCTCATTGCTAAATATTAAGAGTTAATTTAAGTGTTGCGTTCCAAAAATCATCATCTGATAAAATTGAATTTATAAGTTGGGGGTATTGATCAAAGCGTTGATTTAATGACTCAACCCAAGATTCAAATTCGGGTCCCATTCGATTTTTAAACTTTCCTTTCTCTCGAATTTTTGAACGTTTTAAATCGTAGAACATTTTATGACAAACTTTTTCAGTCACATAAGGAGCTTCGCTTTCATCTTTAAAGAGACGAACTTTTTTATACCACTCTTCCATTAATAGAAGAAAAGATGAAAACAAGACGTTTAAAACTCAAATCTATTCGTCCTTCTCACAAAAAGGAAAAGAAGTGGGATGCAGTATTTATAAAACCAGATGGAACAGAAAAAGTTGTTCCCTTCGGCCAAAAAGGCTATTCAGACTATACAAAGCATAAGGATAAAACGCGTAAGCAAAGATATATCAATCGTCACCGTGGTATGGGCGAAAACTGGAATGACCCAACAACTCCTGGTGCTCTGAGCTTACATGTTTTATGGAACAAACCTAGTTTTAAAGCTTCTGTCGCTGACTTTAAGAAACGTTTCAATCTTTAATGATTTACAGATCGGATGATATCTAATGACGGTAGGTTGGCCGAGCGGTTAAGGCGGGCGACTTAAGATCGCCTGGTTAAGTCCACGGTGGGTTCGATTCCCACACCTACCATAGGGATTACCCGTGTGAAAAAATCTTTCCACACGAGTTCTTCTTCGAAGTGAAGTCGTGCAATTCGATTGAAAGATTGAATGTACAGAAAGATAATTGTTCCGATTACGTACGGATACCAGGACTCCATTGTTTGTCACTCATAAAAATGGATTCATGAACAAACGGGAAGTAGATATCAGACAAAATGCCGTTCGGTAAGTTTCGCCCCGAGAGTACGGAGACAATCAAGAATATGTATGGCGAAATGGTAACATTTACAAATCATGCCGGTTATGGTGGTCTTTTCTGGGGCCGTGTTTACGATTCAGATGGTAATCAAATCCGAATGGCAGATGATTACTTTTGGGACCTCGGAAAGGTGGATCATCCAGAGGATGATTTCAAGTACTGGTACGATATCGACAATCTGATTGGTGAGCATTGCTCAAAGTATGTTGATCCCTACAAGGGGGGCAATCACCACTATCAGTATGGATTTGGTGGAGATGAATCTAACGGATTGATCGACTTCTTTGTGGAGAAGGCTATCCCCGAAATGCCAGATATGCCCTTTGAAATTGCAGGAAAGCAGTATGTGATCAAATGGGAGTATTCTTCTGGATCTCTGGAGGACAGTGATGAGGAGACGGAGTAAAACGGAATGTTTACAAAAACACTTTTTCAATACTACACAAATGGATAATCCCAAGACTCGCAGAGAATCCAAGAAGGACCAAAAAGAGAAAGGACAGGGAAAAGATGGGAAATATTCTCAGAAACATGTTCGTCAAATGGAAGCTCTAAAAGAAAAGCAGAAGACTAAATAATGAAAGATTTCTTTGATACATTTATTACGTCAATAAATTGGAAGATAGGACGTTTTTCCCTTCTTCCAATTGCTCTTGGGAGTATGATGGCATCCCTGGACGTTGTGATGATGAGTTTGGCAAAATTGTCATCTAAAGGAAAAATTGCATATGGAACTGCTTTACCAATTGCTACTTTAGTATACGCACTTGAGCCGTACATCTTTTTTAAATCAATGAACTATGAATCACTCACAACAATGAATCTAATTTGGGATCTGTCTTCTGACGTGATTGTGACATTGTTTGGTGTTTTCTACTTTAAGGAATCCATTAAGGGTCTTCGATGGTTAGCGGTTCTATTTTCCATATTTTCACTTGCCTTGTTCGCATACACAGACTAAAGTAGGGACTCCCGGGTAATCCTAAAAGTTCGACGATGGTCTCGAGACTTAGTTCTGAATCCGTTAGGTAATCGCCGACACGTTTTGCCACGATAGGTCCTTTTTTGGCACCCTGATTTAAAATACATGACTCGACTAACATATCCACGATATGTAGGCATTTGTGCCTTGATTGTACTCGCTAACTCATTCAGGAGTCCATACATCCATTTCATGTAGGGCTTTTGAGAAGACAATGCTACTTCATTGTTTTCCAGGTATTCCTGAAACTTGGATCGCATATTTTCAAACGGATATACTTCTGCCAATTTGTGAATAAACGTGCGCTGAGTTGCCATATCGGTTTCTTCGGGATTGTCTGGATAGTTGACTGCAATTGAAAACAGAAAATCACGACCAGGCACAGAAGTTGGTTTCATAGACATATATTTTTGCTTCACTTCTTCGAAGGAGGGATCAGCACCAGGATTAACAACGGCGGGGTCATCTTTACACTGGGTTCTCAATTTATTGTTTACTTTATTATGCAATTCGTAACTCCATTTTCCAGTATCTTTCATCATAGGAAGTTCTTTCGTATACTGTGCAGTGCTCTCTCTACAAAATCGACATGGAAGTATATCTTTCAGCATCAAAAGAAACTCTTGTGGATGCTGAGATTTGAACGCTATCAAGTGGATGAGTTGCCATCCACTCGGTCCCCAGAATCGGGTATCCATTACATTTATGCTCAAAAAGAATCTAAAGTCAAAGTAAAATGTCTACCACTGGAGTAATTACTCAATTTGCCGTTGCGTTCTATATCGGAGCTGCTCTCAAGGATTTCTTTGGTTCCATCTCTCGTGATCTAATTGCGCCGTTTGTTGCGGCCATCTTCCCTACTGCTCAGCAGTCAGTTGAAAAGATCACCATTCAGCTTGGACCTGTCAAGCTCAACATTGGTGATGCAATTGGTGCTACCATCAATTTAGCGGTTGCCTATCTTGTTGTGTACCTCACTCTCCCATACATTCGCGAGTACGCCCCTATGGGAGGTGTTCGTATGAAGTAAAATAGTTTAACTTAACAAAGATGGGAGTACTCGATAGTATCACTCAAGGTCTTGCCGATGCGTATTCTAAAGCAAAGTCTGCAATTCAGGGGCCCGCTCAGCAGGCAGCGAACACGACAGGTGTTCCAAATTTAACACCGCCTGGTGTTGCTGCAGAAACTCCTGGAATGACAACTACGGGTGGAAAAAGAGGATCGCGTAAAACTCGTCGTGTAAAGAAGTCTAAGAAAACTCACCGTCGCCGTAAGCATTAATCCACAAATTTGATAGTTGTCCATCCGGGTTTTACATACTTTCCAAATTGAGATTCCACTCGTTTCTCCATGTCAGCCGGAGATAGAGTCTTCTGGTCGTTTTCATCTTTCCATTGCTTGAACACTCGACGAAGCATTGTCTTGTCGATTGGTACAATTTCGTCTCCTTCCTCAAGCTTCACAATCTTGTCCGAAATAAACTTCGCAATTCCGTCATTTTCATTGCGGTATTCCGATGTGTACTCCAAAACTCTGGGAGGAGCTGGTAGCTTACGAAGTCCTTTTCCCTCTTTGAGCAGGTGAACCATATACGCCAGGAATGGAGTTGCCCACTCTGCTGTAACTACTTTGAACTGAATTGATTCATCCATGGGATATTCGTTCTTTTCTACGGGGTTTGGTACAAATTTTGAGATAAAGTTGATTACCACAAGACGACGCCAAGTACCTCCATCTGTCGTGTTGATTTTGGGCTTATCGTTACACGCCAGATGAAACTTTGCTTGAATTTCAAATTCTGAACCAGACTTGAAGAGATCACGAGCATACACCTTTTCACACGAAGTAATCTCCTTCATGAGTCCGGTGTTGAGTGCAATCGATTCGTCTGGTTCCTGCATAGTTACGAAACGACGTCCCTTGAGTCGGGCCACTTCTGGAGCAGCAGAACCAGAACTCTTTCTCTTCTGGGTGAAGAGCGAGATTGGAACAGTACATGCGTAATCTCCAAGAGCTTTTGATAGAAGATTCATGATCATCGATTTACCGTTTGATCCAGACCCAGTAAGAATGTGGAACTTTTGGGCTGTATTTCCACCAATCAAATTTGTAGCAAGATGCTTTAGGAAGTAATCACGAACTTCCTTATCGGGCAGAACTTTCTTGATAAACATTTCAATTTCCGGCCAGGTGGGATAATCGTAATACGTTCGATTTGGATCATAATCAATTCCGGTGCTAAACGAAATGTAGTCTTCTGGTTTACCATCTCGAAATGTAAATTCAGGAGTTGTCATATCGAGAACACCATTGTTGAATGCAATCAGGTCTTTGTTTGAGTCAACTTTCTTGGTGAAATCCGGATCATAAAATAATTCACTACATTCTTTCATAACATTTTTCTTAAATGTTGTCTTTTTAAGTTGAGTAAATACGTTAAAGTAATCAATACGTTCTTGCTTTAGTTTACAATATTCACAAACTCCACAATCAGCTTTTCCTTCTTTATCTCCATTACATTCAGTTAATTCACGATCAGCCATATCCTTTCCAATCGCAGCTTCTTTCTTGAAGAAGATATCTGCTACTTGTTTGGAAAGTTTCATAAGAAGATCAACACCGGAATCAGTTTCTGTCCAAATATGACCGGTCCAACGATACCAAATGTTATATTTGAAATCAGAACACTTATAATTATCACGAAATTTTGCATGAATAACTGTTGCAACATCATGTTCGGTAAGACTTTTTGCTGCTACCACAAGTCGATCTACATTATTCTTTTCAATTTCATCATATCCTTCGCGATCATCTTCACGAGACCAGAATCGCAGAGTTCCTTCTCCGAGTCGATCTCCATCGTTACGGAAGGTTAGGGAGTTCCACTTTTGAATACAATCTGCCTCGTTATATTTCTTTTCATCTTGGGAACTGAAGTCCAGGAATACGTCGAGTAGATCCGGATGAATATTGTGAAGACAGATTGCAACTTGAACCCACGAATTATAATCGTCGGCTCTCTTTGGATCAAGGTTCATAACATGTGCCTTGAGGTACTCTCGTTTTTCAGGATCGAGCTGAATAAAGATTCGACCATTCGGAGATGATGCGCGAGAACCTGGTTTTTCAGAACGCTGTGATGGACGGCCAGCTCGAGGCTTTCCTCCAGAAATTCGAACATCTTCCTTTCCGGCATTTCGAGTATTTCCATACAAAGCTTTTCCTGCTTCTGTCATGACAGTTTCGGGTTTCTTTTCGCGAAGTGAAATGTGTTTCATAAAGTCTACAGAAACTTCAGGAATATTGGTATCTACTTCAATATTTTCACCATCATAGTTTAGGATATACACAATCTTGTATGGAGTAGAGTTTGGATCTGGTTTACGCGATCCATAAAGAGTCCATTGTTGAGAACGGTTCAGAACCTGTTCATCATACACTTTATCCCAGGGATCCTTGAGAGGAAGCCCGGGGAAGAACTCTTCCATGCGTTTTAGAAGAGATCGTCTCACGTTTTGTTCAATGTACTTGTGAGTACAAACAGTTGGTACTACTACGTGAATTCCAGATTTACATCTCTGTTTTTTCTCATCAAATGTAGGTTTGCGTTTTTCCATCACATAGACTTTAGTTTCTTCTGGAAGAACCAGAAACTCCTTCATTGAATCCATGTATGCTTTTACAAAGCTGATCACTTGATCACGAGTATGCAGATGTTTATCTGTTCGCTGTTCATAGATAAAATCTAGATCAACACGTAGAGGACCAATTTCACAAGGCTTTTCAGTGAGATACAAATGGCAACCATCATTGATTGCTTCCAAATATAGCTCATAAAATTCCGTCATTTTTTCATCCGGAATGAAGAATTTGCCTTTATCCATAGAGGTGTGACTAAGTACGCCGTCAGCTCGATTATTATCGAGAAAACTCTGTAGACGGATCTTAGATTCCATGAGTATGTTGACCCAAGACAATTATTTGGCAATTCATCCATTTTGAACGAATACTTAAAATGGAATTTACAATGAATACCAGAATATAAGCAAAGATGAAGTTTTGTTCTGCTTGCCGAAATATGCTGTATGGCATTGAAGAGGATGTTGTAGATGGTGTAAAAACTGCAGTCTACTCATGTCGTAAGTGTGAGTTCAAAGAACCGATCGGACGTGACAATCCAGTTGTGTATGAGCATTCTCTTCGAGAGGATAAGTCGGTTCGTCTCGTTATGAACCCATATATGAAGAATGATCCAACTCTTGATCACTTTTCAAATATTGTCTGTCCAAACAAAGAGTGTCCTTCCCGCATTGGTTCAGCAAAACCGGATGTTGTAGCTGTTGAAATTAATGAAAAGAATCTTGTTTGGATGTATCAATGTGTCAATTGTGACACAACTTGGAAACAAAATGCCGCTCTTAAGTAATGGGTCGCACACAAGCTCAGCGTATGTGTGATTGTGTTAAATCTGTAACAAAAAAGGTAAAACTTCGTAAGCGATTGGCGCCCTCCAAAGAAGGAGCGGCAATTGCTATTTGTACACGAAGCATTTTATGGCCTCAAAAGAGAACAATTAAAACGATTAAATGTCGAGGTGCCAAACCTAAACTTTTTACTCAGAAGAAGAATAAATGAAAAATTTAGGTCTTTTGTTAGTTGCTGGAGTTGCTGTCGTTTATTTTTATATTAAAAATGTTGATGGGTCTAGTGATGATATGGAGACACGTGGCCGTATCATTATTCCTACACTAGGAGCAACTGTTTTAGTATTGTCTGCATATATCCTCGTTACGTCTCTTTAGAAGTGAGAGCTGCCCAACTGAACGGAAATTTGGAAGCCAGAAGATCTCCAATTGCTCGGGCGTAGGCCTGAATTTCTCGCTGTGCGTCAGGAGACGTGCGCAGTTTGTAAAGTCGAGCATATGCAGCCAGCGAACCAGTTTCAATAAATTCAGTATACATTGATTGAGGAAGAATCGATCGTGCTACTTCCGGAGCAACACCCTTTGCGAGCAAACTCTTGTAAAGGTGTACAGTGTTACGATTGTGATCTTCCATCATCCCATATACATCAGTGGCATTTTCAATTGGAGTTTCCTTGCTCCCCTGTTTTAGTTTTGGATCACGCTCACGAATTTCATGGGGAGCGGGTGTCCAATATTCAGGTTCACTATCCACATATCTGCGAGATACTTCATTGCGCGAGAAGCCAATTTGGTGACGATACCATTCGCGTGCTACAAAAATGGGCATCTTGATTCGAAATTGAATTTGAGGATGAAAAAACGGTGAAACATGATCATGATCAGCGAGATACTTGATTAGTTTTGCGTCACCACCTGTCATCTGTTTTGACTCCTTATTGAATGAAACTCGAGCTGCGTTTACAACCATAAGATCGTCTCCCATGGTATGAAGAAGTTCAATACTGCCGATTGAATCAGATGCCTTCCACATTTAATACTAAAACGTTTCCTAGGTTAAAATTAAATGTTACTGACAACACTGAGTGCTGCTGCCCCCCACACAGCTACTATCAAATCTGGACAACCCTCTGCCCCACCTGATCCGTCTAAAGCAGCAGCTGGTGCTGGTGTGGTTGTCTTAATTCTTTCAATTATGCAGGGTATTTTTGGATTTCTACTTGGAATAGCTGCTGCCAAATTATCGTATGATCGATTTGCGTCTGTCTTCTGGGCAATTCTTGCTTTCTTCTTTTCAGAATTCTATATTGTGTATTATTCTTTCTTTGTAAGCAAGCCCTTTATTGGAGGTCGTCGCAAGTAGACGTTCTTCTTTCAAAAAGCTTTATTTGATTTAAATTAACAATGTCATTGGCATTCGCAATATTTTTGGTGGGACTATTTAATTTAGTTCCTTTCATTACCTGGGTAGTTAGAACTACTGCAATTCCAGAAAAATATAGCAAAGGTGGTAAATCATTCCGTATTCTTGCGTCGTTCAGTCAACTTTTTGGGGGAACTCCAAATCCAACTTCGTGGGCAGTTGTTATGTCGTTAGTCACAGGAATCACCTGTCTTCTTTATTCGATAATTCTTGCGTTCTTACCCATAGACAAAGCGATTGACTTTATACTTGCTGTAATTTTAGTAATTATTACAGTTCCGTCTTTAGTTGCTTTTGGATATGATGTAACATATATGAAGTCAGATATGTATGCTGGTTCTATTCAAAGAGTAGGTGAATTTTTTAAAACAGGCAATTATAGATATTTGGCGTGGATAACAAGTCCACTCATTTTTGGATTTTCAGTTGTAGGAACCATGGCATCTAGTTTAACATTTTTGTATGTAGCATATTATCTAATAACTCGTCAGCCAAACTATGTTCAGCTTGCTGGAAAACGCCGCTGGTAAAAAATGAATCTAAAGAAAGCAACCTTTCTTTTTAGATAAATGGAGCAAGTCCGATTTGATTCTCGAATTCTTCATCCCGAAGTACAGTCTGTAACTCGGGAGGAAATTATGGAGTCCTTCAAAAATCCTCGCCTTACACTTCCGTATTTTACGAAATACGAGTTTACAGCTCTTATGGGAACTCGCGCACAGCAAATTGCCGATGGTGCCAAACCACTAGTTTCTCTTGACAATATTCTAACTTCATCTCCTCGGTTTGTTTGGGATGTGGCAGAGCGAGAAATTAATGAGAAGAAACTTCCGTTCATCGTTCATCGTCGGTTCCCCAATGGAAACTCCGAATACTGGTCGGCAACTGAGTTAAACATTATTTGGTAATTAACCAGACATACTGGCTAAAGTTGCAGCAGACGGAGGAAACAGTAACAGAGGAGTGGCATCATGATCTTTGTGTAACATATTTGGACTGTCGTGCTTAACTAGTCCACTTGCCCACTGTAAATCTACACTGGTAGACGGATTGAAACGACTGTGATCTAATCCAACATCAGTGTGTAAGCGGCGCGCATCCGACATTACCCATCTTGTCCATAAATCTTTAAGAAGATACACAGCTACAATTGCTAGCGCAAGAGACGTATACACTAGACCCTGTGTGTAAAGATAGACTACAAGCCCTAATAAAAGAACAGTCGCCCCCGGTCGAGTTAATGTTAAGAGCATTTCAAGGAGACCAGCTGAAAACCCTCGCATGGCAATAACTCCAACAAAAAATGCGACTACAAGAAGTGCGTATGTACTATCGTTGTTCATTCTTATTTCTCTTGCAGAAAACGAATCTACAAACAATTAGCTGAAATAATTACAAGAAATGATTATCCCTGTTCGCTGCTTTAGTTGCGGAAATCCCTGGATTTCAAGCCGTTGGACGATGTACCTTGAAAAGGTAAAGGAATATCGAAAGAAGGAAGGAAAGCCTGAGTCTGGTGAAATGGAGTACTTAACTCCGATGACCGTAAAGACTGCTGAAGGAAAAGCTCTGGATGATATTGGAATTACAAAAATGTGTTGTCGTCGTATGATGCTTTCCCATGTAGATTTAATTTGATTAAAATCTGAGATACACACAAATGTCCTATGCGGAATATCTTCGTAGAAAGGCAGCAGCAGCTCCTAAAATTATAGATACAACTGTTCGTTCAGATGCGTCTACAATCACTATGAGACGCCGCCTTCAGGCCAATCAAGAATTTTTTACATCGACTCGTCAAGGTGTGATTAATAACGTTTCTGATCCATCTGGAACTGGAACTACAAGCTTACTTAAATCAGCTACTGTTACAACAAAAGCTTCGGGTGGACGTATTCCGGATGCCAGCATGTTTACTGCCTTCATGGGAGGATACGCAATTAATAATGATGGTGGTGTATTTCAAACTGCTCAGCGATATGTTGCAAATTCAAATGATGCTGGAAGTATCAGTTCCTGTGTAACTATTGCTAATCCTGTAGCATCCAAGAACGCAAGTCAATTCACACTTGAAAAACAAAATTGTCATCAACCGTCTACTGAGCCACATGTTCAAAACGAACTCGGGGCTCCTGTCTTTGTTGATGACACGATCCGCCTGAAACATCTGTCATCTTGCTGCAGTAACGATAATCCTATCAATCAGGCTATCCACGTTCATTCTGCAGATGTTCCTTACAATAATTACCAGACACGACCTCTAAAGGGAAATGGCGGTATCCCTGTGTTTACTGTTCCTCGTGCAGATGATGCTCGTAAGGTTGGTGACTTCAATCCTCGCAAAATTACTTATGTTGAGAAACATCATGGTAATGACCTAAATGTAAATCCTCGTCGTGTTCCTATTAAATATCAGATTCCTGAGGGAGCTCCTGCTCATTTAAAGATTAACGAACCTAAGCATTATCCTGTTGCTTAAACATATACTTCTTAACTAAACAAATGTTATATTTATGTACAAACATTACACAATTTCAACCCTTTTTAGAAATGTTTCGGAAAAGGAATGAAACACTGAGATTTGTAGATTTATCAAAATTATCGCCAGAATCATTGGCTATCGAATGTGATTCAATTGTTCAGCATCACAAAGATTGCTGTGTATTTCTGGGATACTTGGAACCAGGATGGATGATTGAGCCGTCTCACCAAACTCGTATTCGAAAGCTATTTCGAAAGTTTCCAGTTGGACTTGTGCTACATTATGTTGAAAGTTTGCCTCACTCCTGGAAAAACGAAATCGATGTTGTCTACACGTATAATGATTTAAAGACTCATGGAGAATCCGACTCTATCGACAATGGTGGTTCTGTACACGACCAATCTGAAGTTTGATACAACCAAACTTGCAGAATGCCTTCCGATTACAGATGAACTTATTAAAGTTGAAAAGAAGGGACTCGTAAAAAAAGGAGAAAGTAGTCGCGATAAAATTAAGCATCGTTCGAAGAAGGAAAAGAAAGCAACAAATAACACAGGGTTTGGCCACAATTCAATTACACTTGTAATGATGAATGATGGAGGAGGTGCTCTTCCTAAAAAGGAAATTACAGTAAAAATTTTCCAAAATGGTGTATTTCATTTGACCGGAGTCCTAGACGATCGATATGACCAGGACACTATGAAAAAGCTTGTAGATACTCTGCAGACCTTCTGTAAAGATTCGTATCGCGATCCAGTTGAGGCCCCCGAAATTTTGAATCGTCGAGTTGTTCTGATGAATTATACTACTAAGCTTCTTTCAAATGAAACAATTCCTCGTGAAGCACTTCATAATTCAATTCGTAATGCAAGTATTGAAAACGTAAAGTCATATTATGATCCCGACGTGTATCCCGGTGTCAAGATTCATGTTGGAACGGATAAATGGACGGCAAAGGTTTTCCGAACTGGAAAAATCATTCTAACAGGAATTACCTGTGAGGATGATTGTAAAGTCTTTATGAAACAACTCCTTGCGCTGTTTGAACAGGTGCTGCCGAAAAAGCAGACACAAGCATATACGTAAGATACAGTTGTCCCACTGTAAGAGCTGTTAAGAAAGATATCCACGCAAAAGCAATTTTTGGTGTGTAATAAAACTCCCACAAATTACTTGTGAGAGCGACGCCGCCTGCTACGACGAGAAGAAGACTTACGACTGACCCGCCTATTAACCCGTTTGTGACGGCTTCCATGCTTTTTCTTTGTCTTACGACGATGTTTTGTCTCCTCTTGTGTTCCGCTTCCAGGATATAATCCTTCCGCGTCCCTGAATCGGAATCCTCCAACTTTCATAGGAGTTGCTCCCGCGAGTCCATCGTAAACTTGATCGTTACGTATTTGATTTAAGTTGTTTACAGCATTGATATGATTTTGTATGTGAGAAACTCCTGGAATACTGTGTGCTTCCGGAACACTTGTAGCACTCACATTTAAGTTTACACCACCTCGCATCTTTCTACGTTTGCGACTAGAACCTTTTTGGCCAGCTCCCAGAGCTCTGGCTGCTGCAGCTTGATTTGCCTGGGCTGCTAATGTTTTTGCAGCAGCTGCTTCTAAAGGTGACCCCTGTATATTTTGATGTGGCGGTACAAATGGAGTATGTCCGGAAGTTATAGTTATTTGACCATTCGGTCCAACCGTATTCGGTAGACTTGTCATCTTAATCTATTGAGCAGAAATAAGAGAAATGTCGTCACTCACTTCAATTCAAATTCAAGCTCTTGTTCGCGGCATGGATGAAAGCATGCGTCGCCACAAGGGATTAAAACGCACGAATCAGCACGAATACCGCAAAAAGCTGGTTGCCGAAAATCAGCGTCTCTACGATGAGTTTCCGTCTATTTTTGAAATGCACTTTGAGGGAAAGCTTGATGAAAAGTTCTTTAACATGCTGAAGCTCCGTCGTCAAGTTGAAAAAGGAGAAATTACAGAAGATGAAGCTTCAAAAATAGTAGGTCAACTACTTTTTGATCAGTACGTTGCTCCCATTGTAAACAATACTCCGGTACCTAGTCAGATGACTTATGAAGAGTACTATCGTCAATTTGAGCAAACCTCGCAAGTCGCGCAGCTCGAAGCTCCTCAAGAGTCTTCGGAGCCGAAGCCTGAGTAAGTTTGTTTCCTTCAAGTTCACACATTTGAGTCCACTGCTCTTTTGTGATTCCCTGAAGAGTCTTCAAACAGATTGAAACGTCTTTGGGCGTCTTCTTTCCTGCATGACGAGTATACTCACAATTTGTGACCACAATGTATTTTTCCCAGGGCCCCGTTCGCAAACAGAGTGCGTAGAACGTCGAAAGTTGTTTCCAGGTTAGAATGTTCTTTTTGAAACTCGTATGCTTTTTGTACTTACATTGAACTGCATAATACTTCCCGTCTTTCTTTGCTACAATATCAATTCCCATATCTTGGTTTCGCTTGAGTCCAAGTTTATCAAGAACATCTTCGGGTACATCTCCAAGACGCCAGACCTCTTCAAAGTTTCTGGCGTGTTTGAGAAATAGAACCGTAAAATCTTCAAATATATCTCCTCGAATCTTTTTGTTGTCTCTCGTTCTCATTTCAGTAAGAGTATGTGCTGGTTGTTCATACCATTTTTGACATTCTTTCGTAAATTCGTCGAACAAATTTGGAGGGCTGCGGAGCAAAATTGTATGAAGTAGTTCTTGCATTTTTATGTTTCAGAATGCAAGCTATTAAATCCATTTTAGTTATAAATGATGATTTCAGGGAATCGTCGTATACCGTTGGTATACAGTAATTCAAAAGCAAAGGATCCTATCTTAATGAAGTACTCTCCGGGAAGATTGAGCCTTGTAAAGATAGGGTGCAACTATTCAGCCGTATTGCCAATAGGTATGCTTGAAAATCTTACACTTTCAAGTTTAACGTTTGAAGGAGGTACAATCACATGGACCTTTACTGGAGATACAAAATCAGCTATTTTCTTAACTGTGTATGAATCATCTACTACACCAATAGGTACATCTGGAACATTAGTTACCACATTCAGCAACAACGTTTCAACGGGAACATTTTCATTTACAACAAAAGAAAATTACTATTACATTGTGAAAGCGTATACCCAACGTGTGTGCTATAATAATATTGAAAGATCTTTGATTGTTTCTTCAAACGAATCACAATATATTCCTTGGACCTTTACAGCAAGAGACTCCAACAGATATTGGTATGCTGTCACATCTTCTGCGGATGGTGCTAAATTAGCAGCTGTTGTATCCAATGGAAAAATCTATACAAGCACAGATTCGGGTGTGACATGGACAGAGCGTGAGTCAGATAGATCTTGGAGCTCGATAACGTCTTCTTCAGATGGTACTAAATTGGCTGCCACTGTGTCCAGTGGAAAAATCTATACTAGTACAGATTCGGGCTTGACTTGGACAGAGCGTGAGTCAGATAGATCTTGGAGCTCGATAACGTCTTCTTCAGATGGTACTAAATTAGCGGCAGTCGACTACAATAATGGTCAAATTTACACTAGTACTGATTCCGGTGTGAACTGGACAGCTCGAGAATCAAATAGAACCTGGCAGTGTATTACATCTTCTGCGGATGGTACAAAATTAGCAGCTGGCGTGTATGGTGGAAAAATTTATACAAGTACTGATTCGGGTGTAACTTGGACTGAACGTGAATCAAACAGAAATTGGTTTTCTATAACATCTTCTTCAGACGGTACAAAATTAGCAGCTGTTCCATTTGATGGAACATTTGGTGCTTCGATTTATTTAAGCACTGATTCTGGCGTAACGTGGGCACCAAAATTAGCAGATGTAGCATGGCGTGGTATCGCGTCATCTGCGGATGGTACACGACTGGTAGCAGCAGCAGGTGGTTATTATGCTGCACTTTACACAAGCAATGATTCAGGTGCAACTTGGAAAAATAGATTAATTGGTACATCATTTCAGGCGGTTGCTTCTTCAAGCAGTGGTTCAAAAGTAATAGGTGCTGTCAATGGTGGTCAACTTTATACAGGCGTATACGTTTAGTCAGATGCTTCACTCTTGAATGTGTTTCGAAGAGCCATCAGCATTCTACCAAGTTTGTTCTGTCCACGCCACTTCGACGGGAACTTCGCTTTTTCCAAATCCATGGATGTACCAATCCCCCAGTACGTATCGCGAGGATCAGCTTTTCCAATAATCTTTTCTTCAGTGGCCATAAGTTCCTTTCGTAGTTCGGGGTGCTGTACAAATTTTGCACGAACTGCCTTTTCCATTAGTTCATCTCGCTTGGATTCCCAAACTTCAATCACAAAGTTTTTGACTTTCTTTCCAAGCGCCTTTGCTGCTTTGGGAGTTTTGGCCTTCAAAATTTTGTTATAAATTTCATCATCCTTGAATTCCTTTGCTTTCATTGCTTGAAAGTAGTGCTCAACCGTAGGAAACTTTTCGCCTTCCATATCGATTGGATGCTGAGAACCGTTACTGAAGTTCTTGTATTGTCCCTGACTTTCATCATCACCGTGGAACAGAACAACTTCTTGCTCAGGTTCCGGTTCCTTTCGTAGTTTGCGACGCTTCGGCTTTTCAGGTTCAGGTTCTTCTTTCTTTTCTTCGGCTTCAGGCTGCTTTTTGATATCTTCTTCTGCAGCTTCGTTCTTCTTTTCTTCATCCTTCTTTTCAGGTTCCTGCTCACGTTCTTCCGCTGCCTCTTTCTTCTCGGCACGAGTCATGCGGCGGAACACAAATGTACGATTCAGAAATGAGAACACTTGTTGTTCCTGAGTTAGCGTACGAGCCGTTTGCTGAGTGTACACTTCACTGAACAGCTTGGTATCCACAAGTTCGTATCCGTACTCTGCAAGAATTTCGGTAACTTTTCCAAAGGGAACCAAATATTCGACAGCTGGTTTTTCAAAGCTTTCCAGCATTACTTTGACAGGCATCCCAAATTCTTCGGTCCAGGTATCCTTGTCCATATACTGTTTGGTGTATTCGCCTACCAGTTGCTTGTTGTTATTGAACAGGTGCGTCTTCTTTCCCAGTAGCAGAGAGTAAATCGACTGTCCGTCGGAGCACGTTCCAAAGAAGATTCCCTTTCCATACTTTTCTAAATTTTGGGCAAATTGGCGGAATGTTTCTTCAGATTGACAAGCGTAGTGAAGAGCAAATTGGCACGAAATTGCATCAAACTTTGTGAGCCCCTCAAATTGAGCAAGATATTCTGTAGGCGCAGTTTCCTTTCCAGTCAGAATAGGCATGTACTTGTCCTCCTGCTCAAACAGAGGATAGTAAGTCATGTCTCCCTGAAGAAATAGAATTGCGGGCATATAACTGTGAGGATTCTTTTCCTTATCTAGCAGATACCGTGTAGCTGCTCCTTGTTTTGGTGAAATGATGTTTGAAAGCGAGTAATCTACTGCGACTACTTTCGACACTTTTGATCTCTTCCATTTATGAAGATCACCGCCTCGTCCTGCTGCGATTTCAAGAAGTGAATCGTCTGCCTTTAAGTTTGTTTTGTAAAGCTCCTCCTTTACCATGTTGTGGAATCCGTATACATCCGCAAATTCACGGCTAGAACGATTCAGATCATCACGATAATACATATCATCTTCGTAAGTGGTATCCGGTGGATTGGTCACAAACTTTGAAAGCATATCTTCCGTGATTGGAACATGAATCGATGTCCAAACGTTTTCTGCAGTTGCGATATCATTACCATATTCGGGCTGCTTTAGAACTCTGTATTTATATGTCTTGTCATATCGAGTTCGCATGACACCCCAGCGGTGCTGCTCTACATCAAAGTAGCATTCGATAATTGTGTTGTCCTCTACCTTGTTCTTGTGTTCATCAATTGGAACTCCCTTGGAATCAACTGGGATGAAAATTTGATAAGCATCCGGATCTCGGGGGACCGACGGTTGAAAGATAGAAGGAATACGAGTATTTGTATCCGCAACCTTCTGAAGATCTTCCGGAAGCTTCTTTGGAACATATTCTCCATTCATCGTTTCACGTGGATAGATGAAATCACTGTCGGGTGTGCGACTCACGTACAGCTCACCTTTTTTTGCCTTCTCTCCAGTCGCGGGATCAATTGTATCTTCGGGATAGATCTTGACTAGAAAGTCGATGCTGTTTTGCTGGGGAGGCTTCCACTTATAAACACGAAGCCACTTCTTACCACGACGGTCAGCTTGGGGAGCAACTCCGGTAGACCGAGGAGTAAAGATAAGACCATCTCGCTCGTATTCCACTTGAGTTGTCAGGAGAGTATTGATAGCCTCCTGCATAGCCGGACCGTCTCCTGCTAGAAATAGTTTGGTTTCAACACGAAGAGGTGTTGCGGATGCGTGTGTTGTAAATTCGGTCTTCAAATCTTCGACGAACAGCTTGGCGCATCCCAGTCGGCTTTTGAGAGGATTCTTTACCAAATCTTCATCATTCGTAAGAAGAGGAAGGCTCTTGGTGTCTCGGTTTCGGAATCGGAACACATCAAAGATACAGAAGAGATTCTTGTCTGCAATGTATTCTCCATCTACAAAATCGCCAACATGAGAATTGTCACGTGCTGTGATACCGGTCCAAACAAGTTGCTCGGGATTCTTCGGAATTTTCAAAACTTTGCGGTCACGAGCTACGTAGAGCCCACAGCGATCTCCATCTGCTTTGATGGTGACCGTATATCCGGATAGAATGTTGTGAGGATTTTCCGGATTCAGGTGACGACGCTCGAGAGTTACCAGATCATAAAAGATGTTTGATGTCATCTTAAACTCCTGGATATATCGCTGAATGTCAGAGTTGGAAAGCAGGAACGGTGACTGATAGTACGCTTGAAGAATTGTGGTAATAATTTTAAAGTATTCCTTTACGACGATTTCACTTTCAATATTCGTCTTCTTGTTGATAAACTCAATTTCAAGCTCGTACGAGGGTTGCTGTTTGAGCGCATCCTTGATCGATTGCTTTGAATTGATGCTTCGAGTCTTTACCATCGAGAAGTCAATTCGAAACAGCTCAGTTGGAGTCTTGAACGATTTGCGGTTCAAAATACGAAGGTGAGCCTTTGGATCATTTGGAGATCCATCCCAGTCTCGGCGAACTTCACGTTCACTACGAAGACTGAATCTCGCATTTGCTTCCGAAATGTCGATCAAATCTTTCTTTCCACTTCCCTTTTCATAATAGGGTTTCTTGATTTCTACGAGCAGGGGAACATCCTTGAATGAACCCTGAACGCAAACCTTGTGAACAAGGGGTGGAGTTAGAACATTTACTCGAACATTATCTTGGTACGATAACGAAAGACGAGTTTCCTCTGTAACTCCGCCAATTGACAAAGTTTGGACCGCTTTTAAAATTCGGTCTGCAGTATCTTTTGTTTGAATACGGTTCGAAAGCAGTTTACATTCGACTTCTGCTTTCGAGTCCTTTTTTGCGGTGTCAATAAAATCGGTGATCTGTTGAATCACCTCCGGAGTAACGAAAGCCTCCATTTCTATTATCTTCTTACTTGGAAGAAAGCCCATTCGTTTTCAACTAAATTAATCATGTGTTAGAAGTCGTTCGTATGTCTTACGAACTTTCTGATCTTCATCCATCCTCTTTTTCTGATCCACGCAAAAAAGAACGTACTTCTCAATTTCCGTTAAACATTCATCACTTAGGTTATCTGTAGAGATAAGAACACCATTTTGAGTTTTAGTAAATTGATCTGTATATTTTTTAATAATTGCAAATACTTGGTTGTGCTCGTCAGACTCCATCATGTCAATCTGGTCCTTGAGCCATTCCTTCTTTGTACGAGGAGTATTGTTCATTTATTCTAGTGCTTGTATTGATGTTTAAATGTTATCAAACGTTAGTGCTGGAAGAGAACCTCCTTCTGTAGGTTTCTTTAGACGTCTCTTTTTGGGTTTTTCATCCACCGTAATCACAACGCGTTTTTCTTCTCCTTCCTCCGACTTTGGAACTTCTTTCTTCTGCTCAGTTTCAATTTCCTTTGCTTCAGGTGCCACGTTGAGAGGCATATCGACTGGGAGAGGAACCTTGGTAAGTAGACGGCCAACTACCACAATTGTGTCATCGTCCTGTTTATACTGAGACCCAACCACTTCGAATTCAACCTCTTCATCAAGTTTTACTGCTTCAAACTCTTCATTTCCTAAGTGAAGATCACGCGGGATGAGAACTTCGATAGGAGGAGTCTTTGCATGAATTCCAATCTTGCTTCGAAGTTTTACAGGTGCCTTAAAACGCTGGCCAGCGTGCGGCATACAAATATCTGCCTGGAACGTTACATCATAATCAATTCCTCCTCGAATATAGTTTGTACGTCCAACCGTATAGTTCGTAATCGTAATACTATTCGGTTGAACAAATCCTTCTGTAATACACTTTCCTTCATACATCATACGAAGTTGAGAGACTAAAGAAGATTGAATATTCTTTTGAATATACTTTGAATGAATGTGAACGTTTTTCGTCAATTGCCGACGTTCAAAAAGGGGATCCATGTTATTCTCTTGGTTGGAACATTCTTTAGACCGTTTACTTATCCTTCACCCACTCTACCACATCTTTGTCTTTTAGAGGATTCACCTCTTGACGAAAGATGTCTTTGTTGTTTCGCAGGTTCTCCACATTGAACATGGCCTGACCATCGTTGTTGTGAATGATTGAGTAGTCGTACGTTTCCTCATTCAGAAACACATCCAGGATCATCCGCATAGGCGGTGTCCATGCATACTGTTTTCCGTCATAGTTGAGAATAACGTACCCATCTTTAATTTCATAATGAATCGGCGAGTCACGCTGTCTCTTCATTTTTGCTACTCTTTATAAAGTCGGTGTTATTCAATCCGTTTTTTAAACAAAAAATGTTTTTTAAAGATGGTTACTGATTAAGCTATCTGCTTACTCGAAATACTCCTCCAGGATTGACACGATGTCATCCCAGTCACCACGACTTCCCTTCAAGTTGTTGATGGTTCGAGCGAGCTTGAGAGCTGATGAAATGTCCACACTGTCGTTCACCAGCTCATCCGCAATCTCGCGGACCAGCTCAGTATCCCCCCGACGAATCGCGTTCTTGAGATCGTTCAGAGTGGTCATCTTTAACAAAGTACTATTCAGTTATTTGACTTGAAAAAATCCGTTTTACTTCAATCGTTTTAAGAGATCTTTGCGATTCTCATCTTCTTTGTCAAAAATTTCAAGTATTTCCGGAGGTAACCAAAAGAGCTTTTCATTTTTTTGAACAATCGCTCGTCGAACAACCAAGTCGAGATACATACACTTTTCTTTGTTAGACTTGACACTTTCAGGAAATGCGTTGTCTCCCGTTAACCATGTTAAGAATGCATTAAGGACTGGACCTGTATACGATAGGCAGGCTCTTCCGGCAAACGATTTTGTTCGCGGAGCCTTTTTGATTTGCGTTGACTTTTCATCAATTGTAAACACAATTGACCGAGGATCAAATTTCATTGAAACATATGGAATGTCTTTCTTTTCCATGAACGACTCTTTTTGAGCAGCAAGCCAGCGATTGTAAATATCTCGTTCTTCTCCAATCGGAGTAATCAACTTCTTTTCGTGATTATAAATTTGCTTTGAGCCAAGAATGTACATATTCTTTTTACTTTTCATTTGAGTTATAAGTTCCTTTGCGTAGATAGGAGGATTTGACCAATCTAGATTTAAGATATGTTTTTGGCGTTCAGCAGGAGTTAAAACATTGTCAACAATGTACCAATCCAAAACTTCATTTTCAAAGTCCTTTGCGAACGCTGGCCACTCAAACGCATTACGTTTTGATGTTATGTCTACGTCCTCAACTTCTTTTACATCTTCTTCTACCGCTGCAGATTCTGGAATAGGAACAACCGTTCCTTTCGATTCGGGTATCAATTTTTCAACCAGAGTATCATTCTCCTGGAATTCCAACGTTATAACTCCATCCTTTGATTTCAACTTTCCAATTCGTCCAGAACTGTCTTTCATTTCAAGTTGACTTTCAATTGCATTTTGGATTAAGTATTCAAGAACATCCTTATTGTACTGCTTCATGACTGAATGACTAAATAAATCTTTCATAGACCAGACTGGCTTTCTTAAAAACAGTTTTAAAAGTTTATCAAACACCTCATCTCGAATATCCAGGATTGCAGACAGAGGACGAACGTGCTCCTTGTCAGCTTTCATTACTTCAGTTCTACAAACTAGATCTGTTACAGTATCTTCGAATGTCGGCGCTGACATTTGAAGAAGAGATAGGTTCAGTTCCTTTTTGTCGTGAGACCGAATTTGTGGAATTGATAAGTTTCTCCAGTCTTCAGGAAGATTGTTAATACCCTGTTGTAAATTACAATCCATGGCTGATTCCATAATCACTCGCTTGATAGACGCAATTCGAACTGCTTTGTTTTCAACAAATTCACGATAAATATATTCATCGGCAGATTCTTTTGTATCCTCGGGATATCGACACACGTGCAGATAGACTGTACAGTTTTGTTGCTCGAATGGAAGCAGTGAGTGAGAACATGTTCTCATACCACGACCTAACACTTGCTCTATCCGACTCATGTTAAACCAGGGATCCAGTACGTGAACTTGACGAACATATTTGAAGTCAACACCTTCAGAAACCTTTTCAGACGCAATGATTACACGAATATCTTCTCCAGCTATGTTCCTGCGATCTTTTAAACGTCGCAGAGCATTTTCAATTTCAGCACGAGACGATTCTCCGGTAAAGATAACATACTTTCCTTTTGATCCTTTCGTAATTTCACCAGATGGGTTCTTTAAAAAATTAGATTTAATAGCATTGTCGTATCCGTGCTCTTCAAGACACATCGCAAATAAGTTTGCTCCGTTCTCTACAAGATTCGAATATACAAACGCAATTCCAGACGAGTTATCTAGCGTATTCAAAATCAGTGCAAACTTCGAACTGTATAGCGCAACTTTTGAAGGAGCTAAAAATTTTTCAAACCCTTTTCGGTATTCGTATTGCTCTTCCGATCGCCCAAAGATTTCAGAAAACGTTCTGTTTTCAGGATAGGTACAAATCAGGGGGCCATTCCCTCCGATACGGATAGGTAAATTTTTAATTATCTTTTCTTGATACGGTGATACAAATGATTTTGTTAATGTAAGATATTTGCGAGGATTTGTAATCGGCTCTCCTAAATGAGAAACTGTTCGGTCAATCGGGGCAATCAAATTTTCAGGAGGAGGAAGTCGGAATGGAAATGTAAACGGGTTCTCACCTTTGATGTACGAAATATAATCTTGACACCAACCACGGAACCGAGCTTCTTGTCCTTCTTTGAAAGATCCATCCTTCTCAAAGATTTCAGAAACTGTAATTGACTTTGCTGAATCAAGACGCTTGTCATTCCATAAAAACAGATTAAAGTAGTAAATAATTTCATCATAGTCGTCGAACATAGGAGTGGCTGTAAGAAGAACCAGCGTTACACCTTTTGCCTGTTTTACAATTGATTCAATTGCTTTGGCGGATATTTTTGCAGTCGAGGTTGTTTCAGTTGTTACACGAAGATTGTGTGCTTCATCTACAATAATTAAACGATCATCAAACGTTTCATGAATCCACTTGTTGATATCATTCTGCGTCTTCCCTTCTGTGTTTCGACTTACATAATTCGCAAATCCATCATAGCCTTGAAACTCATAAAACTCTCTCAGTAAGCTATCTGCCATCCTGCGAATTTTATCACGGACAGATGAATCAGTTAATCGTAAAGGCTCTGATTGAGCTCTCTGAATAATTTCAAGATATCGACGACCCGTACATTGTTTTGATAACAGCAGTCCATCTGGATCTTGATAAAGTTTATCATCCGATACGCTAAAGATTTCATTCTTAAAGTTATCTTGAACAGACGGGTTTGCTAACATGAGAACCTTCTTATTTTGAAATTCAGGACGGATCACATACTCTTCCGCAATTTGAATAGCTGTACATGTTTTTCCGGTGCCCGTTCCGTGAACCATAAGAAGATTTTGAGTTGAATTGTCCGGACTCAAAATTCGTCTTAAAAATCGTTGCTGAGGCTGTAACTTGTAATCTTTCTTTTTTGAATCTGAGCAAAATTCAGATCGCATCGTTTTTAAAATGTGGAGTTCTGCAGGAGGAAGAGACTGAGCCTGTGTCTCCTGTAATTCTGGGTACGTGGTATTTACCATCCTCTTACCTTTTTTGCTACAATCAAAAATGGATTGATATTCGCATTCTAGTAAAACAGTAAAACTGAACCAAGATGACAGCAATCCAGAAGTTCTTCGATAACGCTCGCGAGGTTGCGAGGCGTCAAAAGGAATGGGAGGAGAAGATGATTCGGGAGATGGAAAATCCCCAAATCATTGAAGAAGTTGCAAACAACTACGAAGAAGAGTTTCTAGAATTTGACTTTCTTCTTCGCAGAAATTGGTTTGATGAAGATTATGATATTATCGACCTAGTTTGGGAAGCTTCTGAGGAAGTATTTGAACGAATTATGAAAAACGTCGACGTATATCCCGAACGAGTGCGACTCGTTCTGCTGTACACGTTCAATCCGCCGAAGTTGGCAACAAAGCTAAAACTTAAGTGGCGTGAACTTTCAGACCTTGAAATGTATAGAAATCAAAAAGAACATCAAGAGAACCTTAACAAGAAAGTAGATGAGGCCTGGATTCTTTACAAGAAAGAATTTGGGCTTAGCCGACCTGATGGAGAAGTAGATGCAAAATACACAGAGCTGTATGAGCGTCTTCAGGAAAAGAAACAAGAGCTCGAGACAAAAAAGAATAAGCCGTCAAAGACTTACGTGCCGCCATCTATGCGGGGTAAGGTAGCAAACCCAGAGGTTGACATTGTGGAGAAGGAAATCCGCAAACTAGAAAACGAAATCGATGATGTAAAGAAACTAATCGAGCTAGAAGAACAGATTTGGGACAATGGTAAGAAATCAAGTGTCTACGAAAAGCTCTTGCAGTCGGTGTGCTAAATGCAAACGAAAGATTCTCATTGTAAGTGATTGCTCTTGTGGAAAACAATTTTGTTTGAATTGTAGACATCCAGAAGATCACGAATGTACATTTGATCACAAACAAAAAGCAATTGAAGAACTGATTAAACAGAATCCAATTGTCGTGGGAGAAAAAATCACTAAGATATAAATGGAAGCATTGTTCTATCTAATTCCAGCTGGAGTTGTCGGAGCAGTAGGTCTTGCCTATTCTCAGGGAGTTTTTTCAACTACACCGGAATCAACTGATACAAGCTTTGTAGACAGGGCATTTTCTCCGGAAGGAGGCCGTCGCAGAAAGAAACATCGCAAAACAAAACGTCGTGGTACTAAGTAATGGACTTACTTCACATTTCATCTGCTGTGGTATGGATAGACTTTTTAGTTATCCTGATTTCTAAATTTTATCAGATGACTACAGCACTTGATGTTTGGTACAAACAGTTTGGGATTGTAGCTATTCTTTCAGATTGTTTAGTGATTGTGCTGGGTATTCTTCTTGCTCAGTTTATTTCTCCAAATGCATCAGTAACTGGGTTAGCAGTTACATCTGTAATTATTCAAATCATTCACGATATGTTGTTCTATGTTGGCGTAATTTTACCAATTCCCAAAGGTCACAACGCAATGATTGATCTATTTAAGAAATATTCATCCGAAGGTGGATATAAAATTTTGTTAGCAGATTCTGGAATGATTGCTGGAACCGTGTTCCTGGCAGATCATTTGAAATCCTATACGAATGATGTAGTTACATTTGTTGGGTTACTGGGGGCCTACGCTCTTACATACATTCTTTACACCAAATGATAAAAAAGTAAACGTAGATCATAATGGCAGGCGGATTGTTTGGAACTCCACTAGAGTTAAATCCTAAGTGTTTGGTATTTTCTGCGTTTGTGCTGGCAGTGTACTGGATGCCACATTTCAAGGCATTCGAACATCGTATAGTTATGGCATTCGTTCTTGCCACAACTGCATATGTATTGATGGCTTGGTACGACAAGCTGTACGATTGTAATGACAGATTTGGGCCTACTTTTTTAGGCTGGTTATCTATGCCATTCAAACCTCAGGAGTATAGAGACAAGTTTGATGCTCTTTCAGTTAAATATCAAAAAATAGTTAGAACTGTTGATATCGTAATACTTGTTGTTCTAATAGGTTTGGTGTTTAGCCCTTATTATTTAGCGGGGCGTCTGGTGAAGCAGGGTTAGGAAACTCTTCCTCGTCTGATTCACAGTCTGACTCACACATACACTTGCTTCGCTCAAGAGGTCCTTCCGGGGGAAGGATCCGCTCATACGAACGGATAAGACCTCGTAGCTGTTCTACAAGCTTATCCTTTTCTTGCTTTTCTTCATCAAGTTTCTTGTGGAGTTCATCAATCATTTGATCGGATTCAAACTTCCGATCAATTGCTTTCTCCAGTAGATATCGCAGCTTTGCAGAATGTGACTTTTGAACCATAGTTGCTACGATCATTCCATTCATAAACCCGAGCGTGATCATAATCGCTGATACGATTGCGGTCATGTTGTTATCCATCTTTTACTGCTCATCTGTATATTCATAATCATTTCCGTTTTTCATCATTCGAACAAGAGCTCTATCTACGCTCTTAAGAATAACAGATTTAAGAGTTTCATTTTCCTGCTTGACTGCATTCATTCTGCGATTTGCTTTACACATGAGAGTAAGGTCAAGTACGACATAGATAAGCGTCATAACAACAATTGTTAGACGGATTTGATTATCGCACTTCGCATCGTGCGGTGGGGTAGTAAAGAACTGCTCGTAATCCATCTTAGCTTGGAAATAATTTTTGACCTACACTTTAATCCGTTTTTATAAAGTCGTGTCAGGGTGTAAGGATGATAAAACAGTCTCCTGCTTATCTTTTTCGAGACATCCTTCCTGATGATTTGATTTATGTAATCCACACATTCTTACCTCGCCCGGTTAAAAAGAAGAAGGAACCGGTAAGTCCTTCTCTGCAGAAAGAGCTAACAAAAATTCAGTCAGTTGTACTGAAAGGAAAAATTGGCATGTATATGCGAGATTTGGATGACTTTTGTTTGGATTAGTTCTTTGGCATATGAACTGTAATGATTACTAAAATATAACTTCGAACACGATACGGTTTAATAAAATCGACATTTGATAGAAAGTTAAACCGCAGAAAGTTATAGTTTTGTGGTAACTTTAGTATAATATAATTTGGACGGTTCTTTCGAAGAAGTATCTCTTCAATCCATTCATCAATGCGTTTTGAAGACATAGTGAGATCCAAACTTTTTGCATCTTTATAATTTGGCCCTCCCCAAGGAGGATCTACGTATAGAGCATCTGTTTTCCAATTGAATACACTTACTGCATCTCCAAGATGGAGTGTTACATTTTTAAGACCATATGTCGATACGTTATTTTGAAGGGCTTCAAAGTTTACCGGATTAATTTCAATTGAATCTACTTTTTGAAAGTTGAGTCCAAAGTGAATTGTGTCTCCACCCACACATCCAGTTGCATCTGTGATCGAGCGCGTTTTGGTATCTTTTAAAACTGTTTTTATTATTGTGAGAATACGGTCAGCATCTCGTCTTCGAGTGACGCTATACTTTCCTTCTTCTGTAAGTTTTAACTTCGTATAATCAATTCCTTCTTGAAGTGGAAACACTTCATCCATTACAACTGATATTCAAAACATTTGAAGATAGTTATCCGTTTCTAAAAAGCAAAAATTAAGTTTCCCACACTTAACTCTGCACAACTGATCTAGTAGCTAGCTGAACCAGTTGTAGGCGTATCCCAGTAAGATCTACCTTTTGAATATTTTTGCGCAGTCTATCCCAAACCTGCTCGTCTGACCGACACAGGACTGCTCCCGTGGGTGTCATTTTACATGTTACACACCATGCCCCATCTCCGGGGTATTGTTATAGAATAGGCCGTCAGATGACCTAGTCTGATATCTGTTTGCTTGGTATGAAAAAATCCGTTTTATACAAGTATACAGTTACGTTTGCTATCACTAAGAATCAGTTGTCTGCGTAAGTAGTTGGTATGAACCATCCAACATCATTTCCATGATTTCTCTGTCAAATCCGTTGTCTTCCTCATAGTCTTCCTTATCTCCAGTATTCAAGTTGAAGTCATCGCTTTGTTCACCTGGATCAATGAACCCATCATTATCGGTATAATCTTCATCCTCTTGGTCAGAGTAGTAAAAGTCTTCTCCGTAATCACTTTCATGATCCGCTGCCATAAAGCAAACTTCACACAAGAAGAACTCGCCATTATGAAGATGCATAAATCTGCAAGTAGCAGGAGCTGCTCTGCAGTCCTGACAGGTAAACTCCTCCTCTTCAATGGGTTCAAGCGGTGGTGTGCTTGTCATCTTATTTCATATTTAGTATCAACGACAATCAATGAACAAAAATCCGTTTTATGAATCAAAAACCCCTACGGGCTAAACTTCACATCCTGAAGTTTTTGTTGTTCCACCACCTACACCCCAAACAGGGCAGGAGGCGGCGGAGGAATTCCAGGATCCTTTCCGAAGACGCCAATAACGCCATCAGGGAGCTCCTCGTCGTCCGAGTCGTCACCACCGATACCGAGCAGCATCCACCTCCGCTTGATCAGGTCGGGTTCGTTGCGCGCCTTTTCTAGCGCCTTCGCCTCCCGGTCCCTTCGCGCATTTTCCGACGCGATTTCCTGCTGGCGCTGTCGGAGCTGCTGCAGTTTCCACCGCCGCAGTTGTTCCGCATCTTTCCTTCGCCAGCTCTCGCGCTGCTCTTCCCAGTAGGCAGCCCAGTAGGCCTTCAGTCTCGCCTGCTCGCGCCTTTCGATCATCTCCTCAATCCACCGCACAATGAATAGCGCGGCATCCTTCTCCATCTTTCTCTTTGAAAGCTGTCGTCCGTTGTGTCTACTACGCGGGACTTCTGGGGTCCACCTTCCTGGATGCAAACTTTCCGTTTCTCGCCCCACCCACCCCCCTCTCGCCAACGACGCGGCCGAAATTTTCGCACGG
>JACCDP011195399.1_pt1 | contig 185724 bp, 255 predicted proteins | sample 7445841 | NCBI WGS metagenome assembly JACCDP01 (sample SAMN15323441, study PRJNA562643) | freshwater metagenome | isolation source: river surface water | place: USA:Blue River Watershed | collected 2017-08-17
GACGATTCAGTTAAAGTATGGTGTGGTTCAGTAGGTGTAGCTAAGAAAATAGGTACAACATCAGTTCCAACTCAATGTTGGAAAGTAGTTTATATTAAGAAGACAAATGAATACATGGCATTTATATTTGATAATAACACTACTAAAGCAGATGGTATCAACAACAATAAAGTTGACTTAGTTGATGTTGAAAAGCTTACTGGATTCAAATTCAAGTAGGCAAGGTTATAGTCATACATTCATGTCAAATAATTAAGTATGACAGCAGAATTAATGACCAAATGTTTAGAGATCGAAAACTGGACTCGATCATTAACAATGAGAGGTATGGATAGAGAGGAAATCGTATATAAGATAGATGATATGTACGAACCTGAAACATTGGAAGAAATGGAAGCATACAGCGAAGCTATATTATATGCACGTTTAGGAGTATTAAATTAATTAGAGGGGGCACTGCCCCCTCACTATATTTACGTTATGAAATTAATAAGTATGTTATTTAGATCGGTTACAGATAGTGTTACTAAGAAGTATATTGATACAGGTAGTGTATCCGATTGGGTTATTAATCACATTGCTAATAAGATCAAACGAAATAAAGAGCTTACTGATAATGAGAAAGTGATATTCTATGGTAAGACAGCTGAAATAAATGAAGCAATAATTAAATTAAAATAAAAGGTTATGAGTTACAACATTGAACAAATTAAGGCAATAGCGCCGTCAGTATTTACAACTGAAAAAGCTAAACATTTATCTGATAAATACATTCAGACACCTACTATTAGAGTAGTAGAAGATTTAATGAATTTAGGTTGGAACGTTACTAAAGTACAAGAGGTTAAATCTCGTAAGTACAAAGGCTTCCAAAAGCACTTAATCATGTTCCAAAACCCATCTATTATGATTAAGGGTGCAAACGGAGATGATTCATGTCCCCAAATCTTACTTACCAATTCACACGATGGTAAGGCGGCTTTCAATTTTAGAGTTGGTATCTTTAGATTTGTATGTAGTAATGGATTAGTAATTAGTGATGCTGATTTTGGAGTAGTGTCTATTAGACATATGAACTATACATTCGGTTCATTGCAAGTTAAAATCAATGAAATGATTACTAAGTTACCTGGATTAGTTCAGAAGATTAACTTATTCAAATCTAAAGTATTAACTGAAGCTCAAATGACTGATTTCGCTACTAAAGCGGCTGCATTGAGAACTAAGAAAACAGTTAACATTATGAGTGTGTTAGAACCAACACGTAAAGAAGACGTTGGTAACGATTTATGGTTAGTATTCAATCGTGTTCAAGAGAAAATATTAGGTGGTTCATATACTTCAGGTGGTCGTAAGGCTAGATCTGTAAAGAATTTCCAAAAAGATATTCAATTAAACGAACAATTGTTCGAATTAGCTGAGTCATACCTTTAATTTTAAGAAGTAGATGGGGAGTGTCAAACTCCCCTCCCTACCTTATATTTACGACCATCTAAAACCATGTTACATGAAATCCTTGTTCCAACGCCGACCAAAGCTCACTGAGCAAACTATAGGAATGCACTTAATTAATGAGCAACTCGCTTATGTGGGTAAGACTTGGGATCAAGTCAAGGATGATCCTGAATGGTTTAGAAACAACCAGCTAACTAAAAAGCAGTATAAAGAGTGGAAGGAATATAGTATTAAACGTATAAGAGAAGTATATAAATTCGATCATCAACAAGCAGAATTGGAATTTAGTTACTTCGATATGGGTTATGGATTATCAGTTAAAAAATAAGTTATATTTATCAACAATAAACCAATCAAATGGCATTTCAAACCAAAGAACAGTTTCAAGACAAAGCAAGTAACAAACTTGATAGAGTATTACACAAGAAAGCAAAACAAAAACCATTAATGGAAGAAACATTTGCTGATTTAGGTAGACGAGGTGCTTCATTAGCAGAACAATTTGAATGGATTAGATTAGATAAAATTAGAAAAGAAAGACAATCAAATGGGTAAACAAGAAGACTTAAGAGCAATTGGCGTATTCTTAGAAGAAGCCGCTGATTATGGTCTAGAAGCCGAAGTAGTTTATACGGCTTTGAAGATAATGCAAGAAGATCCATCAATATCACCAGCTCAAGCAATTCAATTGGGAGCTGATGAGTGGGTTAAGTAAGGCAAGATAAAGGCTATATATTTAATTAAACAAATGAATAAAGGTTATGAACAATCAATGGGTACAGTCATCAAACAACTTCTACATTAGAGAAGTATCTCAAAATGTAGAAAAATTAACACCTGCAATTTATAAATTGGAAGAAGATCCAAGATCAGGTGAAATATACTTGTCTCAAGTAATGGATAAGTATGAGTTTCCATATAAAGTATATGGTATTGAAACTAGTTTCATTGATCGTGTTAAAACAACATACGATAATACTAAGGGTAACTTAGGTATATTATTAAATGGTGTTAAGGGTACAGGTAAAACAGTTACAGCAAAACAAATCTGTAATAAGTTAGAACTACCCGTTATATTGATCCACACAGCATATCAAGGCATTCCAAATTTCATTAATGATATTCAACAAGACGTAATCATATTTGTAGATGAATTTGAAAAAATTTATCACGATAGAGACCATTCAGTATTGAGTATTATGGATGGTGCTATGGATAATGGATTCCGTAAAACATTCCTATTAACTACAAATGAATTATACATCAATGAGAATATGATTCAAAGACCAGGTCGTATCCGTTATTTGAAAACGTATAAGGATTTAACAGTTGAGATTATTGAAGAAATTGTAGACGATAAGTTAAAATACACTGAATTAAGAGCAGCAGTTATTGATTTCATTTCTCAATTAGAGGTAATCACAGTTGATATTGTTAAGGCAGTAATTGATGAAGTTAATATTCATAATGAAGACCCAATATTATTCAAAGACATATTTAACATCAAATTATCTGATCCTAAAGCAAACGTGTACGAATTAATTCCAGGCGTTGCAGAACCAAAATTAGTTGCTGCAGCAGCAACAATTAGACCTGCTAAACTTACTAAGGATATGGCTGATAATGGATATGAATTTAGAATAAGTGGTAGAGGTTATATAGGTGAAATTTTAAGTGTTAATGAAAAAGACAATACAGTTGATGTTTCAAGATGGAGTTCAGATGATGAAGGAAATGAAAGTAAAACAATAACACGTTACTTAATCGAAGAGGTTAAATCATATCATCACTACTACGCATTTTAATTAGAGGGGGCACTGCCCCCTCATTATATTTACGACGTAAAAATTAAAGTTATGTCAGTTATTATCTCAGGCGATAAATTAATCGTCCACAGCTACATGGTTCCAGTTGTGTTTGACTCAATACAAGAGCCAGGCGTACGTTACTTAATTGCCGATGGCAAATGGACCCCTATTCCAAATCATTTAGGTTACAAACACATTACTCATTTTAGAAAGGAATTTAAAGGAGCTAAAAACGAAGCATTCAAAAACAATTACGAAACCGAAGTTGCAGGTAGTAAAGGTAAAACATACACAGTTAAGTGTGTAGATGATGTTTGGAGCTGTACTTGCCCTGCTTATGGTTGGTCAGGCAATAGCCACACTTGTAAACATATTACTCAAGTTAAAACTGAAAACGGATGGAAATAAATGTAGTAGATGAAAACAATTATCCATTATTTGATGGTATAGAAGGTTTAAGACAAGAACGTATGTCACAAACAGCAATGCAAGAATTAATTGAAGACTTAAAATCTAAGGATGTTGCTCATGGCATGTATTGGGTAGAGCAACCTGATGTATTTTTTGATAAGTACCTTGAAAAAGAAAAAGAGCAACTAGAAGAAGCTAGACTAAAAGGGTACGGCGAAGGATATCATGAAGGATTATATGACGCTGAAAACAAATAATAATGACATTACAAGAACGAATATCAACATATAGAAAGAATACCTACAATAAATTCTATTGGTGGAGACGATTCCAACCACGTCAAACATTACACAAGTACAATCGTTTAAGTGAACGTATTCCAAATGGTGATTTCGAAGTATCAGATTACTATTGGCAACTCAGATATGAAGATGTATTAGAGCAAGAAGCAATTGCTAATGAATCTAATCCAGATAAGAAACATGAAATCAGATGTATGTTTGGAGAACGTAGACGTCGTTTAACTAAGGACTATGAAGCGGACGAAGCTAAAATATTAGACGAAATGTATAAGGCATTTCGAAACGAACTTGGAATGAAACGTGATGAAGTAGATGAAGAAATGCTTAATTTTGATGGTACATTGGCAGAATTCCATTGTTACCTTACCAATAAACAAAATAATAAAATATGTCAAGCAATTGTGTAACAAGAAATTGGGATCGTACCTTAACAAACGAACAAATTAAAGGTATTCATGATCAATTAGTAGTAGCATTTAAAGATGATACAGATACAATAGTTGAAATGATATTAAATAATTATTTGGCTGAAGATAAAAATATGCTATGGGCTAACATGGTTGAAATAATTGAGCAAGCTGAAAAAGGCGAATTATTAACAACAGATCAAGTTAACTCAATATTAAACGAAGATAGTTATGACAATGTTTAAAATATTCTTAATACTATTCGTTTTAGGTTGGATAATGACTTTATTATTAGTAACAGGTGAACTGTATGCTATGGAAAATAAACATCCACGATTTACTAAGTGGTGGAGAAAACATATAATTGGTATCAAAAAATAAAAAATAAGTTATGGCTAAAGCAACAAAAACAACCCCAGTAAAAGAAGAACAATTAATCACATTAACTAAAGAGCAATACAGCAAATTGCTTTCAGTTAGAGCAAGATTAGATTCATTAACAGATATTTTAGATGATATTGATGGCGATTCTAATTTATTTGAAATTGGTAAAACAGTAGGTGCAGCTTATTCAGAAGCAATTGATGCTTACAACGAGTTATCCGAAGTAGTAGTGGATAAAATGGAAGAAGTATCAGAAGATGATAAAAATGAAGAGTGGACATTCGCTTAGTATTTAAGGTTAGTAAATTTGAGTAGGCACAGTAATGTGCCTACCTTTATGTCAAATAAATAAGTTATGAAAACATTAGTAATACATCCTACAGATCCTAGTACGGATTTTCTAAAACCAATATACGAGAATGCAACAGACGCCACTGTAGTTAATGGTGGATTGAATTCAGCTCAAATTGCTCAATTAATACTTGAACATGATCGTATTGTAATGTTAGGACATGGTTCACCACTTGGACTATTCAGTGTAGGTCAGTTTGATATTCCAAGAGGGTACGTAATTGATTCCTCAACAGTATCACTATTACAAGATAAAGAGTGTATTGCTATATGGTGTAATGCCAATCAATTTATGAAGGTACATGAGTTGAAAGGTTTCTATAGTGGTATGTTTATTAGTGAAGTTGGTGAAGCACATTATTGTGGGTTACCAGGTACATCACAAGAAAAAGTAGACGAATCAAATCATTACTTTGCTAAATTAGTAGGTGAAGTGATTAATGAACCAATAAATAAAATATACGAACACGTATCTCAACAATACGAATTAATAATTGAAAGTAATCAAGTAGCAGATTATAATTGGGAGAGATTATATTTAGCTGATTAAATTAGCTTTGGTGGTGGTGGGTATATTGTGTTGTAAAACATAACAGCCAAATTGAAACAACCTGTTTCTGATGGGTGACCATCAGTTATTTTACCCTTAGTTTCATCGTTTATAGAATAAGGATGACAAATACTATTAACATGAACACTATCAATTATTCCCATACCCTTAAATTCGGGAAATGAAGACCAAAATATTAGTTTATTGTCTTTAAGAGCGTATTTGAGTAATTTAGTCCAACCCATTACTTCATTAACGAATAAAGGTGAATCTCGATTAACTAATATCTCTTGAATTGATTCGTTGCTTACATCAGGTATGTTTGGTTCACCCTTAATATGAAGTGATATAAATTGGTTATTCAAAACAGCTCTAAAACGAGAAATAGATGACCAATTAATGATCAAAATATCATTAGGTTGAATGTTAGGTAGCTCTTTAATTATTGAATCAAATATAGTGTAGTTATCAGTTCCACCTTTACCCCTATTAGTAAGGGGTATGTTAGTCATTTCTGATAAGTGATACGTCCACCATTTAGGGGTATAACCCTTATATTCAGTATACTCTTGAACCCAGTAATAATCTAAATTGTAACCTTCAGTATTAGAATCTCCAAAACACCAAATCATAAAACATTTAGTATAAATATTGGATGGCAAAGCAATGATCGTACATTGACGTTATAAAAATAAAAAATATGAGTAAAACAATTAGACCAAAGCAAGGCGTAGTATATGAGTGTTATAAAGGATTCACCGATCTTGGAGGTGATCGTTGCAGAACAGGACAAAAATTCGTTTGGAGTGGTGAAACAAAACCAAGTGATATCTATATTTTAAAAAAAGCATCAGGACGTGGAATGGAAATGTATGTTCGTGGAGATAAATTCGCAGCACATTTCATCCCATCTGCAGGTCAAGATGAACAAACTGAAACCAAATCTAAATTCAAAGTAGGTGATAAGGTAATCATTAGTGATGGTTCACAATGGTATAATGAAAATGATGAATATAACCCAATTAATGTTGAAGGAAAAATTATAAGAATTAGTGACTATGATTTAGGTATCATTGTTGAGTGGCCAAATGAAAAAACAAACAGTTACAATGATCGTGATTTATTATTAGTAACTGGGAAGGCAAAATCTAAGTCGTATATTGACGGCGTTGAAAATAAAGATAGTAACCAATTAAAATTAAAAAATATGAACATCAATTTAAATGCAATCGCGATCACAGATTTAGATCAAATCAAAGCAATCGCTGAATTAATCCCAAGTGTTAAAGAACAAATCATGGCTCAGTACCCTGAGTTATTCGAATCTGAAGTAACACATGAAGTAGGTAACAGATATGAACATAGTGATGGTAATACCTACCTATTAACAGGTGAACATAACCATGTAGCATTAGTTAATTTAAATACAGGTATGGTTGAATCACGTACAATTCCAGTAGATGATTACCAAAACATAACTCAAGATGAATTTGAAATGTTATGTGACGATTCAGATGATTTAATATTAATCGAATACTAATCCAAATAACTAAGAAGCGCCATTAGGCGCTTCCTTAGTGCTTGGCACAGCCCCGTTCGTATATTGACGTCAATGAAATTAAAACGTACAGTTATGAGATATGAACACAAAATTAAACGCGACGAACAGAAAGCAGCAGGTGTATTCGATGGTCGCTTCAAACAACGAGTAATAATAGATAAAAAGAAGCAAGCCAAACGTGAGTGGGCAAGATTAAAAGCGTAGATTTAAGTATATTAAAATTAAACAGTATGAATTTAACAGTTGAAGAATTAAAGACAATTAGAATGGGCTTAAATAAAGTATCATTCAGTAGTAGAAACAATGTATTAGAAACAGTGAGTAAAGTAGATGCAATGTTAGCAGAGCACAATTTAAAGTTCGATATGGTAGCTAAACCAAAACGCAAATACCAGCGTGGCACTATTTACGAATATGTATTTAACCCTATAAACAAATAATCATGGCTATATATAATAACGAAACGGACCCAAACGTTAAACAATGGGAACAAGAACAAATAGAAATCCAAATCAATGAACCACGTAGAAAATACGAGCAATGGTGGGAGCAAAATAAAGAACGTATATTAGAACAAGACAAGTTAAATCATGATATGCAATTCAAATCAAAATTAATTCAACATGGCAACTACTAATAGACAACGAGCAAATAAAATCACATTGTGGGTATTAGGCGTATTGATAGGAATAATAACCATCGTAATAATGTTCCCTGTCCATTCAATTGCACTTATATTAGGTATAATTGCTATATTAGCATTATATGGCTTATCTAAAGCAGTACGCAATGGTATTGAAGAATACTTAGACGAACAAGATAAAATTAATAAGTGGAAACAAGATAAAAACATTAAATAATATGAACGAAACATTCAAAAATATATTAAGATGGACATTATTCCTAGTAATAATAGCATCAATATTCTATCTAATGGTTCAAATCAAACCAGAATATCGCAACTATGAGGTACGCGGAGCAGATGGTACAATATATCATACAACACGTGTACACTATGGTACAAGCGATGTATGGTTCACAGACGATAATGGTAATAGAGTAGTATTAGGGGGTGGATACACAGTAATCGAAAAATAACACCCTAAAATTCAGCTTTAAAAGGGCCGGTTCGCACACCACCTATCAATATCCGTATATACGATTCGCTATGAAGAAAACATATGTAACAATATCAAGATTGGGATGGCAACGCTTAAACATTAGCGTTAAGGGTAAGAACATGATTAAACGATTAAAACGTTGTAAATGATTAAGGTAGGAGATACAATAACACTACGAACAGGAACATATTCCGTCATTAAGAATGATAATGGCGTTATTTGGTACACGTGTAAGAGCGGACAAGGACAAACCATAGAGGAATTCATCACAGCGATTAATGGGGTAGAGGTAGTTAAGGCGGAGCAGCCGTCGTATATTGACGTTATAAATAAAATGAAATAAATGAGCGTATTAGATAAAATGACACCCGACCAAGTACAAACATTAGCTACATTTATGGAGCGATGGAACGAGGCGGATCGGAAAGTAAACGGCGATAGCTACTATCAGAATTATATGGCGGGGTTGCCGGCTATAAGAGAATGCGTAGCGGATTTCACGAGTGAGCAAAAACAATTCATACAGGAATGTTTAGACGATGCAATACCAGCTATACCAAAAATAAACATATTATAATGCATCCACATTGGACAAAACGAGACGTTAAGCATTGGGTTAAATACAGGTACTTAGTACGAAACCTAAAACGCAAACGACGCAGCAAACTAGCACATGGCAGTTACCACAATCGCGGTGAATTTGCTCGTTATGTTAAGACGAGTTTCGATAAACAATTTATTAAATAATTATGAAAGAGTTATTACATCAAGACGGAACACCAATGCGCAAGTATAGTAGTCCACTTATAAACGAATTAAACGAAGAGATAATGAACAGTAAAATACACGAATCATTAGATAGAATTGATGAATCACTATCTATCATAGATGAAAAAATCAAATCAATTAATAGTAAATTAGACGAATTGATCAAGGCATTACACGATTACGATGACGATTTAAGCTACGAACCGCAACACGGTGCATGCAGCGGACACGATGCAGCAAGTTGGGAAATGGAAGATGAATTAAACAAACGAATGGATATTATTGGTCAAAACGGCAATACGGGAATACATTACGTAACGAACGAGGAAGCGGATGAAGATGCATTTAGTGACTATGGGGAGAGAAAAATGGGGTGGTTTGATGAGAATAATAATCCAGCTAATAAGAACGTGGGTGAAAAGAAACGTAACAAACGTAAATACTATAAACCCAAACAGTAACGATTTTTTGTTCACTGGGATGTTAATATAAGGCGGTGTATTGGCAGTTTTTTTGTCGCCTACAACGTATAATATAATAATAGTAGCGCGTTTACTTCGCATTATTTGCGCAAGTAACGCGCATTTTTTTGCTGCTACATTACAATATAATGTGTGGTAAACGACTAACACGTGTAGTAGACGTGTAGTATTTTTTTAGTAACTACGAGGTGTAGTTGCGATAGTATGTGGAATGCTTGTAGTGTATTGGGTAGGTGTATTAGTGGTAGTATAGTTTTTTTCTGCGCCACTCCACCTCTTTTTTATCGACAAAGTATATACCTACATTTTGTAGTAACTACTACTATTTGTAGTTGCAAGTACAGAAAATTTTTCTGTTAACGTGAGCGAACAAAGGGAAATTTTTCTGGCTACTAAGTTGTGTAGTAAAGAACTTATTTGGAGGCACAAATTTTTGTTCGTATCTTGATGTTACTTTTTTTTTGTTGTGTAAAGTAAATTTGGTTTTGTCAAAATTTTTTCGTATCTTATTACCAATTTAATTTTGTTTTTTTTTTTTGTTTAAGTTTTTTTTGTTAGGCACTGTTGTGTTAGTATATTTACGTCAACAAATTAAAGGTTATGAAAGTTATTGAAAAAGATTTTATAGTAGGTGGTGCAAATTTAGGTAAATACCTAGCGTACACTGATGTTGAGGATGTGTTAGCCAGCCCTCAACCACGTGAACGTGTTTTACCCGCACCGTTTTTTTATGAGAAGCGTTTGTTTTTTTTCCTAATCAAACGCCACGAGCCAGGAACACCGTTCTGGCCTAATGGTGGTTACGAGGTAAGGGACGAATCGGGGGGCATCCGTTGCTACGATCTCGATCAAGTTATCCTACACCCCGCAGTAATCAAACACAAGAAGACACTAGATAAGATGGCCCGCGTAGCCGAGAAAGCAGCTGTTGCACGCGACCGAGCACTTAAACGTGGTTCTAAACCGCCGAAGGAGAAGGTACCGGGTGCCCGCAGGGGTAGACCAGCAATTGATCCAGCAGTGAAAGCAGCACGCGAAGCGGAACGTATCGCTAGAGCACAACGCAGTGGAGGCAAACGCGGTAGACCAGCTTCTGGTACCGCGAAAGCACCAACGGTAAAGACCACTAGTGGCAAGCGCGGGCGACCAGCTTTATCCGCAACCCAGGTACAGGCGAAGGCGGCTGCGAAGGCAGCTACTAGAGCTAGATCAGGGGGACGCAGGGGTAGACCTAAATCATCACGTTAGGATTTGTTTGGCACTGTTTTGTTTATATCTTCACGTTATAAAATTAATAAGTATGAAACAAAAAACAAATGATCAAATGTTGATCGAGTTAATCAAGTCAAATACCCCAATGCAGAATGCAATATTGAGGGAACGTATAGTAGTGATGATGAATGCTACCGTAAAAAGTATAAATGAAGATCCTGAACGATGGAATAATGCAATTGTAGATTCTTCTTTTTATGTTGGGTTAAACGATAATGTGAATAAAGTAATTGGTTTTAATAACTAAGATACGATTGGTTTGGCAAAGTTTTTTGTGTAGATTTAGGTATAATAAAAATTAAAACGTATGAAGTATAGATTAACATTAGGTAAAGATCGCTATGAGACTTTACAAAAGAAAATGAGTGATAAATTGTTTTTTATCAGTGAGGAAATTGAAACTAATGAACACTGGATTACTTTTGAGATTGAAATTGAAAACCAGTTTGATTTGATGGATGTGTTCCACGCTGGAATTACACATGGAGCTAGAGAAATGAGTAATGCATTTACTAGATAGATTTTTTGGGGCAAGGTTTTGTCCCGACATTTATAATATAATAATTAAAATAAAAAAAACAGTTATGTCAACAAAAACAGGTAAAAGAGGTCGTCCAGTAGTAGCTGGATCAGCACGTCAAACAAGATTAGAAGCTAGAGCAACACGCGCAGCACAAGGATTATCAGTAGGTAGAGGTCGTCCAGCGAACCCAACCAGCGCTAGACAAGTACGTTTAGAAGCTAAGCAAGCGAAAATCGCCGCGGGTATTGAAATCAAGCGTGGCGCACCGAAGAAACAAAAATCTGAGCCAGCGATGGCCTAGTGGGTTAGGAGTAACCCGATCCCCGAACCTGTTGGTGTGGTGAGGGGATCAACATGGGGCAGGGTCATGGAGACGCGTTGATTATACTAGTCCAACGTTATGAAGTTCGATTCTTCGCTGCCCCTCTAAAATTAAACAGTTATGAGACAGTATTTAGACATTATTATTAATTTTTTATTAACGTTTTTGTTTGGTGTACGCGTACAGGGCGAACCAATCAATCTAGAGTACGGTGTGGAGCAACCGGTAAGCACCAGACAACCAGACGCACCAGTAGGGGAGTGGGAGTGGAAACAAGCGTTTCGCGTGAGTAGCCTACATGGAGTAAACCAACAAGTGTATTTGTAGGGCAGGATTTAGGGTCTTATCTTCACATTATAAAATTAAAATTAAAAACTATGGCTACAAGATCTTTAATTGGAATGAATTTGAATAATGGGATCACTAAATTAATTTACTGCCACTGGGACGGTTACCCAGAGCACAACGGCCAGCTGCTAGTGAATAATTACACTTCACCTAGCGCGATAGTGGAATTGATGGAGTTGGGGGACCTGAGCTCGCTGGACACAACACCAGCCAGTTGCGTAGCGTTCCACCGCGATCGAAAAGAACCATGGGGTATGGTTGAACCTAGGGACGTGAATACTAGTGAGTTAGACGCAGTGAGTAAGGATTATGGGGTGGATTACGTGTACATTTATAACGACGAATTTGAATGGGAATGCTCCAGACTGGATTGCGCGTCTGGGGGGCTAGTACCAGTAAACATATTAGCCGCCGTGGCTTAAAATCGGTTCATACTTTTAATTTTTAATGGTTGATCGGGCTTGGGTTTCTACCCAGGCCCCTTCGCTATGTGTTGGTTGGCACAGTTATAGTCGTACATTGATGTTATAAAATTAATAAGTATGTATAAAATTAAAGAGAGTTGGAAATTATTTGTTTTTAAGTATGTTAAAACTAAATTAGATATTAATGAAGTATATAGTTTAGATATTTGGTTAGAAAATAAGTTTGAAATAGAAATATTAGAACTAGTATAAAACAAATAAATGGGGCGGGGCAGAGCCCCGTTCATATATTCACGGTATAAAATTAATAAGTATGAATAAGAAAGAAATTAAAAACGCGATTACAAAGGATGTATGTGCGTTCGTTACTAAATTAGGATACATGATCGATGATGATGGATTCCACGGTTCACTAGAGTTTAGAAAACCCGAGTCTAAAACACATGATGATACGATCGAGTGGAATCGTAGCTATCAAGATGCAGTGTGTGTGAACTGGGCGAGCGATCAGACAAAACTAGACGTTCAAGCGATCAACGCATACATGTTTCCCCGAATTGAATGGTGGAATGCTCAATACACACCGAAACGTGCTGCGGCATAGTTCGGTTCGTATATTGATTATATAATTAAAATTAAACAGTATGAAACGTAAAGACGTAGTTAAAGCATATAGCATCGATCACGATGGGTGCTACAGTAATATAGTGGTGGGTAACGTAGCTAGGGAGCACGTAGACAACCTACACACCACGTTCTTCAAGTTCGCAGACGCCAAGCGCGAATTAATGTCCAACCTGAAGTCGGTAGCGAACGAGTACAACGATGCACTCAAACGCATTCGAATGGTAAGTAAACAAACCGTTGATAGTCAAAACTAACAGTGTATATTCACGGTATAATAAATAATTAAAATTAAAACATATGAACGTAAACGATTTAATGAACATGAATGACATGTACTATGTAGGAAACATATACGATGTAGATGGTGATGGTTGGGTAAGTAAGTCTGAAGCGCAAGCGATACTAGATGAACTAGGTATGAGTGATAATGAAGGCGGTTACGGTGATGAGTCACCTGCTGAGTACAAACGTATGATGGCTGAGGTGGGAGTAAAAATTAAATAACAAACACATTAATCAGATAATATAATGCAAACATTACTATTAACATTGGTCTTCATTGGGATATATACGGTGGTTAAGATTATCATCGTAGAGTACGCGCACGACAAAAATATGCACAAGTAGTGCGCGCGTACAAAAATCTCGCGCGCGTACAAAACGACTGGTGGGAGCTGGTCTTTTGTCGTCGCTAGCGGATCGATAGCGGGGCGTGCGCGGATTGCTCCCATGCTAATTGCGGTCCATCGACGGCGCGGCACAAAAAAGGGCGCACCCGGTGTATTCTCAACAGAAACACGATCTTTACCCATCGAGCGTATATACGCATATCCGCGTTTCCATTTAACCCCCTTTGCACCCACTTTGTAAAATCTCAAAATCTCCTTTTAAACAATCTTTTTGGTATAGCAAAGTATATACGTTATAATATGTATTGATATGAAAAAATATACAGGCGAAATATTATTGACGAAAGAAGCGTTTGAAATATACGCACGTCAATTACGCGAAGAAACAGCTAAACAACACGGTATGACCCTTGAGGAATGGGATACCGCCGTACTACAACAAGGTGTTGTACAAAAAATACACGATCATATATCGGGTTCGATGGGATCGTAGGTTACGTCACGACTCTTACCTATATTTCCCAGTATAAAATAAACAAATAAGTTATGCAACGTATTACTACTAAAGATTTAGATACTGGGTTATTCGAGATGATTGATAACGCCGATCCGTTCGTGTGTCAGAAATCTAATTATTTTACTATCTCCCCCGATCCATTTTACCCCGGTTGGGAAACAGTTCATTATTTTCGTCGATTGGATGATATCGAACCAACTTACATTCGTAAATACGTTGACGGTATAGGTGTAAGGTGGGATAAAGGGCCCGAAAACGATTGGTTAGAGGACCTAAAAAACTTAGATATTTAGTATATACGTATAAGAGTAGGCTTAGTGTAGGCAACAGCAACTTGAGCAGGAACTTAAAAGTTAATATTTATAGACATGACAAAACATTATAAACTTCCATTGAAAGACAAAGCAGCATTGTTGAACCGATTTGAAAAAGTAGGTGTACAAGTAGATAGCTTTGATATTAAAGATAATAAATTAGATGATACATTTGAATTTAAAGTTACTGATCCAGAAGCTATAAAAACAATTGATACTGTTTTAAAACAATCACCTAAAATTAATACTTTAAAAGAAATGCTTCGTAAAATAATTCGTGAAGAAATTAGACGTAAGCATAATATATAAGAGCCCCTCTTAGGATAGAATCCTTTGATTGACCCAATCCCTAAAAAGATTGGGTTTCCTATTTGGAAATATAAAATATTTTTTGTAACTTCCACCTACGGTTGGTTTGAACAGGTAGGATGGGGAAAACGGGAAAGGGTAGCAGACGGTGGGGAGCGGAAAGAAACATATATTTATATATAAACATATACTATGAGATATAAAAACAACGTATTAGATAAATTAGTACAACTTGAAACACAAGTAAATAGAATTGATATTCAAGTAAATAGAGGTGGTACTCAAAACCAAGTTAATGAGTCTTTAGAACAATTGAAACAACAAATTGAATCTATTCGTGAAATTATTTCTGTTGAGCCTGATGATTTTGCTCAACAATTTGCACCACAACAATAATTAGATTATGACTGTATTTTTATGGGTATTGCTTATTCATTTTGTAGAATTACTAATAATTGGTGGATTTTTATTAGTACGCAAAACTATAACATTAGAAAAAGTAGTTACACAACAACAAGAATATATTAATGCCATTGGTATTATAATTCAAAATTCGGATGAAGCTTTGAGAGAATTAGAAATAGCAGGTGCTATGGAAGCTGATGATGAAGTTGGTGTATTTTTTAGAAATTTAAAGGATATTCAAAATCAAATAAATCAATTTAATTCTTTTAAGAACTAATTTGGTTACGTTATTTTCTGTTCGTATAATGTCTATTAAAAATAAGATAGCAGATGGCATACTATGACGAAGATTACGATTACGATATATTCGGTGATGATAACGATACAATTGCTCTAACCAAAAGAGGTAAACCACGTAAGCGTAAACCAAAAGAACCAAGAATTTATTTCACTCAGGATACTGAAGATGCTATTATTGAGTATCTTGCTTGTAGTGATATGGCTGAACGTAATCGCATTTATAATGAACGTATTAAATATGGTTTTTATAAATTAGCAGAAAATATTATTCATACGTTTAAGTTTTATTATACTGATACTGATACAATTGAGGAATTAAAACATGAGGTTATTACATTCCTTCTTGAAAAACTCCATTTATATAAGGCTGAAAAGGGTAAGGCATTTAGTTATTTTGGTACTATTGCTAAACGCTATTTAATTGTATATAATGAGAATAATTATAAAAAGTTACAAGAGAAAGCTGATGTAGAAGAAATTGATGAAGACAAAACTCAATTGTATGAATCTATGGATGCTATAGATGAGTTACATTCTCCAAATCTATTCATTAATCAGTATATTAAGTATATAGACAAACACTTAAATACATTATTTCCAAAGCAACACGATGCTCAAACAGCGGATGCTATTATTGAGTTATTCCGTAAACGTGAAACATTAGAAATATTTAATAAAAAAGCCTTATACATCTATATACGTGAAATGACAGATGTATCCACTCCTCAGATTACTAAAATCATTAAAAAATTAGATACATTACGTACTCGATTATATAATGAGTATTACGATCACGGATATATAAAGATTTAATTACTTATATTTATACGTAAACGCATTTTATGGCTAATTTTGATGATGTAAATGTATTTGGTAATACGTCTCTATCAGACTTATTTAAACAAATACATAAAAATAATAAAGATATCGATAAACAAATAGGTGAGTTTATTGAAACTATGAAACCTATGGCGACAGCTAATGCTGGTTCTGCAACAATGTTGATGCCTACTGTTAAAGATTTAATTGACGTTAATGTAAAAAATAACGAACAGTTGATTAAAATGGCAGCTATTGCACAACGTGCCGCAACTGTTAATGCAAATAGTGGAAATGATTTAATTGATATGGATGAAATTAATGCTTTACTAGAAGAACAAAAAGCAGTACAAGAGGAAAGTCAAAAATTATTAGATCAAGCTCCTCAAAAACAACAATTACAATACGAAACTATTAAATAATGGCTGAAGGGTTAAATATAAAAACAGGGGTTGGTTCATTCTCATCAGGAATTAACAGATCCCCTAATTCAGTTTCTTTACCAAAACCTTCTCAAGTTAAAGTAGGTAAAGTAATGGGTGTTGTTACTACTAGAAATACCCCAACACCTAAACAATTTGAAAAAGTAGGAGGTTATGATGGTATGGGAACTATATTTTTTCTAGACTATAATAAAGTAAAAAATGTAGATACTATCACTACAGATGATAGTTTTGATAAATGTGATATTGCTAAACCTTTATTTCCAAATGTTTCTTATTACCCTTTACTAGGAGAATTAGTTTATATAATAGAAGAACTCCCATCTCCAGCTACTCAACTTAACCCATCTTCTACCGAAAAATATTACATAAACACAATAAATTTATGGAATAATAGTCAGTTAAACTCACAAACCCAGAATGCAAAAGCTCCTGTAGGAAAAACTTTTATTGAAAATAAAGATATTAAAAACTTATTAAGTTATGAAGGTGATCATATAATAAAAGGAAGATCAGGTAATTCAATTCGTTTAGGGAGAACAGTAAGAGTACCTAGTGATGCAAATGAATGGAGTATTGTTGGTCTTGAAACTCAACCTATTACTATTATATCTAACGGACATGCTTATGATCCTAAAAAAGATTTTTATATTGAACAAATAAATCAAGATGGGTCTTCATTATATTTAACTTCTAATCAAAGTATTCCTTTAAAAAATAATTTAAAGGTTCCTATAAATCCAATTACGTTACCGATTGATATTCCTGATTATACTGAATCTCAAGCTATACTAAATGCTAATAGAATTATATTAAATTCTAAAGCAGACGATATAATGTTGTTTGCTGAAAATAATGTTGAAATTTCAACTAATAATATAATTAATCTTAATGCTAATGATAGTATACATCTTAATATAAGAGAACAATTACAAAATAATCCTGCATTACCTTCTTTAAGTCCTAAAATATTTTTAGGAACTAAATTTAATGATACATTACCTACAGAACCTTTATTATTAGGAAATCAAACAGCTAATTTTCTTTTAGATTTATTAAAAGCATTAGATTCATACGCTCTTAGTCTCATATCAGCTGCTGGTGACCCTGAAGGCAGCCCCTCAGCTAAATTAAGGGCTTCTGGGGATGCTTTACAAACACAATTGAAGCCGTTTTACGATAGAATTCAAAAACTATTATCTAAATCTACATTTACTATATAATGGCTGACTTAAAATCAAACATATCATCTTTTGTACCTTCTGATATAGGGAATACTATATCTAATATTCGAAACCCTCAATCTTTTGGGAAGCAGATATTAGATAATACAAAACAAAAAGTAATAGGATCTGCTTTAGATGTTGTTACTAGAATAAAAAATGAAATCGAAAGAACTATTTTATTAAAAATCCAATTAGAGAAAACTCATATAGAAAATTTATATAAATTAGCTTTAGATAAATCTCCTAAAACTTCTTATGATTTTGGTAATGTAATTGAAACACCTCCTTTATTAACTGAAGAAGAATATCAATTAGCTGTTATTCAAGAGAATAATAGATATGAGGCTGAAAAAAGAATAGTTGATAATGTGCTTAACACTTTAGAAGCTAGATTAAAAAAAATAATTAACGATAAAGTTGCTCCTGCTATAAAACAGTTCTTAGATTTTAAAGCAAAAATAGCTGAGGCTAAATTTAGTAGAGAAACTTTAAAGAGATTATATGAGTCTGAAAAGATTCAACAGTTAAAGAATAATTTATTTAAAACATTAGCAGTAACTGCTGGTTCTATAGTAATACAAGAAGTAGTTAAGTTAATAGCTAATAATGCTGAATTGCAAGATTTAGTAAACAGAACAAATACCATAATAGAAGAAGCAATTACACTTCCTCAATTAAACCAAGCCAGAATATCTAGAAATAGTTGTATAAGTAAAATTAATCAACAACAAGCTCGAATAAATTCTTTATTAAAGATATTAAATACTTTAAATATAATATTAACTGTATTTGGTGTATTAGTAGCTCTATTAAATGCAATACCTGGTTTCCCAGCACCTGTAGCTAAAAAATTAACTATATTGTGGGCTAACGCTAAAAAAATTCGTGATTCTGTTGGTACTATATTATCTATATTAATACCAATGTTACAATCGGCTATTGCTATATTAGAAGATTTAAAAAGACAGTTACTAGATATTAATGAAAGAATTGAAGAAAAAACATTATTGTTATTAACTGATGATGAATTAGACAGTTACATAAATCAAATAAAAAATTCTAGTGAAGATCCTTTATGTAATACGGATCGTTTACCTGGAGAAGCGGATCAAGATTATTATAATAGATTACGTAATTCAACATGTATACAAGAATTATTAGCTAAACAAAATCCAACAGCTGATATAAACACTATAAATGATTTTGGTTTATTACAGTTAGCTAATGAAATAACCCCACCATCAGCTAATGATTTTGGTACTTATAAAGGATTTAGATTTATTATTAAAGAAGAAAGTGATGCTAAGTTTGTAGTAAGAGGAAATAAACGCCATTATGCCGTAGCTGTTAATACTCAAGGTATAGAAACCATTAAAAGCGATTTTTCATTTACATTAAACCCACAACAATTGGTGGATCAATTAAAATTCACTATCGATCAACAAAATTTACAAGGATAAAATATTTATAATTATGAACATAAAAGCATTTAAAAGATTAATTAAAGAAGCAGTAATCGATGCTATTCATGAAGAATTACCTTATATTCTTGAAGAGCACATGGCTAAACAAGAGAAAAAAGTAATTCGTGAAAATAGAACAATGAATTTTACTAGTGCTAACGTACCTACTAATCCAATTCCTGGAGGTGTGCGTAGTCAATTAGCTGCTCAAATGGGTGAAGCATTTGGATTTACTCCTCCTGCTTCAAAATTAGAAGTAATAAACGCTGTTGATGAAGCTACAGGTGAACCTGTAAATCCTTATTTAGCATTTATAGCAGATTCTGCAAATAACATGACCCCACAAGAAAGACAAGGTCTTAAAAATTTAGGATAATATGCCAATACCTCAAACAATAAGGGTAAATCCTTTAGATTTACAAAAAAATATTGTAATTGGGGTATCTTTACCTTTTAATGCTAAGGGTGTATTTAATAAAACATATAGTACTAAAGATCAAATTAAATCTAATTTAATAAATTTACTATTAACCGACAAAGGTGAACGCATAATGAATCCTGAATTCGGTGCGGATTTAAGAAGATCTTTATTTGATAACATCACTGCCTCTAATATAGATGTATTACAAAATAAGATAATAGATGCTATTAATATCTTTATTCCCGAAATACAATTAGTGGATGTTGTCATAGAGCCTAATGTTGATTATAATACATTAACTGTAACTATAGATTACCGCTTATTAATTTCAAACACTCCAGACCAAGTAACAGTACAATTTCAATAATAATGGCAGATAATAATATACAATATTTAAATAAAAGTTTTAGTGATTTTAAAACTAATTTAATAAACTACGCTAAAACCTATTTCCCAACAGCATATAATGATTTTTCAGATGCTAATCCTGGAGCTATGTTTATTGAAATGGCTTCATACGTTGGGGATGTAATGTCATTTTATCTTGATACTCAAATTCAAGAAAACTTTTTATTGTACGCTAAAGAAAAAGAAAACTTATATGCTATGTCTTATGTTTTAGGTTATAGACCTAAAGCATCATACGCTTCATCTACTGTATTAGACATATACCAACAGATACCTGCTACAATTATTAGTGGTTCTGCAGTACCTGATACTTCATATGGTTTAATTGTACCTGTTAATACAACAGTTACTTCAACAAACGGAGTTAAATTTTTAACTACAGAACAAGTAGATTTTAGTGATACAGGAAGTGCAACTATAACTTTTTTTAATACAGATACTTTTTTAATAAAAAAATCAGTACCTGTTATATCAGCTGAAATTAAAACAACTACTTTTAACTTTACTACACCTCAGAAATTTTCAACTGTTAATTTATCTGATACTAATGTTTTACAAATTTTAAATATAACAGATAGTGATGGTAATACTTGGTATGAAGTTCCTTATCTAGCACAATCTACTATTTATGATAAATTATCAAATGCAACATATTCTACTGATCAAGTTCCTTATTTATTACAATTAAAACGTGTGCCACGTAGGTTTGTATCAAGACTTTTATCAGATAATACTTTACAATTAGAATTTGGAGCAGGTGTTTCTAATAAATCTGATTCTAACATAATACCTACTCCTGATAATATTCAATTAGGTTTGGTACCGGGTGTGTCTGATTTATTAAATAATTATAATCAAGCTTCTATATTCTATACTCAAGAATATGGTTTAGCACCTTCCAATACGGCTTTAACAGCAAGTTATTTAGTAGGGGGTGGTATTGAATCTAATGTTCCTGCAAATAGTCTAACTAATATAGATGTATCTGGCTTATATTTCAAATCAGGTAAATCAACTACTACTTATTCATATATAGTTGATAGTGTGGTTTCAACAAACGAAAATCCATCTTCTGGTGGTAGGGGAGCTGATGAAATAGAAGAAATTAAAAATAATGCTTTATATGCTCATTCATCACAGTTACGTGCTGTAACTAAGAATGATTATATCGTAAGAGCTCTTTCTTTACCTTCAGATTATGGAAGTATATCTAAAGTTTATGTTACTCAAAACATGCTTTCAAATCCACAATCTACTACTGCTCCAACCTCTCCTTCTTATAATCCATTAGCTTTAGACATGTATGTTCTAGCTTATGATATTAATAAAAAGTTAACAACAGCTTCTAATACTTTAAAAAATAATTTAATTACTTATTTAAATGAGTATAGAATGGTTACAGATGCTATTAATATCAGAGATGCCTTTTATATTAATATAGGTATTAATTTCGATATTACTGTTGTAGGGGGTTATAATAATCAACTTGTATTACAAGATTGTATTAATAATTTAAAAACATATTTTAATATAGATAACTGGCAAATAAATCGTCCAATAGTATTATCTGAATTAACAGTATTATTATTACAGACTAAAGGAGTACAATCTGTAGTTAAATTAGAAATAGTAAATAAACAAGATTCTACCGGAGTTGAATACTCATCTTTAGGATATGACATAATGGGAGCAACTAGAAATGGTAGTATATACCCATCAGCAGATCCTTCAATTTTTGAAGTTAGATATCCTGATACTGATATTCAAGGACGAGTAGTAACATTATAAAATTAAAAAATATGAACTTAGAAAAATTAAAAGGACATGTTCCTGACAAGGTAATTGAACAAATTCCAGCAGTAATGGAAAAATTTCAAATTAACACTCCATTACGTTTAGCTCATTTCTTAGCTCAATGTGGTCACGAATCTGGTGGATTTCGTTTAACAAAAGAAAATTTAAATTATAGTGCAAAAGGTTTAATGGGAATATTTAAAAAATATTTTCCAACAGAAGTTTTAGCTAAACAATACGAACGCAAACCAGAAAAAATTGCTAATAAAGTGTACGGTGGGAGAATGGGTAATGGCCCTGAAGCATCAGGCGATGGCGCTAAGTATTGTGGTCGTGGTTATATCCAATTAACAGGTAAAGATAACTATACGGCATTTGGTAAATCAATTAATGAAGATTTAACAAAAGACCCAACAGTAGTAGCAGGTAAATATGCATTATTATCAGCAGCATGGTTCTTTAATAAAAACGGTCTACACAAAATGGCCGACGGTGGTGCTACTGATGCTATTGTTACACAAATTACTAAACGTGTTAATGGTGGTACAATCGGTTTAGCAGATAGAATTAAACATTTTAAAGAATATCACGCATTGCTTGCATAAAATAGTTTGGTAGTTAACATATTTATATGTAGTAATTACTAACTATGGCAATTTATAAAATATTTCCTGAAAAAAGTGCTACTCTGTACTCATTTTATCCTGAAATCAATACAGGTTTGGATGAAATACTAGAGATTAGCACTTATTATTCTATTAGTGGTACCGACGAAGTATCACGTGCTCTTATTAAATTCCCTTCTGATCAAATAAGCGATATAATCGCGAGTAAAGTAGGTAATAAAGCTTTTGATGTATACTTGAAGTTATATTTAGCTAACGCTTCATCTTTACCCTTAAACTATACCTTATACTGTCACCCACTATCAGCTGATTGGAATCAAGGTACTGGTAGATTAGGTAACGTTCCATCTACAACAGATGGTGTTAGTTGGCATTATAAGGATCAAGACAGTGGAAGTGTATGGTTTACATCTGCGTCTATTGTTTTACCTACAAACTCAACAGGTTCTTATAGAATAGGAAATGGAGCGGTTGTTGGTGGTGGGGTATGGTATACCGGGTCTCAATATGCTGCTTCTCAATCATTTACTCCCTCTACTTCAAAAGATATAGAATTAAAAGTAACTAATGCAATCAGTGCTTCTTATACTAGTGTTATAGGTGATTATGGTTTTATTTTAAAACATTCTTCATCTATAGAATTTACTACAGCTTCAAAATTTGAAACTAAGTATTTTTCAGATACAACTCATACTATATATCCTCCATGTTTAGAAATTAGATGGGATGATTTTTCGTATACTAGTTCTTTAACACAAGTTACATCTAGTACATTTGTAGCTACCTTAGGTAACAATAAAGGAACATTTCAACAAGACTCAGTTCAACGTTTTAGAATAAATGTTAGAGATCAATTTCCATCTAGATCTTTTTCTACAACTTCAAATTATTTAAACAATAAAGCTTTACCAACTTCTTCATATTGGTCAATAAAAGATTTGGATACTGAGGAAATTGTCGTAGATTATGACACAACTTATACTAAAATAAGCTGCGACTCTCAAGGTAACTATTTTGATGTTTATATGAACGGGCTAGAACCAGAACGTTATTATAAACTGTTATTTAAAACAGTATTATCAGATGGAGAAGCTATTGTGTCTGATAATAATTACTATTTTAAAGTTATAAGATAATGTCTCGTATACCAATAGAGAAAACAGTATTTGATAAGGATGCTTTTGATAAAGTTGTCAATAGACAATTTAGTCAACTGTCTCCTGCTAATCAAATAGGACAAACTACAGAAGTTCCTGCTTTTACTCTTGAAGATTTTTTAGCATTATTAGATTCATTATATGATCTAATTCCACCTGAAGTTTTAAGACAGTTATTAGATAGAATAGCAGGAACTTTAGGTGTAAGAACAGATGAAACAGATATACAAGCTTTATTAGAAGAAATTACTTCATTAAGACAACAACTAGTTGATATACAATCAACTGTTAACACAATTAGAGAATCATCATTACAATAATTAGATGGCAGAAAATATTAAAATAGTAGGTAGTATATTAAATACATCACAAGTATCAAGATACGAGACTGATGATTTAAGGTTAATTCCTACTAGAACTATACAAAAAAGTTTTAGTGCTTTTAAAGACTATATTGAATATCATGTATATGATATAAATAATTCTTTATTAGATGAAAACTATAACTACCGCCAATATAAATTACCTTCAGATTATAATTTAATTCCTGGAGCTACTTCTAGCTTCAATATTAATAATACAACAGTAACAGGGGCTGAAGTAGGAAGTGTATCTAATTTATCAACTACATCATCAGAATATCCTATTATTGAAATAGATCCTGTTCAGGATTTACAAAATTTGGGTTATACCTCAGGTGAATTTAGGGTTCAATATAATGTATTTAAAAATAAAATTTCAAGTTTTCCTTCTGCAGAATTATTCATTAAAGAAATATCCCCAGATAGAACAGAAGTTAGAGCGGGTTCTGTTATTTTAACCGATGCACAAATAGAAAGTGGATCTCTTAATTTAATTAATACCTATTCTTCATCATCTGTATTTGACCCTTTTTTATTAAACTTTGGTAACAATATTCAAGAATTAGTTACTAATATTGTATTAAATAAGGCTGATACTGGATATGAGATTTTATTTAAATTATACAATGAATTAGATCTTTCAATTCAAGAAAAATCTTCATTTTGGGTTGTAGAAGAAATTTCTACTCCTTATGTTTTTGATATCAATCTTGATGCTATATTATCTGTACCAACAGGTAGTGTTTTAAGAGGTCCTAATTTTAGTAATTTATCAACATTTGGAACAAACTCAACAGATTCTCCTTATTCAAGTAATTTTAGTAATGATCAAGAAGGTTTATTTAATTTAAATTCTTCTCAAAGTATTAGTATTAATGTTAATTATAGTGGTCTTAGTGGTGATAATAGTTCTAGTGGTTTTTCTAGCTTTGTAAAATTTGGGTCTGCTTACTATCGTATAGTAAATTTTTACGATAAAGTTGAACAAATAGAATCTTACAAAAATCTTGTAGCAGCTTATCCTACCTACAACTACATTACTGGTTCTAATTCTGGTAGTTTTTCAAGCAGCTTACAAACAGAAATAAACAATCTTAATACTAAAATTAATGATTTAATTTCTAATTTTGACGGATTTGAAAATTATTTATATTTTGAATCAGGTTCAACTGTATCTTCTACCCAATATGGTATAACACCTTGGCCTAAATCAGGTAATACTAAACCATATACTTTATTATCAACAGGATCAGCAAACGTAATTACATGGTATAGTGCTTCTAGAGCAAATGCTGAAGAATATGATTTACAAAATGTTGACTATTTTAAATACTCAGTACCTGGGTTTATAGTAGATGATCCTGAAAATGACAATTATGTTACTTTCTTAAACATGATGGGTCAGTTTTTCGATAATATATGGATTTATATAACTTCTGTTACTGATATCAATTTATCTAATAACAATTTAAATAATGGTATTTCTAAAGATCTTGTATACAACATGTTACAATCTTTGGGTATAAGCATTTTTAACAGTTTTGGTAATCAAAGCGTAGCTCAATACTTATTAGGTGCTAATACGGGTAGTGCTTCATATAGTGGTTCATTAGATGATTTTTCTGCTACAAGTAGTTATTTGAATAATGTTCCTAAAAAAGATATTTTAGCAGAATCTTATAAACGTATTTATCATAACTTGCCTTTATTATTGCAACGTAAAGGTACAGTTGCTGGTTTGAGAAGTTTACTATCTACTTTTGGTATCTTAAACCAAGATTATTACACAATTTCAGGTTCAACTTTTTATACACCTACAGGAAGTAACTTTACAAGTAGTGTTCTTAATGTTAAAGAATATGGTGGTTCAACTACAGAACAATTATTAGCAGGATATAGTAGTGATAAAATTAGAATCGTAAGTAACATTACTGCTAGTGTATCTGGTAGTTTTGGAAGTGTATTATCCCCATTTGCTAGTGTAATTCAATACACAACAGCATCTTCTAATTTTAGAACAGCAGATGAAAATTATGTTGATGTATCTTTTTCTCCTCAAACACAAATAGATACCTACATCTCTAAATCTATATCTTCTAGTAACTCTAGTTGGTTATTAGATGATTTTATTGGTAACCCTCAACAACAATATAGTAGTTCTTATAGTGATTTAGACACTCAGAGAAAGATTTATTTTGTTGATGGTACTGGTTCATATGCTGGGTTTACTGGATCTTTATTAGACTATAATGGATTTATTCGTTTAGTTCAGTTTTTTGACAATTCACTATTTAAAATGTTAGAAGATTATGTTCCTGCAAGAACTAATCTTTCAACAGGCGTTACTATTAATTCACCAGTATTAGAAAGAAATAAATGGTCTTATGCTCGTATTAATAATACTAGCAATGAACCTGTAAAAGATGGTAATATTGAAAGTATCAACTTTACACCTATATATGATGATTTTTATTATGATTTATCTGGTAGTAGAGAAGCTTACTTTAATGGAGAAATAAGTGGTAGTAGATTTGATGTTTTCTTAAATAATGATAATCCATATTTGGGTGATTTAAATGTATATAACGTTGGTAAGTCTCCATATCAACAAGCTAATACTAATAACTTTTTACATTCTGATTTTAATGTAACTCTAAATAACGTATCTAATAGTTTGTATTCTGTTCCTAGAAAAGTTTTAGAACTTTCAGGTAGTAATCAAATATTACTTACAACAGCTTCATTACAAGATTCTTATTTAACTTTAACCTCATATACTTCTCCAAGATATGATGGAACAAAGGTATATAGTGCAAATTATAATACCTACACAGATGGAGATAAATCTTTTGGTAAATCAGCTGCAATAGACAAATATGTTAGGAAGTTTGGTCTATTCACTCAGATTGTGAGTAGTTCTTTCTTTATAAATCGTAACTTAACTGCTTTAAAATATTTAGTAGATGAAAGTGGTAGTTTAACTGAATTGAGCCAAAACCCAACATCTAGCCTAGATAGTCATTGGTCTGAAGTTCAAAATACTTTTAAATTAGGTTCAACAACTACAGTAGCTTTATTTGATAACCAACAATATAGTAATCAAAAGACTACAGACGGTCCTAAAACTGTGTTTGATAGTGGTTATTCATATTATCCTATTTTATATTATACTGGATCTGATTCAAAATTATATTTTAGATATGTAGGTAAAGGAACTGCTATATTATTTGAATCTAATAATATAAATGGATTTATTAATGGATCAACCCCATTAAGATATACAGCTTCTAATGGTTACATATATAATGTATTCAATCAACCAAACTATAACTTAGATGGAACCAGAGGATATTTTTATATAGGTGGTGGAACTAGTTTCCCATCATATAGTGTTCCTCAAAACGCTAATATGAATTTCCAAGCTAATTTTGGTATTGATTTTGCTTTTGGTTCTTATCCTCAAAGTGCTTCATATACTTTTGATATAGTATCAGGAAGTACTGTTATAGGAACCCAAACACAAACCTTTACATCATCAGTAGGAAATTTATCAGCTGTACTTAATTTTAATGTAACTAGTTCGTTTAAAGATTTAAGTCCTAATGATCAGATATACTTTAAATTATTACAAGTAACTTCTTCTAACAATTATACTGCTTCTATTTTAGCAACAGGTAACCAAACCTCTTATACAGGTCTTAAAAACTCAATAGATACTTCAGTTATTGGTATAGAACCATTCGCCGTTACTTCTTCTGGTCAATTTGTATCTCAATCTAATGGTGTTGATACAGTATACTTCAATAAAAGTTTAACTGGATTTAGAGATTATTTATACTTACCTTCTACAAGTTCAGTATCATTACATGGTGTTTATGGGAATGTTGATTATACTTTTTCACCTAAAGTTGGAGATGTGATTCTCTTTTATTATAATAATAATACACAAGTACAAGAAGTAACTATTACCTCTGTAGGTATTGTTCCTGGAGGTTCGGTATTAGCAGCTACTGTTTCACCTAACTTAGTAAACAATTTATCCGCAGCTAATTATACTTCAACTACTTTAAGTAAATTTGTATTATTATCTAAAATACCTGATGAAACAAATTTAAATCTATCTTTTGATAAAATTGATGGACAAACCTCATATGGTTTTGTAATACCAGAAAATTTATCACCAGATGTGTTGAAAAACATTGATGTTATTACAAGACAAGTAAAACAAAAATTATTAAGTAGCGGAAACGCAATATAAAATTTAATACTTTAACATATTTATAGTATATACAATATAAAGAATTATGGCAATTTTAAATCCTACATTTGTAACTGTAGACGCAATATTAACCACTAAGGGCCGTGAATTATTGGCTCGTAACGATGGTTCTTTTCAAATTACACAATTTGCATTAGCTGATGATGAAATTGATTATACTTTGTATAATCCAAATCACCCATCAGGATCTGCTTACTACGGTGAAGCAATTGAAAATATGCCTGTAATTGAAGCATTCCCTGATGATTCACAAATCATGAGATACAAATTAGTAACTTTACCTCGTGGCACATCACGTTTACCAGTTATTAATGTTGGTTATACTAGTATTACTTTACGCCAAGGTGCTTCATTAACAATTACTCCACAAACACTTAACTATTTAGGTGCTACAAGTACTTTTGAAGCAAACGGATATATTGTAACAGTTGCCGATTCAAGATTATTATCTTCATTTGCAGGAACTGGTATCACAACAACTACCCCAGGTATTACAGGTTTAAACACAACTTCAGGTGCTGTATTATCAGCTAGCCAAGTTGGTACTTCATTCACAATTACTGGTACAACAATTAATACTTTATTTGGATCTACTTTAACTACATTATCAACAACAGTTACTGTTATTGGTAGAGATAGTGGTGCTAGAATTACTATTCCTTTAAATATTCAAAAAGTAGCTACAGTTTAAAAATAATATAAACAATGTCATTTACAAGATATAACACAGAAGATTCAGTAGTAAGCGCCGAAACCGTAGTGCGTGGTTTGTGGAGTGGAGATAACTATAATTTAGATTCATTTTTTACTTCAAGTACTTACACAGAGTACTATGTAGACGTATACAACTCAAATCCAAATACCTCTACAGGTTCAGCTGTTCAATTTAGTATTCAATTTGGTAATGTTAATGGATCAGGATCTCTTCCAATTAACTCAGCAGTACCTGGATATTCACCATCACGTGTTGTTTATGGTCAGTATAGAAACTTAGTTTATGGTACTGAAACAACAAACTTTAGCTTTGATGGTGGTACTACAACTTCTGATTCTATTTATGTAATTAATATTTCTAGAGCTCGTTATAAAGAATCTTTATTACCTGGTTCTTTAAATTTAGTTTTAAGTGGATCAAGATCTAGAACTTTTACAGATGATAGCGGAACTACTAATTTAACTAGATTTGTTGGTGAAAACAGATACTACAACATTATCAGTGGAAGTAACGGATCTGGATCATTATCAACTTATTATGGTTTGTTCTTCCCAGATTTAGATATTATTATATTAGATGCAAATGCATTAACAGGTAGTAATACACCAGGTATTTCTTATTCAACAGCAGTATCTGCCTCTTCTTATAATCAAATAAATTTATGGAGAGCTATAGATAACGGAGATAGTTTCCAATTAAAGTCTTCTGAAACTGTTTCTGCACGTTATTTCTTCACTCGTATTAAAAATAGTGAATATAACTATACTACTAACCCATCTATTATAGATGCTAATGGTAATTTATTATATACTTCTTTAATTAATAATCCTCAAACATACATTACAACAGTAGGTATGTACAATGATAATAATGAATTATTAGCAGTAGCTAAATTATCAAAACCATTAGTAAAAGATTTTACTAAAGAATCATTAATTAGAGTTAAGTTAGATTACTAACATGTATGTCAGCATTCAAACAACTAAACAACTCAGACGTTTCGCATGTAGCTTATGCTGCTAATAAACAGTGGAATCTATCTGTATGTACATATCCTACTTCTACCGAATACATAACTATTTATAAGGGAACTAATGTAACGGGTAGTTTTGATCTTACAATGGATCCTGTAACTGAAGGTCAATATGAGCGTTTAGTTTATGATCAAATTAATCATTTATTTTACCATAGATTTAGTGGTTCATTTTTAGATACATCTTCTTTAGCAAATTCATTTTTATATGAATCTGCCTCTCAAAATTATGCTACATCATCTTATTTTATATATGATGAAAATCCTAATTTTGTAAATAATTTCCCTACAACTTCTAATGCAGGTATTCGTGTACTAGCTATTAATCAAGACATTTACGGTAGTAAAGTTTTACCTTACAATTTTGTTTTATCATCTTCGGCTTATTATATAACAGATGATGGTAATGGTAATTTATTTGATACTGGAAGTATCCATATAGGCAATATTTTTTATCCTCAAGGTCTAGCTGTTATTACCAACCAGGATTATCAAGAAATGTTTCCATTACCTCCTCTTGCTGTATCTGATATTGTTACTGTTAGAGCAAGTGATTTTCAAAAGAAAACAGCTACTAGTGTTTTAGATAATGATGAAGCAAGATCTGGTAATTTAATATTAACAGCTTCCCTATCAGGAAGTACAAATGAATTATCTCTTTTTAAAATTACAGGTAGCAATGAAGTTGCTATGGTACCTTCTTTTAATGTTATAACGGGTAGTCAAATTCCTTTAGTTGAAGGTGCTATTCAAATAACAGACAATATTGAGTTTTTCCAACCAGGAATTTATGATATACATTATACTATTAGTTCTTCAATTGTAAATGACTGTGGTACCACTATATTAGAAAGTAATAAAGCTACAGTAAGATTTAATGTTGAACCAGGTGATTGTGATTTTGATTTTCAAGTAGTATTCATTCCACCAACACCTACTCAAACACCAACTCAAACATCTACAGTAACACCAACTAATACACCAACACAAACACCAACTGAAACTCCAACTCAGACACCTACTGTAACGCCAACACCTACAACAACAACAACATTAACTGCTACTCAAACACCAACTACAACAACAACATTAACTGCCACTCAAACTGGTACGCCAACTAATACTCCTACTGTTACTCCAACAAACACACCTACAACTACAACTACATTAACATCAACACCAACTCAAACACCAACTACAACAACAACGTTGACTGCAACTCCAACTCAAACACCAACTCAAACACCAACTAATACTGCAACTCAAACACAAACACCTTCTAAAACACCAACTAATACCCCAACAAACACTCCTACTCAAACAGGTACACCAACAAATACCCCAACAAAAACACCTACAAATACTCCAACAAATACACCAACACCAACAACAACAACAACGTTGACGGCTACTCAAACCCCAACAACAACAACAACGTTAACGGCTACACCAACAAACACACCTACTCCTACTCTACCTGTACAAGGATTCCCTATTACCCTTTATGGTAGAGGAAATTCAATAGGAGATGCATGTGGTGCTGCTGGAGAAAAAACAGTTTATGTAGGTACTGAAGCAATTCAAACTCTTTATAATAACTTTGGCTCACTTGGTGATATTGAAGGATATTATTTATTTGAAAACATATACTTAACTAGTTTAATTGCAGATCCATATGCTGCTGGTAATGACTTGAACGTATATGCAATTAACAGTGGGGTAGTAGGGGCATTTACTTTTGCTTGTTAATTTGGAGATTTAAAATAAATTAGTTATATTATAGTTATGGATAAAATTTATATTTCTATAGCGTCCTATAGAGACCCACAATTATTACCTACATTACGTGACTGTATTGAAAAAGCAACAAATCCTGAAAACTTAGTATTTGGTATTGCTTGGCAACATTCTGAAGAAGATGTTTGGGATACTTTAGATGAGTTTAGAAATGATGATCGTTTTAGAATTATTAACATTAACTACACTGATTCTAAAGGTGCTTGTTGGGCAAGAAATCAAGTTCATCAACATTATAAAGGTGAAAAATATTACTTACAATTAGATTCACACCACAGATTTATCGAAAATTGGGATGTTGAGTGTATCAAAATGATCAAACAACTTCAAAAGAAAGGACATAAAAAACCTTTACTTACAAGTTATATCCCATCATTTGACCCAGATAATGATCCTGATGGACGTGTAATGGAACCTTGGTGGATGACTTTTGATAGATTTATTCCTGAAGGAGCTATATTCTTTTTACCTGCAACAATCCCTAATTGGCAAAATTTAAAAGAACCAATTCCATCCAGATTTCTATCGGCTCATTTTATCTTTACTTTAGGACAATGGTGTGTTGAAGTGCCTTATGATCCTGAATATTATTTTCATGGTGAAGAAATTTCATTAGCTGTTCGCTCTTATACTTGGGGTTATGATTTATTTCACCCTCATAAAATAATTGCTTGGCATGAATATACTCGTAAAGGCAGGACTAAACAATGGGATGATGATAGAGACTGGGTAAATAAAAATAATCATGCTCATAAAAGAAATAGGGCTTTATTTGCTGTAGATGGTGAATGTAGGTGTGGAATTGAATTTAATCAATATGATTTTGGAACAGAACGTTCTTTATATCAATATGAAGCATATTCTGGTATTAGATTTAGAGATAGAGCAATTCAACAATATACTAAAGATAATAATATTGCTCCTAATCCAACAATAGTTTCTCCTTTAGATTATGAAACCTCTTTTTTAACTCTATTTAAACATTGTATAGATGTAAGTTACAGCCAGGTTCCTTTGGATGATTATGATTTTTGGGTAGTTGCCTTTGAAAACGCAGATGGTAATACTATTAATAGACAAGATGCTAATATAGATGAAATAAATAAACTAAAAAATGATCCTGATGGATATTGTAAGATATGGAGAGAATTTAGTGTAACTACAAAACCAACTAAATGGGTTGTTTGGCCTCATTCTATTTCTAAAGGATGGTGTGATAAAATAGAGGGAAATTTATAATATATTTTAATGAAAAATACACTAGTAACAGCTATATACTATACAACTCCAACTTCTAGAATAGGAGGTAGGGGTTATACCTTTGAATTTTATGAAGCACCTTTTAGAAATATTCTTAATTTAGGATGTAATATAGTAATATATTCTCATGAATCTGAAATATCTAAAATACATAACTTTTTTAGCAGATATAATTTTACCGACTATAAAGTAATCGAATATGATCTTCATAACTATAATAATTCAGATAAAATATATCATTTAAAAGAGCAAGATGGTATCATAAATAGTGATGGACTAATACCCGGTGAACCTTATTTTAGAAATGATAGAAATCATCATTTATGTTTATCTAAACCATATTTTTTAAAAGATACTATTGATAATCAATATTTTGAATCTGAAAATTATTATTGGATAGATGCTGGTTTATTCCATCATGGTATAATTCCTGAAAAATTTGGTGGTATAGAAAGACTTACCAGAGTAAATGAAGAAAATTATTGGCCTAACAACCCAAATAATATATGCAATACTGATATGATTAGTAAATTGCAGTCAAAAAATAATACAGATTTAATTTTTATAGGATTACATGAGTTTCCTATGCTTATAAACTGGAGTAAATTTTTTGATTTTATTAAACAAGTTCACATAATTGGAGGATTTTTTGGAGGTAAAAAGGATATAGTACTTGAATTATATCAAGATTTTGTTGATTTATCTAATGATATTTTAAATAATGATATTCTAACTTTAGAAGAAGAAGTTTTATCTATGTTATATACTAAAAAATATAATATATATGAACATATTCCTTTTTTAAGTTGGTATCATGATGTTCCTGAATCACCAAACTATTACGAACCTTCACCACACCCACGTTTTTATAAAATTTTTATTTAATATATGCCTTTTAGCACACGATATTTTAAGACAGAAACCAAAAATTATATTTTACAAAACTATAGTAAAGATATAAAAATATTAGATATTGGAGCAGGTTGTGGAACTTATTCTGATATGCTATCTCCTGAAGGATATACTAATATAGATTGTGTTGAGGCTTTTGAAAGTTATGTTGAAACTTACAGTTTAAAAAACAAATATAAAAATGTATTTGTAGGTGACGTTACTAAACTTGATATTGATTTTTCTCAATACGATTTAGTAATAATGGGAGATGTATTAGAACATATTGAATTAAAAGCTGCCCAAACTCTTTTAAACAAATTAGAAAATAAAGATATTATAGTATGTGTACCTTTTGAATCACCTCAAGAAGAACAATTTGGCAATACTTACGAAATACATTTACAAGCAGATTTATCTTTCACCAATTTCTTTTCAAGATACCCAGGATTTTATCCTTTATGTCTTAGATTTGATTATGGAATATTTGTTAAAAAATATAACGACATAATTAATATTGAAATAGATGAAAATCCATTACCTGAAAAATATATAGGATTTATAGATGGAAGATTTCCAGATGCTGTTTTAAAGAATATTAATGATATTGTATCCCCTGTTGTAGAAGAACCTATTATTACTCCTGGTAATAGTCAAGTTACTATAGTTACGGGTATTTGGGATTTAGGTAGAGGTGAAATTTCAGACTCATTTAAAAGATCTTATGATAATTACCTAGATAAAATGAGCTTGTTATTACAAGCAGACGTTTTCATGTATATATTTGCTGATAAATCTGATGAAGATTTTATATGGAAGTATAGAAAGAAAGAAAATACTGTTGTTAATACAATGAGCTTAGAGGAATTAAAAGAATGGTTTCCATTTACTGATAAAACTAATGAAATTAGACAAAAAGAAGAATGGTTATCTCAAGCATCTTGGTTAAGAGAATCTCCACAAGCAACATTATCAGGATATAATCCTGTTGTTATGAGTAAAATGTTTATGCTTAATAACGTTACTATTTGGAATCCTTTCAATAGTGATTATTTCTTTTGGTTAGATGCTGGTATTACAAATACAGTGCATTATGGTTACTTTACTCACAATAAAGTAATAGATAATTTACCTTATTTTTACGACATAGAAGATAAATTTTTATTTTTATCTTATCCTTATGATGGTGGAAATGAAATTCATGGTTTTCCTAGAATTGAAATGCATAAATGGTCTAATACACATCATGTAAAATATGTTTGTAGAGGTGGATTTTTTGGAGGTAAAAAGGAACATGTTAACCAAATGAATGCCTATTATTATGGCTACTTAAATGATACTTTAGCTGCGGGATTAATGGGTACTGAAGAAAGTATTTTTACCATAATAGCTCATAACAGTAAAGATAAAGTAAACAGATACGAAATAGGTGGAGATGGTTTAGTATGGCCTTTCTTTGAAAATCTAAAAGATATTAAAAATAAACCCCGACTAACTTCAGATAATAAAAAAGTATGGAGTGATGTTAAGACTAATTTATACGTTTTAACTTTCAATTATCCTCAACAGTTTGAAAATTTATGTAAATCTTTTGAAGAAGCTGATTCTAGTTTTTTGAATAAACCTAGAAAAATATTAGTTAATAATTCTACAGATAGAAGTACAGATCAAGCATATTCTGATTTATGTAGTAAATATGGTTTTGAAGAAATTAAAAAAGACAATATAGGGATATGTGGTGGAAGACAATTCTGCGCTGAACATTTTGATCAATCAGATGCTGACTACTATATATTTTTTGAAGATGATATGTTTTTATTTCCAACAGGCACTCAAACCTCTTGTAAAAATGAATTTAAAAATTACACCAGCAATCTATATGAAAAGTCTCTTAAAATAATATATAATGATAAACTTGATTATTTAAAATTATCATTTTCAGAATTATATGGGGATTGCTCAGAACAATGGGCTTGGTACAATGTTCCTAATGATGTAAGATTAAAATATTTCCCTGAAAAACCTGATAAGCCTGTTATAGGATTAGATCCAGATATGCCTAGAACTAAGTTTTCTTATATGGGCAAATATAAAGATTTAAGATATTTGATAGGTGAAGTTCATTATTGTAATTGGCCTTTATGGTTTTCTAGAGAAGGAAATAAGCAAGTATTTTTAGAAACTACATGGGCTCGTCCTTATGAACAAACATGGATGAGTTATGTTTTTCAACAGCAAAAACTAGGTAAAATTAAAGCAGCTGTATTATTGTTATCTCCAATTAACCATAATCGCGAACATTATTATGAAGCTGAAGAAAGACGTGAAAATTAAATATTTATATAAAATACTAACAATTGGCTAACGTTGATGCATATATCTTATTAACAAGTGGAACTGGTCCTGGTCCTTATAATGTATATTATAGTACCGGAAGTGGACATGTTGCTTTTTATGGTGGACCTTTTAGTTCACAGCAGCTGTATGCTACTGAAATTATAAGTGTTCCTGAAGCAACTCAAACCATTCTTATAAAGAATATAAATCCTGCTTGTAATTCTTTATTAAAAGAAAAAACAATAATTTATACACCAACTCAAACACCTACTTCTACACCAAACGCTACACAAACACCAACACCAACAACAACAACAACGTTAACAGCTACACCAACAAATACACCAACAAATACACCAACTCCAACTTATACACCAACAAATACTCCTACACCTTCAATACCATTAGTAGCAATAACAGTAAATCTAACAGTAGACCCAGGAAACAGTGGATATACAAGAATATACAGAGCAGATACTGTCCAATTACTTGCAACATTAACTAATAGTGGTACTACAGTAGTTTATGTACCTAATGGTGTTAAATACTATGTTCAAACAGTTCAACAAACAAGACAATTTAGTACGGACGTTGCTCAAATAAACCATTATATAAATGGAGATGCAGATGATTGTAGCCCTTATATCCAAACTAATCTTAATACAGTCTTAACATTATCATGTCCTGGTCAATTTGGAGGACCAGATGGTTACCCACCAGCAACTTATGGAAGTACTCATGTGGTTGATACGTTTATAGGTGGTATTAGACCTGTTTAATAAATAAAAAATTATGTCAGTATCATATACAGGCCCTTTTAAAATTTCTTTCAAAAATGAACATTTTGTTTATGAAAACGAAGTAAGATGTGTTGTGCAAAATACTGAATTTAATCTATCTTATAATCCGACTTTAGTAAACAATTATCAAAGCGGATCATTAAAAGACTTTGCTACTGGTTCTGCTCTACCTTCAGGTTCATATTTTACACCTTATGCTACAACATTAGGTTTATACAATGATAATAATGAATTGTTAGCTGTAGCTAAATTTGGTAAACCAATTTTGATGTCTCCATATACTGATATGACATTCGTAGTTAAATACGATACTTAAAAAATAAAATAATAGTTATGTTTCAAGTTTTAGGTCCTGCTACTGAGGTAGAGGATATGATTAAAGATCCTTCATTCGATTTTACTGAGTACTATGGTTATGTTTATATGACTGTTCATTTAAAAACAGGACGTACCTATATTGGTAAAAAAGCATTTCAACACACTACAACTAAAAAATTAGGTAAAAAGGAACTAGCAGAAATACCTGTTAGTAGGGGTAAACGCCCATCTAAAAAAACTGTAATTAAAGAAAGTGATTGGAAAACTTATTATGGTTCAAATACTGAAGTAAAATCACTTCCAAAAGATGAATTAAAACGTTACGTATTAATGTTATGCAAAACTAAAAAACAATTAACATATTGGGAAACAAAATGTCTATTTCAGTATAATGTTTTAGAAGATGATCGTTACATGAACGATAATATATTAGGTAAATTTTATAGAAAAGACTTGTTAGAGGCAGAATAATTTATTATATTCCGTGTTATGGAAAATGCTGCTCTACTAGTATTAGTAGAATCTGTTTTAGGTAAAGGTACACCAACGAGCAAAGGTAACTATGCTTTTAAGTGTCCGTTTTGTGCACACCACAAAAATAAACTAGAAGTATCATTACGTACCACAGCTAAGAAGGAAAATTTTTGGCATTGTTGGGTATGTGATACTAAGGGTAAAACTATCCGTACCTTATTCAAACAAGCAAAAGCAACACCAGATAAATTTAAAGACCTAAATCTACTCATTCAACCAACAAATGTAGAAGATATTGTATCTACTGAGGCACTCGCTTTACCCGCTGAATTTATATCATTTAACGACCATTCTACGTTCGTTACTGATAGAATAGCTCAAATTGAATCAAAACATGCTTTTAAATTTTTGAGAAAAAGAGGTATTACAAATGAAGACATTATTAAATACAATATTGGTTTTTGTAAAGATGGTTCGTATGGTGGTAGAGTTATAATTCCATCGTATGATGCAAACGGAATATTAAACTATTTTGTTGCTCGCGCTTATAAAGATTCAGATCGCAAATATAAAAATCCACCTGTAGCTTCTAAAGAAGTTATAGGTTTAGAACTATATATAAATTGGGATGCACCAATCATACTTTGTGAAGGTATGTTTGATGCTATTACAATTAAACGCAATTGTATTCCACTACTAGGAAAAGTATTACATAATAAACTAATGGAAAAATTAGTTAAATCCTCTGTAGATAGAATATACATTGCATTAGACAACGATGCTAAGAAAGATGCTCTTAAACATGCTGAAAAACTTATGTCATATGGAAAAGAAGTTTATATGGTTGAGTTAGAAGGTAAAGATGCAAATGAAATTGGTTTCGAGTCATTTTTAAACACCCTCGAGCAAACAGAACCTCTAACATTTCAGAGCTTGCTTGAGAAAAAATTACAATTATTATGATTGAAAAAAATGTAAACATTATCAAAGATCCTAAAATTAAACGTATTGTTGAATACGCTGAGGGGGATAAACAAGTTAATGTTTTAGATAGTAGATTTTACAGACGAGAAGGTAACTATTACCCTTCAGTAACATCTATTTTAAATTATTTTCCTAAAAATCAATTTTTCCATTCTTGGTTAAAAGATGTAGGACATAATAGTGATATTATTGCTGCTAAAGCAGCAGGTGAAGGTACTCAAGTACACACTGCTGTAGATGATTTTTTAAATGGTAAAGAAATTACTTGGATTGATGAATACGGAAATGCCAAGTACAATTTAGATGTTTGGAAAATGATTTTACGTTTTGCAGATTTTTGGAATACACATAAACCAGAATTAATTGCAACTGAATATCATTTATTCTCAGACGAACACAAATATGCTGGTACAGCTGATTTAGTAGTTAGATTGTTTGAAAATATTTGGTTATTAGATCTTAAAACTTCTAATTCATTACATACTAGTTATGATTTACAATTAGCTGCTTATGCTAAAGCATGGAATGAAACACATGATGAAAAAGTAACTCATACAGGAATATTATGGGTTAAAGCAAATACTCGTGGAGAAGGTAAAAATGGTAAAATTCAAGGTAAAGGATGGGAATTAAAGTTCGTAAATGAAATTGAAAAGAATTTTTCAATGTTTAAAAATATATACGAAATATATACTTTAGAAAATCCTGATTTTAAACCTATGACTGAATTATTGCCAACTAGCGTTAAAATATCATAATAAATACAAATATCAATATTTATAGGTGACTTGGCTTGTCCAGGTCACCTATTTATATTCACGTATGATTAAGTTACTAGATTTACTAAAAGAAGCACAAGGCAAACCTAAAGCCATATTCATGGCGGGCCCTGCTGGTTCTGGTAAAACGTTTGTATCTGCGCAGTTAATACCGAAAAATTTGACTGTAATTAATGTTGATGACACCTATGAGGAATTATTGAAAGCAGCAGGTTTAGGTATGAAAATCGCAGATTTCACCCAAGATCAATTGTCGCAAGCAGCTAAATTAATGGGTAGAGCTCAAGCAGCAACCAAAGAAAAATTTGCACAATTATCAGGTGAAAAGAAAGATATTATCATAGATGGTACTGGCGCTGCTAGTAAACCGTTGTTAAAGAAAAAAGCTGAATTAGAAGCATTAGGATACGATACAATGATGGTCATGATTTGGGTTTCACCTTATACATCATTAGAACGCAATGCTGGTCGTGATCGTGCATTAGCACCTGCTATTGTTGTTAAAACATGGGCTGGTGTAAATGGTAATATAGATGTATATAAACAAGCATTTGGGGATAAATTTATTTTAATTAATAATGATCCTGAAGGTAAATTAGAATATGATCCTGCTGTTGCTAGAGAAAAATTCTTTAAAACAGTAAAAGGAAGTGGTAAAGTTTATACACCAGATGAAAAAGCTAAACGTGATAAAGAAATAGTAGATTTGAATGCTAAAATAGCTCAATTAGTACAATCAACACCAGAATTTACATCTATTGAAGATGCTAAATCTAAAATAAATAGCTTTCTTAAGTGATTAGATTAATAAATATATTAAAAGAAATTGCATACCCTCTTAAAAAAGTGGAGGAGCAGTACGATGAGTTAGAAGACGAGTTACTATCTGTAACGTATAAGTTTTCATCAAAAGGAGAAGGTTATGACGTAGAGTTTTATTCAGACGCAGTAGGCTCTTTTGAGTTAGCTTTTGGACTAAGTAAAAACTTTACTGCAGCTTTAGACACTGATCAAATGACTGGAGAGGGAGATGCAGCAAATATCTTACAGACAGTATGCGAGGCTGTTAATAAGTTTTTTGAAGAATATGATGATCAAATAGAGGAATTAGAAATTGTAGGAACAGATGAAAAACGTAAAAGAGTATACAAAGCTTATATGCCAAAATATATAAGACCGAAATATATGGATAGAATAGCTATAAAATAAAAATAATGAACTTAGGACAATACTTAGCACAACAATTATTAGAAGCAGAAGACCAAAAAACAATTGCAATATTTCCAGGTGCTTTTAAACCACCACATAAAGGTCATTTTGAAATAGTAAGAATGTTATTACAAGAAGCAGACCAAGTGGTTGTATTAGTATCACCATCAATTCGTGATGGTATATCTGCTGATGAAAGTGTTGCTATTTGGGATTTATATAAAACTTTATTAGATGGTCCTCTTGAAGTAAGAGTTACTGCAGGGAGTCCTATTAAAGAAACTTACGATATTGTTAAAAACAATCCTGATACTAAATTTATAGTTGCTTTTGGTAAAGGTGAAGCAGAACGTTTTAAACAAATGGTTAAATATCCAAATGTAACTATATTTGATGGTGGTTACATCCAAGATGTAAATGCTACTAGATTAAGACAAGCATTAGCTTCTAACGATGAAAACCAAATAGATAACTATCTTCCTAAAGGTATTTCTCCTATGGATTTTTTAAATGCTATTGGTAGAAAAAGTGCTTTAAAACAACCTACTGAACCAATTGCATTAGCTGAAGGACAACCAATGGATACAACTAGTCCTTACCATGATTTAGTAACTAGTGAATTAGGTGAAATTGAACGTACATCAGATACATTTAATTTTCCTATTGAAGATTTACAATATGCTTTTGAAATAGGAACAGAAACTATATTAACAGATAATATTTGGTCTAAATTAGAGAATAGTGATTCATATGAAATCAAAAGTTTAGAACAAGCTGTTAAATATGCTAACAAGTATAAAAAAGATTGGCGTTCAATTGTTAATGCTATTCAAAATGAAGAACAATTACCAATGCCTTTAATATTAAATTATGCTGAAGACAAATATTATTTAGTTGCTGGTAATACACGTTTAATGATATATAAAGCATTAGGAGTACAACCTGTTGTCTTAATGGCAACTATCGATATGACTATTGAAGAAGATTCTGAAGTGTTTGATTTAAACACAATTAAACTAAATGAAACTCAAACCGCTACTATTGGTGAATTTATTAAGTATGCTATTAAAAACTTGGGTATTCAAAATCCTCCTAGTAGCTTAAAATTCTCATACGATAATAGTAAGGCTAAAGAAAAACGTAGTTTTGGTTATTTCGATCCTAATGATAATAGAATATGGGTTTATGTTAAAAACAGAAACATGGCTGATATTTTAAGAACATTAGCTCATGAACTAGTACATCGTAGACAAGCAGAATTAGGTATGTTGGATAATATGAGTGGTGAAACAGGTTCAAATATAGAGAATGAAGCGAATGCTCAAGCTGGTGTTTTATTAAGAAACTATGGCCAAAGCAACGATCAGATATACGAAAATAAAAAATAGTTATGTATACAATTTATTGCGACATGGACGGTGTCCTTGCCGATTTTGAAAAAGGTTATGCTGAGTTAACAAACACAAAACCTTCTAAGTCATTTAATGGTAAACAAGAGTTTTGGCAACCAATAACGGATGCTGGTGCATCTTTTTGGGCTAATTTAGATTGGATGTCTGATGGACAACAATTATGGAATTATATCAAAAAATATAAACCATATCTTTTATCAGCACCTTCAATGGATCCTTCATCTCGTGTTGGGAAAGAGGCTTGGGTTAAAATGCATATGCCTGGTGAGTATAGAAAATTATTATTATATCCAAGAGCACAAAAAATGTTATTTGCTGCTGAAGGTAAAATATTAATTGATGACATGGAACAAACCATTAGAGAATGGAAAAAAGCAGGTGGTATAGGAATATTACACACATCAGCTGCTGACACAATAAAAGAACTTAAAAAATTAGGGTTATAATGGAACAAAATGAATCCAGGTTACAAAAAGATTTTAGGCAACGTGACGTACAACGTATGCGAAATCTTATCACTAAGAAATATGGTGAAAAAACTGTTACTCAATTAGGTTACACAAAACAACACGTTGAACACAAAGAAGGAGATATTTGGGAAGAAGGTGGAAAAAACTGGACCATTAAAAATGGTATTAAGCAAACAGTAACACGTTTTGATAAAATTAAAGAATCATTAATAATACCAATTGCTTGTCCTAATTGTGGTAAAGCAATGAAAAATGATACTCTTAATAAAAAAATGTGGCCTATACATAAAATGTGTTTTGATTGTGTTATAACAATGGAAACTCGTTTAAAGGTTGAAGGTAAGTTTGAAGAATATCAACGTAATATGATAGCCGGTGGAGTTAGAACCCACATTAAAGAGATGGAAGATTTGCTATTAGAAATTATGTTAGAAACCGGTAAAGATACATTTGTTACTGAAGCGGGTGATATTGAAGAATGGCGTGGTGGTGTTATAGATAAAACACAAATTATCAAAGATTTACAAGAATATATTCAAAAACTAAAAGATATAGTAAATAGTTAATATTTATACGTAAATATTTCTACTAATGGATAATGTCTGGTCAGTTTTAGTTACCGCAATTACAGTTCTCGGTGGTACAACAGCTTTTAGATTTTATGAAAAACGCTCAATGCGCAAAGAACGTGATGAAGAATTTATTCGCCATGATTGCAAAGATCGTATTGCTAAATTAGAAGCATTATTAGCACAGTCATCTAAAGAAAAGGATGAAATGCGTGCTCAAATACTTGAATTAGTAGCTGAAGTTGCAGCATTACGTACTGAAATAAAATATCTAACTGATAAAAATCGTGCTAGTATATGATAAAATTATTAGAACTTCTAGAAGAAATAGAAGAATATGATGTAGAAAATGAACAAGATATAAAGGAATTTATTGAGTTTATGGAATCTTACCAACAAGAACTTAATGAAGTCGATTGTCCTTGTTTGCTTGAAGCAAAATATCAAGGCCGTACTGTACCATTAGGTAAGCCAATGCGTGGTGATAGTAAGAAATTTAAGGTATATGTTAAAAACCCTAAAACAGGTAAAGTTGTAAAAGTTAACTTTGGTGCTAAGGGAATGAACATTAAGAAAAATAACCCTAAACGTCGTGCTGCTTTCAGAGCAAGACATAATTGTAAAAATCCAGGACCACGTACTAAAGCAAGATACTGGTCTTGTAGAAAATGGTAGTATGATAAGATTAACTGAAATAGCATTTGATGCTTTGATGGAAAAAAAGCTATGCCCAAAGGGTAAAGCTTATTATAATCGCCGTAGAGCTGCTGGTGAAAAACCTTCAGCTTACCTTTCTGGTCGCGCTGTTAAAGTGTGTAAAGGATTAATGGAAGAAGATGATTTAGATTTACATGAATCCCTTCGCGATTGGTTCAAAAAAGAAGATTGGGTTCGTATTGATACAGCAGGTAATATAACTGGTCCTTGTGGTACGATGAAAAAAGGTAAAGCAACAACTCGTTGTTTGCCTCGTGCTAAAGCAAACCGTTTAACTAAAGCTGAACGCGCTGCTACTTCTCGTAAAAAAGCAGCTGGCTCTAAAAAGGGTAAACAATTTGTACCTAACACACCAAAAGCAAAAGTAAAGTTTAATAAGTAATGAGACCAATAGACAAATTTATATTACACGTAGTACATAACTTATTCCCTTTGAATGAATATTCTGAAGGTGAATTAAAAAAGTTAATGGCTCAATTTAGAGAAGAAGCTGATGATTTAGGTATTGAAATTACTGATGAGCAATTAAAAGCTTATATTCAACGTTTTGATGCATTAAAAAATTCTCCTAAGGTAACTGAAAAAGATTTACGCAAATATACTTTATCAAAATTAATTAAATTAGTCACATCATCAGCAGGTGCTGAAGCAGTTCCTGAAAAAGAAGATGATACACCCGATGTAGTATATCATGAAGAACCTTATATTATTTGGAATGGTTCTAAAGAAGGCAACTGTATTAGATATGGCCAAGGTGAAAAATGGTGTATTACTAGAGGTTCATTTAGTAGCTACCGTTATTCATCTAGTAGAGGATACCCAGTATTCTATTTAGCTAAAAATAATAATTTGCCTGATGATGATAAATTAAGTTTTGTTGCTATTCAGGTTAGAGATGTTGATAGAGATGATCAAAAATATGTTTATACTAATAGAAAAAACAGCCCATACGAATCAAACCCAATGAGCTGGGAACAACTTAACAGAGAAATTCCTTGGTTAAGTAATATTCCTAATGTTAAAAACATTATGAAATATATTCCTATTTCTAGCCAAGAAAAATTAACTCAAAGATATCGTTATGATGCTGTTAGTGTTAGAGAATGGGCTAATTTTCCGTTTGAAACCAAAAAACAGTATTTAGTAGTTAGAGGAGATAGAAGTGGTCAACTTTTTAATGATATTAGTAATACTACTTTCATAGAGAAATATCTTCCTAAATATCCACAAATTGCTAACTTTATAGCAATAACACCAGGTCTTATAGATTCAAAAGAATTATTAAGAAATTTAGATAATTTTTCTAATCAAGATAGAAAATCAATTACAGCTAATTTAAGAGACAAAATTGATTTAAGATATCTTCAATCAGATTATTTCCCATGGGATGTTAAAAAGTTATTAACTGTTTTAAATAAATGGGATATAGGACAAGATAATAGACTATATGTTACTAAAGATGGTAATGCTATTGTTAGATTAAAACTAGGAGATGATATTAAAATAAGCATATCCACAGAAGAAGATGATTATCCTAATGTTAAATTAAACAAACGTACATCAAAATACTTACTTGATTATCCTGAATTAGATAAGATTCCATTTAAGAATTTAATGAAATTAGTTGTAGATGATGTTATTGATAAAGATATAGTTACAAAATTACTTGATAATGCTAAAACAGATTCTAATTCTGCTATTATAGTTAAACAAATAGCAGATGGTGAAATTGTATTAGACTCAAACTCATTTGCTTCTTATAAAATAGATAATAATGGTGGTATATTGCCTGTATCTTTTGATGATGAAGAGGTACAAGCTGCTTTTGATGATGCTAAAAATAATGAATCCTTCCAACAAAATGCTCTTGCATTAATAAATACAAATTCTAGAATTCCTAAAGGTATTGATAGAAAAGCATTTGTATCTGTATTAAGAGCGATGCCTTTAGATAAAAGAATAATTGAGTGGAGAAATAATCCTGCAATTGTACTTACTACAGCAAATGATAAGATTTTAGTAATGTCTACCAATAGAGGAATAGGACTTTTACAACAAACTGCTTTATATGGAGTGGATGGTGGTGATGCTTGGACAAGTCCATACAGTGGAACCTATTCAGATGACCCAGAAGTATATAAATCTTGGTTTGCTTACTTAGGTACTCAAAATAAAAAATTCAATGATAATGACCTCCTTGGAGCATTAAGATCAGCAGGACAATCTTCAGGAAGATCAGGAGTAGGTAATGCAATTATTGCAGCTAATCCTCCAATGGCTGAAGGTAGCTTAATGAAACCAGTAATGTATGAAGGCACTGGGTATGTTGTTAATACTCAAAACCCAAGAGAAAGTTTTGGTATTTCTAGTGCTTCAGGTAAGTTAGTTAGAGCTAATATCTCACCAGCAATAGCTGCTACTATGTTAGGTTTACCAGCTCCAGCAGCCACTGCCGCAGCAGGTAGAAGAGGAAGACCAGCAGGCCAACCAGCTACTCCTCGTCCGGCAGCCGCTCCAGCAGCAGCAGGTGATATCAATGTTGGTGAAGTGATGCAAGAAACAGGACTAGATACAGCATTCCTTCGTTTACCAAGATCTATTGTTAGAAGATTAAATGTTAATAATGCTGTACGTGTTGCTCCAAATGGAGATAGAGGTGCTGCTCGTCGTAATAATATGTTAGGAGGTAGAGGACAAGTAGGTAGAGTAATAGCAATAGGTAACAGTAAAATTTATCTTATTAGATTAGCTAGCGGACAAATCATAGCATCTATTAATGTACAACCAGGAAATAGCAACTATATTTTAACAGGCAATGCTGGTGGCAACAATGCTATAGCGCTTAATTCCCCATCAGAATTAGTACAAGCTTTAACACAACGTGGGTTGGCAGAACATCGTTCATATATTATGAATGAATATTTAACCAATTATCCTGGACATAGAAATGAAATTAAAAACATGTTAAAACAACATATAGATGAAATTAGTGCTAAAAAAGCATTAGCTACAGGAGCCTTAGCATTGGGGTTGGCAGGTAGTCCAAATATAGCCAAAGCACAAAATTTTCAAGGATTAAAAGATAAATTTAAAGCAGGTATTACCGCTATACAGAATAAGATAAAACCTCAACAAAAAGTTGATACAATAAAGATACAGAAAGATGCACCTTTGGTATTAGCTAAATTTAAAGACTATAAAGGTGCGGGATATGGTTTTGCTGAATCAAAAGATGAACAAATTGCTATGGATACGGCTAGATTTAATGCAACTGCCGATTTAGTAAAAAAATTAGGTAAAACACAAATAACAGCAGGTATTGAAGAAAAAGCTATTAAATTATACCAACTTCCAAACGGTACATATCAATGTGAAGTACTAGTAGTAATTGGAAACATGTAAATTAACATATTTATACACATAAACAACAATAAAATGAAATTATCAGAAGTACGCGAAGTTATTCGCCAAGTAATAGCGGAAGCTAAAGCTGAAGGTGGTTTACCAAAATCAGGCGGTAAATTAGTGCACCTTAAGAAAGAAATGGAAGGTTTAAAGAAAATGAAAGAATCTTTAGGCCAATTGCAAATCGCTGAAGGTGGCGAACAACAGTTCGTTGCTGAATATGCTCATATGCAAAAGTTCGTAAACGAATTAGAAAAGATTAAAGCAGCTCACGCTAAGTTATCTGAAATGTTAGACGGCCAAATTACTGAAGTTGATGGTAAAATTAAATCTGAAACTGAAAAGATTAAAGAATTGATGGGTTTAATCGAGAAAGCTCCTAAAGCTCCAAAAGAGAAAAAAGACGATAAAAAAGCTCCTGCTAAAAAAGACGATAAGAAAGAAGAACCTAAAGCTGACGATTCTAAAAAAAAAAGTAAAGAATTAGACGAAGCTAGCTATAAAACATCTGCTAACTCTAAAGAAGCACAAACTTTAAAGAAAGGCGATGTCATTACTAGTGGTGAAGAGGTAGTTTCAGTATCAGCAGGTGCTAAAACACCAAGCGGTAAAGTTGAAGTAACTTTAAGTAAAGATGGCAAAACAAGAACTGCAGTTTGGGGTAAAACCACTAAAGTAGGTGTTAAAGCTAAAGAATTAAAAGAAGCTTCTTTCTCAAGTAATGATGTAAGTGCTATTTTAAAGGCTGCAAGAGCTGCTGTTGAAGCAGGTAAAGAAGTAACTGTTGATGGTATTAAAATAGGAAAGGTAGTACCTGGATTAGGAAGATTTATTCCTGCTGATGGTAGTCCTTCTATAAGAATTATGGATTACGTTGGAACTCCTGAAAAGATTGTTATTGATGGTATACCTGCAGAATTAAAACCAATGGAACCTTCTAAACCACAACCTGATACAAGAACACCAGAACAAAAAGCAAAAGCACAAGCTGAATTTGATGATAGATATGGTCCAGGTGGTGGATATCAAACAGCATTTGGAAGATACACAGGCGATTAATACAAATAAAGATGATTAAATTAACTGACATATTATTTGAACGCGATTTATCCGCTAAAGAAGAAAAAATAGTTAAAGCATTAAAGAAAACAGGGAAGTTCAAAAAGGACGACCCTGCTCTTTATGCTATTGCCGCTTCAAAAGCCGAAGGATTAGACCCAGTAGGTAAAGAAGATGACGATATAAACAACGATGGTAAAGTAAATAAAACAGATAAATACTTATCTAAGCGTCGTAAAGCAATTGCTGCTAATCTTGAAGAAGGTGATGATCACGAAGTAGCAATGGCCGTTTCTAGTCTAGAAGCTATTGCAGAAGCAATTGTTGAATTAAGACAAAAATTAGGAAATACAGAACGTAATATTCCAGGTTGGATTCAAGACCACATTGCTAAAGCAGAAAACTATATTGAGCAAGCGTCTCAAGGTTTTCATGAATTAAAAAATAATGGATAAAAAATTATTATTAGAGAAATATATTAAAGTTGCTGTTCGTAAAGCTTTAAAAGAGCAAGAAGCAGCACAAAAGAAAGCTGAGAAATCGATGTATTTAATATATCGTTTTCCTGGTTTGAAAAAAGTTATGATTGAATTAATGTCACCTGCTTTTGGTCGTTATATATCAGGAGTTGATATTGTAGCTCCAAAACCAACTACATTTAAAATAGGCTTAATAAATGGTCAGGATTTTAGCATTTACTATTTAGGCAAAGGTAAATTCATGACTAAAATATCAGGTAAAAAATATTCCCCAAATAATTTAGGTGAATTAGAAAGAGCATCTCAAGCTGTTGCTGATTTGTTAGAATTAAACTATGCACCAAAAGAAGAAGCAGCAGCACCTGCTGCTACTGATTCATCATCATCTTCATCAAGCAGTGGTGGAGGTGGTTCTGAAGCTCCATCCCCAGAAGAATTAGCTAAAGGAGATGAATTAGCTGCTGATTTAGCAGCTGCTGAAGAATTACCTGCAGAAACACCAGCTCCTGAAGAAGAAGAAATCCCAGCCGAAGCATAATATGAAAGTTATAGATAAAATATTAAATGAGTGGTCATTCCGTTGCCACGATGGGATTGTTGATTTAAACAATCCTACTAAATTATCAATACTTCATGAAATAATAGAGGAGTATGAAATGAATGAAGCTATGTTATCGTTAAATACAATTAAAAAACGTCCTGATCAGTTTGTTAATATTTTCTATAAAAAAACTCCTTTTAAATTAGGTGCTGAAGGAAAAGATGATTTTACAGCAGATAGTATTGTAGTAGGAAATGAAACTTTTTCATCTGAAAATGAAGAAGAAAAATCCAATTTAATAGGAGCTATTAGAAATATTAATAATGCTCGTAATGTTAGAATTACAGGACAACTAAATGGTCAAGAAACAACTATAAACATAGGGGCAATTTACAAATCAAAAAACTTAGGAGGACAAGAATCAGGTGGTGCTGGAGTATCTAATGAAAAAGAATTAGTAAATTCTATCAATAATTTTGTAGAAGAAAATGGTGGTCCTATAAATGTTAAATTTGTAGATAAAGAAAATAAAGAAATTTTTATACCTAATGTTTCACAAGCATCAGGTATGGGAACAACAGGTAGTAAATTAGGTCTTAAAGGAGACGTATCATTAACTACAACTGACGGTGAACAAAACATATCTGTAAAAAAAGATGGTCCTTATTGGTGGAGTAGTGAAAGAAAAAATTTCAATGACTTATTAAATAAATTCATTGAAGGTGGACAAAAAGGTGAAATACCTAAGTTACAAATAAAACCTAATCCATTACAACCTAAGATATTAGATATGATGGATCCTGAAGATGAAAGAAGATATGGAAGAGTATTTATTCTTAACTATCCCGGTATTGAAGATAATTTAGAAAATATTACATTTGGTCCTGATAAAGCTAAGATAGTACAACGTTCATTTTCATCTACAGACTATAGTCTTGAAAATGGCACTTTAACTATCAAAACCACCAGAAATATAAATGATAAAAGTGATTTACAACCTGATGATATGCCTGTTATATCATTAGCACGTCACGAAAATCAAAAATATGGTATTGATTTTAGAACAATTCCTCTAAAACAAGCAAAATTAGAACCAACTAGAGGAGGAAAAACTTTAGTTATTGATTATAACAAAACCCCATCATTACAATAATATGGCAACATTTAACCCATCAGATAAAGTAACATTAGACATTCCATTGTTTATTCGTTTATTAGAATACGCTCGTGAAGACGCTAAAACAGATATGGATTTACATAACGTAGCTGAAAAAGCAATCGCTGCAAGCGAAACTGGGAAAACATTAACTATGGTTGATTACGATAGTTTAGTAGCAGGTAATAGTGAAGATCAACAAATGGACGAAGTAAAAAGAATGATTGAATTAGCAAATATCAAGTCTTTCTTTAAATAACATATAGACAGATTCATAGCCTGTCGATTCAAACAATATTATGCAGCTGTGGCGCACCCAAAAGGTGCGCCCTCTCTATTTGGTAAAGTCAAAATTTTTTATTATATTTACATGTTTAATTTAAATTATGGAAAAGAAAATTGTAATTATTGGAGCAGGAGTAGCAGGTATTAATGCCGCTACCAAATTAGTAGATAATGGTTACCCTGGTGAATTGATCACCATTTTAGATAAGGGTAACGACCCAATCAATCGTTTACCTGAAGAGGTAATGACTGGTATGTTAGGTGCTGGTGGTTGGAGTGATGGTAAATTAACTTACCATACAGCAATTGGTGGTCAATTAGCTAAGTATTGTGGTGAAGAAAAAGCAATGGATTTAATGAAACAAGTAGTAGATAACTTTACTCGTTTTCACCCTAAACCAGAAGAAATTTTTATGTCTGATCCTCAGGAAGAACCTGAATTTATTAAACCATACTTTGGTTTAAGAATGTTTCCTGTATGGCACATTGGATCTAATTTCTTACATGAGATTGCTAAAACATGGTATCAATATCTATTAGATAAAGGTGTTACATTTAAATGGCAATATGAAGCAGTACCTAATTTTGAAAGTAATACTGTTACAGGTCTTACTACAGATAAAACTCATGCTTTTCAATACAAATATGATGAATTGATATTTGCAGTAGGTAAATCAGGCATTGACCTTGCTCAACACTTATCAAACCAATATGAGTTACCAACTGAACCTAAATCAGTACAGATTGGTGTTCGATTTGAAGCACCACAAAAGTACTTCCAGAAACTAATTGATGTATCTTATGACTTTAAGTTATATCAAAAGTTTGATAATGTATCTTTAAGATCATTCTGTACTAATAACAATGCTGCTTATGTGGCAGTAGAAGAAACATACGGTGATGTTAGTTATAATGGTCACGCTAAGAAAGGTGAGGAATTTAGAAATGATATGACTAACTTTGGTATATTGATGGAAATTAAGGGTATTGAAGATCCATTTGCATGGTCAAGAGATGTAGTACAAAAATTACAAATCGATGGGACTGGTACTTACTATTCACCAAATAAAACTCGCCAACCAGGTCTTACATCAGAAAATAATACAGTATCTGCTGTGCAAGTAGATACAATGGATATTTTATTTAATGCTTTAGGTGAAGAATATGCTCAGTATATTGAGGATTTTATCACCAATATGCAAACAGTATTTCCTGAAATGGGAGATGATTGGGGTATCTATATGCCTGAAGTAAAGTACTTATCACCTGAACCATTAGTTAATTACACAGATTTATCATTAACAGAATACCCAAATGTTCACTTTGTAGGTGATGCATTATCAGCTCGTGGTATCACAGTATCAGGTGCACACGGAATATATGTTGCAGAATCACTTTTAAAATAAAATTATGTCAGAAACAAGAAAAATTACAACACAGGATGGTTCTATAATTTCGTTTGTAGAAATTAATGGAAAAAAGCTAATGCATAGCTATGATGGTCCTGCTTACATCCCTCAAGGAAATAAACGTGCCTCTGAGTATTGGTTATTTGGTTACAAATACACTAAAGATCAATTTGAAGATAGGAAGAAAGATGCTAATGGTGTTCCGTTCTATAAAACAGCTGCTGGTAAAGCAGCAGGAGCTAGAGTATAGGCAGAATAAAATTTATACATTTACTGTATGAAATTTACCAGAGTATACGAACACGAAGACACTACTGAAACTTGGACATTCGATACTGATAAGTTCAGAAATGGACCTATTAGTGTCGAAATCAAGTACAAGAATGGTGCTGATAAGCCTAAGAATTGGAATAAAATGATTAAGCAAGCTAAGGATGATCGTCGTGCATCACGTCAAATGAAAAAAATAAACGAAAGAAACAAATGAGAATAGGATTAGCAGGTACAATGAGTGTAGGTAAAACTACATTAGTAAAAGCAATGGCTGAGTTAGATCAGTTTAAAGATTATTTTATTGCTACTGAACGTAGTAAATACTTACGCGATTTAGGTATTCCATTGAATACTGATTCAACATTAGCAGGTCAGTTTGTATTTTTAGCAGAACGTGCTAGTGAGTTATTACGTGATAATGTGTTAACTGACAGAACAATTTGGGATGTGTGTGCATTTACATTAGGTGCTCAATCAATTGATCAGTTTGATAAGCGTACATTTGTTGAGGCTGCTATGACATTACGCGATAGATATGATTTAGTTGTATACATTTCACCAGAGGGTGTTGAAATGGAAGACAATGGTGTTAGAACTACGGATTTAGATTATAGAAATAAAATTGATAATGTTATTAAATTATCACTAGCTGAATTTCCACCAACTAAATTAATTACCGTTTCAGGTACAACAGAGCAACGTATTGCTACAATTTTACAAAATATTTAATATTTATATGACGAACAACACGAACGCCGACAAAATGAAAAGTAAAGAACTACGTAAAATTATACGCGAAGCTATTGCAGACGTATTAGCTGAGCAAGCAACAATTGATGTAACTAATCCTAGTGCATTAAATGTTTCTCAAAAACAAACAATGATACAAAAAGCTCGCACTTCAACTAAAAATCCAAAATTAGGTACACCTGATGAACCAGTTGAATTTGTTGAAGAAGGTGATTTAGATGAATTAGCTCGTATTGCTAAAGGATATAAATTAGCAGATGATAATGTTGATACATCAAGATTTACTAAAACTATTTCAGGTACATCATTAGCTGATGTTATTAATTACTTCAAAGAAAATCCAGGTGCTGATAAAAAATCATTGCAATCACAATTTAATTTTGCTCGTCCACAAATTGCTAACGCTATCGTTAATGGTTTAATGGATGCTGGAGTGTTAGTTAAATTAGGTGCAGGTGGTGAAGAAGAACCAGCAGGAACACAAGCACAAGCCCCAGCAGCAACTGATGCTGAAGATATGTTTGTAGGTGGTTCTGAAAATCCATTAGCAATGTATTTTGATGGTGAACCAAATGCTGACGGCTCTGAAGATATGAATGATGAAACAGAACCAGATGCAGGTGAAATTGAAAAAGCATCATCAACTGTTGCCTCTAAAATGTCAGATGAAGAATTTGATGCTTGGTTAAAATATACAGAATTAGAACGCCGTTTAGCTGCTACTAAATCTAATATTTTGAAAGCAAGAAAATCTAGACCAGGTGCTGGTGATATTAAAGACCAACCAGGTACTGAAGTTGAACGTTTACGTGCTTTAAAATCATCTTTAGAAGACAGAATGGCTGCTTTATTAGATAAATACCCATCAGTAAAAGGTGGCGCTCAAGAACCAGAAGATTTAGAAATGCCTGATACTGAAGAAGAACCAATTCAAGAAGTTGATCAATGGGAAACTAATAGATTGAAATATTACGCAGGTATTATAAAATAAAAATATATGAAAAAAATCGTTTTAGGAATTATAGTTGTATTAATTGCAGCTTATATTATATTTGATAAAGTAAGCGATGCTGGTTTATCAAAAGAATTCACTCAAAAGCAAGATAGTTTAGTTGCTGCTGTTGATTCAATGAAATTAGATATTGTTGAAAAGGATAAAGCAATTGACTCGTTAGTAGTAATTGATGAACAATTACAAGATAAGTTAGTTTATGCTAAATCTCATGTTAAAAAAGTAATTCAATATGTTGATTCATCAAAAGCAACAGTTGATACTTACAATGAAAAAGAATTAATTACTTTCTTTAATAATCGTTATCCTAAAGATACAACAACTAACAAATTACCTTTAGCACAACCAGTATTAGTTGATGTTGCTAAAGATTTACATGAATTAGATGGTGCTAAAGAAATAGTAAAATTAAAAGATAGTGTTATTGCATTAACAGAACAAAGAGTAAATGGTAAAGATAGTGTTATTGCTTTGTATGTTAAAAAGGAAGGTACTTACAAAAACATAATGGTTAACCAACAAACACAAATTAATGATTGGAAAGGCCAATACCAACAATTATACTTACAAAACCAAAAGCTTAAGTTTAAGAGTAAAATTACTAAAATTGGAGCTGGTGTTGTAGTTGGTGGTTTAATGTACTTGATGATTGCAAAATAAACTTGCATACCCATACATAATTAAGGCTCAATCGCAAGATTGAGCTTTTTTATATATTTATATACATGAGTCAAGCGAATATTAAAGAAATAATTAAGGCGGAATACATTAAATGTGCTACCGACCCTGTACACTTCTTTAGAAAATATTGTTATATCACTCACCCTGTAAAAGGTAGAGTACTATTTCATCTTTATCCATTCCAGGAAGATGTACTAAATGATCTTAGAAATAATAGATTTAGCATTATAAATAAATCAAGACAGTTAGGTATCTCTACTCTATCAGCTGGTTTTGCTTTATGGACAATGTTATTTAATAAGGATAAAACTGTGTTGTGTATTGCAACAAAGCAAGAAACAGCTAAAGGAATGGTAGAGAAAGTACAATTTATGTACAATTCACTACCTTCTTGGTTAAGAGGTAATCAAAAGCCAATATCTGATAACAAACTCTCACTAAAACTAGCCAATAACTCCCAAATTGTTGCCACATCAGCCGCATCAGATGCAGGTAGATCGTACGCAGTTTCGTTACTTATTGTGGATGAGGCCGCGTTTATTGAAGGAATTGATAGAATTTATACGAGTATTAAACCAACCATTGCAACGGGTGGTGGAATTATAGCATTATCCTCTCCAAACGGTGTGGGTAACTGGTTTCATAGAATGTATAGTGAAGCTGAAATTGGAAAGAATGAATTTAAAGCAATTAAATTAAGATGGGATTTACACCCTGATAGAGATGAAAAGTGGGAATCTACAGAGCGTGCAAACATGTCACCTCGTGAATTTGCTCAAGAATATGATTGTGACTTTTTAGGATCTGGTAATTCAGTTGTTGAACCCGATATATTATCTTTTTATGAAGAAACTTTTATTCAAGATCCTATTGAGCGTCGTTTCATGGGTGGTGATTTTTGGATTTGGCAGTATCCTGATTATAGTAAGCAGTATGTGGTATGTGCTGACGTTGCTCGTGGTGATGGTTCGGACTATTCCTCATTTCATGTCATCGATGCTATCTCGCTTGAACAAGTTGCTGAATATAAATCGCAGGTAGATACTAGAACATATGGCAATATGCTTGTATCAGTTGCTACTGAATACAACAATGCACTATTAGTAGTAGAAAATGCAAATATTGGGTGGGATGTTGTAAGTACTATAATTGAAAAAGGTTATCCTAATTTATATTATTCTCCTAAAACTTATGGTGAATTAAATATAGATAAATGGATGTCTAAAATGGATAGTGAACAAACAGTTCCTGGATTTACTACATCAGCTAAGACAAGACCACTTGTTATCTCAAAAATGGAGGCGTATATTCGAGAACGTCAATTCACCTTTCATTCAAAACGTTTGTTAGAGGAATTGCGTGTATTCATTTGGATGAATGGTAAAGCACAAGCCCAAAATGGATATAATGATGACCTAGTAATGAGTTTAGGCATCGGATTGTTTGTTAGAGATACAGCTATGAAATTCCATCAGCAAAGTATGGATTTAAGTAGAGCTTCTCTTAATGGTATTGTTAAAACAACAGGTCCTATAGGACCATCAATGCCAGGCAATATGATAAATCCTTATCAAATGGATTTAGGTTATGGGCAATCCGAAGATATAACATGGTTGTTAGGGTAATAAATATTTATTGGCATAATAAAACATAATAATGGCAGATCAAAATCCAGGTTTATTTAGTAGATTAACACGCTTATTTAGTACAGATGTTATTATAAGAAATGTAGGCGGTAATCAACTAAAAACAATAGATGTAGATAGAATACAAGCATATGGTAACATAAAAACCAATGCACTTATAGATAGATTCACTAAATTACATAGATATGGCGCTAATATGCCATATAACCCAACAATGAACTATCAAACATTGCGCCTTCAGTTATATACTGATTATGAAGCAATGGATACAGAATCAATTATTGCCTCTGCACTTGATATTATTGCTGATGAAGCTACATTAAAAAATGAAGCTGGTGAAGTGTTACAGATTAGAAGTGCTGACGAAAATATTCAAAGAATTTTATATAATTTATTCTATGATGTTTTAAACGTAGAATTTAATTTATGGTTGTGGATTAGAAATATGTCTAAATATGGTGATTTCTATTTACATATGGAAATTGCTGAAAAATTTGGTATATATTCTGTAGTACCTTTGTCAGTTTATGACATGATTCGTGAAGAAGGTCAAGATCCAAATAACCCATCTTATGTATGTTTCAAGATAGAACCATCAGTTATAGCTGCTGGTGGTATAAACAGTCGTGTTAAAGATAAAGATGGTAAAATCAAATTTGAAAACTACGAAATAGCTCATTTTAGGCTATTAACTGATGCTAACTACTTACCTTACGGACGTTCATACATTGAGCCTGCTCGTAAAACTTATAAACAGTATGTGTTAATGAAAGATGCAATGTTATTGCATCGTATCACTCGTGCCCCAGAAAAACGTGTATTCAGTATCAATGTTGGTAACATACCTCCACATGAAGTTGATGGATACATGCAGAAGTTGATTCAAAAGATGAAAAAAACACCATACATTGATCAACAAACTGGTGAATACAACTTGAAGTACAATATGCAAAACTTAATGGAAGATTTCTACATTCCAGTACGTGGTAATGATACTTCAACTAAGATTGATACTATTAAAGGTCTCGAGTATAATGCTATTGAAGACGTTGCGTTTTTACGTGATGAGATGTTAGCTGCTCTTAAAGTACCTAAAGCATTCTTCGGATTTGAAAAAGATTTACAAGGTAAAGCTACATTAGCTGCTGAAGATATTCGTTTCGCTCGTACAGTTGAACGTATTCAACGTATTGTGTTGTCTGAATTATACAAAATGGCTTTAGTACATTTGTATACTCAAGGATATGATGGCGCTGAATTGACTAATTTTGAATTACAATTGACTACTCCATCCGTAATATACGAACAAGAGAAAGTAGCATTATGGAAAGAAAAAGTTGATTTAGCTAAACAAATTCAAGATACTAATTTATTACCTTCAGATTGGATCTATGATAATGTGTTCCAATTCAGTGAAGATCAATATGATGAATATCGTGATTTAGTTGTTGAAGATAAAATGCGCGCCTTTAGATTAGGTCAAATTGAAAATGAAGGTAATGACCCAGCTAGATCTGGTAAATCGTATGGTACTCCACATGATTTAGCTTCACTATATGGTAAAGGTAGATCGGGAATGGATACGAATGGTCCTGTACCTGGAGGATATAATGAAAAAGCTCCTGTTGGTCGTCCACAAGAAAAACCATCTATTGCTAATACACAAAAAGATCCATTAGGTAAAGATAGATTAGGAAGTAAAGAAAATGGTGAACTTTATACTGCTAACCAACCTGAAGAAGGTAGTGGTACTCCAAAAGCAATGTTTGAAATGAAAAAACATAGAAACTTGTTTGAGAACTTTAATATACCTCGTAAAGAGATTGTATTTGGGCCTGATCAAGAACCATCATTACTTAACGAAAATAATATCAAGGGCATATAATAACTACATATTTATAGGTAGTGCATACTATACACTATGAAAATAAAACACAGCAAATATAAAAATACCGGAATTTTATTTGAATTATTAGTACGTCAGATTGCATCAGACACTGTGTCTGGTAAAGACTCTGCGGCTATCGGTATTGTTAAGAAATTCTTTGGTAAAACCGAATTAACTAAAGAACACAAATTATATCAAGCATTAATTACGTCTAAAGCATTGACTGAAGGTAAAGCTGAATCATTAATTAATTCAGTACTTGAAATTTCTTCACGTTTAAATAAAACTGCTTTACGTAAAGAAAAATATAATTTGATTAAAGAAATTCGTAATCACTATGATATCGAAGAATTCTTTAAAGCAAAAATTAATAACTATTCACAGTATGCTGCTGTGTCTAATTTGATAGAAGCTCATGGATCATTAGAATTCATTGAGCCTTCTCAAGTTATTGATAATAAAGTAACATTACTTGAACATATAACTCGCAAAGAAGTTAATGTTGAAGAAGTAAAAGATCGCGTATTAGAAGAGTACAGTAAAATGGACACTGGTACACGTATTTTAGCATACAAAATGTTGCTAGAAAAATTTAATGAAAAATATGGTACTTTAATACCTGCACAAAAAGCAGTATTAAAGGAATATATCAATAATGTAACTAATACTGTTAAATTAAGAAATTTTGTTAATGAACAATTTATTAGCATTAATAAATCTTTAACAGCAATTATCCCTACAGTAACAGATAAAACCACTCAGATTAAATTATCTGAAGTAATGAATCTATTACAACCTTTAGATAAAACACAAAATGTAAAAGATGAAAATATTGTTTCTCTTTTGCAATTTCATCAATTAGTAGCAGAATTAAAAGCCATCAAATAATGAACAGATTACAAGAATTAGCTAATATTCCAAGCGATGTAGCTGCATTAGGTAAAGCACAAGCTGCCGCAACAACAGTACAGAGCAAAGCTAAAAATATTAATAGTATTCAAGAATTTCCTGGTGCGTTTGAAGAATGGTTTAATACACTAGGATTTCAACCAGGTAAAGTTAATAAAAGTGCTATTCGTTCTGAAGTAGAAAAAGTATTAACTAAGTTAGGATATTAATAATGGCTGATATTCAAACATATGGTCAATTAAGACAAGCTATTAAAGATATAATAAAAAAACAGAAACTTCAAAAAGTAGGAGATGTTTCCGTTGATACTATTATTGGTGCTCTTCCTATTTTAGGTAATATTAAAAGTGGAATAGATTTTGTGAATGCTTTTGTTAAAGCTCCTGATACTCAAAAAACTCAAACTTGGTTAGACAAGTTACAAGTAGATGATGAAATGAGTGCTATTGTTGATGATACTGTTGAAAATGGATTTATAAAAGCAATGGCAACAGATATAGAAAAAGAACCTAATGATAAACCGTTAGAGCCTGATTTTAACATGAATGCTAAAATGGTTAATTATTTAAAAAATAAGTATAAAGGTAGAACAGTATCAGGTATTCAAGAAGAAGAATTAGAAGAAACTTCAACTTCAGCTGGTGTGCCTGGTTATTTAACTCCAAAAGCATTTGCTTCAAAAGGTCAAAAAACTAACGCTGCAACAAAATATGCAGAAAAATTAGGTTGGGAAAGAGCAAAAAAACCAACTACATCAAAAGTAGTAGATTATAAAAAAATATTTGAAATGAACTTACAAGATATAATCAAGCAAGAATTGTTAAATGAAGTAACATATTCTAAATTCAAAAACGAAGTTAAATTTAGAACTAAAGCTGAACAACTTCATAAAGCAATGCGTGAGGTAAAGAAAAAAATTAACGAAATTGATCGTTTAGTTGATTATACTCAACGTATGAAACAAGAATTGAGCGAAGGTGATGGTGTGCAGTATTGGGGTAGAACAGAAAAAGCTGTTGCTCAAATCTCTGAAATGGTAAACCATTTAAATAATAAAATAAACAACCTTAAACAGTAATGGCAAAAGCTAAATCATCTGCTTCATCGCAGAAAGTTTCATTTGGTAAAAGAAAACAAGGCGCTGCAAAAAAATCTTATAACAAACATACTCCAAAGCCTAAAGCTTATAGAGGACAAGGAAGATAAATAATATGAAAAGTATAAAACAACAGTACATCGATTTAACAGAAGGTAGAATGTCACAAGGTAATTTCATGAGAAATTTACGTATGACTATGCCTCAATATGTAACTAACGTAACATCATTTGGTGATGCAGTTAAGATCCTTAAAAATAAGGGCATATTATCTGAATCATACAGTCAATTTGAAGAAATTGGTGAAAATTATGATGAAGCAGAAGTTATATCTAAAGAAGAATTTGAACAACCAGAAGAGTCTAATGAAGATACTGAATTTGATGCTATATTAAAGCAACTTGAAGATGAAATAGCTGGTGAAATAGCTGTTAAGTCTGATGTATTAGATGAACCATTAGAAGAATTCCATTCAGGTAATCCAAATGACAAATATGTTGTTAAAAAATCAGGAGATAAGTGGGAAGTAATAGAAGGTGATGTCAAAGTAGATGAATTTGATTCTGAAAAAGAAGCTAAAGAATTTGCTGATAAGAAAAATGCAGCTCAAGGATTAAATGAAGCTAAAAAACAAGAAAAAGCAAAAGTACAACCAGACGAAAACGTTCAAGAAGTGTTAACAGGGATTGCTATCGAGCATTTATTCTATCCTGAAGAATCTTATGAAACTATTCGTAACATGGTTTATAAAAATATTAAGAAAAATCCTCAATACTATACTAACATGAAGTTAACTGGTATTAGAGATTTTGAAGTTCAAACAATGGATTCTTCAAAACCTGAAGATCATCAAATGAAGTTTTATACAGAAAAAACTGCAGTTGATACAGCTAGAGGTATGAAAAAGGTTAAGATGCCTAAAGTTGAAGAAAAAAAAAAGCTTAAAGAGAGCGTAGAAGAAGCAGAAATGCGTTTTAAAGATTTACCTGCAGATCCTGAAAAATACAAAATGGTAAAGGATAGTAAAGGTAAAATTATTAAAGCAACAAACGCTGATGGTATTGAATTTCAAAGAGGAGATGTTGTTAAAACATATGATGGTGAAGAAATCAAAATAGCTGATTTTAAAGAAGAACAAGGCAAAGTTAAGGCTTTATATAATAAAGGAATGTTTTTCGCTAGTATTGATATTGATGGTTTAGAAGCAGGAAAACCAGAATTTAGATCAGGTGTTAATATCGGTGGTTCATTCGAAAAATTTAAAAATAAATTAGCTGAAATGGTTCGTGAAATAATGGCAGAAACTTTTGATGGCCGTGATAATTTAACAGATATTTCAGACGACACAAAATAGATGATATGAAACAATTATTAATAGATCATACACCATTCCATATTGCTAAATTAACTTTATCTGAAGCTAAAATGGCTACAGGTGGTAGAATGCGTATTAAAGGTAAATTACAAGAATCTGAAGTAAAAAACGGAAACGGACGTGTTTATCCTAAAGAAGTATTACAACGTGAAGTTGAAAAATATGTAGAAGGCCCAGTAAAAACTAATACAGCTATGGGTGAATTAGACCATCCAGATTCTACAATTGTAAACTTAAATAACGTTTCTCACGTTATAAAGCGTGTTTGGTGGGATGGTAACGATTTAATGGGTGAGTTAGAATTATTAAACACACCATCAGGTAAAATTGCACAAGAAATTGTATCAGCAGGTATTCCATTAGGTATCTCGTCAAGAGGTATGGGTTCTGTAAGACAAATCGGAGAAACAGTAGAAGTTCAAGATGATTTTGAATTATTATGTTGGGATTTAGTATCAGTTCCATCAACTCCAGGAGCTTATATGGCTTTATCTGAAGGAAAAACACAACAAACTAATAAAGATTATAGTAAAATTAATGGATTGATTACAGAAATTATCTGTAATGCAACAGGAGTTTGTCCTCTTTGCTAAAAGATTCGCGGTTTTACGTATCTACATATATTTATGGGTAACCTAGAATGGGTTGCCCATCTTTTTGCAACTCAGGTATTATACAACCCCACTATTAAGATTTTTTAATAATCTTATTTCCAAAAGTAAATTTAAGGAGAACACAAAATGAGTACAAACAAAGATTTGTTCAAAGAAGCTATCGCTGACGCTAAAGCTGTTCGTGAAGCTGCACTTGCAAATGCTAAAGCTGCTCTTGAAGAAGCTCTTACCCCAAAATTACAATCTATGTTAGCTGCAAAGTTACAAGAAATTAATGAAGGTGAAGAAGAAGAAGCTCTTGAAGAAGTTGAATATGCATCAGCAAATGACAAAAGCAACGACTCAGACATGATCAGAAAAAGAGCAATCGATGCTGGTCAAATGTCAGAAAGCGAAGAACTAGAAGAAGATTTTGATTTGTCTTCAATCTTAGCTGAATTAGATGAAGAAGATTCAGTAAATGAAGCTAAAGATGAAGAAGAAAAAATCGACGAAGCTAAAGACGATGAAAAAATCGACGAAGCTAAAGACGAAGAAGAAACTGAAGACGAAGAGTCTGAAGAAGAAACTGAAATCGAAGATGAAGAAACTGAAAGTGACGACAAAATCACTGACTTAACAGTTGACGCGCTGAAAAAAATCATCAAAGATATCATCTCAGCTGAAATGGGTGAAGAAGCAGGCATGGAAATGGGTGACATGGAAATGGGTGCTGAAGACGAAATGGCAGATATGGGTGATATGGGTGGTGAAGAAGCAGCAGTTGATATGGAAGCTGGTGAAGATGAAATCACTGATGAAGAAGCAATCGACGAAGTAGATTTAGATGAATTATTAGCAGAATTAGATGCTTTAGACGAAGCTGAAGACGAAGAAAAAATGGAAGAAGCTAAGAAAAAAGAAACTAAGAAAGAAGACGAAAAAGACGAGATGAAAGAAGCAATTGAAACAATTGAAGCTTTACGTCACGAATTGAACGAAGTTAACTTATTAAACGCTAAGTTGTTATATGTTAACAAGATCTTCAAAGCTAAGAACTTAACTGAATCACAAAAAGTAAAAGTAATTGCATCATTTGATAAAGCAACTACTCCAAAACAAGCTAAAGAATTATTTGAATCAATCCAAGCATCTAAATTAGGCGCTAAGAAAGAAACAATTAAAGAATCTATCGGATTCGCTTCTAAAGCAGCTGGTATCGCACCAAATAGACAACAAATCGTTGAAGTAGACGAAACAGTTTCTAGATGGCAGATGTTAGCAGGTATTAAATAAATTTTTTTAAAAAACAATAAACTCTCGTTTAAAAATGAACGTACAACAATTATTAGAAAGCTCAAACCAATACAAGAATGTAATGGATGACGCTAAAAAATTGTCGTCTAAGTGGGAAAAATCTGGCCTTTTAGAAGGTATCAAGAGCACTAACGACAAAAACACAATGGCTGTATTATTAGAAAACCAAGCTAAGCAATTAGTAACTGAAGCTTCTGCTACAGGTACTCAAGCTGCTGGTGCTGGTGCTTATTCTGGTGAAAGCTGGAATGGTGTTGCATTACCATTAGTACGCCGTGTATTCGGTGAAATCGCTGCTAAAGAATTCGTTAGCGTACAACCAATGAACTTACCTTCAGGTCTTGTATTCTATCTTGATTTCAAATACGGAACTGGTGTTAAACCTTTCTCTGCAGGTGATTCTTTATACGGTGCTAGCACAGTAAACAACACAACAAACATCGCATCTCAATCATTGTATGGTGCTGGTCGTTTCGGTTACTCAGCTAACCAATTCTCAGCTTCTATCGGTGCTGTGAGTTCTTCAGTATCTTTTGCTGATGTTAACTATGATTCTAACTTTATCGTAACTGGTTCTTTCAAGAAAGTATTGGTTCCATTACCAACAACTGCTGACCAAAACGCTGTTAGATCATTTGTATTCACTACAGGTTCTATCGGTGCTACAAACATCTACCAACAATTCACAACTGTATCTAACAATACAGCTTCTTTCATCGTTACTGGTTCTTTATTACCAGCTAACTACACTTTAGGTGAAGTAGTATTGTACTACTCAGTAGCTCCTTCAACTACAGCTCGTGGTGATTTCGAAGATCAAACAGTAGCTGGTGGTTCTGGTACAAACGGTGGTGATGGTGGTTATCCAAATGCTCAATCAACTACAGCTATCGCGATCCCAGAAATCAATGTACAATTGAAATCTGAAGCAATCGTTGCTAAGACTCGTAAGTTGAAAGCACAATGGACTCCAGAGTTCGCTCAAGACTTAAACGCTTACCATTCAGTAGATGCTGAAGCTGAATTAACTGGTATCTTGTCTCAATACATCTCTATGGAGATTGATTTAGAGATCTTAGATATGTTAATCCAAAATGCATTCACAACTGAAAAATGGTCTGCAGTTAACAACCAAACATTCACAGCAGCAGGTGTTCCAACAGCATTAGCTTCTGGATATTACAACACACAAGGTGGTTGGTTCCAAACTTTAGGTACTAAATTACAAAAAGTTTCTAACACAATCCATCAGTTAACTTTAAGAGGTGGTGCTAATTTCTTAGTAACTTCTCCTACAGTAGCTACTATCTTAGAATCAATCCCAGGATTTGCTTCTGATGGTGACGGTGAGAAAATGGAATTCAACTTCGGTATCCAAAAAGTTGGTTCATTAAACTCTCGTTACAAGGTTTACAAAAACCCTTACATGACTGAGAACGTAATCTTAATGGGTTACAAAGGTGCTCAGTTCTTAGAAACTGGTGCTGTATTTGCTCCATATGTTCCATTAATCATGACTCCATTGTTATACGATCCAACAACATTTACTCCACGTAAAGGTTTGATGACTCGTTACGCGAAGAAGATGATCCGTCCTGATTACTATGGTAAGGTTTATGTTGCTGGTTTAGATACTATCTAATCCCAATATATATCCCCCGCTATAGTCTCAGTATTATAGCTCTAAGCCCGACCCCGTAAGGTCGGGCTTTTTGTTTATATTTATATAAAACCGTTATACATGAAAGAACCTAATCGTGAGAGAAAAAGTGAAATTAAGTCTATAAACGCTTTGCAATTAAATGAAGAGCAAAAAGAAGCAAAAAGGTTAATAATTGAAAATCAAATCGTAGTAATTACAGGTAGAGCAGGTAGTGGTAAATCATTAGTATGTGCCCAAGCTGCTTTAGATTTCCTTAAGAAAAAACAAATTAACTGTATTTACAATACTCGTGCTGCTATTGAGGTAGGTAGAAGTTTAGGATTTTTACCTGGAGATATTAATGGTAAATTTGATCCTTACATGGAAGCATTAGTTGAAAATCTATCTAAATGCTGTTCAGATAGAAACGAAGTACCTAAGCTAATTGAAGATGGTAAGGTTAAAGCATTACCCGTTCAGTTTATCCGTGGTAAAACTATTGATGATATATTAATAGTCGAGGAAGCACAAAACTTAACTAAAGGTGAAATGCTAGCCATATTGACACGTTTAGGTAAAAATGGTAAGATTGTTATCAACGGCGATAATGAACAGACCGATATCAAATCATCTACAGGCGAAATAAACGGCTTAAGTTACGTTATTGAATTATCCAAAAAAATCGAGGAAATCAAGTGGATTAAGTTGAAGGAGAATCATCGTTCTGATTTAGTAGGTAAGATACTTGAATGCGAATACGGGAAATAGTAATATTTATACGTGTTAAATACTACTTAATTAATGGCTAATATTGCAATTTATAACGGTACTTCATCCTTCGCACCTGGCTTAACTCCATTTGGATTTTATGATAGTGATGCTGAATTTTCAGGATCAGCGGATCATGTAGTAAAATGGTGTGCACAACGTTTAGGTTATCCTATTGTTGAAATTGAATTACAACCTATACAGTTTTATGCTGCTTTTGAAGAAGCAGTTACTACATATGGTAATGAAGTTTATCAATGGAAAATTCGTGAAAATTATCTTAATTTAGAAGGGACCTCTACTGGTTCTTTTTTGAATAATCAACTTATAACACCTAATTTAGGAAATATTATTCGTATTTCTGAAACATATGCTTCTGAAGCAGGAAGTGGTGGTAATGTTACTATATATACAGGTTCTGTAACAATGGTTAACGGAATACAAGATTATGACATAAGAACAGCAGTATCTGCCTCTTCAGGGTATACAGGATCTGTTGAAGTTAAAAAAATATTCTATGAAGCTCCTCCAGCGATTGTAAGATATTTTGACCCATATGCTGGTACTGGTACTGGCATTCAATCATTACTTGAAACTTTTGGATTTGGTCAAATGTCTCCTGGTATTAACTTCTTATTGATGCCTATATTTTTTGATGTTCAAAAAATCCAAGCAATTGAATTAAATGATCAAATCAGAAAATCAGCATTCTCTTTTGATTTGGTTAATAATAACTTAAGAATATTTCCTATTCCTACAGGTGTTGCTAAAGATGTAAATGATAAATTATTCTTCCACTATATAAAAACAGATGAAAGAAATAATCCTGTAGTTGATAATAGAACAAACCTTGTTACTAACGTATCTAATGTTCCTTATGAAAATCCTACCTATTCATATATCAATTCAGTAGGTAAACAATGGATTCGTCAATATACTTTATCATTGATTAAAGAAATGTTAGCTTACGTAAGAGGAAAATATGGTACTGTACCTATTCCTGGAGCTGAAGTAACATTAAACCAATCAGATTTATTAATAGATGCTAGAGCAGAAAAAGCAGCTTTATTAGAACAATTACGTGCAATGTTAGATCAAACATCTCGTAAAGCTCAACTTGAAAATCAAGCTAATGAAGTTGATTTTATACAAAAACAATTAACAAACGTTCCACTCCCAATTTATATTTTCTAATGACTAAATTATCAAACATATTATTAGAAGGAATGATTTTATATAAGATTGAAGTCTTAATTAAATCATCAACTGAAGAAAACCAAGTATTTGTTTATAACGAAATTAGAGGATTAAAAAATGTAGTGGTTGTAACTGTTGAGCAAAATGATTTTTTAAAAACAAAAAGTAATGATAAATTTCAATTTGCCTTACTTAAAACAAAATACTTAGCAACCTCAGACCCTAAAGAAGGTATCAATGCTATTAAAACAGACGCTTTAGTTACTAATAAAATTCCTGGTTTAATTCAATTTATCCCTCGTTATAACACAATAGAAAAAGTAGGAGAATATTAATATGAGTTTATTTGGTACATCACGCGATGTGAGTTTAATTAGACATATAGGCCGCGAGTTGGTTAATAATATTATTGAGCAACAAGTGGGATACTATAAACTTGATTTGAAACAAACTACATCAAACATGTATGGTGAATCAAATGGTTCAAAAATATATTATAATCCGGTATTAATAAACTGTATTATAGAAAGAACACCACAAACCTGGACTGCAGATAGCTTTGGCCCTGATGTTACTCAAGATCTAACAGTTAGATTTTTAAGAGATGACTTAGCTGGAGTAGATTTATCTATAGAATTACCAGAAGGAGGTCAAGGATATGTTTATGGAGTAGTACCTGAAGTTGGTGATGTAATGTTGTGGCAAAACAATTATTATGAAGTAGACGGTATTATAGAAAATCAATTATTTGTAGGTAAAGATCCAAGTTATTCTTATTCATCTGATAATGATGATTTTGGTTCTTCAATTTCAATTATAGTAAACGCTCATTATGCTCGTCCAGAGAAATTGGGTATAGAAAAAGATAGATTATAAAAATGCCTCGTCCCTTAAAACCAATACCACGTAATATTGTTCAAGTAGAACAAGCTCAAATTACATCTTACATTCAGGAAAAACCTGATAGTAGTGAAGGTACTGTATTTTCCCGTAATAGAGGTAAAGATTTATCTTTTAAAGGCAATAAAATTAAAGATATATCTGTTGGTTTAGATGATATAGATGATGCAATTCAATATTATTTCGATAATATCATTAAACCAAATGTTATTCAAAATGGAAATAGAATAGCAGTACCTGTTATTTTTGGTGATGCTGAAAAATGGAAATCAGTTCAAGCTGATGGGTATTATCGTGACAAGGATGGTAAAATAATGGCTCCACTTATTATGTTTAAACGTACTAATGTTGAAAAAAATAGAACATTAGGAAATAAAATAGATGGTAATAAAGCCCATTTGTTTAATGTGTTTGAAACAAGATATAATGCTAAAAATTTTTATGATAAGTTTGATATTTTAACAAATAGAAAACCATCAAAACAATATTATGTTTCAGTAGTACCTGATTATGTTACTGTAACTTACGAATGTGTTTTGTTTACAAACTTTGTAGAACAAAATAACCAACTAATTGAAGCTATTGAGTATGTTTCTGACTCGTATTGGGGTGATTACAATAGATGGCATTTTAGAACAAAAATTGATACTTTTGCTGTTACTAATGTTGTTGAACAGGGTAGTGATAGAGCAGCAAGAACTAATTTTACCATGACCTTAAATGGTTATTTAATTCCTGATACTGTTAATAAACAACTAGCAAATGAGGATTTACTTTATTCACCTGCTCAAGTAGTATTTGGTTTAGAAACAACTTCAGATTTAAATACAGTTGAACCTACAACTCAAATGGCTGCTAACAATACTGCTGGTTCAACATCATTTATAGGTGATGGAAATATTATATACAATACTACTATAGCTGGTGCTGCTCTTGAAGATTTGACTTACTTAAACACTAATAAACCTTTAATAGCAAATATTGTAACAGCCCCTAATCAAGCTTTATTTACAGGTGCCGCAATTTTACAACCAGCTTCTACATCTACTTTACCAGCAACTACTGTAAATAACTTTACATTCTATATAAACGGTCAATATATTCCTTCCAGTATGGTATCTTTTGTAACAGATGGTGCTGGAGTTAGAATACAATTTGATACTACTTTAGTAGGATATGTTTTAGAATCAGATGATGAAGTTGTAGCAATAGGTAAATTCGTATAATATGGCAAATGCTTATATCAACATACAAGAAAATCTTTCACCAAGTGATTTAATTTATATAGTTACAAACAAATCATTACAAGCAGACATTATAAATGTTCCTGATAATGCTATCTTTACAGGTGCTTCAATCTTACAACCAAGTTCCTTATTACCAGCAACAACAGTAAATGATTTTACTTTCTATATAAATAGACAACAAATCCCATCATCTTTTGCATCATTTGATACTTATACAGGTGGTGTATCATTAACGTTTAATACATCATCTTTAGGATTTTCATTATCATCAACAGATGTAGTAACAGCAATAGGTAAATTCGCATAAAATGGCATTAATTAAATTAAAACAAATAGAAGCTAATTTAAGTTATGATACAGGATCAAACACATTGTTTGTATCTGGTGGTCTTAATATTATACAAACTGATGCGGCCGTTGATGCTTTAGCTCTTTCGGGTTCATTGGTTGTGGTTGATTCTACAAATGTTGCAAGTGGTTCATTTACTATTGATACAATAGACGGGGGGACCTACTAATAATATATTTATACGCGGCTTATATAAGCTATTATACTTCCTGGTAAATACCATTAAAAAGGATCCATACATATGGCTGTTAACAAAATTGAACTAAAACGCAGTGCCGTTCCGGGCCGCATACCAACTACATCATCGCTAGCTTTAGGCGAAATAGCTTTGAATACGTATGATGGTAAGCTTTATTTCAAACAAAACCAGTCAGGATCTGAAAGTATAGTAGAAATTTCATCTACAGTAAATTTTAATTCTTCCCAAATATCTTCGGGAAATGTAACTGCTAGTGTAAGCACAGATCCAAGCAATTTATTTCTAATTAGATCAGGTAGTAATACCTTTCTTAATATATCTTCTAGTAGTCATACTACTTTAAGTAGCGATTTATTTATTATTAAAAACTTTACAACTCAACAACCCGTATTAATTGTTAGTGAAAGTGTACTTCAAATTGTTACGCATTCTGTTGCACCAACAGGTTCAACAAATGCTGGTAGTTTTTGGTTTACTACTGACGATTTATTTATTGGACTTGACTAAATACAATATTTATATTCATAAACCCCCAAACAAAATTTAAAAAACATGGCAACTTGGAAAAAAGTCATCGTCTCTGGTAGTAACGCCAATCTAGCGAGTTTACAAGTAGACGGCTTAACATCAGGACAGGTAGTAATAGGCGGTGGCTCGGGTAGTGTACTTACTACTACAGCCATAAACGGTACAGGAAATATCGTAGCTACTACAGGTGCAACCTCAGTATCTCATTCTGGTTCATTTAGTGGTTCTTTTCAAGGATCTCTTAATTCAGTATTAGCACAAGGTAGTCAACCTAACTTTGTAGCTTATGATACAGCAACTGGAACTTTTACTTATTCTGGTACTGGTTCATTCACAGCTACTTCAGCATCATTTGCTAGTACAGCTTCTTATACTCCAAATGCATTTATAAGTGCATCTAGTAATAACACAACTACAATTACCTTTGCAAAAGGAGATGGTAGTACACTTGCAGTAACAGTAAATTCAGCATCTTATGCTGCTAATGCTCAACAAGCAACTTCAGCATCATATGCTAGCACTGCAACTTCAGCATCTTACTCAGCAACTTCTCAACAAGCAACTTCTGCATCTTATGCTTCTACAGCACAACAAGCAACAAGTGCTTCTTATGCTAGTAATGCTACTTCAGCATCTTATGCTGCTAATGCTCAACAAGCAACTTCAGCATCTTATGCTAGCTTTGCTGTAACAGGTAATGGTACATTTAGTGGGTCATTTAGTGGTTCATTCCAAGGTGATGGCTCTCAATTAACAGGATTAGCTACAACTTTAGATATTTCAGGTTCAACTGGTAATGGTTCAGTTAACTTGTTAACACAAGATTTAACAATTACGGGTACAGCAAATGAAATTGAAACTTCAGTTTCAGGACAAACAGTAACTATTGGCTTACCAAATAACGTTACAGTTGCTTCTAACTTAACAGTTGGTGGTGATTTAACAGTAGCTGGTACAGCATCATTTGTTAATACAGAAAACTTAAACATTAAAGATAAGTTTATCTTAATCAATAGTGGTTCAAGTACATTAGCTGATTCAGGTTGGATTACTCAATATAATGCTGCTGGTTCAGGATCTGCATTCTTCTTAGAAGCAAATTCAGCAGGTACATACGGTCGTTTTGCAATGGCTTATGACGTATTAGGTACCGCTAACTCAGTTGCTGCTAATGAATATGTAGTATCTGCTAAATCAACTGCTGGTGCTCCTGCTGCTACTCCAACTTGGGGTGGTACAACAAACGGATTTGGTAACATGCATGTAGATAGTACTACAGGAGATATTTACATATACGCTTAATATTATATTTAAAAATTAGTTATGGCTTTAAATGCAAAAAGCATTGCAATAATTACTAATGATAATTTGGTAGAGGAACCTAAGGTTAGCGTTCCTCTACCTATTTTTAACAAAGTTGAATTAGAAATTATTCTTTCATTAGTTAGAGAATCTCACTTTAAGGGAGAGGATGTACAAAACATATATAATCTTGCTTTGAAAATACAAGAATATTATGTAAAGTTGCCATAGGTATTAATATTTATACTCAAACGTATTGTAGGCCTGAAAAGGAAGTAGGCATATACACGGCATAAGTGTATGTATCTAACCACAATAACAAAATATTTACTATGCCAAGTTGGAAAAAAGTCATTGTTAGTGGCTCTGATGCTACTTTAAATTCTTTGTATGTAACAAATAGTGTTACAGCATCATACTTCACAGGCTCGGTTCGAGCAACCTATTTAACAGCTTCAGGTTTAAATTATCCAACGGCAGATGGTGGTGAATTTAGTTTTATTCAAACAGATGGTAGTGGTAATTTGTCTTTACAGTATGTTAATACAACTAACGATAATGTATATAACGGTGAAGCTACTACTTTACTAAGAGGTACTCCTGTATTTGTATCTGGTTCTGTAGGCGCAAATCCTAAAGTATTTAGAGCAGACGCAAGCAACCCAGCTAAAATGCCTGTAACTTATATTGTTGGTGATGATATTCTAACAGCAGAAACAGGTAGGGCTATTATATTAGGACAAATAGATGGAGTTGATACAACAGGATATCCAGAAGGTCAATTAATATATGTTGCTGAAGGAGGTGGTTGGACTAATGATCGACCAACAGGTTCTTCATCTATAGTACAACCCTTAGGAATAGTAACAAAAGAAGGAAGTGGAGGCAAAGGATTAGTATTAAATCCAGGCCCTGTATTACTACCAAATCTTCAATCAGGATACACTTGGGTTGGTAGTACAACTAACCAACCAGTAGCTGTTGCTACTTCTTCAATTCAAAATGTAGTAAGTGCATCTTATGCTCTTACAGCCTCATATATAGCAGGTGGTGGAGGATCAGGAACTGGTTTTCCATATTCTGGTTCAGCATCAATTACAGGTTCATTAGATATATTAGCACCAAATGGATATGCTACAGACTATGCAGACAATTATTCTGAATTAGGAGCTGCAGCTAATTTCCAAGGTTCATTAACGATCACAGGATCTTTAGAATTAGCAAACAATTATACAATGTCTGCTGATTATGTAAATGTTGGTGAGGTGTTAAAACTTAATGCTTCTAATCCATTACCTACAGCAGGTGTTGGTTTATTAGCAGTATCCGCGTCCAATTTATATTATAGTAATGGTATAACATGGACACAAATAAATTAAAAATTTTTAATATTTATTATCAGTAATTTCAACATAAAGTATTATGCCTTTAGTATTAAGATCAGTAAAAGGATCAAATTTAACAGCGAACGAAGTAGACGGAAACTTTCTGTTTCTATCTAGTAGTTTAGATAATTTTCAAACAGGTTCAGTAGCTAGCGCATCTTATGCAGCTAATGCTGATTTGTTGGATGGACTTAATTCTACTGTATTTGCTACAACAGGTTCAAATACTTTTGTAGGTAATCAAACAATTAATGGAACTTTAGCTATAAGTAGTTCCTTAAATAAATTTGCTTCTGTAGCATCTTCGGCTAATGGTGCAAATGTACTATTTACTCAAGCTACAGGTTCTTATTCATCTGCATTCTTTAAATATACTGCTATAAATGGTAGTAATGCAAGAACAGGAGAAGTAATGTCTGTTTGGACAGGTAATACAATATCATATGCAGAGGTAAACCCATCAGATATAGGTACTAGTAATATAACAGCATCTGTATCTTTAAACGCATCTAATGTAGAATTTAATATTCAAACCACCTCAACAGGTTGGGTATTAAAATCTATAGCAACTTATATGTAATAATATTTATAAATGTCTATTGTTGGACAGTGAAAACAATATAAAAAATGGCAAATGAATTTGTAGTCCGTAACGGGCTTATATCTCTAGGTAGTGTACAAGTAACAGGTAGTGTAAACGTAAGTGGTAGTTTAACTACAAACGGAATCCCTGTTCCTTCAAATACAGACTTTTATGCTTATACAGCATCTAATAACGCTACTATATCTCAATTACAAAATGCAACTGCATCTATCTATAGTACAACCTCTTCTTTTAATACAAGAATAGGTAATTTAGAATCATTCAGTTCTTCTTTAGACAGCACATATGCAACTGATGCTCAACTAAATGCTGCAACTCAGTCTTTAAGTTCATCTTTAAATGCAACTGATAATATTATTATTACTAATTTTCAGAACTATACAAGTAGTGCTGATGCTGAATTTTTAGCAATAATTGGTAATTTTAATAGTTATACTAGCAGTAACGATGCTAATATTGTTGATCTAGAACTTTCAATAACAGCTCTTAATAGATCATCAGAATCTATTAACAGCTATACAGCTTCTCAAAATATTTTAAATGGTACTTACGCAACAACGGGTTCAAATACCTTTGTTGGTGCTCAATATATTTCAAATACTACAAATGCTACTTCATATACATCAACACCTTCACTTTATACCGATGGTGGTTTTAGAGTAACTAAAGATGCTTATGTTAGTGGGTCAGTATATGTTGGAGGGAATTTAACTGTAGCTGGAACTTCTTCAATTGAATACGTTACTTCATCTGTATTTGTAGGTTTAGAATATATTGATTTAAATACAGATTTACCAGCTTTAAGATATGCCGGTATAAGAGTATCAGATAGTGGTTCAGGAGCTACCTTTATTACTTCTTCTTTATTATGGGATTCACAAAATAATAAATGGATTTACTCAAACCCATCAGGTTCAAATTATGATGGTGCTATGCTTATTTCCGGTCCTAGAAATTCATCTGGATTAGGAAATGAAGTTGGTACAACCAATAATGCTTTAATGAAAGGACAAGGTGGTGATCACATTACTTCATCTTTAATATTAGATAATGGTTCTGTAGTATCATTCCCTTATGATATAGACGTTACAGGTAGCGTAATTGCAACTAGCTTATCTGGTTCATTAGATGGTAGTTATTTAGTTAATGGAAGTGTAGGTAATGCTAAATTAGCAAATAACTCAATTACTATTAATGGAACTTCAGTATCATTGGGAGGAACCTTAACACAAGCTCAAACATTAGCAGGCGCTTTCTCAGCATCAGCTCAAGTTGATCATAATGCAACTACAAACTATGTTGCTAATGAACATGTTAATCACACATCTGTATCAATAAGTGCAGGAAGTGGTTTATCAGGAGGTGGTGATATTACAACAACAAGAACTTTAACATTAGATACAGGTTCATCTCATTTCATAAATGGCTCTAGAGGAGTAAATAGTGCTGGAACTGGTGTAAATTATTCAGGTGGGGTTATTTCAATTGGCCAAGCAGTAGCTACAAGCTCTAACGTACAATTCAACTCATTAGGAGTTGGCACAGCTGGATCAGGTACAACAGGTGAAATTAGAGCAACAGCCGATATTACAGCTTACTATTCTTCAGACGAAAGATTAAAAGAAAATATTACTAGAATTGAAGACCCAATTGCTAAAATCAAAGCAATAGATGGTGTTACTTTTAGTTGGAAAGAAGGATATGAGGACGTACATTCTCATACAGGAGATGATACAGGGGTTATAGCACAACAAATTGAAGCTATTAACTTACCTGATACTGTTACTACTCGTGATAATGGATATAAAGCAGTTAAATACGAAAAATTAAACGCTTTGTTGATTGAAGGTATGAAAGCTCAACAAGCACAAATTGATTTTTTACAGCAACAATTAGAAGAATTAAAAGCATTATTAAATAAATAAGTTATGGGTTTTATCATAAAACAACCACTTGAAACAAATCAAGGCCTTTTAACCGAAGCCTATGTACGAATAGAAATGTACAGAGTAGATATGTTTTATGGTTTGTTACACACAACTATAGCAATGTATCCAAGTAAACAATCGGCTAAAGATACTTTTCCGGTTTATTTTGGAGAAGTTAGTCCTAATGTTTCTCAAATAATAGGAATAAGTATTGTTTATAATGGTGAGGAAATAGAATACCCAACGTATTTTGAATTTCCTATGACAACTCCTGTTGAAGTGGAAGTACCTATTTTCGAAGAGGTTACTGAAACAAAAACAAGTACTTATTATGATTTTGATGATAATGGCGATATAGTAGAAAAAACAAAAGAAGAACAAGTTAAAAAGTTTGTTCAAACTAGAACAGATACTATAACAAAACAAAAAATTGATGTAAACAAAAACGATGGTAAAGTATACGAGTTTGCTTACGAATCAGTTAAAAAGGAATTTGGTAAAATATTTGGTGACGAAAATATAATTGACGAATAATGGGTATAAGTACTTTTGGAGCTACCAACGTATCATTAAATCAGGCTGCTACATATGTTGGGGCCTCACCAAAGTCTTTAAGAACGGTGGGTGGTAAAACCTTCCCTAGATATGACACTGGAGCTGCTTCTATGAACACGATGCTTCAGAGCACTAGCTTATTTCAGGTTATTGTTTATAGTAGTAATACACTACAAGGTACAGTAAGTATTACTTATCCATTTTCAGTTAGTGGTGATGGTGCTGGTGCAAACCATTTTGTTGTTTCTAAAGCTTATTCTTATATCACTATTGTAGCTACTTCAATCTATCCTTATTACTTTAGAAGATGGGCAACAACTTCTGGTGGTACTTCACCTATATTAACAGGAGGTACAACTACAGGAGCTAATCAACCTTATGGTACAGCAGCATCTCCAATTGTATACACATACAACTTTAATACTACCGATGCGGCTAGCTATACCACAGTTTATGCGGTATTCTCGTAATATTTATTGTAAATACAGTTATGAATGTTATATGGTGTGCTGAACATATCCAGTTTTATTCTAATCTAGAAAAAGCTTTTCTTTATACTTCCATTCTTACATGGAAGCATTTTTATCCTGAACATACTACTAATTTGTATTGTGATGACCACAGTAAAGCAATTATCCAAAATATGGGTATTATTGATTTGTGGGATAATGTTAATACGGATGTATTAAATAAAAAACAATATAACTTTGATCAAACTGCTTTTTGGGCTTCATCTAAACTAAAAGTAATAAATGAAGTAAAAGCACCTTTTGTTATAGTAGATTTAGATTTATTTATTAAATCGAAGTTTATTCCTGAAGATTATTGGCAACAAGATATTGTAGGTAATTTTATGGAAGTAACTACTAATCATTATTTAGAGCCATATAAAATAAGAAAATATATGGATCTTCCTAATTATGAATGGGATGATAAAGCCATTAATGTTGCATTTTTATATATAAATAATGAAGATTTAAGGGCGGAATATGCTCAAACCGCACTCAAAATGATGGAAGACATGACCGAGAAATCTAGCGTTTTAAATGGCCTTAATATGGTTTTTTGTGAACAAAAGTTATTATGGCATGTCATAAAACAACATAACTATAACTACAAATTCCTGTTTAATGAAACTTTGGTATGTTGGAAAAATCAATGGATAGAAAATGGTTTAGGATTGTTTTCTAAACAAAATGAATACACGTATGCTACTCATTTTGGTCCTGATAAAAGAAGAGCTTTTGATGAAAGTAATGGTTATTATGTTGAATGTAAGCAAAATGTTTTAGAGGTATTTTTTAAATATTTCCCCCATCTTAGTGTAAATGTTTTAAACTTATTAGAAACTGGTTATGTTTAATTTAGAATATGTAAAAACACATTTAACAAACAATCTAGACCAACCAGTGCCATACAGATGGACTCATGGCGCTACTGATTTGCATTTAGGAGATGGATTAATAGTTTACTCTATCATCCAGCAAATGAGAGCTAAAAATTGTGTTTGTATAGGATCGGGAGGTGGTTTTATCCCACGCATAATGACTCAAGCTCGCTATGATTTACATCAACAAGAAATATTTGAAGGTAATAGTGATTATAGTTGGGGAGATATAGGTGCTACTTATGTAGTAGATGCTTGTAATGGAATAGGTGGACCCAATGATTTAGAAAATGAAACTTCATTTTATCGATCTCATTTCCATCCTCGTTTCATTAAGGATACTTCTGAAAATGCTTATTATAATTTTTTTGTTTTGCAGGATATTAAAATAGATGTTTTGTTTATTGATGGTGATCATTCATACGAAGGTGTGCAACTAGATTTTGAATTATACTCAAAATTACTATCTCCTAAAGGTATAATATTGATACATGATACTGATGCTGAATATGAAGAAACATTAATTGTGTCTGAAGATGCAAAGAAAAATAATTACCGTTTTGATGGTCCTTCACGTTTAGTTAAAGAATTAGAAAAAAATAGTGAATGGAATTTGGTTAAGCTACATAATTTTGGTATATTGAAAGATAAACCATCATCAAGTGGTATCACAATAATAAACAAAAAATGATACGATTAGCAACAGTAGTTGGGTCTAGAACAAACATACTATGGCATCACTTATCATACTATTCTAATATAGTAGATGAAATATGTGTGGGTGTTTATAATTGGAATGATAAAAAACTTACTGAAGAAGTAGAAAAAATAGTTAGTCAATTTCCTAAAGCTAAAATAGTATTAAAACATACTGACGAAAAATATAACTGGGAAACTGTAACTAATCTTTATAATCAAATCAAAATGCAACACCCTAATGATTGGTGGATAGTTGCTGATGATGACGAATTTCATATATATTCTCAGCCTTTAGAGTATATTATAGCAGATTGTGAAGAAAATGGTTGGGAACTAGTTAGAGGTGGTTTTATAGATAGAGTAGGACCTGGTGGAACCTTTCCAGAAATACAACCAGAAGTAGATATTTTACTTCAATTTCCTTTTGCAGGATTTTTTAGATATCCATTATCAGGGGCATGTCCTAATAAAGTTTGTATAATGAAAGGATATATTGAATTAACTCCTGGACAACATTATGCTAAAATAGATGGACATACTACTTGGAGATGGCAAGGCTGGAATCATCCTTTGATTGCTCCTTATAAAACATATAACGTTCAAGTACACCATGTTAAATGGGACTCAACTTGTATAGAGAGAATTAAAGATGTTGCAGATACATTTAGTAGATTTTCATACCATACAGAATATCGAAAAATGTATGAAGCTTTACAAAAAACTAATTTTAAAATTGATATAACAGATCCTAGGTTTATGTTTGAAGAATCAAAATTTTATAGTTACGATAACAACTGGGATAAATTACTTAATATAATAATTTCAATATAACATGACAAAAGACGAAAAAGAAAAAGAAGCTTTGTTGCTTGAAACAAGAAAAGTAAAAGCTTTAGAAAAAATTGCTAATAGTTTAGATGCACTTACTCTTTGGTTTGAAGAAATTGATAAAGATGAATGGAGTGATAGAATCCAATACTACTTATCAGAATGGCATAACACCACTAAACCAAAAGATCCAACAATAAATGGATAATAAGTTAGGAGTCATAGTACCTTATAGACATAGGTATGATCACCTTATAGCATTTAAAACGGCAATAAGTAAGTATTTAAAGTTTAAGAATATAGATTTTGAATTAATTGTTGTTGAACAAGATGATGCTAAGTCATTTAATCGAGGAAAATTATTAAACATCGGGTTTAAACAAGCCCAAAAACTTAAATGCAATTATGTAGTTTTTCATGATGTTGATATGCTTCCGTTAGAAGTAGATTATTCATATTGTGATTTTCCATCACACTTAGCTTCTGAAAGAGCTACTTTTGATGAGTATTTTGGCGGGGTAACATTATTTCCTGTAGAACAATTTGAAAAAATAAACGGATATTCTAATGAATATTGGGGATGGGGATTTGAAGATGATGATTTGTTATACAGGTGTAAAATAAACAATATTCCTTTAGATAAAAAAGAAATTAAAGTAACTACTAGTCATAATGTTGCTTTAAAATTTAATGGTTATAATGCTTCTGTAAAAGGACTATACAAAGCAGACTCTGAAACTACTATATTTGTTTCTTTTGAACCGCAAGATTTAATTTTAAATCACGAATCATATGATGACGAGTTTGTAGTATTTAGCCTACCTAAATTTAATTTAAGAATATCTTACGATTCTTATTCAAAATATAAAGTAGTACTGCAAGATCCTTATGAGAATTTTATTTATATCAGCTCTAAAAAGCTACCTTCATATAAAACAAATTTATGCCTTACTCTTGGAAATAATTTGATAAAATTATATCAAGACGGAGAATTAGTAGGTACTACGGAATATAAAGAATTAAGTGAAGGTAGAGATAAATACTTTTATTTAGGTAAAAATTTTAAAGGCTCAATATATTCTTTAGCAATTTATGATAGAGTCTTAAATGAAAAGGAAGTAAAAGAAATATCTACAAATAAACATTTTGGATTAACCTTTTTTGATTCATCCAGTAATTTAAAAACATATTACGAATCAAACTTTATTAAAAACTATCAGTTAGTTGATTTAAGTGAAAATGGTAATAATGGTAAAATTAGCAATTGTGAGATAGTACCTTGTGTTTTTGAAGATGTTAAAATTATAGATATTCCTTTTAGAAAAACTTCTAAATTTAGAACTTTAGGACACAATGACAATGGCTTTGTAGGGGGTAGTTGGAAAGACATAACAACTCGATACAACCAGTTAAAGTTTATAAACGAAGTATCTAAAGGTTTTATTAATACTAAGGAAGACGGATTAAGTAACTTATACTATAAAGAATATAGTAATAATCATTTTGATAACGAAACCCATATAGTTGTAGGAATATGAAATTAGGAGTTTGTGTACCATATAGAAACAGAGAAGCTCACTTAAAAGAGTTTATACCTCGTGTAGGAAAATTTTTAGAAGAAAGGGGTATAGAGTACGCTATGTACTTTGGTCATCAAGTTGATGATAAATTGTTTAATAGAGGAGCTATGAAAAACGTTGCTGCTGAACAAGCATTCAAAGATGGGTGTGATTATATTGTTTGGCATGATATTGATATGATTCCTTTAGATAACCATTGTGATTATTCTTATCCAAAAGACAATCCAAGACATATAGCAATTCATATTTCTAAAACTAATTATCACCTAAAATATGCTGATTACTTTGGTGGTGCTGTTTTATTTACAAAAGAACAAGTAGAAAAAACCAATGGTTATTCAAACGGTTATTGGGATTGGGGAATGGAAGATGATGATTTGTTTTGGAGATGTGTTTTAGAAGGATATGCTGATATAAGTTATGTAGATTATAATAAAACTAAATCATTTTTAAGATTTAATGGAAATGATTCTTATATTAAAATCCCTACTACTCCTACTTTAAATAACCTTACTCACAAAAGCCACACAGTTTCAGTATTAGTAAGAGCATACCACCAACAAGAAAAAATGCCAATTTACTTAATAGGTGCCGATGATAAGCAATTTGTTGAATACCCTATTTTCAGAAGACCTGGTTATGATTATGGTTTATCTTATAATAATTCTAGAGCATACACATTGATGCTTTGGGATATGTTTAATAAACCTTTATATCAGTGGATGAAACGCTATGAAAATCAGTGGAGTTGGGTTACATATAGTGTTGATACTTACAATAAACAGATTCATGTTTATATGAATGGTATTGAATCACAAGCATCATCAGGTACTGGTACCGACTCACCAGCTTCTTATAATGGTGGGTTAAAAAAATACAATAATGATTATTATATCGGAACATCACCATCAGTAGACATTAATAACCCTGCTAAGTTTTTTAAAGGAGATATTGCTAAATTAATGGTATGGGATAGGTGTTTAAGCAAAGAAGAGATATTATCTTCATTTAACACTGATATTAATGAAGGTATGGTGTTGAACTATGATTTTGATGATAGTAACAATAAATTTGTATATAATTGTGAAAAACTAGAAGAAGAAATCAAAGTACCTTACACCATTATTCCTCATAGAACACCAGGAAGAATGGAATGTCTGCCCCATGAAGATGAAGGATTAGTAGATGGAAAATGGGCAAAAGGACAAACAACAGCAAAAAATGAATTTAGATACATAATGGGTATGCAACAAGGTAAAATCAATCATAAAAAAGATGGTATGAATACTTTAAAGTATACTTTAGTTAGTAAAGAAGAAATAGCAAAAAATTGTTTCATGGTAAATGTAATATTATAATATGTCAACAGCATTAGAAAACCCATTTTTTAGAAATGTCAAAAAAGAACTTGACTCTGTAGGGCACGGGATGTGTTTAGCAAAATGGACTCAAGTAACTCTACAGTTACAAAGTGGACATAACCATTCTTGTCACCACCCCACTACTCACAAAATTTCTAAAGAAGAAATTAAGAGAAACCCATCAGCACTTCATAACACTCGCTATAAAAAATTACGTAGACGTGAAATGTTATTAGGTGAAAGACCATCTGAGTGTGATTATTGTTGGAATGTAGAAGACAACTCTAAATTATTTAGTGATCGCGTCTTTAAATCAGCTGAATCCTGGTCTTTTCCTTATAAGACAGAAATTTTCAATTCTGATTGGAGAGAAGATTATAATCCTAAGTATGTAGAAGTTGCCTTTTCAAGTACTTGTAATTTTAAATGTTCTTATTGTGGTCCGTCTTTTAGTACAAAGTGGATGGAAGAAATTAATAATTTTGGTGGTTATCCAACACTAGATAATTTTAATTCTACAGATTGGATGGTTAGAGAGGATAAAATGCCTATTCTAGCTAGTGAAGAAAATCCATATACTGAAGCATTTTGGAAGTGGTGGCCCGATTTATATAAAGATTTACATACATTCCGAATTACAGGTGGTGAACCTTTATTAGCTAAAGACACTTGGAAAGTATTAGATTATATTATTGAACATCCAGACCCAAATAGAAAACTTAAATTAGCTATTAATTCTAATTTAGGAGCACCCGATGAATTAATTAATCGTTTTATTGAAAAAATTAAACGCATAGAAGATGAAGGTAGAGTAGAAGAATTAATTGTATTTACATCTTGTGATACTTGGGGTGAACAAGCAGAATATATTAGAAGTGGATTAGAATTTAATAGATTTTGGGATAATATTAATAAAATATTAACGGCATGTCCTAGAGTTATTGTTACTTTTATGGTAACATATAATGCTCTTAGTGTGTTTAATTATGGAAGATTAATCGAAGAAGTATATAAACTAAAAGAAACATATGCTAGCCCAGATAGATACTGGAATTCAGCTACATTCTTAGATTCATCGTATTTAAGGTACCCATTGCACCAAACTGTACAGATATTACCATATGATTTTTCATCTTTGGTATTAGATCAAGCTAAGTTAATTAATTATTTGTCTGCTCCATCTTTTGATACTAGACATATAGGGTATGCTGATGTAGAAGTACAAAAAGTAGAAAGAATATATGATTGGATGGTAGCACCTCAGGATTTAGATCAACAAATGAAGAATAGATATAGTTTCCATAAGTTTTTTGAAGAACACGATAGACGTAGGGGTACTAATTTTGTAAAAACATTCCCTGAATTAGAAGAATTTTATAATTTTTGTAAAACAATCCAAATATGAGTTTAAGAATAAATAAAGATAATATATATAAAATTCCATCAAAATTGCCCTTTTTTGATAAGTCTAAAGACGATTCAATGAGTGACGATTTTACTTTATTTGCTAGAGTAAAAATTATGGATCAAGAAGTACTAGAAGGTACTGATAAATTTGTAATTGCAAGAAATGGAGCTCACTCTGGAATTTCTATAGTAAAAGATGATTACAACTATAATGTATACGCACAATATTCTTATTGGTTTTGGGAAAAAACCGCTAAAAAAGATATATTAGATGTACAACAACTCCACTTCAAACTTGAAGAAGAAATGTTAGACAATTATATTGATTTATGGATGGTTAACAATAAAGAAGAAAGTAAAATAGATTGTTATTGTAACGGTGAGTTAGCAGGTACCATGAATTATGAAGGAAAACTTAAAGCATTTTATGATGATTCTCCTTACTGGTTTGGATGTAGTACTATGTTCGCGGATGGTGAAAAACAAATAGGAGATTTTGAATTTGATATTGCTTTTTCTATTCGTAAGGCTTTAAGCAGTGATGAAATAAAAGACATTTTACAAAACTACCGTATAAAATACAGTGTACCCGTTTTTGGTAAGTATGGTGCTTTTAAACCTGATTGGGAATTAACAGAATATTTTACATTTTTCTGTGATTTTAAAGATACTAATCGCTTTAAAGTATGGAACTATGCTTTTAACGGATACTACCCAGAACTATTTATTAAAGATTAATTATGAGAATTGCAGTTTGTTTAAGCGGTCAATTAAGAACATGGAGACAGTGTTACGAGTCTTGGGAATTGTTGTTTAAGGGTTTAGCCAAATCTAAATACCTAGAAGATGAATCTATAGAAATAGACTATTTTATTCATACTTGGGATTTTAATAGTAAACCTTATTCTCAATGGACTATAGAAAGACAAGGAATAAATGGATTTCAAGCCCCACCCGCAGAATTACATAGTCCACAGGAATTAGAGGATTTTTTAAATCTTGTTAAACCTAAAAAGTATTTAATCGAGAATGAAGAAAAGAGTGATTCTAGAAAGATTAAACTAGATGAAAGATCATTATTCAGATTAGATGATACCAAATGGCCTCCTTTAAGTTGGTCTGGTAGTCAGTTATATGGTTTAATGATGGCTGGTTGGTTGAAAAAAGAATATGAAATGGAAAACAACTTTACATATGATATGGTTGTTAGATTAAGACCTGATTTGTATTTTAATGAATTAAATAGACGTATTCTTACTAATGATTTTACTCCAATTACACCAAAAACAGTTTATTCTTGTCATAGCTACGCTACTCAAGAATTTCCACATGATGCTGCTGGTGATATTTTCTTTTATTCTGATTCAGAAACTTATGATATAATGTCTTCTCTTTACAATTGGTTACCACAAATGGATCCTTATATTTTTAGAGTAGATTTTAGAATAGAAGAAATGCTTGTTTATTTTATGAGAATGTTTAATTTTAAAAACAAAAGATTAAAATTAGATCCAAAAGTTCAAAGATAGATATGAAAGATGTATTTAATATTGCTGTTTGTATTAGTGGTCAACCTAGGACCTGGCGCTCTGCTAAAGAAAATATTTTAAATTTCTTTAATGTTAAGGAAATTGAAGGAAAATCTGGAGTAAAAGTTAATGTTGATTATTTCATACATACTTGGGATACTAACAGCTATAGAGATAAAACACAACCTAGATGGGAAAATGCTGATTATAAAATAGAACCATCAGAAGAAGATGATATAAGGTTTACTTTTATTCCAGCAGCAATGGAATATGAAGTATACGATCCTGAAAAACATATTCCTGCTTGGTCTGGATTGTTTTATAGTTTTATGAAGAGTATTATGCTTAAAAGAAAATATGAATTAAAGCATGATATTGTTTATGACATGGTTGTTAAAACTAGATTTGATATAAATTTTCCACAAGAAGGCATTAACAAATATGGATTACCCTTAAGCAAATTTTACCCACATATTTGTAGACCTTTAACAGCATATGCATCATCACCAACTCCAGTTAAATTTCCTATCGAATTTTATTATAACTCATTTGATGATGTTTTCTTTTATGCTGACTCTCCTACGATGGATTTGGTTGCTTTAATTTACAAATGGTATAGAGATATTACTGATAGAGGTATTGAATTAAAAAATAAAGGAGAATTTGTAGAAGATGCTGAATATTATTATGGACCGGGTACATTGTTTTATAAACATTTAGTAAATTGGAATATTCATCCTTATGCTGAACATGCTAATCCATATTATGTAGTCAGAAAACCTGCCTTAGATCTTAATTTACATAGTTTAAATGATTGGAAACAAATTCACGATTTGCATTGGGATTGGTATGATGCTGGGTTTGGTACTTTAGAAAGTTTTAAATAACACAAAACTATTAAATTTTATATTATATGAATAACTTATTTGTTTACGGCTGCTCATTTACTCAGGGAAATGGATGTTTTTCTCATGAACCCTATGCTCAAAAATATAAAAAATCTGAAGATGATTTAATATGGCCTGAGATTGTTGCTAAAGAATTAAATTTGACTTTATTCAACCATGGTATGGGTGCTTTTTCTAATGACAAGATATTAGATAAAATGATTGAAACTTTTGATGAAGTTGGGGAAGGGGATATTGTGTTAATACAAAGAACATTTACTCATAGATTTGATATAACTTATAGAAGACAAAAAAATGAACCATATGTTAGACAAGGATTAACAATCACTCCTCATTGTGAAGAAACTTTAAAATATCAAGGCTATGATGAGGATGAAATAAAAGGTGTTTTACAATCTATTTTTCTTATGGATGGTGAATTTAATGATATGAGAGTAAGTAATAGATTTAATTTTATGAAAAAATTATTTTTATCTAAAAAAGTACAAAAGTGTATTATATGGGATGTATTAAATTATCATGACAAAAAAGTATATGAACGAATACAAGAAGCTACTAATGGTGAAATTGTAGATGCTCATTGGTCTTACAAAGGACATAGAGCATTCGCTAATGTCATGTTAAATAAAATAAAAGAAGAACCTTTAGAAATAGTAACAGTAAAAAGATTAATGTAATGGATAAAAAATTAAAAATAATCTGTGATGGAGATTCATGGACATTTGGTTCTGAAATAGCAGACCCCGCAATTAGTATGAGGCATGACGGTCAAGTACACCCTGGCAAATATGACTGGACAGAAGAAAATGACCCATTTAGAATACCTCAGATATTTACTACACATTTAGCAGAGATATTAGATGCTGAAGTTATAAATTTAGCATGGCCTGCTGATGATAATAGAACTATTTTAAATAGAACTATTACTTATATATCGACTAACTATCTAGCTAAAGGATTACCTACTGATGATTTATTTGTAATAGTAGGATGGTCTTCTCCTGAACGAAATTCTTTCTGGTATAAGGATGAAAAATATAAAGGTAAATTCCGATTATGGCCCCAAGTAAGACATTTTGACAGTCCACCCCAAGAAGAATTTTGGGAATTGTATGTAACTTATATGTGGCATCCTGAAGAATATTTACCTCGTTATGTAATGGATGTATTACAATTACAAAACTTTCTAAATGCACATAACATCAAATGGATGTGCTATAATTCATTCTATCAAACCCCAGGCAAAAATCCTAGAGAATGGAATGATTTAGATGTTAGAACAGAATTAGAACAATTAAACCTACATGGAACTCCTTACCAAACTTCAAATGAACAGGGGAGAAAACACCATATGTACGAATACATTAGTTTATGGGATACTGTAGATAAAGTTAGATTTTATAAAAAAGATTTACCTGTAAGTACTTTTAAAAGTTTTATGGAACTTAAAAATACAGAAGATCCATACAATGGTTGGCATCCTTCCCCTAAATCACATAGATTGTGGGCTGAAGAATTAATCAGATATATCAATGAAAATAAATTGTTATGAGAAATATAGTTGTATGTGGCGATTCATTTAGTATTGGAATAGGTTGTCACGATTTACATAATGAACCTTTTGGTAATTTGTTATCGAAACATTTTAACAGAAAATTAGTTAACTATGCTAAAGGCTCTAGTACTAATTTTTCAATACTTTTGCAAGTAAAGTACGCTTTAGAAAATATTAAAGATATTGATTTAGTTTGTATTGGAGTAACTTCATACAATAGGGTTGATTGGTTTCCCGAAAATATAAATGTCCCAAATCCTATAAAATTAACAAATGTTAATTACCATCAATATCCTCCTTATGGTAAAGACACTTATCCTTATCTTTTAGAAAATCCAATGAAAGACGATCCAAAATATACTGGAGAGATGCTTACAGAAAATTATTATGGTGTTGTTGACTATGTTGATAACGTTTTAGATGGAAATAGAGGAGCAGGTGATTATTTTCTTAAGTTTAAGAATGAAAGACCTGAAAGAATGAGATTATTAAGAAATTTTTATGCTGAGTTATTTGATGATAATATACAAAGACAATACGATATAGGGATTATTACTATGGCTCACAATTTACTTAAAAGTAAAAATATTAATCATCTAGTCCTTACATATGATGGAGAATTTACTCAATACATCCCTAGAGAAAATCTAGTAAACGTAGATTGGTACAAACTATCAAACAAATTCCCAGATGATTTAGGCACACTACACACCTCAGCTGAAGGACAAAAAGTTGTATATGAGACTATACTTAAAAAAATAGAACAAAATGGATGGTTTAAATAGACTTTTTACATTAGGTTGTAGTTACACTGGGTGTTGGTTTGCTACTTGGGCAGATATGATAGGACCAAATTTTAAAGAATATTACAATTATGGTCGTGGTGGTGCTTGCAATACCTACATAATGAATAAGTTTATAGAAATAAACAATATTTTTGATTTAAATGAAAACGATTATGTTATAGTAATGTTTACAGGTATAACAAGATTTTCTTTTTATAACAAAACAGGATGGGTTTGTAACGGCAATGTATTCTATTCAGGTATAGACGAAGGGTTTGTTAATAATATGTGGTCAATAGAATGGGGATTATATAATACTTGGATTTCTATAAACACAATTAAAAGTATTTTATCCGCTAAAAAGGTAAAATACAAATTTTTATCATCATTAGACAATTCTGACGTTTTTGATAAACCTTTTAAAAAATATTATGATGATTTTATAAATTTGTTAAGTGATAAGGAGTCAATGGACGCCTGGAAAGATAAAAGATATAGTTATCCTAGTGATTATTATAGATTTGGTCACCAACAATATGAAGATGGTCATCCAACTCAACTAATGCATTATGAATTTATAAAAGATAAATTACCTGAATTTAATACAGATAAAACAAAAGAAATATTTGAATTAGCTGAAAAGACTCTCGATTTAAGAAATTATGATACTCAAGCTGCTTCTTTTTTTACTAATTTTAATAAACCCTATAATAAAGCTTTAAATTACCCTTTATTTTAATATGAAATATAATATAGACTTTGTATTTGACTATGTGTTTCCAACATATATTTTACCTAACGCTACTATGCCTGAATTGGGGGTGATTAATTATTTATCATCTATGCATTCTGTAAAAGCGCAAAATGCAACTTTATTTGAACAACAAATTCCACTAAATGAAGTATTTGATGACAGCTTTGGAGGAATGCCTAATTCAGGAACAGGATACTTTTATCAAGCCCAAGTGTATAGATCTATAATAAACTACCAAGAAAAAGCATTATATCTTAATATCCCTTCATACCAGGATTTTATATATCCAATTAAACCTAACGCAATAATAAACCAATTTTCAGGATACAATACGGGATATGGAAATAGAATGAATGGAGAATTTTTCTGGAAATATATTTCTAAAAAAGCAATGGAATATATTAGGGATGGTAGAGCTACTATTTATTTAGATTATTCTATGGAACCATGGATTGACAAAGAAACTTACATTGGTTTGCATGAGTGTTTAAAACTAAGTGACATACCACCCAGATCAGTTATAATATGTGTTAATAGTTTTAATGCACAACAATGTTATAAAAATTGGTTTCCACCAGAAGAAAGACTATTAAAAGTCAGAAATTTACCTTTTTGTTATGATCATAGTTCTTGGTATTATAGCGATGCTTTAGAAAGAGGACAAAGTATTTGTATGAGTGAACAAGATTTTTTATCCACTCATAATACTATTAGAGAGAATCATTTTTTAATGAAAATAAGAAATGCTAGAAGTCAAAGATTAGCATTCTTGTATAAGATGGCTACAGACGATTTATTAAAATATGGTGATTGGTCTTTTTTATTAAATAGTCCTTATGACGAAACAGCAGCACTTGGAACAATAGATCATTATGGGTTTACAGATGTAGACATGAGTGTTGTAAAACAACTACACGATACCGCACCACATTTTCTACAAAGTGAACAAACTATTTCTAAATATAGCGTAAATGCTTGGACTGATAAAGACTTTCAAGCTCATATTGATTCATATTTTGAAATATGTTTTGAAACATTTGTTGATGGTGAACATAAATCTTTAACTGAGAAAGTATTTAAACCTATTATAAACTACCAACCATTTTTATTAGTAGCATATCCTGGAGCTTTAAAATTACTTGAAGAATTAGGCTTTAAAACGTTTTCTCCATATATTGATGAATCTTACGACAATGTAGAAGATAGAAATACTAGACTTCAAATGATATATAATGAAATAAAAAGATTATGTAGTATGTCTAAAGAAGAAATTCATAATTGGTATTGGGGTATGAAAGATATTTTAATGCACAATCATAATCACTTATTAGAACATCATAAAAGAGGATTATTTGGGGAAGAATTAATAAAAGAATTTAATAGTATTGTTAATAAATTAATATGAGTTTAGAAAATATATTATCCAACAACATTATTACTTATCCACAATATGCAAATAGGATACTGCATACTATGGCTAGTGATAACAGCGGTAAGATTACCTATAAAATGAATGAATATGGATATCGTGACTCTAAAAGTGTAAAAGGAGTTCCTTATTATAATGTATTAACATTAGGGTGTTCTTGGACAATGGGAATAGGGGTCGATAATGACTTAATATGGCCTACTTTAATGGGTGATAAATTAGGTAAAGTATACAATTATGGAATGTATGGTGTATCTACATCCTTTGTTGCTAAAACTTTATTCAAATTCGTTTCATCTCAACTTACCCCAGATATTGTACTAATAATGTGGCCTGGATTTTCACGAAGAGACTACATAAACGATAAAGGAGATTATAGAAAAATAGGAGGGTTTAGAAAAGCACATAGTAAAGATCCTGTTTGGAAAAACGAAGAAGAGGACTTATTATTCATACAGTTAAGAAATGACAATCAGGACTTAATGGAATTCTGGGAAGCGTACAATTTTGTAGAAACCATATCAAGGCTATACAGAATAAAAACGTATCACACAATAGCAGGTTACTATTATGATGTTTTTAAAACATTAGAACCTAATTTAGGATATACTATTGATTATGATAGATTTTTTGATCCAAAAGATTGCTATAAAAACGATTTTAAAGGAGCTGATAAAGAACATCCTGGTCCAGAATGGCATAAAACATTTGCTGATAATTTTTACAATTTTATAAAATGAAACAAAGAAAATACCTACCAACTTTAAGTGAATTAATTGATCGTTTAGCTATAGTACAGTTAAAAGAAGTGTTTATACCTGAACACAAGACAGAATATGCTAAGGAAATTCAAGATATAGTTCACGACATTCAATTAGCTCTTGACGAACAAAAAGAAGTAATTAACGCTGAAACTGTTAGAGCAATTATAGTATTAGCTCAAATGAACTTACACATTTGGCATAATGAATCTAATGTTCGTAAAGGAATTAAAGACGGAAATAGTCTAGAATTAACTCACGGATTAAATGGTATTCGTAATACTGCCAAGAACAAAATTCAAGAAGTAGCAGGTGGTAGAAAGGATTACAAGATTGACTGCCTAGCAGCTGATATGCAAGTATGGGAAGTTAGTTGGAATAATAAAGTTCAGGATACTCAACAATAACATTTATACCCCCAGCATTTGTAGCATACTTATAAGCCAATTCCACATCTTGCCAAGTAAGGCAGTTGTGGAATTCAATATTTGGGCACATTGATTTGAATTCACTGAAATAATTTCCTTTATGTTGATGTCCTGGATCTAAAGGTTTATCTGAACCCTTTCCTACTCTTATAATCATATCTACATCCCAACCACTCATAGGTTTTAATTTATCAACATGGTTAACTAATTGATTAGTAGCACAAATTAAAAAATCCCAACGAGGATAAAATGTAACTACAAATCTACCTGCCATTGCTAATCCAAGAGACATTCCCATTTGTGATTCTTCCATAACAGGAACTTCAACCATTTTATATTTAGGAACCCCTCCTAATGTTGTACTCATAGGATTACCTGGCCATAATATCTGTTGACCTATAAAGGTTGTACATTCCCAGTTGCCTAAAAAATTCATTGCTTCCGTTAAAGCATCTTTGTAAGGGGTGTATTGTGGTGCACTCATCGTTTTAAAAATTTACGTCCGTTTTTAACTTTATCTCTCCAATAATTAAGTAAGTCTAACATAGTTGTTTCATAGGAAATCTCTGGTTTCCATCCAGTGTGATACTTAAATTTTGTAGTATCCGGTAATTGCAAATCAGCATCAATTGGTCTTAATCTATCTTTATCTACAATTACTTCAATATTTTTAGCTGTTGATAATCCTATTAAATAATATAGAGTATCTCCTACTTTGCATGTATAATCACCTCCTATGTTGTAATATTCTCCTGCTATAGGATTTTTTGTTACTAACATGTAATATGCTCTAACAGCATCTCTAACATCAGCATATGTTCTAAGTGAATCTAAGTTACCTACATATATTTTAGGTTCTTGCAAACCAGCTTCAATCATAGCAATCTGCTTGGCAAATGTGGATTCGTGAAACACATCTCCACGTCTTGGACCAGTATGAGTAAACATTCTTGTAGTCATTATTTTCATCCCATATGCTTCTGCATAATAGCGTCCTAATAAATCAGTACCAACTTTTGATATTGCATAAGGGGATGCTGGGTGTAAACTACACTCTTCATTAATAGGCAATTTATCTTCAGGTACACGACCGAATATTTCACTTGATGCACATACATGAATAATAGCATCAGTTCCTTTTAAGGCTTCAAGTAAATTTGCAGTACCTATGATGTTGGTTTGTAGCGTTTCTATAGGTGCTACAAAACTTGTTTGTGGGTATGATTGAGCGGCTAGATGAAAAACATAATCAGGCCTAGATAAACGAATACAGTTAATAACTGAAATAGCATCATTTAAATCACCATATATTAGTTCAATTCGCTTTTTATCATTGATTAATTCAGATAAATGTTCTATATTCTCTAAATTATCATTCCATCTACAAAATCCATAGATTTTCCAATCCGTATTTTCTAATAAGAAATCGGCTAAGTGGGAACCAACCATTCCTGTTATACCTGTAATTAAAACACTACCCATTTTCCTGTTCCGTAGTGCGGCCACGTTTTTTCGTATTTGTAATAAATGACATTATCTGGGATAGGTCTTTGTTCTTTCCATGTTTCTACAGTAGGTGTATTTGTTGATACACCATTATCTTCAACTACGAATTGAACTGGTAAGTTATGATTTGTAACATATTTGTGCATCTCATAGAATTGACCTGTTTCAAATGCCATATCTCCTATAAAACACCAAACCTTATTTTCACTTCCATTTGCTTTCAATTGCATTGCTACTCCAACAGCAATTGGTATAATAGATCCTACAATAGCAGATGAATAAAAATTTTCTTCTTTATTAATAATAGTGATACTTCTACCTGCTAATATCTCATTTTCTAACCATTCTGGTGAAATGCCTTTAATTAAAGCATGATAGTGAGAACGCCAAGTTGAAAATACCCAATCATCTTTTTTTATTTTAGGAGCAATCTCTAAAAGCTGCTCTTCATTACCACCACTTAAATGAACAGGTCCTTTAATCTTACCTGCTTCCCAATGATCAGCAATGCGTCTTTCAAAATTGATTAAATCTTCTTTTGTATACATTATTTATCTTTACTTTGTAAAATAGGATTATTAGTAGGCCATTCAATGTTCCATTTAGGATCATTCCATTTAGCTACTCCATGATCAATAGAATCTACATACTCACCTTTATAAAACATATTATAATGGAAAACACAATCAGTCAATGCATAATGCCCATTAGCAAATCCAGGTGGGACTAATACTTGATTTCTTAATCGTTCTGAAATAATAAATGATTCCCATTTACCATAAGTTGGTGAATTTGGTATTACATCTAAAACAACTAAATAAATGTCGCCAACAACTGCTTGAACTAATTTCCAAGTTTTGTTATCATAGTGTAAACCTCTCAACACACCTTTATATGAACGAGAAAATCTCCCATGAAAACTCAATTCACTTTTATCATAATGGATATGTCTCATTACAGGATGTTCTTCTGAATGGAACGTTGTGAATATTTCACCTCTATATTCTCTGAATACTGATGGTTGAAATGTTGGAACCTGATAACCAAATTTTTTTGATGGAGTTTCTATGAACTCATCCCATTTATTACTCATATAACTTATTGTAACTATAAATATATTTATATACGACTAAAATACATAATATGATAGGGTTGTTTAAAAATGGTAATAAAGTTCCATTTATTTCGTTAGCTGATTTTATAGATAGTGATAAATTAGTTGCAGCTAAACATGAATTGGCTGAGTATAAATTAAAACAAGATAATGAAGGTGCTGAAGTATTCGTAGGATATAACGGAACTGATTGGAACGCTGATGATAATTTTCAACAAAGACAAAGAGAAGCATTACCAAAAACAACAGAATATATCGCTCTGTTTGCTAAAGAATTAGTTCCTTTTAATATTAGATGGAGCGGGAAAGAACATAACACTGTCCTTTTACATCAAGACTGGCAACCATCTCTACCTAATGTAACAGCATGTAATTCTTTAATTTCTAACTATAAAGACCATCTTAAAACAGGATATTGGGAGTTATTAAAAAATAAAGCTGATTTTGAAATAGTAACCAAACTAGAAGATACCAACCCAGAATATAATGCCTTAGACTTAGATTTCGAGGCGGTAGAAAAAGCTAAATTCGGAGATGAATACGAACAAATGATGAAACATACATATAAATTGCACATGGTTATGTCTGACGAAAAAACATTGTTTGTTTATGATAATGTAGAAGATAAAATCTACAATTTTGATTCAGTAGTAGCTATGTTTAATGCTCGCGATTATCATGATACTTTTTTAGAAAGTTGGGGTATTAGTATTCAATTCCCTATGAATCCTTACTTTTTAAAGGATAAAATACAAAAATATTTGGAATTAATTTAAAATTAACGTATATTATTGTTATGAAAAAACTTATTAAATGGTTTAAAGACAAATTGGAAGAACGTAAACGTAAAAAACGTTTTAAGAAAAAAATTGAAGAATTAAAAAAACGTGATCCATTTATCTATAATCACTAGTTATGAATATATTAGGAATTTCGGCGTATTATCACGATTCGTCTGCTTGTTTATTTCAAGATGGTAAATTAGTGTTTGCTTGTGAAGAAGAAAAATTCACTGGTGTTAAGCATGACTCTAGATTTCCTAAAAAAACAATAGAACATATTTTATCTAATTATGCTGATGAAATTGATCTTATTTGTTATTATGAAGATCCTAAATTAAAACTTAAACGAGCTATAAAACATAATTTGTTATCTGTACCTCGTATATGGTGGAATAATATTCAATTAAAATACGAACTTAGTAAGATTTGTAAAAATGTTTTCTATTCTACCCACCATGACTCTCATTTAATGTATTCTTATTATACTTCACCATTTAATGAAGCTACTTTATTAAGTGTGGATGGAGTTGGTGAAGAAGAAACTTTAAAGTTAGTCCAAGTAAAGGATGGTGAATTTATTACCAAAGAAACTCTTATATATCCCCATTCATTGGGCCTATTATACTCAGCTATTACTGCTTATCTAGGATTTAAACCAAACGAAGGTGAATATAAAGTAATGGGATTAGCATCATATGGTAATCCATCTAAGTATTATAAAAAGTTTGATGAATTAATAAATTGTGATACTCTTAAAGTAAATATGAATTATTTTTCTTGGGATAAGAGTGATAAAGTAATGTTCAATCACAATTTAATAGAACTTTTGGGTGATAATAGATTACCTGAGGAAACAATTACTCAAAGACATAAAAACATAGCTGCTGCTTTACAATACACTTATGAAAAAGCACTATTTGGACTATTGCACAAATATCCAGGTAAAAATTTATGTTTAAGTGGAGGTTGTGCTTATAATGGAACAGCAAATGGAAAAATTAAATCCACTACTTCATACAAAAATATATGGATACCTGTAGCACCTTCAGATGCTGGTTCTTGTATTGGGGCTTGTTTAAATTATTTAAAACAATCTGTTACGGATGATACACCTTTTTTAGGTCCGTCATATGATGGTTTTGATATGGATTGCGGTGGTGCTAAACCATTAGATATAGATTTTATTGCTAAAGAATTAAATGAAGGAAAGGTAATAGGTTGGTTTGATGGGCGTATTGAATTTGGAGCTCGTGCTTTAGGTCATCGTAGCATTTTGGCAAATCCAACACTACCTGGTATGCAAGATCGCATTAATAAGTTAATTAAAAAACGTGAAATGTTCAGACCTTTTGCCCCAATGGTAACCAAGTCTGCTCAATCTACTTATTTTAATTCAACTGATTTTGTGCCTTATATGAACCAAGTAGTTAAGGTAAAAGAAGAATATAAAGATAAATTAAAAGCAGTTACACACGTCGATGGTACTGCTAGAATACAAACCGTGTATGATAAAAAAAGTAAAATATATCACTTATTAAAAGCCTTTGAAAAGCAAAGTGGTTTTCCTATATTGTTAAATACATCTTTTAATATTAAAGATAAAACAATGGTGTTGACTCCTGAACAAGCATTACGTACTTTTTGGGACACTGATATGGATATTTTGGTTATTAATAATAAAATGTATTTTAAATGATAATAGTATTTTTTGGGCAACCACATAGCGGCAAGACCACATTAGCAAACGCATTTGAAGGTCACCATATTGATGGTGATAAGCTTAGAGATTTATTTTCAAATAAAGATTTTAGCAGAGAAGGTAGAATTAAAAATTTAAACAGGGCAAGTGATATAGCTCATTACATTCATAGTACTGGTCAAAATGTTGTATTGTCTTTAGTTTATCCCTATAAAGAAGCTAGAGATTATTTAAATAGCTTAAGTCATGATGTAAAATGGGTGTATTTAAGTTACAGTAAGCCAAGAGGTAGAGAGTCTTATCATGTTGCTGATTTTGAATATCCAGAAGTGGAGAGTTTTATTCAAATCAATACTGATAATTTAACTATTGACGAATCAATTAAAATAATAGAAGAATATGTGGGATAAAAAAATACATGTTAATGGTACTTTACCTAAAAAAGACGAACAATTTGCTATGTTCATTGGTAGATGGCAACCTTTACATGAAGGACATAAACAAATGTTTCAGCAAGTATTAAATGAAGGAAACAAAGTTTGTATTGCTATTAGAGATGTAGCACCTGATGAAAAAAATCCATTTACAGCAGACGAGGTATACTCTAATATTTGCAAACAATATGAAAATAATATACTATTAGGACAAGTAAGAGTTATTGTAATTCCAGACATATGTTCTGTTGAATTTGGTCGTGGTGTAGGATATGATATAATTGAACATATCCCACCATCAGATATAGCTGAAATTTCAGCAACTAAAATAAGAAAAGAAATGGGGCTATGATAGTAGAGAAAAAAAGACACATAGCTAAAACAATTAGTTATCGACTTGTTAGTACTTTAATAGGTTTTTTGATAATGTGGGTAGCAACAGGATCTATAAAATATGGAGCCGCGTTTGGCGTTGCTGAATTGATTTATAAACCAATTCAATATTATATCCATGAACGAGTATGGTATAAGTGGATTAAATATGGCTTAAAAAAATAAATAATTTTGTATATTTATATACACAAACTAAAATTTAAATGAGAACAGTATTAATAGGTTCAGACTTCATGTATAATAATGAAGGTAATTTAGTCCCGATTGAAATTAATACAGCAATTGGTTGGAGTAGTAATAAATTTGAAAGTAATGAAGATATAGTAGATGTATCTGCTTTACAACCCTTTGTACAACTACAAGGATTTACCAAAATTTATTATATAGGAGCTTTAAAACCAGTTAGTGAAAAGCTACAAGAAATGTCAACATCATTGGGAATTGAATTTGAATTTATTCGTGTTGATTCTAGTTCTATTACAGTACCTAGTGTTGAAGATAATGATCAAACTTTGATTATAAGAAGTGCTTATGATGTAACTGCTGTTGTTGATGAAACTTATTGTAAAGATAAAGTTGAATTTTTAAATTTAATATATAATACTGAATTTGGTTCTCAATTTGCTTACATAGGTGGTGATGGTGTGTTAGTAAATAATATTACATCTATTAAAGATAATGGTCCTCATCCAAACTTTTTATTAAAGGCCGTTAATCCTTCTTATGATAAAAACATTTATCCTAAGTTTTTTAAAGTAACAACTCAAGAAGAATTAGATATAGTTTTACAAAATGTTGATGAAAATTACTTTTTAATGGAATTTCACTTAAATATGGATTCATTGTATCAAAACCATATTAAAGTAATTAGAAGTATGAATATACTTTATCCACCAACATTAGAAAGCATCTCTATTGGAGCCTATACTACATTCTGTAATGGCGATTTAGACGAATTGCCTACTTTTGATTTAGAAACTTTTGAATTAAAAACACTTAGAAATAATTATATATCTATAGATAATGGATTTGTAAAACCTAAATTAGAAGATAGTGATTTAGTTCAAATGGCTGATGGTTCTTTTAAAACAGCTAATGACTTAGAAGTTGGAGATATGGTTAAAACTATAATAATTCCTAATCCATCAGGTTCACAAAAAGGAAATGAAAATATAGATTACCATATTACCTTTGACGAACTTCAATCAGGAACTACATATTCTTCAAATAAAGTATTAAATAAAGAAAGAAGATTTGCATACACTTATACAAAAGTAATAACATTTACTGATGGTACTGAATGGGAAGATACTGAGGGTTCAATATATTTATCTTATAAAAATGATGAGGTTAGATTTTTATCATTAAATGAAAGTGCATCTCCAGATGATTTATTACAAGTAGGCAACCAGGTAATTCTTTTAGACACAACAGATGAAACTACCCCCTCTTTTATAATGAAAGAAGTTCAATCAATTGATAAAACAAGTAGATTCTTTGGAGGTTGGGTGATTACAGTAGAAGAAGAACATTTGTTCTTAACAAAATCACCAGACTCAAATTCATCTTTTGTTGCTATTGAACATAACGTTGGATGTTCAGCTTACGGATGTTATCAAACTTTCCAATGCCCTAAATCAGTATTCTATTGTTGTGGGCCTACTTCTAGATGTGTACCTAACTGTGCTTTTTGCCCTCAATACTAATTTAAAATTTTAAAAATATGTTAACAAATACAGATAAACAAATCATGAATGATATTATGACACAAATTGGTGGACTTATCATTTCTGCAAATTCTTAATTATAAAAAATAAGTTATGTTTAATATTGGTGAAATTATTGAGGCTTGGGCTCAATCTTATAGCCCAACCCCTGGAAGAAAAGAACTAGCACAATTAAGATATAATGTATGTCTTGGTTGTGAAGAGTTTGGTAAAAGCCGACCAATAATAGGAGATGAATATTGTAAAAATTGTGGGTGTCCTATTGATAAAAAAGTATTTAGTAAAAAGTTTAACGCTTGTCCTTTAAAAAAATGGGAAGAAGTTGATAAAAAGTTTTACACAGAGACTGATCATAAAAATAATAATACTCTAATTTAAGTTATGCATTTTGTAAAAACAGTTCCGTCTTTTCTAACACTAGAAGAGTGTTCCTCTATTGTATCCCAATTTTCTAATTCAAATTTGTATGTAGCCGGTATAGGTTCCGATAAAAAGGGAGAAGAACTTAAAAAAATTAGAGATTCTAAAGTTTTATTTACAAATATAGATTGGGTTGAATTAAAGATAAAATCTTATCTTATAGATAAAGTTAAAATAAAAGGTTTTGAATTAGATAGTATAGAAAATTTTCAATTTACCGAATATAAAGATGGAGGTCATTACGATTGGCATACGGATGCTGGTATGAATTATCAAGACAGGTTTTGTTCAATAGTAATACAACTAAACGACAGTTATGAAGGTGCAGATCTTCTATACAAGGATGCCAATGATATTATAACAACTTTTGAAAGAGGCATAGGTAATATGTTCATATTTAACTCAAGCATTGAACATAAAGTAACACCAGTCAAAAAAGGAGTTAGATATTCTTTAGTAACATGGATTAAACTTAAAGAAATCAAACAATTTAAAAAAACGTTATTATAATGTTAGTTAATAATAAATTTATTTATATAAGCTTACCTAGATGTGCTTCTACAACTTTTATGCTAAAATGTATAAAAGATAACAGAATTAATGTTCAGCATTATACATCTCCCTTAGATGAATTAGTTAAAGAAGTAGATTTATCTCAAGATGATATGACAATAATAAGAACTATGCCACACGCTCATGAGGCAGTTGATCTATTAGAAGAAAAATTTGGAAACCATTATGAAGTAATATCAGTACGTAGAGATAGACATGAAAGATTTATATCATTATATAATCATATTATTCAATTGATAGATAATGTAGATAAAAAATCAGCAGATATATTAAGATCATTATCTATTGATGATATATTGTTTTTTACTTCAAATGATATATCAACTAGATTAAGTGAGTCTAACATTAAAGAAAAAATAGTAGATATTTTTATAGAAAAAAATGGTTTACTTAAAGATAATCAAAAAATTAAATCATGGTTGATAATATTATTTACACCACATTCTCATTATCATTTACATTACTCTAAAATTAAATGGTTTGATTTTAATAAATTACACGAATTAGAAGAATGGGTAAGTAATAAATTAGGTTTTGAATTTAAATTACAAAAAATTAATACAAGTAAACATATTCAATCTAATTTAAAATTAAATGATGAGTTTATTCAAAAATATAATTCTATATACGATAGATTTGATTTACCAAAAACAACTAAAACATTTCTATAATGCCTACTCTTTGGACATTTGGTGATTCATTTACATTCGGAGATGGTTGTAGATCTGATAAAGGAATTATTAAAGGTGATTTAGAATATTACAATGAATACTATAATAATGAATTTGATATTTGGCCAAACTTATTAGGAAAACAAATTAGTTATGAAGTTAAAAATTTGTCAAAAAGTGGAGCAAGCAATGATCACATATTAGATGATATAATATCTTCATTTAACTTATTTCAACCAGATGACACTGTAATAGTATCTAAAACTTTTTTTGAAAGATTTGATATTCCCTTTAATTCAAAACTTAAAACTATATATGCTGAATCTTTATACAGCATACAAGTTTGTTTAGAAGCAGAAAGATTTATAGAAAATAAAACAGAAAAAGAAACAATACTAAACTATGGATTATTGTATGCTTCAGATCCGTTAATAAAAGAAAGACAAGACAATAGATTTAATTTTATAAAAAATGTAGTATCAAATAAAGTCGATAAGTTTTATATTTGGGATGTTAATTCTGATTTTAGAAAAACATTTAACAATATAGGTCAACATTCTAAAGGAAAATATAGTGATTATCATTTTAGTTTTTTAGGACATATAGAATTTGCAAATGCATTGCATAAACTATTATTTTTTAAAAAAAGTTTATTATGAAAGGAGATGAAAATTTAGTTTTTACTGATGATGCTATATTAATAAAAGAAACAATGAATACAGGTGAGGCTGTTATGCATTTAGGTGAAAAATCTCTAATGCAAAATTTAGCACAACTAGTCTCAAAGAATGGAGGCCATATATTGGAAATTGGATTTGGAATGCATTTATCTGCTGATGAAATTCAGTTAAATCCAAATATAAAATCTCACACAATAATAGAAATCCATCCAGAAATATATGAAAGAGCATTAGAATGGGCTGATACAAAACATAATGTTAATATTATTTTGGGAGACTGGTTAGAAGTTATTCCAAAACTAGATAAAAAATTTAATGGTATTTTACATGATACTCATAGAGATAAAAATATTCATCGTTTTTTAGATGTAATAAAGCCCATAAGTGATATAGATTGCATTGTTGGTTTTTTTGAATATAGATTTTTCGATTCAAGAATAAATGCTATTAGATGTGATATAAAAAAAAATGAATTTAATTCTTTACCTTATAGAAATAATGGAACCTTTGAAAATAATCAATATGAATTAAAATATACAACTTTTAATGGTACAGATTTTATAAGCAGCTCAAAAATAAATAAATTGTTATGATAATTACTATACTATCAGAACCTAGAACTGGTTCAAACAATTTAACTAACTGGTTTTATTTTAAAAAAGAATTTACAACTCTTTTTGAACCATTAAATCCCTTATCAGAATGGTTTCAATTAAGTGATAACCCAAAAGAATATAAATGTATTACTCCCCACTTGTGTTTAAAAGAAGTATACTATCCTGGTAAAAATTGGGATAATATTATTAATAATTCTGATAAAATAATAGTTTTATATAGAGAAAATTATCAAGAACAACTAGAAAGCTTTTTAAATTCAGTTACTACTAATAATTGGGATAAAGAATATGTTTTTAAAGTAAAAGAAACTAATTTTGTTAAAGAAAAATCTGAATATTTTAGACAATTAAAAATAGAATTTAAAGAGAGATATTTAGATAAAAATTATTTTAAAATATCATATGAAGACTTATATTACAATAATAATTTTCAAAAAATAGTAGATTATATAGATTTAGATTGTGTTAAAAATAAAAACTTTCCATATGGTAAAAAATATAGATTAAATGATAATAAAACAAAAAATATTATTTAACATAGACGAGTGTAATTCAATTATAAATTTAACTAAATCTAATTTAAAAGATTGGGAATTATATGATAGAACATATCATTCATGCACAGTTCCATATAATGATAGTACTAAATGGATATTTGAAAGATTAAAGTCATTCTTTGAATTAGAAACCGGATTACCTATTATTAAATTAAAAAATGAAATACATTTTCATAAATTTGTAGAAAAAGATTGGTTTGGAATTCATTCTGATGATATAAATGATAGAGCATATGCTGTTGGTGTTTTATTAAATTCTGATTTTAATGGAGGTGACTTTAAATTATATACTAATAATGATATAGTATTAAATAAAGAAACTGGAAATTCATATATATTCGATGTGAAAATTAAACACGAAATAACAGAAATTACACAAGGAAAACGATATTCTTTACTTTGGTTTTTACAAAAAGAACATATTAAATTTAAAACAACCAATTTACTATGAAGTACTGGACATCAGAAACATTTGAAGTATCTTCTTATAAATGGAGCATAAATGAACGTAAAAATAAATCATTTAAAACTTCAGGATCAGATAATACTCAAAAATGTACATACACATATAATTCATTAGGATTTAGAGGTGATGAACTTACTAAAGATGGATTTAAAGTAATGTCTATTGGGTGTTCACATACAGAAGGTGTTGGATTAAATGATGATGAAACTTGGTCTCATCAACTATGCAAATTAATTAATGGTGTTGATTTAAATTTTGGGTATGGTGGTAGAAGTAATGACTATGTTGCTAGATGTTTATTAACATACTTTGACATAGTGAAACCAGATTTAGTTTTAATAATGTACCCTAATCAAGATAGAAGAGAATATTATACTGACAATGGTGGTATAGAACCGTTTGCTTATAATCCTTGGGGACATCTAACAGAAACTGAAGAAGGTAAAGAAATTTATAAAGGATTGATGGCATCATCTAACAATGAAACTAACTTTATTAATTGGTATAAAAACCACCTATTAATAAAATATTATTTAGAAATCAAACAATGTCCTTGGGTGTGGAACGGATCGCATTTATTTGGGGCTACACATGAATTTAATAGATTCGATGGTGATTATAGAAATTTTATAGATTATGGTGCCGATGGTAATCATTCCGGACCTAGACACAACAAACAATATGCTGAAAATCTCCATCAATTTTTAATAACTAAAAAAATAATATAATAAATTTGGTTATCTTCAATCTTTTGTATATATTTATATCAAACAAATAAATTAAGACATGTTATTATTAATTACAATCGTTGTTGTAGCTGTAGTAGTTGCTTTGGTTATCAACAACAACAAGAAAAAAATTGCTGAAACTATCGAGAAAGTTGAAGAAACTGTAGCTCCAGTAGTTGAAGAAGTTAAAGAAGTTGTTGCTGAAGCACAAGAAAAAATTGCTAAAGCTCCTAAAGCTAAGAAAGTAGCTGAAAAACCAGCTAAAACTTCTGCTAAAAAGACAACTAAGAAGTAAAATTTATGGAGAAAAAAATTACTCCTGAAGAATTACAACAACTTAATAGTTTTAAGGCACAATTTAGTAACATTACTTTTGCATTAGGTGAAAATCAATTACGAAAGCAAATGTTACTAAATTCTTACAATTCATTAAAAGTCCAAGAACAAGAATTTATTGATGTCCTTACTATCAAATATGGTGAAGGCGCTATAGATTCTATCACAGGAATTATAAGTCACGAATAAAATAAAAGTTATGTCACAACTAACACCAGAAGAATTACAACCTATTAAAGATTTACAATCTAAGTACAATCAAACTGTGTTTGAAATGGGTATTATCGAAACACAAATTTTAACATTCGAAAAGAATATTGAAAAATTACGTGAAGATAAGAAAAATCTATTATCAGATTTAGACACAATTGAACAAAAAGAGTTGGAAGCTGTTAAATCTCTTGAAGCAAAATATGGTAAGGGAGCAATCAATTCCGAAACCGGAGAGATAACACCATCTCTGTAATATATTCGCTGTTTATGGTTGTTTTTGGATATTTATTATTAGGTCAATCCTAATTAAAATTCCAAAAATAATATAAAAAATGAGCGAAAAAATCATTTCTCCTGGAGTATTCCAGAATGAATCCGATCAAAGTTTAGTACAAGCTGGTATCCAAGGTGCTGCAACTGCTGTTGTAGGCCCTACAGTATTGGGTCAACCATTTGTACCTACTTATGTGACTTCATATTCTGAATTCCAATCAAAATTCGGTACTACTTTTAAGAGTGGTAGTTACTATTACGAATATTTAACTTCAATTGCTGCAAGAGAATTCTTCCAAAATGGTGGTCAAACATTATTAGTAACTCGTGTAGTTAGTGGATCAGGTAATCTTAGCACATATGCATCAGCAGGTGTTTTAAATTTAAGTAGTAGCCTTTACACAGGTTCTACTAATGCTTTCACTATCGAAACTTTAGCTTGGGGTTCTCAAATGAACAATACTTCAAGTATATCAAGTGGTGCTTTAGCAAGTGGTAGTGCAACAAACGTACGTTGGGAAGTAACTAACGTAAATACAGGTAGTGGTGTATTCACTTTAGCAGTTCGTAGAGGTGATGATAACACAGCACAACCTAACTACTTAGAAACATGGCCTAACTTGTCATTAGATCCTTCATTACCTAACTATATCTCAAGAGTAATTGGTGACCAAAAACCAGTATACAGAGTTGATACTGATGGTAATCCATATATTGATATTACAGGTTCTTATGCTAATGCTTCTCAATACATTCGTGTAGCATCAGTTATAGCTCCTCAAATCGATTCAATCGACAATAATGGTAATTATAAAGCAGCACAATATGGACTTTCTTTACCAGCTACTGGTAGTGGTTCATATGGTGGATCATTCGCAGGTGGTGTTGCTGCAACAAACCAAACTCAATTGATGAATGAGCTTATGACAAACTCAAATATGGAAGGGTTTGCAGTAGCTGATTACAACATAGCTCTTGGTTTATTAACAAATAAAGACGAATACAGATTTAATGTATTATTAGCACCAGCAGTAGGTTTAGATAGTTCAGCTGCAACTACAGTTATATCAACTGTAGAAGCTAGAGGTGATGCTTTTGCTCCTATTCATACTGGTGTTTATGGTACTCCAATTACAACAGCAACAAACAATGCTGCTGGTCAATCAAGTAACTACTCAGCATGTTACTACCCTTGGATCCAATTATACAACTCTAACTTAGGTAAGAATGTATGGGCTCCAGCTACAACAGTAATGGGTGGTGTGTTAGCATTTAACGACCAAGTAGGTGCTGAATGGTTCGCTCCAGCAGGTTTAAACCGTGGTGGTGTTCCTTCAGTATTAAGAGCTGAAAGAAAATTATCTCAAGCAGATCGTGATACATTATATAGTGCAAATGTTAACCCATTAGCTACATTCCCTGGAGAAGGTGTTGTAGTATTTGGTCAAAAGACATTACAACGTAGAGCTACATCATTAGATAGAGTTAACGTTCGTAGATTGTTAATTGCATTAAAAGACTTCATCGGTCAAGTAGGTAATAACTTAGTATTCGAACAAAATACAAATGCTACTAGAAATAGATTCTTAGCTCAAGTTAACCCTTACTTAGAATCAGTAGTACAACGTCAAGGTTTATACGCTTACAAAGTAGTAATGGATGATACAAACAATACTCCAGATGTAATCGACAGAAACCAATTAGTAGGTCAAATTTATATTCAACCAACTAAGACTGCTGAATTTATTATCTTGAACTTTAACGTATTACCAACAGGCGCTACATTCCCAGCATAGGGGATGTAGTTGCTTATATTTATTAATAGCAATTAAATTTAACATAAAATGGCAGTATTAGACGCTAACGAAATAATGTTTACCGCTTTTGAACCAAAAGTTCAGAATCGTTTCATTATGTATATTGATGGTATCCCAGCATACTTGATTAAGAGTGCAACAGCACCTGGATTTGAAGCTGGTGAAATCATTTTAGATCATATCAACGTTTACCGTAAAGTAAAAGGTAAAGTTCGTTGGAATGACATGACTTTAGGATTATACGATCCTGTAACTCCATCAGGTGCTCAAGCAGTAATGGAATGGGCTCGTTTAGCACACGAATCAGTAACTGGTCGTGATGGATATTCTGATTTCTATAAGAAAGATTTAACTTTAGATATTTTAGGTCCAGTAGGCGATATCGTAGGTGAGTGGATCATTAAAGGTGCTTATGTAAAGACAGCTACTTTCGGTGAATACGATTGGGCTAACGATGCAGCAATCAACTTGAATGTTACAATCGCTATGGATTATTGCGTATTGAACTTCTAATTTAGACAATACTTTATAATTAGGGTGTTTGCTTTGGCAAACGCCCTTTTTTTGCATATATTTATATATACACAAATTAAAATGTTATATGGCAGAATTTAAAATTCCTACTGAAGAAGTTACATTGCCCTCTAAAGGTTTATTGTATCCTAAAGAATCTCCATTATCTAGCGGTAAAATTGAAATGAAATACATGACTGCTAAACATGAAGACATTCTCACAAACTCAAACTATATCCGTCAGGGTACTGTATTAGACAAGTTATTAAAAGAATTGATTGTTACTCCTATTGATTATAACGAATTGTTATCTGGTGATAAAGATGCATTATTGATTGCAGCTCGTGTTTTAGGTTATGGTAAAGATTATCCTATCAGTTACAATGGTAAAGAAATCACAATTGATTTAACTCAATTAAAAGAAAAAGAAATTGATTTTTCATTATTCAAAGAAGGTTCTAATGAGTTTTCATTTTCTTTACCTAGTACAGGAAATGTAGTAACATTTAAGTTATTAACTCATGGTGATGAACAAAAAATTGATGCTGAAGTTAAAGGATTACAAAAAATTAATCCAACTGTATCAACAGAGTTAACGACAAAATTAAAATACATGATCACTTCTATAAATGGTGATCGTGATCAAAAGAATATCCGTGATTTTGTTGATAATGCTTTATTAGCCCCAGACGCTAGAGCACTTCGTAAGTATTATGCCTCTTTATTACCAGGCATTAATATGAAATTTATTCCACAAGATGAAGACTATGTTGGGGAGGGCATAGATATTCCTATTGGACTTAACTTTTTTTGGCCTGACTCAGGGATATAGATTAAATTTATTTAAAACTATTCACGAAATAGTATTTAATGGTCAGGGCGGTTATGATTGGGGTACTGTTTATAACATGCCTATTTGGTTACGTAGGTTTACTTTTGAAACATTACGAGAGCATTATGATAAACAAAAAGAAGAACAAGATGCTCAACACCAAATACTTGAAAATGCTAAAAATAAAAGCGTAGCACGACCAAACATATCTCCAAAACAGCCAACATATACAACAAAGGCGCCTAAAAAATAGGCGCTTTTAATATTTATACGGCGCAATACTAAAGAACATTTATGGCTAACTATACACCAGACGAAATAGCAGCACTTAGGGAACAGTTTCGTAAACTTAATGAAGAATTAAAAAGTTTAGGGGGACAGGCTTTTAGTTCAATTCCAAGTGATGTAAACGATCTTATAAAAAACATTAGAGTATTATCTAATGAAATAGAAGATATTAAAAATGCTTTTGGTAGTATCTCTCAAATATTAAGAAATACAATAACCGATTTTAACAGTTATGGTAAATTAATCAGTTCAATAAATGGTGCTTATAGTAAATTAAGTAGTTTAACAGCTAGAGTACAACAACATGTTAGTGGTATTAATGCTTTAAATGTTAAAGATTTAAGAATTATTAAAGATAAAGCTAAAGCAGAAGTAGATTTTCTTAAATCTCAACAAGATACTCTTCAACAAAAAATTAGAGAATTAGAAATAACCGAACAAAATAACGGATTAACAGCTGTTCAGAGTAGACAATTACAAACGTTACAAGCACAACAGATAGCTTTAAATGGAGATTTAGATAAAGAAACAGGTATTTTAGAAGAAATTGATGGTCTTTTAGAAGAACAAATAATTAAAGAAAAAGAAATCAACACAAATTTAGGATTAACTGGTAAACTGTTTAAAGGAATATCAGGTACTTTACGAAATCTTGGAGTTGATAGTGAATCTATAGATGAAATAAATAAAAAACTAAGAGAGGCTGCCGGTACCGGAAAATTAGAATTTTCCAAATCATCTTCTATTATTAGAAAAGAATTAACAAAATCGTTAGAAGATCCTTTAGTTAGATTTAGTATTGCTCTAAGAGCAACTAAATCTGGATTTAGTGATATAAAAAAGGCATTTGATGTATTTTTAGAATTTGATAAGATATTTGCAGAAACTGCTCGAAGCCTAGGAATGTCTGTAAGTCAGATTCAAGGAATGACTAATGCTGCTAAACTTTCAGGAGATCAATTTGGCAACAACGCATATACTGCTGAACAAATTACTAAAGCTATATCTGAATCTAATGCTCAATTAGGTTTATCTGTAGATTTAGGAGCAGCTACTACAAGCGAATTCGCTGCAATGACCAATCAAATGGGCCTATCAGCAGAAGAAGCTACTAAAATATATAAATTAGGGACATTAAATAATATGTCTCTAAAGGATACTAATAAAGCAATATCAGCAGGTATTATTGCTGCTCAAAAACAAACGGGTGTTCAAGTTAATGCTAAACAAGTATTCCAAGAAATTGGAAAATTAAGTGCTGGTATTACAGCAAAATTCCAACAAAACCCTGAAGCATTAGCTAAAGCAGTTGCACAAGCAAAAGCATTAGGTACTAATTTAGAACAAGTAGATAAAGTTGGTGAATCATTACTTAATTTTGAAACATCAATTGAAAACGAATTAAAAGCAGAATTATTAACAGGTAGACAAATAAATGTAGAAAAAGCTCGTTATGCTGCTTTAACAGGTGATCAAGCTACCTTAACTAGAGAATTAGCAAATGAAGTAGGTTCATTAGCTGAATTCCAAGAAATGAATGTTTTAGCTCAAAAATCATTAGCAGAAGCTTTTGGTTTGAGTAGAGATGAAGTAGCAGGAATGCTTCAACAACAAGAAACATTTAACAAATTAGGAGATGTATCTGGTAAATCAGCAGCTGAACAATTAAAAATAGCTAGAGAAAGAAATTTATCTGAAGAGGACTTATTAGTAAAAAATCTTCAACAACAAGCAGCCTCAGAAAAATTAGCAGCTACCTTTGATAGTCTTAAAGTAGTTCTTGCTGAAATGGTTACTGGTCCTTTTGGTGGATTAGTAGACATGATGTCTTCACTTGCTAAAAATGCTACTTTAGTTAAATTTGCTATGGGAGCTATAGCAACTATTTCATTAGCTAAAACTATTGGTGGTTTAGCAACAATGGCTGTAGAATTAGGATTAGCATCTGTAGGAGCGGCTGCAACTGCTTCTGCTATTACTTTGGGACTTGGAACTTTTGCTATTATAGCAGCATTGTCAGCATTAACAAAATCTACAACTGATGCTAACAATCAAGTTAAATCAGATATTCAAGGAACAGCATTTGCTAGTGGTGGTATTGTAACAGGTAGAATTGATAATGCTACTGTGGGTGAGGCTGGTCCTGAAGCTATTATACCTTTAAATTCACCAAAAGCATCTAATATGCTTGGTATGGATATAGCACCAATGGTTAATGCTATTAATGAAGTTAAATCTGCTGTTGCTTCTTTAGCAAACAGACCTGTAAATTCTGTTCTTAATATTGATGGTAGAGCAATAGGTACTGCTGTTGGTAGACAAATGGAAACAGGTACATCACAAATCATAAATACTGGTTATCAATTAGCTTAATTTTAAAATATTTATACCAAAATAATATAACAATGTCACTTTTATCAAACATTACAAAAATGGCTTTAAGCTTAAAAAATAGTAAGCCTAAAACATTTGGAGTTGACCCAGTACCTCCGGGTTCATTGCATTTAGACTATTCAACAACAGGTAAACCTAATGTTAAATGGCGTACAATTAGTGGTAGTGGTATGAAACCTCAACCATCTAAGTTAGATGAAATGCAAGGTAGATATACTCCTAAGAAATCATACGTAAATAACAAGCCGAAGAGCTAATAAATGTCTCAATCACAACTAATTAGTCTTAAAACCGATCTAAAATCTCTTAAATACGGAGAAGATCGACCAGGAAGTTCTAACAGTGGGCAACCATATATTGTTACAGATATTCCTGATAGATCCCCTTTTGTTAGTTCTGCAGATGATGGTTTTGTTAGAGGTGGTGCTACTACCGCTGATAGAGCTTCAAAAATAGATACTGAAAGAATTAGTAGGTTTTTTAAAGATAAAACTCGTGGACCTTTATTTATTCAACGCCAAATAGGATTACAATTTAGTAATCCAAAACTTGAAGTTAAAAAATATCCAACAGGAGGAGAAGGAATATTGGGTGGTTTATTGTCATTAGCTGCATCTACATTTAATGTAGTTAATGAACTTGTACCTGGTCCTACTCGTTTATATAATAACGGATTTAATACCTTATCTCAAGTAGGTGTAAATGCGTTTGGACAACATTTTAATAGACATGGTTTAACACCTGTTCAAGATGACAATTCAAAATATTTCGCTGTTGTAAGATACAACAATGAAAACGGAAATAATAGATTAGTTGGTTTAAAAAACAAACTATTAAAAGAAAAAACATTAGATGGTATTCTTTCAAATAGATTTTTAAATAGTGTTAATTTTGTTGTAAGCAATATTAACGCTTTATTTGGAACAAGAATTAATACTATCGGATTACAACCCCCAGAATTAACAATTGATTCTTATCAAGGTGGTCCTGGTTCAGTATACGGAAGAGGAAGAACATTAATTAGAAGATTTGATATTACTAATGATGGGAGTAAAAGCAAATACAGTGCTATAGATACTTTTGATTACACTCGTATTCAAACATTATCTAGATTATATAGCAATGCTCCTGATCCTGCTCTTACAGATGCTATATCTTTACTTTTAGGAGTACAGTCACCAACATCTGCTTCTATTAAAATAGATTCACCCATAGTTCAAACAGCAATACCATACTCTTTAAACATTCCCGCTGGAGCTAATCCATATAGAAATTCTAATTCACCAACAAAAAGACTTTACAGTGATGTAAAAAATGCTGTTGAAAAATTAAGATCAAAATCCACCACTGTTTCTATAGAGCATGATCAAAAGACATTAAAAGAAAGCAATTATGCTTATTATGGCAAAAAGAGAATATTTGATAGTGGAAGTATAGCTATATATAGCAATACAACTCAGTTTGATAGAGCAGATGCTAATATTTTAACAACAGATTTTTACATTATTAATCCTTTTAATCAAACCGAAGATCTAGTTAGATTTTCAGCATATATGAAAGGATTTAAAAATAATTTCGATGCTACTTGGAATGAATTTAATTATGTAGGTCGCTCAGAAAGTTTTTATACATATGGTAAATTTAAAAGTAGTGTAAGTTTTACTTTAGATATACCTTGCTTTAATAAAGAACAACTATTTGAAAAACACCGCGCTTTAGGTCAATTATCAGCTACTACAGCTGGTTCTTATAATGAAAATAACTTATTAAGTGGTGTTTTATTAAAAGTTAAAATAGGTAATTATTTAAATAATGAATATGCTATTTTAAATAGTATATCTTATGATATACCTGATGATTCATCTTGGGATATAGATGAAAAATTAGCAATGTATCTTAAGGTGAACATTAGTTTAACAATTATCTACAAAGATTTACCACAATACAAGAAAAATGAAGGGTTCTTTAAACAATTAAGAGACGCTAACCCAACATTTTTAAATGCAGATTATAAAAAAGTTTTAGCTTCACAAAGACAATAATATGAATCGCTACGATAACGCTACTATAGAAACAACTACAGAAGGTAAAAGATATTGGAAACAAAAATTTTACCCTAATGTACCATTGTCTGAAACCGATGATTATGTTATCACAACTATAGGAGATAGACTTGATTCTCTAGCTTATTCTTATTATCGTGACAGTACCTTATGGTGGATTATTGCTATGGCAAATAACAATGTAACTAAAGGCTCACTATTCCCAGTACCTGGTACACAATTACGTATACCTACAAATATAAATGCTGTTTTGTCATTGTATAACCAATACAATACAACTAGATAATGTTATGTCTATATTTAGAAATACTTTTACCACCACCGTTAAGGAACAATTAAAGACTAGACAAGATGCTTTAAAAAGCAGATCGCCTAAAGCTATAATGCAGGCTAATGCTCGCAACTCATGGGTTAGAATGACCTCAGGAGTTAATGTTAATGGCACAAGCAATTTAGCTAAACAATATATTATGCTTGGGGGTGTATTAAGCCCTAATAAAGCTTTAAGAGAAGGTGTAGGAGATTCTACTAATTCCTATAGCACAACAAGCCCATCAGGAACTTCATACAATACATCTTTTAAAGCAGGTACAGCAGGTATTAAACCAATGCCCGGTATTACAGCAATAGATATAAAATCTAAATCAGCATACGGTTCTTTAAGAGAAGTAACAGTACAATTTGAATGCCATAATCTTCAACAATTAGAAGATTTAGAATTATTGTATATGCGTCCAGGATACACTACTTTAATAGAGTGGGGGTGGACACCTTATTTAGATAATAAAGGAGAATTAGTTAGTAATATTAACTTCTATGATGGTGTGATTAATGGAGGGGTTGAAAAAGAACAAATATTTTTAGACTTATTCCAACGATCAAAAGACCATTCAGGTAACTATGATGCACTTTATGGTTATGTAAAAAACTATAGTTGGGCAGCTAGAATGGATGGTGGTTATACTTGTACTACAACTATAATTTCTATAGGAGAAATAATGGAATCTTTAAAAATAGGATGGACTCCGTTAGATGTTGACAGTATAGTATTAGCAAAAGGAAAACTAGGATTAATCCCATCAACCTCTCCAGCAGTATCTTCCCAAGCAAAAGTTGATAGTATATTTCTTCAAGATCCTTTAGCAGAAAGTTATTCTAAAAGCATATTATCAGGATTATGCTATGAGTTATTCAATTATTGTGAAAATAGTACTACAGGAACCTCTATAACTTATTTAGTTGCCAATGGATATAATATGATTTCCTACCCTAATGCTCCTATGAACATTACCCCAGGGGGTATTGCTAAAGGAACTGTACAGGCTTATATAACTTTAGAATCTTTTGTTAAGTTATTGAATGAGCATGTTTTATTAGCTAGTGGAAAAGACCAAAATAATAAAAAACCTTTTATTACTTTGTCTACAAATTCAATTTCATATGATGATATTCCATCAAGTCCTTTATTATGTTTGGCTCATAAATTACAAGTATCAGTTGATCCAACAGTATGTTTAATTACAAGTCCTCTTTGGGCGGGTGGAGTAGATACATCTGATATTGATGCTGGTGCTAATAATGGAACCCCTATTAACTACCTTCCAGCAGCAACTGACATATACAACCAAATATCTAGTTCTACTAGTTTTATTGATTTAAGAAATACAGGAAAGAATCTACTTAATTATATAGGATTTGATAAACCTGGATATAGCACAAACAATGCTAAAGAATTTGTAAAAGCATTCTCTCAAGTTTATCTAAGCAAAAATAATGCTCCTTTAAATAACCCAACTAAAGTTTTTAACGATATAAATGCTAAATTAGTTTCTTTACAACCTCAAATTGGTTTAGATTCAAATAACGAAACATACAAAACACTATTCTCAGTTCAAACTATAGCAACTATAAATGATGAGGCTGCTGCTTTAAATGAAACAAAACAAAAATTAGCTAAAGGTGATAAATCTGCTTTTGGAGTTCAATATTTGAAAGATTTAGGAACATTAGGAAATAAATTTCAAACAGGTGATGAAATTGGAGTTATAGGAAACATATACCTTAATTTAGATTACTTATACAGATTATCTACAAGTGATAGTGTTAAAACAAATGGTGAATTAAGATTATATAAATACTTAAAAACACTTTTGAATGAAGTTCAAGAATGTATAGGCGGAGTTAATAACTTTGATATACATGTAGACCCTGTAGATAGTGTTGCTAGAATAATAGATATAAATTATGTTGATGTTTCTAGTAGAAGTGAAACTTATAAGAATGCCTTTCAATTAGAAATGAACAACACATCTGGAACTATAAGATCATATAATATTCAATCTCAAATATTCCCAGAACAAGCTTCATTAGTATCTATTGGTGCACAAATAGGTGGTGGTGGTGCTCAAGCATCCCAAAATAATACTTTATTAGATTTTAATAATAATTTAGAAGATAGAGTAATTCCAAGAAAATTTGCTCCTGATGTTTCTTCTAATACAAGTGATAACAAACAAAATATTAAAAATTTATCTAAAAGTTTAGATAAACTTAAAGATTTATTTTTACCACAAAATGATAGTGTAAAAGCACAAGATGAAAAAGCATCAGGTGGTTCTTCATCTATATCCCAAGGACAAACATCAGAATATAAAGGTGCTTTAAGAGATGTTATTAGATATTTTCAAGGTGTAACAAAATCTAATACAAAAAATAGAGCTATTATTCCTATTAAAGCTTCTCTTACGATGGATGGTATAGGAGGTTTAGTGATTGGTCATTTGTTTAAAATACCAAATGATATATTACCCAAAGGGTATAAAGAAGATTCTATTGGTGGTAAATTATTACAAACAGTAACGGGTATTAGTCATAAAGTAGGAAGTGGTGATTGGACTACTACTATTGATGCTTATAATATCATTGCTAATGATCCTAAAGGTGATCTTAAATTTGAAGACTTAATTTCATTAAACCCAACTACAGGCCAAACAGTAATAGGGGCTAGCGCTACTACTGTAGTTTCTAATTTGCAATTATCTGGAGATTATGCTAATAGAGCTGCTAAATTTATTAAATCTAAAGAAGGATTTTATGAAGTACCATATATTGATACTGATGGTAAATTAAGAGGCGGATATGGTTCTCCTATATTATATACTGCTGATAAAAAAATAGTACAATTAACAACAAATACTAGATTTACTCAAGCCGATGCTGATAGAACTTTAATATATTTAATTCAAACTGATTTTGTTCTTAGAGTTATAAGAAGTCTTGGACAAGATTTGTTTAATAAACTAAATGCTAACCAACAAGCAGCCCTTGTTAGTTATGCCTACAATGTAGGCTCAGTAAAATCAAGTATTAAAGAAGCTATTAAAATAGGCAATTATGCTGCTGCTGCTCTTTATATTAAGGAGGGACCTATTACAGCTAAAGGAAAGGTGGTAGACGGCTTAATATTAAGACGAGAACAAGAAGCAGCATTATTTTCACAACCCGTATAATATATGAGAGTACCAGCAAATAAAATAACAAAAGGATATACCGCAGGTAAAGAGTATACTTATAAAAAGTCAACTAACTTTTATATAGGACATTTTTACAAGTTGTATAACAAATATTATGCTGGAAAGGATTATGATCCTAATGCAAAACAATTAGAAATAGTTCCTGTTGCTAAAACTAAGGCTATAAATAATCCTAATAGTTTCTTATACAATTTCTTAGCAGGTGCTAAAGCAGGACTTACCTCACCTCCTATTTTAAATAAAAAACCTACTAAATCAGAAGCATTAGCATCCATTGCTGCTGCTAATACCCAAGGATTTATTCCAGTTATTGGTGTTAATATGGATGCAGATTCACAAGCTATACAATCTAATGCTGATGCAATCCAACAAGAATCAACCCCAGTAGAAGTAAAACGATATTTCTTTAGACAATTAACACGTATTATACCTAGAGAATATAAATTTGGAGAAATAAATGAAGAACAATATAATAATTCTCAAAGAAAACCTAACTATGTAACAGCATTTTTCACTGAAACCAGAATCCCAGGAGAAAAACCAACACCTAATCCAGAGGAACTAGCTGAAGCAGAAAAGAAAATGCCTGGATTAAAAAAATTCTTAGGGATAGAAGCTCCTTCAGAGTAAAAGTTGAAAGCCAAACTCTTTATCTTATATTTAGTGTAATAAAAAAAGGTTATGTTTTATATCATTGAGAAATCATCTCAACTATCACAATTATCATTTGAGGATTGTTTTGTTAGGTTTATTCCTTTCAATGACAATTTCCATCCTGCACTTACTGAACTAAGTTTGGTTTATGTTAGACCATTTGATAGTAAGAAAGGATATATATTGTGTTTAAATCACAATGAATCACTTTCATTATCTAAAGATGAAGTATTTAATTGGTTAAATACCTTAGATAAAATATGGGTATTAAACAAAAAAGAAGCATTACATTGGTACTACAATCCAGATAAATTATTCGACGCAAACCTGTTAGAATTCGTTGACTTAACGACAGTGTTAGATAACGCGTGCATTAGCTACTACTATAGCAAGCACAATGCGTTATCTAACGTTAACTGTTTAATTCCAATTAGCAAACATTATGAAGAAAGCGAGGCAATATTCAACGCGGCTTTACCAATTATTAAGAAATATACACTAGCAAACGAAGCGTTTGCATTTCAAAATTTTCGTACGGCAGATATATTTTATCATATTGAAAAAAACGGCATTAAGGTCGATAAAAACTGCTTTATTGAGCATTACCGCGAGAGATTAACCCACCCTGAATTTAATTTAAATCGCGGAAAAATTTATACTCAATACAATTTATATACCACTACGTCTCGTCCTTCAAATACATTCAATGGCACAAATTTTGCTGCATTAAATAAGGATAATGGCGAACGTACATGTTATGTTGCTGAAAATGACAAATTCATTGAAATAGACTTTCAGGGATATCACCCACGATTAATTGGTGAAATGATTGGGTTTGATTTTCCTAAAGATAAAAACACATATGAATATCTGGGTGAAATATTAGGTGTATCACAACAAGAGGCTAAAGAATTAACATTTAAGCAATTATATGGTGGTGTTTGGTCTGAATATCAGAGCAAACCATTTTTTGAAAAAGTATTATCTTATACAGATGATATGTGGGATACGTTCCAATATGGAGGTAGATATGTTACTGAGAATAAAATATTTACACCTGACGCTGATATTACTAAGAATAAGTTATTTAACTACGTTGTGCAAAGTAAAGAAACATCAACTAACGTTCAAATATTAGAATTAGTATTTAGTTTACTAGAAGGTAAAAAAACAAAATTAGTATTGTATACTTATGATGCATTTTTATTTGACTATAGTGATGAGGATAAAGGATTGATCCAAGAAATAATAAATATATTGGGCTATCCGGTTAGTATTAAACAAGGTAAAACATATCACGGTTTGGAGAAACTATAAATATTTATTATGGAACAAACAAACGAACTAGACTTGAACAAATTATTCTGTACATTCACCTCCCCAGCGGATCTGGAAGATACAGTAGGCACTATAAATCGCCGTTACGCTATCTTATTTAATAAGATATTCATATTAGAATCTCCACAAAGCGATGAATTAATGTGTACTTACAACATTGACTCAGGTAACTCAGCAGAGGTACCAATGGCTAATACTATCTTATTACATCGTAAGAAAGAAACTAACTCATTATACACAATCAATGCATTAAATACTCTAATCAAATCATTAAACAATGGTTATTTAGATAAAAACTACATGGTTGATTGGAACCAATATAAAAATTGCATATTACTTACTGATGGTCCTAATTTACGTAAGTTAGATACAGCAATCCATAAAATTATAGACTTCAACAAATAATTTGGAAGTCAAAAATTAGAATCATAGATTCACTATATATTTTGTGTTCATAGAACACCGTACAATTAAAACATAATAACATGGACTTAAGTTTTGTCAAGCAAAAGCTTGAAGCAAACGCCAACAAAGGCGCAGGTCGTGAAAAAATCGACTACACTAAGATCTTCTGGAAACCTAAAGCAGGTAAATACCAGATTAGAATTATCCCAAACAAATTTAGAAAAGAGTGGCCATTAAGAGAAGTGCAAATGCACTACGGATTCTCTAAGGGACCAATTTTGTCTTTATCTAACTGGGGTGAAGAAGACCCAATTACAGATTTCGCTAAAAAATTACGCAAATCAGCTGATAAAGATGATTGGCAATTAGCAAACAAAATTTCTCCTAAAACACGCTATTTCGCTCCAGTAATCGTTCGTGGTGAAGAAGCAGCAGGTGTTCGTTTATGGGAAGTAGGTAAATTAGTAAATGATCAGTTAATGGGAATTGCTGCTGATGAAGATTACGGCGATTTTACAGACATCACTGATGGTAGAGATTTTACAGTAGAAGCAACTGAAGAAGTTGTTGCAGGTAGAAAAGGTATCAAATGTACTTTACGTCCTAAAGTAAAATCAACTCCAATCTCTGAAGATGCTGATTTCGTTTCTAAATCTTTAGATGAGCAAACCGACATTTTATCAATTAATCGTAAGTATACTTATGATCAATTAAAAGATGTATTACAAAAATGGTTATCTCCTGAAGATGAAGTTGCTACTGAAGCTCCTATCGCATCAAAAGACGAAGATGATGAAGATGAATTCATTAAAGAAATGAATGCACCTATTCAACCTTATTCTTTAGATGTAAAACCTAAAGAAAACGCTGCTGACAAATTTGAATCACTATTTAACGAATAAAAATGGCAAAAAGTAAAGACAGCTTAACGACTGTAGTATCTGAATCGTTAAAAAAATCATTTAATATTGATGCGTTTAAGAAATCTAAATTCTTAGATCAATCTGTTAAATTTAAACCTCAAAGGTGGATTAAATTGTCTGAAGCTTTTCAAGATATCATTTCATTACCAGGTATTCCGATGGGCCATATAAGTTTATTACGTGGTCACTCGGATACGGGTAAAACAACAGCAATGTTAGAGGCAGCTGTAGCGGCTCAAAAAATGGGTATACTACCTGTCTTTATCGTTACTGAGATGAAATGGAACTGGGAACACGCTCAACAAATGGGTTTTGAAATGGAACCTGTAGTAGATGAAGAAACAGGTGAAGTTATAGATTACAAAGGTTTCTTTATTTATGTAGATAGAGGTTCATTAAATACAATTGAAGACGTAGCTGCATTTATAGCTGATTTGTTAAGTGAACAAGCATCAGGTAAGTTACCATTTGACTTATGTTTCTTCTGGGATTCTGTAGGTTCTATTCCTTGTAGATTATCAGTTGAATCTAATAAGAATAATAATGAATGGAACGCTGGAGCTATGTCTCAACAATTTGGTAACTTTATCAATCAGAAAATTGTATTATCACGTAAAGAAAATCAACCATATACAAATACATTTGTAGCGGTTAATAAGGTGTGGGTTGCAAAACCAAATTCACCTATGGAACAGCCTAAAATGAAAAATAAAGGCGGTGATACAATGTTCTTTGATGCATCCCTTGTAGTAACCTTTGGTAATATTACAAATAGTGGTACTAGTAAGATTAAAGCAACTAAAGATGGTAAAGACGTCGAATTTGCTAAACGCACTAAGATATCAGTTGATAAAAATCACGTTACAGGTGTTCAAACGAAAGGTACTGTTACAATGACAGTTCATGGTTTCATTGCTGATGATAAGAAAGCAATTGACTTGTATAAGAAAGAACATTCTAAAGAATGGTTATCAATTCTAGGTTCATCTGACTTTGATGTTATTGAAGAAGATGAAATGGAAGAAAATTTTAAAGACATAATTGAAGCAGATGCAGAATAAATACTTTGATTTAATTTCAAGTATTCAACCTGACACTCGCACTCAATTAAATTCAGTTCTAATCGTAGATGGCCTTAATGCATTTTTAAGGTCATTTACTATGATTAATCATATAAATCCAGATGGCCACCACATAGGTGGCTTAACTGGATTTTTAAAATCAGTTGGTTATGCAATTAAAATGTTTAACCCAACAAAAGTAGTAATTGTATTTGATGGTGTAGGTGGGTCGAACGCTAGACGAAATTTATTTCCCGACTATAAAGCTAATCGTAATGTTAATCGCATGACGAATTACTCAATATTTTCCTCTAAGGAAGAAGAAACAGAAGCTATTAATAATCAAATGCAACGTTTGATTTTATATCTTAAATGTTTACCTGTTAGTGTTATTAGTGTTGAGGGATTAGAGGCAGATGATATTATTGGTTACTTAACTCACAAATTAGAAAATTTTGATGAGTCGCAAGAAATAACCATTATGTCTGCTGACCAGGATTTCCTACAACTAGTATCCTCAAAAACCTCAGTATATTCACCTACTAAAAAACGTATATTTAAACCAAAGGATGTATTAGCTGAATATGGTGTTAGTGCTACTAATTATATTAACTATAAAATATTGTTAGGTGATAAATCAGATAATGTTCCTGGAGTTAGTGGGTTAGGCCCAGTAAAATTAGTAAAATTATTCCCAGAATTAACAGGTGATAATAAAGTTACACTAGAAAATATAATAACTAAATCAGCAGAATCAGTTAATGAAAATAAATTGTATTTATCTGTTGTAGAAAGACGCCATCAGTTATTTATTAATCAACAATTAATGAATTTGGAGGGTGATTTTTTATCACCAGGTAATAGACAATTAGTGAAACAAGCATTTACCGAATCGTATGAATTAAATAAATACCTGTTTCACCAAATATATGTAAACGATAGATTAGGAGAATCAATACCAAATGTAGAGCAATGGTTAAATGATGTCTTTGGTTATCTCAATTCTTTTAATTAGATTTATAAAATAAGTTATGACAACATTACAAAAATTACAAGCATACGGCCCGCAGTTTCAAACTAAAGTTATTGGTGCTTTATTAACACAAAAGAACTTCTTAGTAAATGTATCTGATTCGCTTGAAAAAGAATACTTTGAAAATCAAGCCAATCAGTGGATTATAGGTAAAGTACAAGAATACTTTCAACATTACCATACAGTACCTACTATGGAGGTGTTATCTACAGAAGTAAAGAAAATAGATAATGATGTTTTAAAGATTGCTATTACAGAAGGTTTAAGAGAAGCTTATAAAGAATCTCAATCTAAAGATTTAGAATGGATTGAAAATGAATTCACTTCATTCTGTAAAAACCAACAAGTAAAAAAAGCAATCATGACATCAGTTGATTTACTTAATATGGGTGATTATGATAGCATCAAAATGTTAATGAACAATGCTTTAAAAGCGGGTGAAGATAAGAATATAGGACATGAATACGATAAAGATATTGAATCAAGATATCGTGTAGATGACAGAAATGCAATTCCTTTTCCTTGGCCTGTATTTAATGATTTAACTCAAGGAGGAATGGGTAAAGGAGATTTAGTATTAGTGTTTGGTAATCCTGGAGGTGGTAAATCATGGGCTGTAATTGATATGGGTGCTTATGCTGCTGCTTTAGGTTTTAATGTATTGCATTATTCACTTGAATTAGCTGAAGGATATGTAGGTAAAAGATATGATGCTGTATTTACAGGAATACCTGTTGATTCTTTAGATAAACATAGAGCAAAAGTAGAAGAAACTATTAGTAAAGTAAAAGGTAAGGTTGTGATTAAAGAATATCCACCTAAAAGAGCATCATTTGATACTATTACTGCTCATATCCAGCAACTAGAAATGCAACATGACTTTAAACCAGATTTAATCATTATCGATTATCTAGATTATGTTAAAAGTTCATCTCGTAGTAAAAATGGAGAACGTAAAGATGAAATTGATGATGTTTATGTAGGAGCTAAAGCATTAGCTAGAGAAATAGGAATACCAATTATATCACCTTCACAAGCAAATAGAGGTGCTGCTAAATCAGATATCATTGAAGGAGATAATGCAGCAGGTTCTTATGAAAAGATTATGATTGGGGATATAATTATATCCTTAGCTAGAGGAAGAAAAGATAAAGTAAATGGAACTGGTCGTTGGCATTTTATGAAGAATAGATACGGAGCAGACGGACTAACATTCGGTTCTAAAATAGATACATCAAACGGAAAAATAGATATATACGAAAAGCCATTAGAAGACGATGATGATGGAGGTTCTAGACCTGTAAATTCATTTAGCGATGTAAATACAGACGATAGAGACTATCTTCAACAGAAGTTTTTTGAACTTAGTGGAGGCCAATAGTATATACTATATTTATAACTACAAATCAAATAATTTATGGTAAAGGTTAAAAGGTTCACGGCTACATGGTGTGGCCCGTGTAAGCAGCTTGCTCCACTTTTCGAGCAACTACAATCAGAGTATACAAATGTTACATTCGAAACAATAGATGTGGACATGTTCCCAGAAGAAACTCAACAATATGGTATTACGAGTGTTCCTACAGTTATCGTCGAAAATGGGGGACAAATGGTTCAACGATTTGTTGGATTAAATCCAAAGAGTACATACGTTAATACGATTAAATCACTTATATAAAAAACAGAAGAAAATGGATGTAACACAAGAGATTCTTAGTGAAATTACCACATACATGAAGTATGCTAAATTTGACCCATCTAAGAATAGAAGAGAAACTTGGCATGAATTGGTTACGAGAAATAAAGAAATGCATCAATCAAAATTTCCGCAACTTAAAGATGAAATTGAAGAAGCTTATAAATTGGTCTACGATAAGAAAGTATTACCATCAATGCGTTCATTACAGTTCGCAGGTAAACCCATTGAACTTAATAATGCTCGTATATTTAATTGTTCTTTTTTGCCTCTTGATGACTGGAGATCATTTAGTGAGATAATGTTCTTATTATTAAGTGGTTGTGGAGTTGGATACTCAGTACAAACTCACCACATTGAACAACTACCAGAGATTAAGGTACCAACTAAACACAAAAGATACTTAGTAGGCGATAGTATTGAAGGATGGGCAGATGCTGTTAGAATGCTTTGTAAAGCGTATTTTACAGGTGCTCCGTTGCCTTTATTTGATTTTAGAGACATTAGACCAAAAGGTGCTCAATTAATCACAGTAGGTGGTAAAGCACCTGGTCCTGAACCATTAAAAGAATGTTTATTCAACTTACAAAAAGTATTTGAGCGCAAACAAAATGGCGACAGAATTACTTCAGTTGAAGCTCATGATATGGCTTGTCATATTGCAGATGCAGTATTAAGTGGTGGTATTAGAAGAGCAGCGTTAATTTCATTATTCAATTTAGATGATGAAGATATGTTAACGTGTAAATTTGGAAATTGGTGGGAAGAAAATCCACAACGTGGTAGAGCAAACAACAGTGCTGTTGTAATGCGTCACAAAATTGATGAAGAAGAATTCTTCAAATTATGGAAGAAAATTGAATTAAGTGGATCTGGTGAACCAGGTATCTACTTTAGTAATGATAAAGATTGGGGTACTAACCCATGTTGTGAAATTGCTTTACGTCCTTATCAGTTCTGTAACTTATGTGAAGTGAATGTTTCAAACATTGAATCACAAGAAGATTTAAATGAAAGAGTACGTGTAGGTGCATTCATTGGTACCTTACAAGCAGCATATACTGATTTTCACTATTTAAGAGAAATCTGGCGTAAAACAACTGAAAAAGATGCTTTATTAGGTGTTGGTATGACAGGTATTGGTTCAGGAGCTATTTTAGCTTATGATTTAAAGAAAGCAGCTGATTTAGCTAAAGAAGAAAATGCAAGAGTAGCTGATATTATTGGTATTAATAAAGCAGCTCGTGTAACTACAGTTAAACCATCAGGTACTAGTTCATTAGTATTAGGTACATCATCAGGTATTCATGCTTGGCACAATGACTTCTACATTAGAAGAATCCGTGTAGGTAAAAATGAAGCTATTTACAATTACTTAGCAATTAATCATCCTGAATTAGTTGAAGATGATTTCTTCAAACCAACAATCCAAGCAGTTATTTCAGTTCCACAAAAAGCACCAGCTGGTTCTATTTTAAGAAATGAAAATGTAATTGATATGTTAGAGCGTGTTAAACGTTTCAACGTACAGTGGGTGAAAAAAGGTCATAGAAGAGGTGCTAACACAAACAACGTATCTGCTACAGTATCAATTCAAGAAAATGAATGGGAACAAGTAGGACAATGGATGTGGGAAAACAAAGATACATTTAATGGTTTATCAGTATTACCTTACTTTGGAGGTTCGTACACACAAGCTCCATTTGAAGACATCACTGAAGAACAATTCAATGAAATGGCTCAACATTTACATAACATTGACTTAAGTCAAATTGTGGAATTTAGCGATGATACAGCATTAATGGATCAAGCAGCGTGTGCAGGAGGTGCTTGTGAAATCGTTTAAAAATTTACAACAAGATGTAGACTTCTATATGGAGGGAGAGCGCGTGATATTCACTGCGCTCTTCCACATTAAACGTGGACAATGTTGTGGTAATGGGTGTCGTCATTGTCCTTTTGAACCTAAACATACTAAAGGAAAAGTGGTAGTGGCAGAAAAATTTATTAAATTGAAGCAATGAAAACATTAGAACAAACCTTAGAAGAATTAAAACAACTAGAAACAGTTATTAATTCAGGATTAGATAAACTTACTGATGATCAATTGAATGTAATTGTAAATCAATTAGAAAGCGCCTATACTTTAGCGTTTAATGAACTAGAAAATGTAGAAAAAGAAACATTAGACTTATCAGCAGAAAACAAAAATAATGAACAATAAAATTATCGAAGGTATTCTATTAATAGTAGGGTTAATAGTTTTAGCAGGTATTTTACTTGCACTTCCTCTCCAATTACTATGGAACTGGTTAATGCCCACTATATTCAATTTACCAATGATTACCTTTTGGCAAGCACTTGGATTAAACGTAATGTCAGGTATTCTATTTAAATCAAATGTTAATATAAAAAAAGAAGATTAATATGGGAAAGTTTCAATCAACAAAAGTATTTGATGGTTTCAGTACAGTATTCCGTCAATGGAGAGCAGAAGGTACTCATTGTAAATTCCTTCATGGATATGGTGTTTCATTTAAAGTATGGTTCGAAGGTGAATTAGATGAAAGAAATTGGGTTTGGGATTTTGGAGGCATGAAACGTGCTAAAGGCAATATTGATGGTAAGAACCCTAAAGAATGGATGGATTATATGTTTGATCATACTACACTTGTAGCTGAAGATGATCCAGGTATTGGTGGATTTAGAACAATGAATGAATTAGGTATTATTCAATTAAGAGAATTACCAAACGTAGGTGCTGAACAGTTTGCTAAGTATGTATTTGAAAAATTAGATACATTCGTTCAAGAAGAAACAGGTGGTAGAGTTAGTGTTGTAAGAGTGGAATTTGCTGAACATAATAAAAATACAGCTATATATGAGCGATAATCCGATGTTAGAAGATAATAGCTATTACGATATAGATATTCTTAATAAAGCCAATCAGCCAATCAATAAAAAAATTGAATACTGGAAAGAAAGATATGCTAATGCCTCTAGTAATATGGGTAAATGGTATTGTCAAATTAGAATTGATAGATTAAAAGCAAAATTACACCACTATGAAAATAAGTCATGAGTTACCTCTTAACTTAATGCACCATGCTTACAAATGGAATGACTATGATTATTGTCTTCCTCATTTGATTGATCATTACGATCAATATAGATTGTTCTTTCAAAAATCACGTTTAGATAAACGTTTTATTATCATGGATAATGGTTTGTTTGAAGGAGTACTTCATACAACAGAAGATTTAATTGAAAAAATCAATTTAGTTCGTCCTAATATATTCATTGTTCCTGATGCTTGGAATGATTCAAATACAACTTTAGTTAATGCTAAAAGTTGGATGATCAATTATAAACAACATATACCAGAAGGAGTTGAATTAATGGCTGTATGTCAGGGTAATGATATGACTGAATTGATAACAACATATCAAACATTAGTAGATATAGGATACACTCATATTGCCTTTAATCATTCAAGCATTGCATATCAGAAGGATTATGATGGGTTAGATCATCTAAAAGCATCAATGTATGGTAGAATGGAGTTTATTAGAAAACTAGTTGCATCGGGTGCTATTAGAAAAACATACTATCATCATTTATTAGGATGTTCATTGCCACAAGAATTTATGGCTTATAAAGACTGGAAGTTTATTAAATCAGTGGATACGTCTAATCCAATTCTAGTTGGAGCTGAAGGTAAAAGATATACTGACAGCGGTTTAACATGGAAACCAAAGGAAAAATTAGAACATTATTTTGAAATGAATTTGGAAGACAAATTAAATGATATTAAATTTAACGTCGAAATGTTTAAATCGTTTATTAAATAGGCTAAACGTAAAAATACCGCCTACTATATTTTAAGTTATAAAACATGAAAAAAGCAGTATTATCACTGTCAGGTGGAATGGACAGCAGTTCATTATTGTTACACCTATTAGCTAATGGCTATGAAGTAACAGCATTAGGTTTTGATTATGGTCAAAAACACAAAGTAGAATTAGAGCGTGCTACATCATTAGTACAGTATCTAAAAGAAAACAACCAACCAGTAACTCATCAAATTATCAAATTAGATGGTTTATCTCAATTATTAAACTCAGCTTTAGTAACTGGTGGTCAAGATGTTCCAGAAGGACATTACGAACAAGATAACATGAAAGAAACAGTTGTACCTAATCGTAACAAAATTTTCTCTTCATTGATTCAAGCAGTAGCATTATCAATTGCAACTAGAGGTGAAAAACAACCAGTAGAAATTGCAATGGGTATTCACGCAGGTGATCATGCAATTTATCCTGATTGTAGACAAGAGTTCCGTGATGTTGATTTTGAAGCATTTAAAGTTGGTAACTGGGATTCAGAATTAGTAGATGTTACAACACCTTACTTACACGAAAATAAATTTACAATTTTAGAGGATGGGCAAAGATCTTGTAATATCTTGGGTCTCGATTTTGATGAAGTATATAAGCGTACAAATACATCTTATAAGCCTTACCCATCAGGAAATAGTGATTATAAGTCAGCTGCATCAGTTGAGCGTATTGAAGCGTTTATTAAATTAGGTCGCCCTGATCCTGTACAATATGAAGACGAAACAGGACCAGTAACATGGGAAGTAGCTAAGGCTCATGTAGAAAAAGTATTAGCTGAACACAATTCGTAAATAAAAACCAAATATAGTTATGAGTTATCAAACTAAAGTACGTGCGAACTATTTAAACCGCACAGCTAAATTAGCTTTCTTCACCCACCGTCAAAAGCAAGGTGACTTGACTAGATTGTCAGAAGAAACAGGTTATTCTGTTAGCCATTTGTCTAACATTACAGCCTTCAGACGTAGAGTAAATAACGAAATTGCAAACGCAATGTACATGTTAACTCGTCGTCGTGTTAAAAATTCAGAATACGCTCAAGCGTAATTCGCAACCCAACATCCCTCGAAAGAGGGATGTTTTATTTTAAATTATATGCACGAAATATTACATATTATAGAACATACTTTAGGATTGTGTGGGGAAAAACATCCAAGTATTGTTTATTTACTTAGTGAAGGGCATAATATAGGTTATATATTCAATTATATAAAAACAATTTTTAAATGAGTAAAATAGATCCAAATAAACTACTTATTAGTAGTGATTTTTATACAATACAGGGTGAAGGTATTTCATCAGGTATTCCTGCGTACTTCGTTCGTTTAGGTATTTGTAACCTAACTTGCGGTATGAGTAGAGCATTTACCAACCAACTGATGAAAGATCAAAATCTAGAAGATGGTGAAATATTCGAAGGTGACCTAGTTAAAGAAGGTAAAGCAACATGGACTTGTGATTCTACATCTCAGTGGTTATGGAGAGGTGAAGATAAAGACTTCGATTATTTAATTAATCGTTTTAAAGAAGAAGGTGTACATGATGATGTTTTAAATGGTATTGTTCATATTATTTGGACAGGTGGTGAACCAACAATTAAAGGCCATCAAGAAGCAATTGTCAACTTTGTTAATTATTGGGCTAAAACACTATCTGATGATAAAGGTTTATTAACAGTAGATTTTAATCCATTCCATGAAATTGAAACAAATGGTACTAACGTTATTGAAGATGATTTATTTTATATGTTAGACCAAATCAACTGCTCACCTAAACTAGCTAATTCAGGTATGACTGCTAAACAACGTATTGTTCCTAAAGCGATTGAGCGTATTATGGAACATGATAATTACCAATTTAAATTCGTTATTAGCACAGAAGATGATATTAAGGAATTATTCCGTGATTTCGTAGAACCATTTGAAATACCGCTTAAAAATGTTGTTTGCATGCCAGGTTTAGATGATGCTTCTAACTTCGAAGAGCGTACTCGATTCGTAATGGAAATGGCTAAGAAATATCGTTTCCGTGGTCTTACAAGATTGCATATTGCTGCTTGGGATAAAACATTAAACGTATAATATGTCAAGTTCAGACTTTATGTATAACTGGATTAGAGAAAAAAGCGGTAAAAAAACAAACATGGAAAATAAGCAAATAACAAATGAATTTGAACACTGTATCCTATGTGGTGTAGAAACATCAGTAAAAATAAGTACCCATGTTGATATGAGACATGGTTATATCGAAGGTGCAGGCCAATTATGTCCCAAATGCTATAGTGGCGGTACTGATAGAAATCACCTAGCAATACCAGAACATATCATTTATAGCACATCTAACGATGCAGAATTAGGAGCAAAAGTTAGACAACTTTATTGGGAAAGTAAAAAGTAATTAGTATATTTAATAAAAATAAGATAAATGGAATTATTAAAGAAATCGAACGGTAGTATAGCTCGTTCACAAGAAGACATCGAAGTAATGATTGATAAAGCAGCAGCTGCTTACGCTGAATTTCTTACTGCAGTTGGTTTTGACTACAAAGCAGATAGACAAACTGAAGATACACCTCGTCGTGTAGCTAAAGCTTGGTTAAAGGATTTAATTGTAGGCTCTATTTCAGGCGAACCGAATATCACAGTATTTCCTAATGATGAAGGATATAATGGATTAGTAATTCAATCAGGTATTCCTATTGTTAGTATGTGTGCACACCACAACTTAGCCTTTACAGGTTATGCTACAGTAGCTTATGTACCAGGCGAAAACGTTATTGGTTTATCTAAATTAAATCGTATTGTTGAATGGTTTAGCCGCAGACCACAAATGCAAGAATCATTAACACAACAAATTCATGATTATATTGCTGATAAAATGACTTGTGAATCAGTAGCAGTTAGTATTGCTTGTAAACACACTTGTTGTTCACATAGAGGTATTAAACACCCATCTACCATGACTACAAATAAATTTAGTGGTGTGTTTATGGAAAAAGATAATTTAATTAGAGAAGAGTTCTTACACGCAATTGAAGTGAACGGAACTAAAATGAAATAATATGCAACCAAAAGAATCAAATTCAGCTAAACATTTTTATATTAGTTTAGTTAAATCAACTTTAAGAATACTTGCTGGTGTTGTATTAATGACATCTGGGAATTTAGTTACAACAGGTGCTTTATTAATAGTTGCTGAAGGATTAGGAATTGCTGAAGAGCTTTAATATATTTATTTGTATGATTATAATAGATGTAAAAAACAAGCCAATAGAGCAAGTATTAAAGTTGTATAAAAACAAACATAATAAACTAGGTATAGTAAAGGAATTGCGTGAACGCCAAACCTTTACTAAACCTTCAGTTAAACGTAGAAAAGAAGTGTTAAAAGCACAATACGTAGAATCTAAAAGAATAAAATAATGTTAAACGTAAAACAAGTTATAGACGAAGGGTTATTATTATTAGAACATACCCAAGGTAAACCTGCACAGGTTGGTTATGATTTATCGCTTAAATCAGTACAAAAAGTAGGTAATAAAATTGGTGGTGGTGTTTATAATTTATCTAAAGATAGTAGAATAGGTAAAGTATTAAAAGATAAAACAGAATTAACTACATATACTCCATTAGACACTACTATGTTAGATGGCGTTGAAGGTTGGTTATTATATGAAGGTGTATATGATGTTACTTTCCATGAAGGTTGTAAAATACCTGATAATCGCGTAGCCTTTATCAAACAACGCTCATCATTATACAGAAATGGTGCTATAATTAATAGCCCAGTATTTGACCCAGGATTTGAAACACAAAATATGGGTACATTAGTGTATGTTTATGAAACAATATTCATTGAAAAAGATGCTCGTGTAGCTCAAATTTATTTCCATGAATGTGAATCTGCTGAAAAATATGACGGGCAGTGGCAGAACGATAAACAACGCCAATAATTTATATTAAATTTAAAAATAGTGTGCTTTGCTGTATATTTATACGTAAAGCACATTTACTTTGGCATCGAATAAAGGACTACTAGAATTACTACGTAAATCAGGACTTGAACGCCCTTCAACCGCATACATGGTGGGGACGAATGCTATAGACAATGTTCTTATAGGAAGAAACGATTTAAACCCTGATGGTAGAAATACAAACAATTATAAATCTCCATATTCTTCCCAATCACCTTATTTAGTTGGACAGAGTATACTTGATGATGCATTGATAGATGGTGTGGGTAGTGTATTTTATTTATCTCAAACTACAGTATCTTCTACCGGTACTCCTAACAAAACAGGTATATATTTCTCTCCAGAAGATGGTCCAACAGGATACTTTGATCTTGAATTTGGATCTCCTTATTATGAAGTACAATACCAAATTTAATAAAATTAAGTCATGGCTTTAGTAAAAAGATTAGTAAAAGGTGCTCCATTAACATTTGCCGAGGGTGATGCTAACTTAGATTATTTAGAAAGTCTAGCAACTTCAACTACTTGGGACGGTGTTGGATACAAACCAATTTCAGGTTCTGTAGGAACAGCTAATGCTGGTAGTGTTACTGTTATTCATAGTGTGTCTACAGGTTCTTATTTAGCTGCTTTTTTTGATTATGCTGTTAAAAATGGTTCAAATAGTAGAGCAGGAACTGTTATGAGTACATGGAATGGTGGATCTTTAGTCTATAGTGATAATACTACAACTGATATAGGAAATACTAATGAAGTAACAATGTCCGTTATTTTAAGTGATGGAGAGGTTACATTAAGATCTTCAACTACAAATGCTTGGGAAGTTAGGGTACTTACAAGATTAATTTAATTTAGTTATGGCTAAGAATTTTATACGCCCTATTCCTGTTCCTGTAAAGAAACAACCAACAATATATGTTGGTTCTTCAGATACTCGTAATGGTGTTATATCATTTTCTGAAGCTGGAGCTATACCTGCTGGACAATTAATTCCAACAGCAACACCTACACCAACCCCACTTCCTCCAACTTCTACTCCTACACCTTCTCCTACTTTAACTCCTACACCATCAGTTACTCCAACACAAACTAATACTCCAACTAATACTCCAAGTGTTACCGCAACCAATACTGCAACACCAACTACAACAACTACATTAACGGCAACTAATACACCTACTAACACTCCAAGTGTAACACCTACTAATACACCTACAGAAACTCCAACTCAAACTCCTACTGTTACACCAACAGTTACAGAAACACCAACTAATACTCCAACCACAACACTTACATTAACTGCAACACCAACACAAACTCCAACTACAACAACAACGTTGACTGCAACCCCAACACCAACACCTACACCATCACCAACTTCATCAGGAGGATTAACTACATTTTCTCAAACATTTACTTCAGGTCAAGCACCCGGAACAACAATAGAAAATGCATGGACAACATTTAGAGCTTCATTAACTGGAACCTATACAACATTTACATTCTCTAGTTCACTATCAGGTTCTACTGTTTATACTGTTACGGATGCTGTTAAAGTTCAAACTTTAGCTAACAATTTAAGATTAGGAACATCAACCTCACAAACAATAGGAGCTAACACATGGTTAGTTGGATGTTGTGCTTGTAGAGCAGGAGGGGCTAATTCAAATGCTGTTGAATTTAGTAACATTGCTTCATGTAGTGCTTCAAGTACAGCTGCTTTAAGACCATGGATTGCTAACCCTAACTGGGGAGGGATTGGAAGTACAGTTAATGCTGCTACACAAACTTTGACTCTAACCTTTAGTTAATTTGATTATGTCAAAATAATACCTTATATTTAAGGTATGTATCAAGCAATTTATTACGATAGGTCTACCTATACATTTCACTTACGTGACGATAAGACTGGTTGGAGCGAATTCAAATATACTCGCCCACGATTCAAAATTGATCCTAATGGTCAATACCAAACATTAGATGGTAAGCGTGCTAATGCTATAACCAAATATGATTGGAAAGATAATTCATTATATGAATCGGATCTAGATGCTTACACATCAGTATTAATTGATAAGTATAAAGACAGTGATGATACTGCTGAATGGCAAAATATTGTTTATTTCGATATTGAGTGTGAGATTGCAGGTGCATTAACACCTGATCTTATTAAACGTGCTCCTACTAAAATTACTTCTATTGCTGTTTATGATAATACTACTCAAAAGTATTATTGTTTGATTTTAGATGAAAAACAACAGCTACAAACTATTAATGAGGAAAATAGAGCTATTATTCCATTTGCTCATGAGCATGATTTATTACATGCTTTCCTTAATTTATGGGAACAATTAGATCCTACTATTATTACAGGATGGAATACAGAATATTTTGACGTTCCGTTCTTATATTATAGGATAGAAAATCAATTAGGTGCTAATGAAGCATCTCGTTTATCCCCTTTACGTAAAGTAAAATTTGGTCAATATGCAAATGATGCTCCTGTAGAATTAGCAGGATTAAATCATTTAGATTACATGTTGTTATTTAAAAAGTATAATCCAAAACAAGAACCGTCTTATAAATTAGGTGATATAGGAGAGAAATATGTTGGATTAGCTAAAATTGAATATGAAGGTAATTTAGATAGATTATTTCAAGAAGACATAAACACATTTATTGAATATAACATTCGTGACGTTGAAATTCTAATCAAATTAGAAAAGAAATTCAAATTTATAGAATTAACAATTGCAATTTGTCACTTATGTCATGTGCCTTATGAACAAATCTATTTATCAACAGCATTGAATGATGGAGCTATATTAACATACTTAAAACGTAAAAATATAGTTTCACCAAATAAACCTACTACTACTCGTCCTGCATTATATGATATTAAAGAAGAATATGCAGGTGGATACTTAAAAGACCCCGTACCAGGATTATATGAATGGGTTATTGACTTAGACTTTACTTCACTTTATCCGTCTATTATACGTTCACTTAATATCGGTATTGAAACCTATATTGGTCGTATAGTTAATAGAGATAAATACGATAATAATTGGACATTAGATGATCTTAAATCAATGGATCGTGAACAATTAATTACTATTGAACGTCTTAGAGATGATAAAACAACTAATCAAAGTGAAATTAAAGTAGGCCAAATTATAGACTATATAGAACAAGGAGGAATGATGATTGCTGCTTCTGGAGCTATGTTTAGAACAGATAAACCATCAGTAGTTTGTGATGTATTAACTGACTGGTTCAACAAACGTGTTGAATATAAAAACTTAATGAAAAAAGCCTATAAATCAGGCGATGCTGTTAAAGGCGAATTCTATAATCGTAGGCAACATGCTTACAAAATCAAATTAAACGACGTATATGGATGTTACGCTATTAACGGGTGGCGCTATACAGATGGCCATAAAATTATCTCTAAGGCCATTACGCTTACAGGCCAGCGTGTCACACAAGAGTCTATTAAGTTTGTTAATCAGTGGATGAATGAACAATTAAAAACTACAGATAAAGACTATGTTGTAACATCAGACACCGATTCATTATTTATTCAAGTTAAGGATTTAGTATTACAACGTTATCCTGAAACCAAAACTAAAGATGAATATATTAAAGCTGTATTAGAAATTGCTACTGAAGTTCAAAAATATGCTAATGCTAATATTGAACGTGTAGCTAGAGAAAAGTTTAATATTAAAGGTGATCATTACTTTGAGTTGAAACAAGAGGTGGTTATTGAAAGGGGTTACTTTGCAGGTAAAAGACGTTATGCAATGTATATTGTAAATAAAGAAGGTGTTACTGTTGATGAAATGGTGATGATGGGTCTTGATCTAATGAAATCAAATATGACTCCAATGTATCGTAAATTTGGAGAAGAATTATTACAACAAATTATGTTTGGTGCTCCTAAATCAGATATTGATAAACGTATACTTGATTTTAAAAAATACGTTAAAAACATTCCTATAGCAGATATTGCTAAACCAACTGGAGTAAAGCAAGTATCATCATATATTGATCGTAAACCTGGTGTTGGTGAAATATTTAGTACATTAAAATTAAAATGTCCTATCAATACTAAAGCAGCTATATGGTATAACGATTTATTACGCTTTAAAAAACTAGATAAACAATATCCATGTTTTACTGAAGGTGATAAAATGAAATATATTCAATTAAAAGACAATCCATATCGAATCGATGTAATTGGTTTCACAGGTAATGATCCTGACTTTATTAATCAATTTATTGAACAATACGCTGATAGAGATGAGGGATTTGAATCAACATTGATGAATAAATTAGTGGGTATCTATGAAGACTTAAAATGGGATTTCCCATCAACACATGAGAATGCAAGTAAGTTTTTTAAATTTGGTTAGCCACAATAAAGATTATATATTTAAGTTATGAAATTAATATATGGAATGTTATTTGGTATTTTAGGACAAATAGGTTCATTTATGCAACTACAAGGAGCAATGAAACTAGGATGGTTCCCAAAATACTTTTGGCCTATACTACTTATAAGCATACCTTTAAGTTACTGTTATATCAAATCAGTAGAATATTTTGTAGCTCATTTTGATGGACAGTTATGGCCCAGCCGTTTAATTGGATTCGGATTAGGCATTGCCGTATTCAGTTTAATGAGTCATTATTTATTTAAAGAACCTTTAACACCCAAAACAATAGTTTGTTTGGTATTAGGGTTTTCAATTATCGCAATTCAAATACTTTGGAAATAATATGGAAAAACAATCATTCGTCTCATTAATAGACAAATATTACTTAAATGGTGTGGGTGAAAAAGTAAGATGGAGTGTTAAAGATAAAATAGCAACCATTAAAACATTCTCACAAACAAAAGATATGGTAGGTGTAGTTACAGGAAATGTTGAATTACCCGATAGTGAGTTTGTTATATTTGATACAAGCAAGTTTCTAAAGCTTGTGGGTATATGTGCACAATTCCTTACTACGGATATACAATTTCAAAACAACATTGCCACTAAATTATTAGTAGCCGATCAAGAATATAACTTAGAATACGCATTAGCAAACTTAATGTTAGCACCTAATGTTAACTTTACAGTTGAGGAATTTGATACTCATTATTCATTTGTAATTGACAATGAATTTATTAATAAGTGGGTTAAAGCTAAAAAAGCATTAAACAGTGAGTTTTGTATTATAAAACAAACAACAACCGAAACAGGACCAATTATTGAATTTACTTTAGGCGAACCAGAAGGTCATTCAAATAAAATTACATTTGAAGAAGTACCAACAGCACATACAGAGTTGCCTTCACAACCATTACAATTCAATGCCGAATATTTAAAATCAATATTTGATGCTAATTACAATTGTGAAGGAATGATGTTTGTAAACAATGATGGTGCTATGAAGTTAGAATTTGAGAGTGAAGATGGTCAAAAATCTTCTTATATCATTTTAGCAAAAATATAATTTAGTATATATTTATATTTGAGATACGACAGGTCTCATTTTATTATTAACCGCATACCTTAGGGGTGCAAAAAACAAACAATATGAACAATAGCAACAGCGTGTTCGTAGTTACCGATGGGCTATCGCTTACAAGTGGTACTACAGGAACAGCAACAATCACAACAGGGATTTCTACACCTACCTTCCACAGTGGTGGATATTTAAGCAGTGGTATTGGAACCACAAACATGGCTACTTTAGAGTATCGCCAACCAACTTACAACGACTTTTGGAAATTTGATGAAGAATTTGATTTATTATGGAAATCATTCTTCGATCCAAATGCACTTTACAGACCAATCAAAGAAAAAGCAGTATCTCACCCTTGCGATATCCAAGAAACGGATAATGGCTTGCGTATTGAAATTGCAGCAGTTGGTTTAGATAAAGAAGATCTTGATATTATAGTTGATTCAGAAACACTTCGTGTTGCTTATCGCAAACCATCAAGTGAAGAGGAAGAAGAAAAAAATGAATATAGATACTTCCAACGCTCAATTAAAAAAGCAAGTTTTGATATCGCTTGGAAAATTTCAAGTAAATTTGACTTATCTAAATTAGATGCTAGTTTGGATAAGGGATTATTAACTTTAGACATACCTTTTGCTAAAGAAAATAAACCTAAAAAAGTAACAATTAAATAGTTTTGAAAACCAGAGACCTGTCAGTATCTTCACTTAAACAAAATTTTATTATGAATATAAAACCGTTACACAACAACATTGTTATCAAGCAAAATGATAACACAGAAGAGATGTATGGAAACATCTTAGTACCTGATATGGGTAAAGAAAAACCATTGATGGGAGAAATTATAGCAGTGGGACCTGGATACTATACTCCAACAGGTGCATACATTGAAACAAAGGTCGAAGTCGGACAAACAGTAGTGTTTCCTGCTTTCGGTGGTGTTAAAATGAATGTCGATGGAGAAGAGTTAGTAGTATGTAAAGAACACGATTTATTAGCAATTTTAGAAAAATAAAAATATGAGTAAAATAATCAGTTTCGATCGCGAAGCAAAAGAAAAACTACAAGCTGGTGTAAATAAAGTTTATAAAGCAGTAGCTACAACAATGGGTCCTTTTGGACGTAATGTTTTAATTGAAAAAGAACACAGTGAGGTTATCTCAACAAAAGATGGTGTTACAGTAGCTAAAACTATTACTTTAGAAGATCCTATTGAAAACATTGCCGCTACAGTAATTAAGCAAGCAGCACAAAAAACAGTTGATGCAGCAGGTGATGGTACAACAACATCTACAGTGTTAGCTAAAGCTATTGCTATTGGTTCTTTAGATTCAACAACCCACCCTTCAGTAAATTCTACTCAAGTAAAACGTGGTATTGAAGAAGCAGTAAAAGAAGTAGTTGCCGAATTAAAGAAAATGTCTGTAGATATTACTAGTGAAGCTCAAATTAAACAAGTAGCAACATTATCAGCTAATGGTGATGAAGAAATTGGTGAGTTAGTAGCTACAGCATTAGATAAAGTAGGTAGAGATGGGGTAGTAACTGTAGAAGAATCTCGTTCAGGTGAAACATCACTTGAAGTAGTAGAGGGTTTACAATTTGATAGAGGTTATAAGTCACATTACTTTGTAACAGATAACACTACTATGACTGCTGTTTTAAATGATCCTTTGATTTTAATTTATGACAGAAAGATTAGTACAATTAAGGATTTACTTCCATTGTTAGAAAAAATATCTGCTGAACAAAAATCATTATTGGTTATTGCTGAAGATATTGAAGGTGAAGCTTTAGCTACATTAGTAATGAATAAAGGTAGAGGTGCATTGAAAGTAGCTGCTGTTAAAGCTCCTGGATTTGGTGATTTAAGAAACCAAATGTTAGAAGATATGGCTATTTTAACTGGTGCTACAGTTATTTCTACTGAAAAAGGTATGTCATTATCTAAATTGAATATGGATTGGTTAGGTAAGGCTAGAATTGTTACTGTAGGTAAAGAAACAACTACAATTGTTGATGGTAAAGGTGATGCTGATAAAATTGAAGAGCGTATTTTATCACTTAAATCACAATTAGATAAGGAAACAACACCTTACAACGTTGAACGTTTACAAGAACGTTTAGGTAAGATGGTAGGTGGAGTTGCTATTATCAATGTAGGTGGTGGTACTGAAATTGAAATGAAAGAAAAGAAAGATCGTTTAGACGATGCTTTACAAGCAACTAAAGCTGCTTTAGATGAAGGTATTTTACCTGGTGCTGGTGTTGCTTTGTTACATGCTAGAAAGGCACTTGTGCTTAATGGTAAAGATGATAAAAGCAAAGGTACTGAAATTATATTCAGAGCATGTGCTGCTCCTTTTAAACAAATTTTAGTTAATGCTGGTGAAGATCCTAATGAGTGGTGGAATAATATCTATGCTCAAGACGAAAACACAATCGTACCTGATTTAGCAAACAACACAACAATAAATGCTTACGATTCAGGTATCATTGATCCTACTAAAGTAGTACGTTGCGCCCTTGAAAATGCAGCACACGCCGCAATTACATTATTAATGACTGAATGTGTCATTCATGAAAAACCAGAAGAAAAGAAAAAAGATGCTGGTGGATTTGATATGTCAGGATTAGGAATGTAATTTGAATAAAATATAAGTTATGAAACAACACTCTCTTTGGATCGAAAAATACAGATCAGAAACATTAGAACAGTATATAGGCAACGATGCGATTAAAGATCGCATCGCTGACTGTATAGCTAAAAACGATATACCCCATTTCATATTCGCTGGTAGCGCAGGTACAGGGAAAACTACCCTCGCGAAGTTAATCGTAAAGAACATCCAGTGCGATTATCTTTATCTTAACGCCAGCGATGAGAATGGAATTGATGTTATTAGAGAAAAAGTAAAGGGCTTTTCATCTACAGCATCGTTTCAACCTCTTAAAGTAGTAATACTAGATGAGGCTGATTTTTTAACTCAACCAGCTCAAGCCGCTTTACGTAATTTAATTGAAGAATACTCAGCGTATACTCGCTTTGTATTGACTTGTAATTATGTAGAGCGACTAATTGAGCCACTTCAATCACGTTGTGAGTTGCATATGTTAAAACCACCTACAAAAGGTGCTGTTGCAAAACATGTTTGTACTAACATTTTAGAAGTTGAGAGTGTTACTTATGATGTTCAAGATGTAGTTACTATTGTTAATTTATTTTACCCTGATGTTCGTTCTATTATCAAAACATTACAACAAAATGTTAGAGATAATAAATTAACTATTACTACAATTGATGATAATTGGACTAAACAATTAGTTGAAATACTAAAAAAACGCGATAAAAACGCTTGGTATCAAGTTAGACAATTAGTAGCTGACTCGCAAGTAGATGATTTTCAAACAGCTTATAGATATATGTTTGATAATTTGTCTGAATTTAGTTATGGACACGATGCTGAATTATCAGTTATATTAGATGATTTTATATGGCGTGCAGGTGTTGTACCTGATAAAGAGATTAACTTCGCAGCCTGCATTGCTAAAATCTTAGAAACAAATAAAAAACAAGTATTATAATGCAACAACAACAATTAAACATTCCTTTAGACCAAACAACAGCTATTGTGTGTGAAAAATGTAGTAACAACATTTTTATTGAAGGATTATTATTAAGAAAAGCATCTCGCTTATTAACAGGAACAGCACAAGATGCTTTAGTTCCAGTACCAGTATTCTCTTGTAGTAAATGTGGTCATGTAAATAATGACATGTTACCATTACAATTAAAGGAAAATAATGATGTTCTTTAAAAAACATAAAATGGAAATAGAACAATTAAAACAGGAAAATGATGCTTTGAAAGCACAAATTGCTGGCATATCTTTTAACTTAAGAAATGCTGATGAGTTAGTTCAAAGACAACAACGAGAAATAGAAACACTACATTCACAGATTAAGGATTTGAAATATCAACTTACTCAACTTAATTTAATTGTAGATTCAGTAAGCAGAAATAATAATTCAAGATACTACTAATGAATATATTTGATCATATTAAGAACATCACAACTAATAAGGGACCATACTTAGGTGACGAAGGGTGGAATAACTGGATGATTAATCGTTATCTCAGTATGGACCCAGATTACTGTGAAGTAGTTAATATTGTTCAGAAGAATACTTGGCAAATGAAAGGAGAATACTTATACAATCTGTATAAAGATCTTATTCCTAAACAATACAAGTATTTAAAATATATCAAAGCATCTAAGAAAAAAGATTATGATGCTGGTGAAGTTGAAGCTATAGCTACGTACTTTGAAGTATCTAAAAAACAAGCTAGGGAATACATCAGTATGTTACCTAAAGATGAATTAAACAATATAATAGCACAGATAAATGGAAAATAAATTAGATTCAGTAGTTACATCTATTATAGAGCAATTCACAACAAGAGCTCAAATGGGTAAAGCAAAGTACGGTGTTGACCTTGATCGTACAGATTTAACGTTATTGGAATGGATTGAACATGCGAAGCAGGAACATATGGACGCTATTCTGTATTTAGAAAAAATTAAACAAACTGTAAGTGGCCAAGAAAAAATCTACTGAGATAGAGCTTAAAATAAAAAACTACCAGAAACCTGAGATTAACCATGCATTCCAAAGAAGCGTGTCTTATTCTCAGTTTTCTATGTGGGCTAAATGTCCCCATCAATGGTATCTTACTTATGTAGAGAATAAACAACCCTACCAAGCTAGTATTCACACTGTGTTTGGTACAGCGTTTCACGAAACATTACAAGACTACATTACAGTAATGTATAGTGAGAGTGGAGCTGCCGCTGATAGAATGGATTTAATTGAGTTATTTGCTCATAAGTTTAGAACAGAATACGCTGAGGAATTTCTTAAAGTAGGTAGCCACTTTAGTGACCCAGTCCAAATGGGTGAGTTTTTTGAAGATGCTACTGCTATATTAAATTTTATTAAGAAAAATCGAAATAAATTATTTACTATACGCAAAATGCGTTTATTAGGTATAGAAATACCTTTATTATTAAATGTAGCTAATAATATATTTTTAAAAGGATTTATTGACTTTGTGTTGTACGATGAAGAATTAGATAAAGTTTATATATATGATATCAAAACATCAACAAGAGGATGGAGCGACTCCGAAAAGAGAGACGATAGTAAAATTGCTCAAATCCTATTATACAAGGAGTACTTTTCAAAACAATTTGGGTTCGATGTTGAGAAAATCGAAGTTGAATATTTTATCGTTAAACGAAAAATCTGGGAACAATCCGAATATGCTATCCCCAGAACTCAATCCTTCAAACCAGCAAGCGGGAAAAATAAGCGCAAGCAAGCAGTAGAAAATTTTCAATCATTTATTAAAGATTGTTTCGACGATAGTGGTAAACCACAAGTAAAGTCGTACCTTAAAAATGTAGGTGAAAGCAGCTGTAAATGGTGTCCCTACAGAGACAAACCAGATCTTTGTGATAAAGTTGCTGTTTCCATGTAATCGTATATATTTATATTCAAATATATTATTATGGCAAAAACAAACATGCAACTAACAAGTGTAAAGATCCCTGAGGATTTGTTTGAACAATTCAAGATTGCCTGTGTTAAGTACAAATTTAGCGTTCAAAAATTAACTGAGCGTGCAATGTTCTTATACCTTACAAGCGATGAATTCAGAAAACAAATTCACAATCAATTAGACACAACATTAACTAAAACAGAAGAGTAAAATTCGTTATGAAAGAAGGTTACATTCCACAAGAACAACGTAAGAAAATCCTATTGCTATGCGACGATATTCGAATGACAAGTGGTATTTCCACTATGGCAAGAGAAATCGTTATAGGATCTGCCCACAAATACAACTGGGTAAACATAGGAGGAGCAATTCAACATCCTGATAAAGGTAAAAGATTTGATTTAAATGCTGATACTAATGCTCATGCTGGTATCACTGATGCAAGTGTTTATCTTTACCCAATTGATGGTTATGGTTCTCCTGAACTAATCAGACAAATGATGGAAATTGAAAAACCAGATGCTATCATGATCTTTACAGATCCTAGATATTGGGTTTGGTTGTTTCAAATGGAACATGAGATTAGAAAAGAAATTCCATTAATTTATTTAAACATCTGGGATGATTTACCTTACCCAATGTATAATAAATCATTCTATGAATCATGTGACGCTTTATTAGCTATTTCTAAGCAAACAGAAAACATTAACAAAGTAGTATTAGGTGATATTGCTGAAGAGAAAGTAATTAAATATGTTCCTCATGGAATTAATGAAAAAATATTCTTCCCAATCACAACAGAACATCCAGAATATTTAGCTTTGGGTGAATTTAAAAAACGTTTATATGGAGAAAAAACTTACGATTTTACTTTATTATATAATGCGCGTAACATCCGTCGTAAATGTGTTTCTGATTTAATGTTGGCATGGAAAATATTCCGTGACAAATTACCTCAAGACAAAAAAGATAAATGTGCTTTAGTATTACATACTCAAAAGCAAGATGAAAATGGAACTGATTTGATAGCAGTACAACAAATGTTGTTTGGAAAAGAAGGTGGAAATATTGTTTGGGATGATAACAAATACCCAGCTAACATTATGAACTTACTTTACAATGCTACTGACGGTACCGCTTTAGTTTCATCTAATGAAGGTTGGGGTTTATCATTAACAGAAGCAATGATGGCTGGTAAACCTATTATCGCTACAGTAACTGGTGGTATGCAAGACCAAATGCGTTTTGAAGACGAGAATGGTGAATGGATTAAGTTTACAGAAGAATTTGGTTCAAACCATAGAGGTAAATATAAAACCTGTGGAAAATGGGCTTACCCAGTATTCCCATCTAATTTATCAATTGTAGGTTCTATTCCAACACCTTATATCTTTGATGATAGAGCTGAACCATTTGATATTGCTACTCAAATCAAAGCATTGTGGACTACCAAAACACAAAATCCTCATTTATATGAAGAAGAATGTGAAGCTGCTCACAAATGGGCTACTTCAGATGAATCAATGATGTCAGCTAGATTAATGTCTAAAAACATAATTGATGGAATCGAAGAAACATTTGCTAAATGGGAACCAAGATATGCTTTTGAATTGATTAAAGTAGAACCATTAGACGAACCTAAACATTTTGTAAAACACGTTATCGCACAATAATATGAAACCACTAGTAGTTATAAGTTGCCCAGCTGATACTTTTTCAGGCTATGGGGCTAGAAGTAGAGATATAATTTTACCTTTAATTAAATCAGGTAAATATGATGTAAAAGTATTACCTCAAAGATGGGGTATTACACCATGGGGATTTTTACAAAATGATAATCCTGACCACAAGTTGATTAAAGATTGCTTTATTCAACAGTTACCAAAACAACCTGATGTTTGGGTTCAGATTACTGTACCTAATGAATTTCAACCTGTAGGTAAGTTTAATATTGGTATTACTGCTGGTATTGAAACTACAGTATGTGCTCCACAATGGATTGAAGGAGTTAATAGAATGAGTTTAACCTTAGTATCTTCAGAACATGCTAAAAAAGTATTTGAAGAATCTAGATTTGAAAAACGTAATCAAGCAGGCCAAGTTGAAGGTGTAGTACAGTTAACAGCTCCTGTTCAGGTATTGTTTGAAGGTGCTAATTTAGATATCTATAAAAAAATAGAAACATTTAATACTGAAGTAAAAGATGTATTAGATGATATTAAAGAAGAATTTAACTACTTGTTTGTAGGACATTGGTTACAAGGTGAAATTGGACAAGATAGAAAAGATGTAGGTATGTTGATTAAAACATTCCTTGAAACATTCAAAAATAAAAAACAACGCCCAGGATTAATTTTAAAAACATCTTCAGCTACTCCATCTATTATGGATAGAGAAGAAGTATTAAATAAAATCAGAACAATTCAAGAATCAATAAAGGGTGATTTACCAAGTATCTATTTGATTCATGGTGAATTAACAGATGAGGAAATGAATGAATTATATAACCATCCAAAAGTAAAAGCATCAGTATCATTCACTAAAGGTGAAGGATATGGACGACCATTACTTGAAGCTTCTATTGCTGGTAAACCAGTAATTGCAAGTGCTTGGAGTGGACATATTGATTTTCTAGATAAAGAATTATCAGTGTTGTTGCCCGGTGGTGTAACACAAATTCACCCTTCATCTGTAGTACAAGATATGTTAATTGCTGATAGTGGTTGGTTTACGGTTGATTATAAAAAAGCTGCTGATATTTTAGAAGATGTTTATAAGAACTACAAAAACTATGTTGATGGGGCTAAAAAACAATCGTATCGTTCACGTACTGAATTTAGTTTAGAAAAAATGGGTGAAAAGTTACTTAGCATATTTGATGAAAAAGTACCTAAACCTGTTGAATTTAAATTACCTCAATTGAAAAAAATTGAACTACCTAAAATTAAGAAATAATGAGTACTAATACAGGTGGAGTGATATTTACCTTTCAAAACAATACATCAAATTATGAAAGAATTACTTACAATATGTGCTAAATGTGGTGGTAATGCTTGCCACGAAGCATCAAACGATAAACTTACTGTTTGGAGTTGTTATGGATGTGGTTTCACTTCTAATACAACTTTAACTGAAGACAAATTAACAGAAGTAGAAGCAGTAATGCCTCAAATATTTGTTGATTTAAAGTTTAAAGATGAAAAAGGATATTATTGGTATCCAATGACAGTAATGTTAGATGATAAATCAATGGTATTCCCTGAGGGCACCAACACGGAAGACTGGAAGTGGTCAGCTGTACAATCTAAAGAAGGTAAAGCAGATATGACTACTAAAAAAGAATATGAACAAAATGAATTTATGGATGCTCTAGAGCATATAGGGTATTTTAATAAAAAATAATGTTATGCCTTCAATTAGTTATGCAATCACAGCTTGTAATGAGCACATTGAATTAGATAGATTATTAAATCAATTATCATCATCTATTAGAGATGAAGATGAAATTGTAGTACAAATGGATATTACTGCTACTGATGAAGTAAAAGCAGTAGTTAATAAGTATAAGTTGATGAATTATTTTCATCCACTGAATAAAGATTTTGCTACATTTAAAAATAATCTTAAAGGATTATGTACTAAAGATTACATATTCCAAATAGATGCTGATGAATATCTATCAGAAGAATTATTAACATATCTTCCTGCTATATTAGAAGATAATCATAGTGTTGAAATGTTTTCTATTCCACGCATTAACACAGTTGAAGGCTTAACTGAACAACATATTAAACAATGGGGTTGGAGAGTTGATGAAAGAGGATGGGTTAACTATCCTGATTATCAAAATCGTATACTTAAAAATAAACCTGAAATATATTGGGTAAATAAAGTACATGAAAAGATAATTGGTGCAATGACAACAACAGAAATCCCCCCAGGATTGGATTTAATACATCCAAAAACAATTGAAAGACAAGAAAAACAAAACAATTATTATAACACAATATGAAAACAGCACTAGTATTAGGGGCAGGTGGGTTTATTGGCTCACACCTTGTTAGAAAATTAAAAGAAGAGGGATTTTGGGTTCGTGGAGTTGATTTAAAACGTCCTGAATTTGATCCAACTCATGCTGATGACTTTTTACTTTATGATTTACGTGATCCTAAAAATGTAGAAGCAGTAATGAGATTAGAAGGATATAAGGGTCATCCATTGCCTTGCAAGTATTTACCTTATCCATTTTCTGAAGAATTACAATTTGATGAAGTGTATCAATTAGCAGCCGATATGGGTGGTGCTGGTTATATCTTTACAGGTGATAACGATGCAAATGTAATGCACAATTCAGCTTTAGTTAACTTAAACGTTGCCCATGAAGCTGTTAAACAAAAAGTTAAACGTGTATTCTACAGTTCATCTGCTTGTATGTATCCTGAGCATAATCAATTGGATCCAAATAATCCAAATTGTGAGGAATCAAGTGCATATCCTGCTAATCCAGATTCAGAATACGGTTGGGAAAAATTATTTAGCGAGCGTTTATTCTTAGCATTTAATAGAAATTATAAATTAGATGTTCGTGTAGCTCGTTTCCATAATATCTTTGGTCCACAAGGCACTTGGAAAGGTGGTAAAGAAAAAGCACCAGCAGCAATGTGTCGTAAAGCAGCTGAAACACCAGATGGTGGTGAAATTGAAGTTTGGGGTGATGGCCAACAAACACGTTCATTCTTATTTATTGATGAGTGTGTAGAAGCAGTATTGCGTTTTATGAGACAAGAAAAATTCTTAGGACCAGTAAATATTGGATCTGAAGAAATGGTTACTATCAATAAATTAGCTGAATTAGCTATTGCGGCTTCAGGTAAAAACATTACTATTAAAAATATTGGTGGTGAAGAATTTGAAACAAAATATGGTTTTAAATGTCCTGTAGGCGTAAGAGGTAGAAACTCAGATAATAAACTATACAAAGAAAAAATTGGTAGTGATGTTTACTATCCTTTAGATAAGGGTATTCAACAAACATTTGATTGGATTAATAAACAAGTAAATAAGTTATAATGTATAAAGTAGTTCATAAACCTTGGGGTAAAGAAGAATGGTTAGAGTTAAATGATGCTTATTGCTATAAGAGAATCTACATTAACGCTGGTTATAAAACTTCATTCCAATATCATAATTTTAAAAAAGAAACTAATTACATCATTGATGGTACTGCTGAAGTGTGGTTAGAAAATGATGAAGGTGTAGTTGAAAAGAAAATAATGAAGGGTGGAGAATTCTTCAATGTTGCTCCTCCTAAAAAACATAGAGTAATAGCTATTACAGATATTATTTTACAAGAGGTATCTACACCACACGTAGATGATGTTATTAGAATAGATGATGAATTCCATAGAGCAGATGGTAAAGTAGAAGCTGAACACAAAACACCAGCTGTATTAGTATTAGCTGCTGGATTGGGTTCTCGTTTAGGTAATTTAACTAAAAATGTAAATAAAGCAATGTTACCAATCAATAACAAAGCTATTATATCTTACATTATAGATAAATTCCCTAAGGAATATGAATTTGTAGTTTGTTTAGGATATAAAGGAGAAGAATTAAAACAATACTGCCAGTTAGCTTATCCAGAACATAACTTTACATTTGTTAACATTGACAAATACGAAGGTGAAGGCTCAGGACCAGGTTATTCATCATTACAATGTAAACAGCACTTACAACGCCCGTTCTACTTTGTAACAGCAGATTGTATTATTGATTCTAAAATGCCTCACTTAGATGGTAACTGGTTAGGTGTTTATCCTACAGCTTATCCTGAAAAATATTCTACAGCACAATTGGATAAAGATGATAATGTAACATCATTTGTAAATAAAAGTGCTGAAGGTTATGATAATGCCTTTGTTGGTTTAGCTAGCATTTGGGATTATAACATATTCTGGAGTGAATTAGAAGCTAATATGAAAAATGGAGAAATAGTATCTGCATTTGAAAATATTTCTAAATATCCTGGTTTTAAAGCTAAGCATTTAAAATGGTTAGATACAGGTAATTTAGATGACTTAAATAGAACTAAAGAGTATTTCAACGATAATCCTTTATCATTATATAAAGTAACAGATGAAATTACTTATAAAGCATCTAAATTCATTAAATTTGTTCCTAATAAAGATCTTAATAAAAATAAATCTGAACGTGCTGAAGTATTAAAAGATCTAATTCCATCAGGATTTACATCAACAGATAACTTTATTAGTTATGATTGGGAATCAGGTGATACATTATATCGTTATGATTCAAGTTACATCTATAATAAATTTTTAGATAAACTAAAATCTAACATTATCAGAAGTGAAAAATATCATGGTGACAGAGAGTTATTTGATAAGTTTTATGGTACTAAAACTAGAGAACGCTTAATGGCTTTCTTAGATAGATTTGGATTAGAGTATTTTAATCAAAAATACACTATCAATGGAAAGAGATATAAATCAATGGATAGCATAATCACTCAGTTCGATACAGATATATTCTATGATAACCCAATGTATACATTATTTCATGGTGATTTACAGTTTGATAATATAATTTGGGATAATTCAAATAAATTTGTATACATCGATTGGAGAGAATCATTTGGTGGGTCAACAAAAGGTGGTGATATTTACTATGATTTAGCTAAGTTATACGGTGGTGCTATTATTCCTTATAACATGATGAAGGAAGAAAATGCTATTGAATTAGTAGAAGGATCTACATCAATTGATTATAATTATTTTGTTAGTGAAGATCTATATGAATTCAAAGAATACTATGAAGAGTGGTTAGCTAATAACGGATATGATTTAAATAAAGTAAAATTAATAACCGCTATAATATTCTTAAACATGTCTCCATTACATGATGAGAAATTTGGGAAAATGTTATGGTTCAAATCAATCGAATTATTAAGTGAATACTATAAATAAAGATACAAAGATATACGGCTCGTTTTCCTCTAACCCGGGGAATAACGGCTGTATGTTCTTTAATAATAAATTCCAAGAAAACGGCATAAATGCCATTTACAAGTCATTCTACTCAGATAACATAAAAAACTCGGTTATCGCAGCTAAAACATTAGATTTCGCTGGTTTTGCTGTTAGCATGCCGTTTAAAGTAGAAGTATTAAACCATGTTAATGAAGTAGATTTTGCAGCTAAAGTAATTGGTGCTGCCAATACTATTGTAAATAATAATGGTTTTTTAAAAGCCTACAATACTGACTGGATGGGTGTTTATAACTATCTTTCATTACTAACTAAACCAGAACAATTATACATTTTAGGTAATGGTGGGTTTGGTAAAGCAGTAGAATACGCCTGCATCCAGTTAAATATACCTTGCAGATTTATTCTTAGAGCTAAATGGGATAAAGTACCTAATTTAGAAGGTATGGTATTTAACGCTACACCAGTAGATGTAGAGGTAAAAGGAACATTAATTGATGGTAGACCATTTGTTGAAGGACAAGGTAGAGTAATTGCTGATTTGCAAGCTGAAGAACAATATAAAATTTATACAAAATGGATATAAAATATTTTATTGGGCCTATGTCCAAAAACGTAGTTGATGCTATAGTAGAATTCTGTAAAGAAACAGGTAATACAATAGCATTTATTCCTTCTCGTAGACAAGTAGAATGGGATGGAGGCTATGTAAATAACTGGACTACAGAAGAATTTAGTAACTATGTTACAACCTTACCTATTCAACGTGACCATGGTGGTCCTGGACAGGGCAATAATGATGATGATGGATTTGAATCATTAAATTGTGATGCTAAGTATCTTGATTTAATTCATATTGATCCTTGGAAAAAATACCCTAGATATGCTGATGGATTAGAAAAAACTATTGAAATGATTAAGTTCGCTTATGACATTAATCCTAAGTTAATATTTGAAGTTGGAACAGAACAAGCAATTAGACCATTTGAAGCTGAAGAATTAGATCAGTTAGTAATAGATTTACAAGTTTCTTTACCTAAAGAAGTATATAACCAAATAAAATATTTAGTTATCCAATCAGGAACCTCTCTTAAAGGTACTGACCAAACAGGAAATTACGATGCTAGTCGTTTAAAAGAAATGGTTAAGGTAGCTAAAAGACATAATTTACTTTCTAAAGAACATAATGGGGATTATATTCCTGTAGAAACAATTAAAGAGAAATTTGATTTAGGTTTAGATGCTATAAACATTGCTCCTGAATTTGGATTGATTGAAACTTTAACTTATCTTAGTGAAATTAAAGATAATAAAATGCTTGATAGATTCTGGCAAATATGTTACGATTCTAAAAAATGGGTTAAATGGGTTAATCCTGGATTTGATCCTTATTACAATAAAGAACAACTAATCAAAATCTGCGGACATTATGTTTTATCTTATCCTGAATTTACTTCAGAAATAAAATCACAATTTCCAGGCATAGACGAAAAAATTAAATCAAACATTACAAGAAAACTAAATCAGTTATATGGATCCTAGACCAAAAACAATATTCTGTGATATAGACGGAACTTTACTTGAACATTTCCCTCCAGGAAGTAATTTTTATGAATATGATTCAAAGGCACTACCTGGTGTTATTGACAAACTAATTGAATGGGATAAAAAGGGATATAAAGTGATTCTAACAACTGGAAGAAAAGAATCAATGAGAGAATATACTATAAAGCAATTAGAACAAGCTGGTATATTTTATGATATGCTTATTATGGGAATTGGGGGTGGAGTTAGAGTACTAATTAATGATTATAAACCAAATAGTAAAGAAGAAACAGCAGTAGCAATTGTTGTTGATCGTGATAAAGGAATAGAAAATATCAATATATGATTTTATTTGTAAATACATTTATAACCGAATCAAAACCATTTGGTAAAGGAAATGTAGTTAGAGATAATTTAAAATCATTTAATAATTTAGATATTTTTAAATATTCATTAGCTAGTTTATCTATTGCCTACGATTGGAGTAAAGTGATATTAAAAATATCATTAGACGATTGTTATAAACACAGACAAGATGAATTAGAGCAATTCATTAAAGATAACTTTAGTCAATTTAATTTAGTTTTAATTTGGCAGAGAAGTGAATATCAAAACGACTGGAAACAAGATTACGAATTATTAGACGATAATTTAATTTGGTATTACTGTAACCATGATCATATTTTTCTTGATTCATCTAAAGATTATTTAGCCGAATTAGTTAATATAATGAAGGGTGAGGAGTTATGTTCATTACAATTCTCTCATTGGCCTGAAAATATTAGGACTGCTAAAAAGAATCCTAATTACACTATTCACAACAATCACATTTCATTTGATTCTATTAATTTTGACAGCATCCAGATTATAACTAAAGAATTATATCGTAGATGGTGGTTTGAAGGTGAATTTAATCATGTTAAATTAGGCAGACCTGATTTCTTTGGTATTGGGTTAGCTGAACTTAAACCTATGCCTATGCATAAGGTGATAGTACCATTTAAAGAATTATGTAGACATTTTGATGGCTACCAACACATTATGCCTGCTATAGATAACAACCAATGTCCTGCAATTGATATTCCAGTTGGATTTTTTGAAAACGATATTAAAATTAGGTATGGTTATGATGATTATGTAGAAGGATGGACTAACATAAATCCTAAAAATTTAGATTATTACGCTTACAATACAACAGGAACTGATTATAAATTTACATTAAATGATTTACCATTAGTTTGGAAAGATAAAATATCAGTCATAGATTCAAATGTAAAGATAGATGAAGAAGAAATGCTTACGTTTCGTTTGAAATCAATATTCGATATGGTTTCTACTTCTCCTTACTTTGAAATTGATGAAGAGGTAATAAATAAAATATTCAACAAATACTTAGAAAACTTTAATTATAGTATAGATGCTTAAAGTATATTCCAATTTTATCCCACAAAACGAACTTGCAGAAGCCATTAATGTGCCTGAATTAATCAATAAACCAATTTCTGTGTTTAATGATTATCCTAATGTAACTCCAGAACAACTTGATTTTAATCCATATAATATTTTAATGGTGTTAGAACCAAATCAATTATTTGGTATTCATGATTGGGCTATTCAAAATCAACATTTATTTAGTTGTATATTAACTGGTGGACAAGAAATATTAGATAATTGTCCTAATGCTTTGTTCTTTCCGATGGGTATTACTTGGTTAGATAAAGAGTATGTTGATAATGTAGATAGCATTCAAAAACGATTTGAAGTATCATTCTTATGTGGTGGTAAGCAAAGAATTGAAGGTCATCATTTAAGACATAGATTACACAAGCGTGAAAACGAAATTACTATTCCTAAACAATGGTATTATACTTTACCTGATTATGATTACAATAATGGTCATCATACCGTAACAGACATGTATGGTAAAAAGGTATTGTGGGAAAGTATGTTTACTATTGCTGTTGAGAACTCATCAAATAGAAGTTATCATACTGAAAAAATAATTGATGCATTTATTTCAAAAACATTCCCTATCTATTGGGGTTGTCCAAATTTAGAAGAATTAGGATACAATCCAGATGGATTTATATATTGTGAAAATGAAGATCAAATTATTGAAGCAGTAAATAAGTTAACACCTGAATTCTATGCTGAAAGAAAAGAAGCAATTGATTATAATAGTGAATTGGCTAAGCATTACGGTGATTTATTTGGTCGTTTTAAAACAATGGTTGAAACCTTAGTTGAGTTTAATAATATTGAAGATAAAGTATTATCTTACGATCAGTTATTTAAAAAATATAAAGGCAACCATAAGTTATTCTTTGAAACAGGTACTCATAAAGGAGACGGTGTTCAAAATGCTTTAAATATGGGGTTTGAAGAAGTAATATCAATTGAAATATTACCTGAATTTTATAAAGGATGTGTTGAACGTTTTAAAGATAATAATAAAGTACATTTGTTCTTAGGTGACTCAAATGAAAAAATGGAAGAAATGGTTCAATTAATTAAAGAACCATCATTAATATTTTTAGATGGACATTTTGATAATGGAGATCCATTATGGAAAGAATTAGAAATATTAAAAAATCACCCTATTAAAACACATACTATTATAGTAGATGATATGCCTAATTATTATGGTAATGGTGAAAAAGTAAAAGAAAAATTACTTGAAATTAATCCTAACTATACTTTAGTATATGAAGACTCATTAAACCCAGGAACAGGTAAAATACATAGAAATCATAATTTAACAGCTTATATTAAGTAATGAAAATATTTGTAACAGGAGGTAATGGACATTTAGGAAAAGTGCTGGTTGGTTACTTGCAAAAGGACCATGATGTGCTTGCTCCTAATAGTAAAGAATGTAACATACTAAATACTTACAGTTTATATAAAACAATTAAAGATTTTAATCCTAATGTTGTTATTCATTTAGCTGCTTTTGTAGATACATTTGGATGTGAAGAACGTAGAATAGATGCTTTAGATATAAATGTTTTAGGAACACTTAATATGGTAGAAGCATGTATGTATCTTGATTGTAAATTTATATACATTTCTTCTGAGTATGTTTTTGGAGGAGATAAAGGTAACTATACAGTAGATGATAAGTTAGACCCTATTAATGTATATGGTAAAACAAAAGCTGCTGCTGAATATATAGTTTCAGTATTATCAAACTATCAAATTATAAGAGCCCCATTTATCAGACAGGTATATCCTAAAGTATTTACTGATCAATATTGCTCTAGATACTTTTTAGATGAAGTAGTAGAAAAAATATCAAATAATATATTTAATAATAATGATAAACTAGTTCATATAGCTTCTGAAAGGATGTCATTATATGAATTGTATGTTAAGCATGGGATTGAGGCTGAACCAACTACAATGCCTAAAAATCATCTTATTCCTAAAGACACAAGTTTAATAAATAATAGTATATGAGTAAAAAAGTAGGTTGTGTAGTATATTATACTGACGACAGATATGACGAATTAGCTAAAAACGTTAAAAATAGTTTCTTAGCACATAACGGTGAAGAATGTGATTATCATCAAATTGATTACACTAATCAAGAAGAGTATAATCAAATGTTAGAGTATTATGAATTTGCTCCTGAGACATTCTTAATGCAATTCATTTATGCTTATGAAATAATGAAAAAGCATAATTATGAAAAAATTATTGTGTTAGGAACAGATACTATTGTTTGTAATAGATTAGATGAATTTTTAGATGATAACACTACTCCAGTACTTGCATCATTAAATTATCCAAACCAAGATGGTACTGAACATTGGGTTACCCCAGCAGTTCAAGTAACATTACCTGATGGAAATGTTGTAATGGATCAAATGAATATTAATGCTGATGTTACTTGTTTTAACAGTGCTGATGCCTTAAAAAAGGTAATTGATTTGAGTATTGAACATTATTGTCATTTCTCAATTCAAGGCGGGTTAAATGAATTAGCGTTTGTTGATAAATCATATGAAGTTAAAATTGTAGATGCACCATACCCAACTAGTAAAGTAGTATACAATGCTCGCTCTAAGGGTGTGTTTGGTACTGATATGATTAGAAAAGGATTATTAGCTAAATGCGGCCCTCAGTATGATGGTCAACCATCTCCAATTAGACATTGGTATGTTAATGATAATAAATTATACACTCATGACCATAAACAAATTAAATGTTTTCACTTTGTTGAAGGGTTAGGGGGTCGACCAATTGAGTCATTTAGAGAATTGATTAATGATTTCAAAACTAATTGGTTCAATGAAGACACAATTAAATTTTTTAAAGAGCAATGTGGTTGCTCAGAATTCTTTAGTTAAATTTAGTGCATGCAAGAAATATTAAAATTAGTAGATGAGTACATTCAGAAGAAACATTCTGAAAAAACATGGACCGCAGGTGAAGACTGGGTTCAATATGCTGGGCCTTACTTTAGTTCAAAGGAATATACAGCCGCTGTTAAAACATTATTAGGTGAGTGGTTAGTATTAGGTGCCGAAGCAATTAAGTTTGAAAATAGGTTTCCTAAATTATTTGGTAAAAAGTATGGTTTACTAGTTAATAGTGGATCAAGTGCTAATCTATTAATGATGGCTGCTATGACCTCTAAACGCGGTTATAATCTGCCTAAAGGAACGAAAGTAATTACTCCAATAGCTGGTTTCCCAACTACTGTAGCTCCAATAATCCAATTAGGATTCACCCCTATATTCGTTGATATTGAGCTTGAAACATTAAACCTCGATTTAAATCAAGTTGAACAAGCTTGTATTAATAATCCTGATGCTAAAATTATTACATTTGCTCACGTGTTAGGTAATCCACCAAACATGAATCGCTTAATGGAAATAGTTGAAAAGTATAATTTAATATTATTAGAAGACTGTTGTGATGCCTTAGGTACTACATTTGAAGGTAAACCATTAGGATCATTTGGTGAAATGGCTAGTTGCTCATTCTACCCAGCACATCACATTACAATGGGTGAAGGTGGATTTGTAGCAGTTAATACAATGGAAAACGAGCGTATTGTTCGTAGTTTTAGAGAATGGGGTAGAGGATGTTATTGTGTGGGTAAACAAAACTTATTAGAAAACGGAGCATGTAAGTGTCGTTTTAATAATTGGTTACCTTCATTACCGAATGAAATATTTGACCACAAATATGTTTATGAGGAAATTGGTTACAATGTTAAGCCAATTGAATTACAAGCATCTATTGGTTTAGTTCAAATGGAAAAGTTAGAAGAAATAGGTATTAAACGTAGAGAGAATTATAAAAATTTATTTGCTGCATTTAGTAAGTATAAACAATATTTCCACTTACACGAAGCACAACCAGGAGCTGATGTTGATTGGTTTGCTTTTCCAATAACAGTTAAAGATGATGCTCCATTCAAACGTTCTGATATATGTCAGTTCTTAGAATCACATAAAATTCAAACACGTCCTTACTTTGCAGGTAATATTATGTTACAACCAGCTTATATGCATTTAGTTGACCCTAAAGAAGTAATTGAGAAATATCCAGTAGCAAGAAAAGTTACAACAGATACATTCTTCTTAGGTACATCACCTGTAATTAATAAGGAAAAAACAGATTATATAGAAACAATTTTAGATAAGTTTATTAATCAATTATAATGAAGAAAATAGTATACATAACTGGGTGTTTAGGATTTATCGGTTCTCATGTTACTAGAGCCTGCTTAAAAAAAGGATGGCATGTAAGAGGTATTGATAAATGTACCTATGCTGCTAACACAAATTTATTATGGGAATTTAACGAATACGATAACTTTGAATTTGATAACGAAGATATCAATGACATAAAATTCTTATATGAATGTGATTATGTAATTAATACAGCGGCTGAAACGCATGTTGGTAATTCAATTGCTGATAGTGATGTATTTGTTAAATCAAATATTGATGGTGTTCATAATTTACTTAATTTGATTAAGAATTATAGACACGAATCACCTAAATTACCTACATTATTACATTTTAGTACTGATGAGGTGTATGGTGATATTGATAATGGTGCTCACATAGAAACAGATTTATTAAAACCATCTAATCCATACTCAGCAACTAAAGCTGCTGCTGATATGTTAGTATTAGCTTGGGGTAGAACATATAAATTACCTTATGTTATTGTTAGACCAACTAACAACTATGGTATTGGTCAATATGTTGAAAAATTGATTCCTAAAACTTGTAAGTATTTAGAATTAGGTAGAAAAATACCTTTACACAATAATGGTACTCCTGTTAGAAACTGGTTACATGCTGCTGATACAGCTGAGGCTGTAGTTAAAATTGTTGAAGCAGGAGTTGAGAATGAAATTTACAATATTGCAGGTGGGTTTGAACAATCTAACTATGATACTGTTAAAAAGGTAATTGAAGAATATTATTGTTTTTCTTTAGATGATGAAGGTATGAAGGATTATCTCGATTTATCTTATTCAAGAGTAGGTCAAGATGTTAGATATGCTTTAGATGATAATAAATTAAGAGCATTAGGTTGGAAACCAAAAGCAATATTTGATGAAGAATTACCTAAAATAGTAGAATACTACAAAAATAGATTTATATGGTAGCATTAAAAAAGCGAATAGCAGAAATCGCTTATAAAAACAAATTAGGACATTTAGGAAGTTATTTCTCTAGTGTTGGTATTATAGATGAAATCTACTCCAAAATGGATAAAGATGATATATTCATCTTATCCTCAGGACACGCTGCTTTAGCTTTATACGTTTGTTTAGAAAAATATAAAGGACAAGATGCTGAAGCATTATTTACTAAACATGGTGGTCACCCTCACAGAGATGAAGAATGTGGAATCTATTGTTCTACAGGATCATTAGGTTTAGGTTTGTGTGTAGCATTAGGTAGAGCAGTAGCTAATCCTAAAAGAAGAGTTCATGTTTTAATTAGTGATGGTGAGTGTGCTGAAGGTAGTATTTGGGAAGCTTTAAAAACTATTAATGAAGAAGAAATCAATAATATAGAAGTCCATGTTAATATAAATGGGTATGCTGCTTATAAAAATGTTGATACTATTTACTTAAGAGAAAGATTAAGAACATTCTTACCTAATATTAAGTTACATTATACTAATGTAGAGCAATACTCATTCTTAAAAGGATTAAATGCTCATTACCACGTAATGAATGAAGAAAATTATAACGAAGTTTTAAATTCAAGCAATGACTAGAAAATTATTTGCCAAATTATTACTTAATGAGATGGATATTAATGAAGATATCTATCTTATTACAGGTGATTTAGGATATGGATTGTGGGATCAAATTAGAGATATCCACCCAGATAGATTCTATAATGTAGGTTCATCTGAAATGGCTATGATGGGAATGGGAGTTGGATTAGCGATGGAAGGTAAAATTCCTTACGTATATTCTATTACACCTTTTGCTATTTACAGACCATTTGAAATGATTCGTAATTATTTAGACCATGAACAAATACCAGTTAATATCATTGGTGGAGGTAGAGATAAGGATTATGGTTATTTAGGCTTCTCACATTGGTCAGAAGATGATACTACATTCATGACGAGATTTAAATCAGTTAGATCATATTGGCCTCATACTCAAGGTGATTTAAAAGAAGCATTTAGATATAGTTTAACAAAACAAACAGCAACTTATATAAATTTAAGACGATAATGAGAATATTAATTACTGGAGCTAATGGTTATATAGGAAAATCACTGCATGTTGCTTTAAAAGATAAGCATGATGTAACAGCAATTACTAGAGATAGTTTTGATTTAACAAATCCTGTTGCTATGTTCAAATTTTTTCAAAGCAGACCTTCATTTGATGTAGTATTACATTGTGCTGTTGCAGGTGCTTCTAATCCAAGAAATGAAGATTGGGGTATTTGTGATGGTAACTTAATAATGTATTATAATTTACTTCAAAGTAAAGGACATTACAAAAGATTAATTCATTTTGGATCTGGTGCTGAAACATATTTACCATCTACACCTTATGGTTATAGTAAAAAAGTTATTGCTAAATCTATTTTAAATCAAGATAACTTCTATAATATTAAAATATTTGGAGTATTTGATGAAAATGAATTAGATACTAGGTTTATTAAAGCTAGTATTAAAAGGTACATAGATAAAAAACCAATGCAGGTTCATCAAGATAAAGTAATGGATTTCTTCTATATGGGTGATTTGGTTAAGGTAGTAGAATACTATATTAATGAAAAAGAACCACCTAAAGAATTTGATTGCGTTTATAAAGCTCCATACCTTTTAGGAAAAATAGCAAACATCATAAATAATTCAGATGAACATAAAGTAAGTGTATTTTTTGATTCTCCTGGTTTTGATCATGCATATACATCACTTTATCGTGATACAAAATTACCTATTGAATTTATTGGATTAGAAGAAGGAATTAAACAAGTATATAATAAGTTGAAATGAATGTTAAAATAAAGATACATTATATGCCTTGGGAAGTAGACTATGCTCTACTTCAATTTATGCAACTCAAAAAATCATCACAGCATTTGAGTGATGATATTTACTTTCATATTGGGTTAAATTTATCATCTCATATTATTAATTGGAACGAATCTAAATTACCTAAAGAATACTTCATTAATAAATTTAATGCTGCTCTTAAAATGTTAGATTGGGCTAAAGAGGTAAATGTTACTATATATGAGGGAGATGAATTGTGGGGACATTTGGATTTAGAAAAAGTACAAATGGATTCTAAAATTGATTACTATATGTCAATTTGTCCTGATATGTGGTTTCATGAATATACCTTATTCTACATTATAGAATCAGCTAAACAAGCTAAAGACAAATATTTCATCATAACTCCAGAAATACATAAAATGTGGGATTGGACTTGGGATGAATTGGTAAACGAAAATTATATGGATATTCCTTATAGTAATTGGAACAAATCAGATATATTTGAAATACAATCTAGAGCATTAGGCGAACCATACTTACAATTAACATCACGTTTTAAATATGCTGGTTGGTTTGATTTATATAGTAAAGACTTTATGGAATTGATTCCAATACCTGATGACTGGAAAGGATATGGCCCTTGGGATTATTACAGTATGTTAATTTCAGATATAGCTGTTAAAAAAGGTATTGATATTAAAGAATATGTTTTAAAAAATCAAATCATATACGAATATCATCCAAACAAAGAAGATAAAAGTAACTTTGCAGATTATTATAAAGAATTACTTTCATTAAATAAAATAGAAAATCAAAGACAGGTTGTAGAATCAAAATTCCCTTATTATATTGAACAATGGATAAAAACACACTAATGAAAAAATTTATAGTAACAACAACAATTAATTACCCAACTAGAGCAACTCGTTTATTTGCTGAAATAGCAAAACGTGATAATTGGATATTCGTTATTGTAGGTGATACTAAAACACCACATGAAGAATATAGAGAACTTGAAAGAGATTACCCAACAGTAACTTATCTTGATCCTGAACAACAAGCTGAATTATACCCAGAATTAAGTGAGGCTATTGGTTGGAAAACAATTCAACGCCGTAATATTGGATTCGTTTATGCTTATAATAAAGGTGCTGAAATAGTAGCTACAGTTGATGATGATAATATTCCTTATGATAACTGGGGAACTGATTTGTATATTGGTAAGGAAGTAGAAGTAGATTATTACTCACCTGAAGAAGATGTATTTGATCCATTATCAGTAACTAATTATCCTAATTTATGGCATAGAGGTTATCCAATTGATTACTTACAAAAACGAGATAGAGTTGAATATAAAGGTAAAAGAACAATTGTACCATTAATTCAAGCTGATTTATGGGATGGAGATCCTGATATTGATGCAATGTGTAGATTAACTCAAAAACCAATTTGTAAATTTAATGTTACAGGACCATTTGCATCAGATAAACAATCTCCATTTAACTCACAAAATACATTTATCCATAGAAAGGCTTTAAAACACTATGCAGTATGGCCTTATGTAGGTAGAATGGATGATATTTGGGGTGGATATTATACTCAAAGAAGAATTGGTCCTGATAAATTAATCTACAATAGAGCATCTGTTTATCAAGATAGAAACGTTCAAGATTTAATTGTTAACTTAGAGAAAGAAATTATTGGATATAGACATACATTAGATTTTACTGAAAACTCATATATCAGTAACCACTATATTCCAGAACAAACACAAAAATTCTTAGACATTTACTTTAATAGTTTTAAATAATGAAAATATCAGCAGTTATAGTATCTAGAAATGATGGATACGGTGGACATTTAAACGAAAGAGCAACATATTGCTTTAATTCAGCAATCGATACTTACGATGAAGTAATTTATGTAGATTGGAATAGTGAAACTCATAGTTTACTTTATGATATTAAGGATAATATTCAATTTAAAGGCAATTTCAAACATATTGTAATTACACCTGAGATTGCTTCAGTATTAACTAATCACGATCCTCATGCTCAAAAATGTTGTGAAGTATTAGGTCGTAACATTGGATTAAGACGTGCTACAGGCGATTATTTAGTATCAACTAACATTGATATTATCCACCCAAAGCGTGATCAATTAGAAGAAACAATCGCTCAAATGGATCCTAATACATTCTATACTATTAGTAGAAGACATACTGATTGGAATATGATTAAGGAATTTCATAATGGTGAAGTACCATTCGCAGAATGGAAATCACTAAGAGAACATTTGATCGCTAATTCAGAAGAACGTCACTTTGAAGAAACAACTGTAAGTGGAGATAACTACAGTATTATCAACTGCTGTGGTGACTATCAGATTGCGTCACGTGAAGTATGGAATACAATTCGTGGATTTGAAGAAGAATTAATATACGCTTTATTTGCAGATACTAATGTTCAAAAGAAAGCATTGATGCATGGGTTTGGATTAAAAGCAATATACAACCCAGCATTGTTCCATATTGAACATGGTCGTGGTGGTGGTGGGTTCTTAGATGGCGTTAATAAGAAAACAAACGACCAATATAGAGCCATAATCTATCAGGAACAAACAGAAAATACCGAGTCATGGGGATTCGGGGATACTGAAATTGAATTTGAGATATTTTAAAATTTTAATTATATTTATCGAAAATTTAGTTTATGTCAAGAGAGCGCCGTTCCAAATTAGACCCGTTAAGTCGAATTATAACATTAGGAGATATAGACTGTATCGAAGTTAATGAAATTATACAGGATATATATGAGATTAATGATGAAGACCGTAAAAAACAAGTAGTAGAACCAATTAAACTCATTATTAATTCATTTGGAGGAGAGGTGTTTAGTGGGCTTGCTTTAATTGATGTAATTGATAACTCGCAGACTCCAATTCATACTATATGTCATGGTACAGCAATGTCAATGGCTTTAATAGTATATGCTGCTGGACATCACCGAATTGCTAGTAAGTATGCTACATTTATGTATCATGAAGCAACATATGAATTAAATGGTAAAGTAGCATTCCATAGGCAAGAATTAAAAGAAACAGAACGTATTGATAAAATATGTGATGCTTATTTAATTTCTAAAACCAAATTCACTCAAAAGGTATTACAACCACATAGAGATAGACAAGCAGAATGGTATTTCGACGTTAAAACAGCGCAGAAATATGGTTTAGTTGATGAGATCTTGGAATAATTTACATATTTATATATAAACACATTATAATGGCTGAAGTACAACCAAAATTAAAGATAGACGTTAACCACAACCCAACTAAAAAGGGTGTTAAGGTACAATTTATTTTACCTCAAACACTTATGGGTGATGAGAAAACTGCTATGACTCAAAAATTACAAACGAGATTGAATAATGGTCTAGCTCAGTTTAATTTAACAGCAAATATTGATACTGATGTTCCTTATGCTAATATAATTGGATTTTTAATTACAATCCAGGATATCAGATTAATGATTAAAAAAGCCTTAACAGGAAATAATGGTTCTGCAGAAACAACACCACCCCCAGCTCCCGAAGAAACACCAGCAATCTAAATCTATGAGACGCAAAATACCAGTGTTTAAAGTTAATGTTCAACCTGGTGCTGATTATGATCAATTACATGAAATTCCTGAAGTTAAGGAAGTAGTGATTGAAGAGGTACTGTTTGCAATACAGGATGCTATCAAAAGAAAAAAATCAAGCATAGAATTATTTGAAGTAGCTAATTCAGGATATTATCTTGAGCTAAAGAAAGATAAATTTAAACCATCTCTAGAGACAGCTATTGAGTATTTTATCGAGAAGGAAGATTATACTAAATGCGCTGAATGTAGGGATTTGATTAACAAATTATAGTTATGGAAAGAGGAGAACAACACGCTCAAGGAGTTAAACAAACTCTTGAGGTAATGATTGGTACAGATTTATCCCTTAAACGTAAAAAGAAAAACGAAAACGATTTAAACAGAGAACTGTTTGAGAACGTTATTCTTGCTTTAGAAAAAGCAAACGTTAGAACGGCTTTAGTTGGAACTGAATTCAATATCGATTTAAGTAAGTACGATGAAACCTTTTATGAAGTAATTGATAATTTACTTGTAATGAATTTTGGAAAACAAGCAGCTGAAGTAATATTCTTCTATGTCTATGAAAGAATAAATCCAGATGGATCAATTAATGAATTAAGGGATGCTAATGACACTCCTGTAATTTTAAATAGTCCTACTGATTTATGGGAATTAATAAATTATATCAAAAATGCCCCAAGCAAAACCACTAAGTAAAGAAGATATACTACGTGCAATGCGATTTACAAAATCAAATCGTGCTGCAGCTAAGTACTTAGGGTGCTCATACCAGCATTATAAACCGTATGCTAAACTTCATACTAATGATGAGGGTATAACTTTATTTGAAGCCCATAAAAACCAAAGTGGTAAAGGTATTCCTAAATTCTTACCTAATAGACGTAAGGAACCAAATGTTAAAAACATAGTTGAAACAGGTACTGGTTGGGAATCATTTACACCTGAAAAAATTAAATCAAGGTTAATCGCTGAAGGTTATTTAAAAGAAGAATGTTATAATTGTGGGTTTTGTGAACGTCGAGTTACAGATTATAGAATACCACTATTACTTAACTTTAAAGATGGTAATAAAAATAATTACCTATTAGATAACCTTGAATTGTTATGTTATAATGACTACTTTTTATTAGTAGCTGACCCATTAACCCCGGATCAAGTACGTCACATTGAGGACAATACTGATGTTAAAGCAGTAGCACATGATTGGGATATGGATGAAGCCCATATTGAAAATATGAGAGCATTAGGATTGTTGGATTAGTCAAAATAAGGTTGTATATTTAATCTATAATAAAAATAAAATATGAGTTACGAATTAGCACAAAAATATGCTGCGTTTGAAGTACCAGCAGAATTAAAAAGCGCTCACAAAGCAGGTTTACAATTAGTAGGTTCATTAGCATTTACCAAAATGATGTTATTTGCAAATGAAAACAAAATCACTAACGATGATATTGATTACTATATGGATCAAAAACCAATGCGTAGTGAAGATGAAACACAAGACGACTTTAAAAATCGTTCTAAATTCTCAAAAGCATTATACAAGTATAGAAGATATTTGTACGATTATTCAGTATTTAAAAAATAAAATTAATAAAATATGGGACAGTATTTCAACGTAAAAGTTCAATTTAGAACTGAAGATGAAAGAGGTAAAGTAAAAAAAGAAAATATTAACTATTTAGTTGATGCTCAATCAGTAACTGAGGCAGAAGCTCGCACTGTGCAATATTTATTGGACCGTGACGAAGAGGCGTTTGAAGTTAAAGCAGCATCTGAAGCTAAGATCGCTGAAGTAATTTTAGCTGGTCCTGTAGAAGCTGAATAATAAAAGGGCTCCTATCGACTAAGGGTTAGGTCATCACCCTTTCACGGTGGTAATACGGGTTCGAATCCCGTTGGGAGTACACATCGCGAGATAGTAGCAGAGGTAGCTCGCCAGGCTCATAACCTGGAGGTCGGAGGTTCGAATCCTTCTCTCGCAACAAAAGGTTGATTGGAAGTTGAAGGTCAGAAAGGCCAATCGTAAAAGTAGATGTCCACGCACCCATCTTCTACTTTCCTAAATATATTGGCCCTAAGTACACGGGATCGAAATACAGCCGTGGCATACCGTAAGATCTGCTCGCTTAATAGCTCCGAATCGTTAAGTCGGCACAGTTGGCAACTCTGGGGGTGATATAAAAGTTGTGTTTGCCTTGATAGCTCAGTTGGTAGAGTAACTGATTTGTAATCAGTCGGTCGTCAGTTCAAGTCTGACTCGAGGCTCAAAAGGACTTAAATGGTTGAAGTACAAAACTGATGTAGGTTAGTCCCACCTACAAACTGGAAAGATGGCAGAGTGGTTGAATGCACCGGTCTTGAAAACCGGCAACTGTAACAGGTTCTGGGGTTCGAATCCCTGTCTTTCCGCAAAGCAGATAAAATGCATAGTAACTGCAAGGATGATATCTCCTACTATGCTCTTATATCCGGTTTGGTGCAATGGTAGCATGTAGGTCTCCAAAACCTTTGATTGCGGTTCGAGTCCGTAAACCGGTGCAAAATTATAAAATATGAAGAAGGAATTATTTGATATGCTTATGACATCAGCAATGGCTGAAAAATCAAAAGCATTATTAACGTTAGATTTATTATCTAACCACGCAGCTGGAATTGGTGATCATTCAACAAAAGACTTTTACAACAATGCTGAAGAAGCATTACAAATGTTAGTTGATGCTGATGATAAAATAGAAACACTTGAAAAATACTTTAAAAAATAAAATTATGTTATTGACTTACTACGTTATTTGTGTTATCTATTGTTTCTATCAATTAAGTAAAAAATATAAAACAAGAGGAATTGGTTATGGAGTATCTCCAGAATTAGATTCTATTATGGTTTTGGTTATGGCTTGGGTATTAGCCCCAGTTGATGTATCAATTACCTGGATTAATATGGTTAAGGAAGCTGAACAAGCAAGAATTAATCAAGAAAAAATAAAATTTGATATTGATCTTACAGAAGACAGTATTAATTAAACACTGTAGGGTGGTGAAAAGGCGTACGCCACTGGGATACACGCCCACTCGTCTCGTGGGTGCAGAGAACGAAATAGGTAAATGATAGGGGTTGACCACAAAGCCGGCTATTTTGTCATTTATTGAATCGCTGCGTGCTGGTTCGATTCCAGCCCCTACAGCAATATTTATCTATATGGCATGTTGGGTATTAACATTAAAGGATCAACGCGAGTTCTTTCGAATGATGAAAGAACGAGATAATGATTTGATTCTTAAAATGGTTAAATGTGTACTTAGTGCATATAAACGAGATAAAGACGGAATTGATATATTTGATATCACATTCAAAGATATGAGTGGTATGATATTTAATATTGAAAAGTCGCAGTATACTGATTTATTATCCAATTGTTTAAATGACTTAATTGCAATGGAAGAATATGAATTGTGTGCTGAAATAAAGAAAATAATAGACAAAAAGTCTAAGAAAAAATATGGGGATGCTCTGGCATTTGATTCATAATGTAGAGGTAGTACCACACGTAGGCAAAGCATGAACGCCTTAAAATACTTGCAAACAATAACCGTAGAATTATCTACTATGACCTTCGAAGATATGATGTCTTTCGTAGGCGCTGACTTAGCAGTAGCTGCCTAGTCGCACTCGGGTGTAACATCCTAGGAACAGAAGTTACAAGATTGTTTTCTTTGTTATGTCAAAACAAAGTGGTGGTTCCGCTTGTACAACTGTACGGCCCCAAATCCCCTCCTGTACTGTGGGTAACAGTGTACTAAACGTGTGAGACGCTGGTATTATTGTCTCTTATGAAGACACGGGTTCGAGTCCCGTCATCTCCACCAATTGCAAAGAGCAGTCAGAAATGGCTGCTCTTTCTATATTTATGTGCGTTAAAAATTAAAAGTATGAAACAACTTATTATGGTTGTTTTCGCATTACTAATGAGTTTTGTAGGAAACAGTCAAGTTGTACCTACAAAGCTGTGTATTAACAGCGTAAACAATCTTATTAAAGTCGGGCCCTTAACAAATAACCAAAAATTACAGTTTGGTGTTAAAAATGTTCTTGAAGAAGCACTTCAAGATAAAGGATATTCTATCGTTTCAGATTCTTGGGACGCTGATTTAGTTTTAGATGTAGACATAATTTATTTTGATGTTGAAAAATCAAAAAGCAATATGTCCGTATTTCATAAAGACGAAAATGCAGTCGTAATAAGAATGAGAGGTCAAGTTACTAAAGAAGGTAAAGTAATTAAAGACGCTTTAGTAGAAGACAGCTCAAGTGAAATAGTTGCATCAACAGGCCTTGTCGCTTCAGACGGAAAATTTAATTCAACAGTATCAAGAAACGCTATTAAAAAAACATGCGTTTTGGTTGTGTCTAAATTATTTTAAGACATGAAGAAATTATTAGTATTATTGCTTACATTAGTAAGCTTAGGGGCAACAGCACAAAACCCAATTAAATTTAGAGCATCTACAGCAGTAGGTGGAGCTGGTCTTGAAAGAGGTGGTACATTTGAATACATTGTGTATGCAAATGGTAATGGCAATACCACAACTCGTCAAATATTAGTTGATATGCAATATGATCAACAAAACTTTGAATTAGTATCTGTTAACCATACTGGTACAGGTGGAAACGGTGGTATCTTACCTGCAGGATCTACAATTGGTATAACTCATACTAATTATCCTAATTATACTTGGAATGCAATAACATCAGGTACCAGTGCTAACAATACAACTAATGGTACTACAAACTACCAATATGCTAATTACACATTTAATGGTGCAAATGGCCCAAATGCAATTTTAAGAACTACATTGACATGGTCTACTACAAACGGTATGCCTTATGGTAACTATGATAGAATGATTGTGTATACATTTAGATTAAAAGCAGCTTCAACTGCATATACATTCAATCCAATCAAATTAAACTTTGTTGCTGGTTGGTCTGCTGCTGGTGCTTGGGATAATACATTAATGGAATCTCCATTATCAACAAATGTATTAATGAACCAAAACTTTGGTAAGTATGTAACAGCTAAAGTTGATTTAAACTCTAATTTATATAACTTAACAGGTTTAAAATTATCATTTAGAGATACAGTTACAAATCAAGGACAATTATTCCCAGTATTAGCAGATGGTACAGTAGATATTAATCAATCTCTATTAACAGCTAACACAGTATATGATGTTAGTTTAATGCATGAGATGGATAAGATATATGCAATATATAATGGTGCTATTACAATTTCAGATTTTACAACAGCACAAAGTGAATTTACTTCTATGGGATTAACTTCAGGAGGTAAAGGTATAAATGTTAATACTGGTCAATCAATGTATGCTGCTGATATCAATAGAAATAGAGTAATTGATGGTGGTGATTTACCTAGATTATTAGGTCAAGTAGCAGGTAAAGATACATTAATGACATTACCAGCAGGTTATACAGTTGGAAATGGTGGATGGATGAGTTTACCAACATGGAGAGCTTCTGAAGCTACAACATTAGGAGGTCAAGTAGAATGGGCTGTTATTAGTCAAAACACTTATGGAACTGGGATTAGTAGATTACTTATTGATTTAAGAGAATTCACAGCAGGTGTAACTCCAGACCAAATTAAATCAATTCAATTATTTGACTTATACACAGGTCCCGTAGAGTATATAGGCACAAGTAGTAATCAATGGGCTACTTATAAAATACCTTCAGCAATGACTAAAGCATCAGATGGTACTTCAATGTATGCTGGGTATATTAGAGATGGTGGTAATAACGATTATCCATTAAGAGCAGAGTTTGAATTTAATACTGACCCAAGTGTATCTTGGAGTTCATTAACAACTACAAACTGGAATACTTTTACAAGACCTAAAACTATATTCAGAACAGGTGCAATAGGAACAAATGCAATCTTAGATTTAAAATATTTGTTATGGGGTGATGTAAATCGTTCTCACTCATCTCAAGTAGTAACTACATCAGGTGGTTCAAGTACAATTCAAACAAATGCTATCCCAAGCTTACAAATGAATATGGCATTTAATGAAACAACAGGTCAAATGTCAATGGCGAGTACAGGACCTTATATCAATACTGATTTCGCTTATACTTCAATTGATGTTAATTTAACTAACCAAACAGTAACTTCAAACACAATTGAAATACCAATTAATATTGATACTAAAGGTAATAGTGTAGGTGGTTTACAATTAGAATTTGCATACGACCCTAATAAGATTAAATTTGAAGAAATGGCTTCAAACGTACCTAATAGTTGGTTTGTATTCGCAAACGCTAAAAATGGTGTAGTTAAATTTGGAGCATTAGACCAAAATAATACTAACCCAATCAAAGGAACAAACATGCCATTTAAATTAAAATTTTCAACAATTGGTGAAGGTGTTAATATATTAACATCAGTGAAAGTATCACAAACAATGGATGCTGCTGATAATAAGGGTAATCAATTGGGTGTAGTTTTAAATTCAACAACTATTAAATTAACAGGATATAACAATTTCTAATATGAAAAAAGCAACATTAATAATGGTTATGTTCTTAGCAGCTTGTACAAAGATTGCTCCAACACCACAACCAACAATTGATTTAGGTGTACAATCACAAGCAACAGGTATTAAGTCAATTATTCAAACAAATAATACAGTAACCGCTGTGTTTGAAACAACACCAGGTGCTAAGTACTTAGTACAGATTGTTCCATTTGGTAGTGAAGAACCATCATTTAAAGAAGGATTCACGGCGAGTGATGTAACAACTCAAAAGATATATAATTTGTCAACTTTAGCAAAGAGTGACTACGATTTAATATTTATCGACATAAGTGGTAAAGAAATTAAATACCCATTAATTATTAAATAAAATTAAGTATATGTCAGAAGAAGTAGAAAAATCAGAATCAACTGGTGGGTCAATTAAAAATATGATCATCGGATTGGTAAGTACAGTTACACTAGGTGTAGGTACTTGGGTAACAACTAAATTAACAGGTGGTGATGAAAAGGAAGCAGCTCCAGTTCAACAAGCAGCTCCAGTAATTAACATTACAAACTCAAACCAACAACAACAGTCAGCAGGTGGTAAAACTGTAATCATTAAGGAAAAAGAAGCTTCTGCTAAACCAGCAGACCAACCTAAGCCTAAGAAAAAAGATGGTGATGAGTTTAAGGAAGAAGCACCAAAGTGGTAATAAATAAAAAATAAAGTATGCAACCAAACACAGGATTTAGAGAACTATTAAATAAAATGATGTCCCGTAGATGGTACATCACAGCTATGGTATTGGGTGGGTTTATTGTAATCATTGCAGGTATATTTGCAGCAATTAGTTTACAAACACCAATGGCTGCAGCATGGAAAGAATTATTAATGTTATTATTAGGTGCCTTTATTGGTAGTTATGGTAAAATTATTGACTACTGGTTCAGTGATACTGATAAGGATAAGATGTTAGTTCAAAAGATGGATGAAGAAGATGGTGTAGCATTAGGTAGTGTTAACGATATCAAAGAATCAAACAAACCAGTTACTCCACTTATTCCAGATGCTTTCGTAGCAGGTGCAGCAGCAGCTAGAGATTTAGCTGTAGTTGAAAACAAACAAAACCATGAATTAGCAGTTGATCAACAAGAACATGATCAAATGATGGCTAAAGATGCTCAAGAACATGAGCAAGAAATGGAAAAATTAGAATTCGAATTCCACGAACACAGACAATGTCAACATGAGTGGGGTGATTCAGATAACGATGGTGAATTAGAATGTCAAAAATGTGGTCTATTAAAAGACTTCTACGACGATTCTCATTAATCAACTATTAAAAATTAAAAGTATGACTTTCAAACAATGGGTGATCGATCTATTCAAAGATGAAAGAGGATCAATTTCAGTTAAACCAGTTATCGCATTTGTAGGTGCAATGTTTTTATGTATTACAATGATGTTAAACTCATTTTCACATGCAGACTTTGCCCCATCAGCCGAATTAGTAAACGCTGTAATGATAATTACAGGTATAGGAATGGGTGCTGATACATTTGATAAGTTTAGCTCTAAGAAAAAAGAAGATTAAAAACAGGGGCCGTAAGGCCCCTTTAAAATATAGTTTATGAAACAAAAATTATTCGAAGGATTTGTAAAATTATCTTTAGTGTGGACTGTATTTGCACTATCATTTCAGGTTACAATGTTAACATTAAGTTATACAAAACCAGAATTAGCTAAAAAAATTGGTAACGAATTAACTTGGGCCATTGATGGTACATTCAATAAGTAAAATTTATGAAAAAATTATTTATTATATTAGGGCTATTTCTTTCCGTGAGTGCGGCTGCCCAAACTGTAGGGTCAACAAAGACAGAGCAATACAAAGCGTCATTCGAAACCAAAATCGACATTAGTCAATATTTAGATTATGATGGACCAACGATACCGATTCAAATTCTCAAATGCGGTATTGGTGATGATCTTTATGAGCAATATCCTGAACTCAAAGAAAAGAAAGTGGGTCTTGGTGTGGCTAACATCACGTTGGAATATCTTGAAAATCTTAACCGATTTACGTTTACAGAAGATAAAACGGAAATTAAAAATAGAATGGTAAAACAATTCCAAGCATCACAAGCTGGAATTTCACAAGATAAATTAGATGGTAGGGGTAAAATTAGATTAGCTCACTACTTTGTTGAAATTGAAGTATATGATTGGAGTGTTAGTGATGATGAAGAAATTAATTTAGCTAACGGTGTTAAAAATCAAATGGTAACTCGTTTAGGTTTACAAGTTAGATTTACAAATGCAGAAACAGGAGAAATTATAGCAGCATCTGGTTTAGGTGAAGCTAAAACAACTCGTGAATTAACATTCTTATCTGATGCTACAGTTGATCCAGTTAAATTTAATCAATCAACAGTTTCTATAGCAACTAAGAAAGCACTTGATATTGCTTGTGCTCGTATCTTAGCTCGTATGATTAAAAAAGAAGTATTTAAAAATTAATCGATGGCAAACAAAGCACCTAAAAAACGCCCAATGCGTAGTAAACGTTCTGGCGTTAAGAAATCTGAATTGGTTAAGGCTAATCAAGTTGTGTTAGCAAGATTCAAATAATGAAAAAATGGCTATTAAGTCTATTAATATTAGTTTCGTTTATATTCGCTAGTAAGGCGAACGGTCAATCTATTGTTCAAACCTACATTGATCCCTGTGATTCTAAAGTATACACAGTATTAGTTCCCATTGCATCAAATCAACCTGGAGTAGTAGTAATCATTAGAAATAAGTCTAGAATATTTACTTATAATGATTTCGCTGCAGGTACTGTGACTAAATGGATTAATGAAATATTTGCAATCCCATGCCCAACAAATACAGCAGTTCAACAAACAATAACAAACACAGTATCACAAGCCGCCTCTCAAGCAGCACAAGCAGCAGCATCGACGGCAGCAAACGCAGCTTCATCAGCAGCATCATCAGCGGCAAGTTCAGCAGCTTCATCCGCTGCTTCATCAGCAGCAAGTGGAGCAGCATCTGGAGCAGCATCATCAGTAAGTTCGAGTGCTTCAAGCGCAGCATCGTCCTCAGCCTCTGCAGCATCAACTTCGAGTGGTTCAACATCTCAATCTTCAACTTCATCGGGCTCGTCTTCATCCTCCCAATCATCTACATCATCGGGGGAATCCAGTTCATCATCTTCAAATTCAAACAGTGGTGGAGAACAAAAAACAGAAAGCAAAAGCGAAAGTACAGAATCAAAAAGTGAAAGTAAATCTGAGTCTAAAGAAGAAAAAAAATCTGAATCCAAAGAAGAAAAGAAAGAAGAGAAAAAGGAAGAGAAGAAAGAAGAAAAAAAAGATGAAAAGAAAGTAGTTAGACTAAATCCTATACTTATCAATTCAGATTTGACTACAGCCCAAAGACCTGAGGGTGGATTTACACCTATAATATCATTAGGTATGGGTCAATCATCAGCAGCAGGTGATGGTAGTTGGGGTTTATCAAGCATGACATTTGCTGATTTAAAATCATTTGCTTTATCTGGTAACACCAGTGAAATGGAAATGGATGATAAGGGTGAGTTAAAAAGTATTCAAGCATATTCATATACATTTGCTTATATGAATGGTATTCCAATGACATTTGGTGGTTATACTTATATTAAACCAACTAAAAAATATGGAGTATTAGGATATAACTTATCTCTGATTAATATTAAATTAAAAGGAGCAGAAAAATATTCGTATCAATTTGCAACATCAACTACTGCATTTTGGACTAAACCTTATCCGTTGAGTGGAAAATCAACGGTATCCCCAGGGGTCTTCATTATGGGTTCCCCGTATGCATACAATACGGAAACCGGAGGCTCCTGGAACTATAATATAGCTGGGTTAGTTGGTGTTGGTTATTCGTTTCAAATATCTAAACGATTTGCGTTTAATTTTGATTGGAAAATCAATACATCAACTGTACCCAATTCTCCAATACTAAACTTCTTTATGATTGGAACAAGAGCAATGTTCTAAGATTGGAGGGGGCAAGATTAGGTTGTATATTTAAAACGAATAAAAACAAAATACAATTATGAAAAAAGTATTAGCAATTGTAGCAATGGCTACATTAGTAGCTTGTGGCGGTGCTTCAACTACAACAACAACTGATTCAACTGCAGTAGTAGTAGATTCAACAGCAGTAGTAACCGATTCAACAGTAGCAGCTCCAGCAGCTCCAGTAACTGAAGGTGGTTCAACAACTAAGGAATTACCTGAAGCTGTAAAGTAATAAGTTAAGGCCTATCTTTGGATAGGCCAACTTTCTACTCTAAATTAATGTTATGTGGAGAATTAATAATGTTATATGGCGAATTAGACGAGTTATAAGGCGTACTAAAAATTTATTTCGTTGGTTACCTATTATCTGGAAAGATGAACAGTGGGATCATCACTTTATTTTCGAAATACTCAAACATAAGTTAATTATTATGTCTGAATACATTCGCAAAAATAGTAACCATACTTCAGCTGAATATGATGCTGATAGAATGATGTTAGCTGTTAGATTAATTGATAAGGTACAAAATGAAGAATATATAGACGAACTTATCAACTATAATGATTTAACTAAAGAAATGCTTGATAGGGCTGATGCCAAACATGCTAAAGCAAAACGTATATTATTTAAAGTACTTGAAAATTATATTGAAAGATGGTGGGATTAGGCAAACATTGTACTGAATGTCAGCGTTGGTATCCATTATTTATGTTTAAGAAGGATATTAGAAAATTCCAACTTAAAATAGCATTAGGTAGAGTACGCAGATGTAGAATATGTGTATTTAAAGAACCAGAACCAGTTGTAAGGTGGATAGATAATGACTTTAGACTAGTAACAAGAACATTAAAGCAAAAAATAAAAGAATTAATATCATGAAAGAGTATATAGCACCCTTATTACGATTTGGAGCGTTAATATTGTTATTAACAACCATCTATGAGCAAAATAAAACTATAAACGAGTATAAAGCCAAAACTAAAAATACAGATAGTTTAGTTATGGAAATACAATTAAGGGATATATTAATTAGCAAGTGTAAAGATACTGTGTACGGTGAGGAAGTAGTTAAGTAGCATATTTATCTACATGAATACTCAACTTACCATAGTAATACCATGTAAAAATGAAGGGAGAGGAGTTATTGATGTTTTGAAACAAATACGTAAACAACAACTAGACTGTATGGTTATAGTTGCTGATTCATCTGATGATGAAGGTTCTATATTATTGTTACGAAAATATCAACAAGCATCTCCAATGACTCTTAAAATTGTTAAAGGAGGATTACCATCAGTTGCTCGTAATAATGGAGCAGAACATGTTAAAACCCCTTATGTCTTATTTTTAGATGCTGATGTTTATGTTAATGAAAATAGTCTTATTAGTAAGTGTTTAGCTATGATGGTTGGTGGAGATTACGATTTGATGACGTGTAAATTTAAAACATTAGATGGTAAATATGATTGGGTTTTTCAAATATTTAACGTTGTACAATCAATTATTTCAAAATTTACACCATTCGCAGTAGGTGGTTTCATGTTATTCAAAACAGAAACATTCAGATCATTAGGTGGGTTTGATGAAAATGTAAAAATAGCAGAAGACTATCGTTTAAGTAAACAGATAAAACCCAACAAATTTAAAATAGTTAACAAAGTAGCTTACACCACTAGCAGACGATTTGAAAATAAAGGTGTATGGTATATGATTAAAATAATGTTAGCTAGTTGGTGGAATCGAAACAACCCAGAATGGTTTAAACATGACCACGACTACTGGAAATGAATTACAAAGCAATCATCGCTTCAGACCTACATTTAGGTACTAAAGACTCTCAAGCAAAAGAATTTATTGAATTCCTAGAACAACACCCAACTGACCTTCTTATATTAAATGGAGATATAATTGATGGTTGGGCTTTAAATCGTGGTGCTAAGTGGAAAAAAGGACATACTAAAGCAGTAGCCGCTCTACTTAAATTATCTAACAACACTAAAATCATTTGGATTAGAGGTAATCATGATGAATTCTTATCTGAATTTATAGGTAGCCACTTTGGTAACATTGAAATTAGAGAAAACTATATTATCAATACTAGTAAATGGGTAACAGGTGATTTGTATGAACAACAACGTTACTTTGTATTTCATGGTGATGTAATAGATGTATTCATTACTAAATACAAATGGTTAGCTAAAATAGGTTCTATAGGTTATGATTTCGCTTTATGGCTTAATAGATGGTATAATAGATATAGAGCATGGCGTAAGTTACCTTATCAATCTATATCTCAAGACATCAAAGCAGGAGTTAAAGCAGCAACTAATTATGTTAATGACTTTGAAACTACAGCTATTAAAATGGCTACTCAACATGGTTGCCACGGTGTTATATGTGGACATATCCATCAACCAGCCGATTTACACATTAACGGAGCCCACTATCTAAATTCAGGAGATTGGGTTGAAAACAGAACTGCAATATTATTGGATTATCAAAGCAATCTTACTATATTTAAGTTGTAAAACTTAGATATATGAAAACAGTATTAATAGGAGATATCCATGGTCGTCCTTATTGGAAGCAAATTATTGAACAAGAACAAGACGCAGACAGATTTGTCTTTGTAGGTGATTACTTTGATTCATTTACAATTCCAGGTGTAAAGCAAATGGACAATTTCCTAGACATTATTGAATTTAAAGAATCAACTGATAAGGAAGTAGTATTACTATTAGGCAACCACGATTATCATTATTTACCTGAAATTGATGACACATCAACATCAGGTTATCAAACAGTAATGGCTCCTACTTTTAAAATCTTGTTAGGTGAGAATAAAAAGCATTTACAAATTGCTTATCAATTTGATGATTTCGTATGTTCACATGCTGGATTGAGTAGTGTATGGTTAGATGATATTATTGGAGATTGGGATGTAACTAACATGGTTGATAAGGTTAATGAATTGTTTCAAAATCAACCTGGTTTAATTGCTTATCGTTCATTTAAAATGATAAATGAAACTGAATGGATTGGAGCTAGAGGTTATGGTGAGGAAACGTTTCAAGGCCCAATTTGGATCAGACCTAAAGCGTTAATGGCTGCTAATAAATCAACTCAAAATGGAAAATTTACTAATAAAGAAACACTTAAAAACTTTATTAGACAAATAGTAGGACATACACCACAAGATCAAATTGATATTGAAGGTAAATCTACAGGTGGTAGGTATTACTTCATTGACACACTTGAATATGGACAAAATCAATATTTGGTTGTCAAAGATGGAGACGTACATTTAGGAATATTAAATAACAAATAAAAATAAAACAGTTATGATTGGAATTTTAACGTTCATCGTTGCCTTAATAGTATTAAGTGTAACATTCAAATTATTCTCAGTTGATACTTATGTAAGTAAGGTAGAGAAAGTAGACAGGTATAGTGAAAGACCCTACATTGAAACAACTACAAAAGCATCAGGTATTGTTAAAGCAGTAGGTGCTGTAATTGCCTCTATGATTATTGGATTTTTAAATCCATATAATGTAGAGAGAGTAGACTCAGGTCACGTAGCAATCTTAGTAGATAATATCGGTGATAATAAAGGTATATCTAAAGTAGAGTACAAACGTGGTTGGGTAGTATTTAACGACTTCACTCAACGTTACTATGAGTTTCCAGTGTTTCAACAACACATTGATTATGAAGAGAACGTTGTAATTACTAAGGGTGGTTTCCAAGCTACAATCAAACCAAGCTTTAACTACTCACTTAATCCAACTACAGTAGACAACATGTTCCAAAACTTACGTGTTGATATTAAAACTGCAGAGCAAGGTTGGTTAAAGAATGCTATTATTAGTTCTGTAAATGACGTAGCTAACTTATTCACTGTGGATAGTATTTTCAACCATAGAGCTGAATTTGAATCTGCTATCATTACTGAAGCAAATAAGCGTGTAGGTAAGTGGTTTACAGTATCTCAATTAAGAACTAACATCGCTCCACCTCCAGCAATCACTAAAGCGATTGAAGAGAAAACAGCTGCTGTTCAAGAAGCCCAAGCTGCTTTACAACGTAAATCAGTAGCTGAAGCTGAAGCACAAGAGAAAATTGCACGTGCTAAAGGTGATAGTGCTCAAGCCGTTATTGCTGCTGCTGGTGAAGCTAGAGCAAATAGTTTAAGACAATCAACATTAACTGATAAATTGATTCAACAACAATTCATCAATAAGTGGGATGGTAAGTTACCAGTGTATGGTACTGTACCTCAAATGTTTAAGTCAATTCAATAGTATTATTTAGATGGTAAGTTAGGGGGCTCGTCAGAGTCCCCTTCTTACATTCACGTTATGAAAAAACCAAAAGAACCTAAAGCACATGAATTCGTTATATTCAGTGAAGATGGATTCTTTACTGGGTTGGCTAATGGAGGTGAACCTCAATGGTCAATGGAAATTAAAAACGGTAAACCGTTTAAAGATGAATGTAAATTGAGGGCATTACAATATGTTGTAGGCGCTAAAGAATTATTAACTGAATATATAAATTAAGTTATGTTAAAGATAGAATTAAAATTAGGTCAAAAATTATTCTTTACTTCTGACACTCACTACAATCATAAGAACATTTGTAGAGGAGTTACTGATTGGAGAACAGCAGATGATAAAATACCTGTTGATCAAACTAGAGATTTCCCTAATTTAGATAAAATGAATGCTACTATTGTTAATAACATTAATGAAGTAGTAAGACAAGATGATATCTTAGTTCACTTAGGCGATTGGTCATTTGGTGGATTTGATTCTATTAAGGAATTTAGAGACAGAATTATGTGCCAAAACATATATTTGGCTTATGGTAATCATGATCATCATATTGAAAATAATAGAAACGACATTCAAAATGTATTTACTAAAACATTTCAATATGAATTGTTACGAGTAAAATATCCATCAATTGGTATGGCTGTAGGTGGTACTTATGAGTTTATTATTAATCATTATCCGATTTGTAGTTGGCATGATATGAATAAAGGTAGATTCCATTTATTTGGACACGTTCACTTACCACCACACCAAAAATTAATGGGTGGTAGAAGCATGGATGTGGGTATGGATGGTAACAATTTAAAACCATACTATGCACTTGATGTTATCAGAATGTTATCAGGTAGGCCTGTCCAAGCAAATAGATTACCTTCCGACCATCACGAAGAACGATTAAAAAACGAACAATAATGGCAGATTGGGAAACAAAAATATTAGGTGAATTAGAAAGATACTTTAGGGAAACACCTAAAGAAGAAATCGATAGACGTGTCCAAGAAATAAATGACATGTATCCAGAAGATAATATGAAACAAAGAATATACTTAGATGATGTTAGAACACCAATTGATGAAGGGTGGGTTATAGTTAGAAACTATGACGAATTCGTTAATACAATTGAGCAAATTGGATTTGATAATATTGAATTAGTATCTTTAGATCATGATTTAGGAGAATCAGCTATGAAAGAATGGCATAACAACGTTTATCATAACTACGAATTAAACTACGATAACATCACTGAAAAAACAGGATATGATTGTGCTAAGTGGTTAGTTGATAAATGGATGGAAGGTAAAGATGTATTTGATGTTTATACTCATTCAGCAAACGCTATTGGCTCGGCAAATATAATGGGTTATATTAACAATTATAGACACATAAATCAATTACCACAAAACTGTGTTAGGGTACAAATTCAACATACAATATAAGTTATGAAAGAATTAATATTATTAAGAGGATTACCAGGTAGTGGTAAAACTACATTAGCTAATGTTATATTACTTTGGCCATCAACTGATCCATCTAATGCTTTATCTGCAGATCAATACTTTGAAGATGAAAAGGGTAATTACAATTTTGATGCTTCTAAATTAAAGCAAGCTCATGAGTGGTGTAAAAACCAATGTGAAAGACAAATGAAGTTAGATTATATGAGAATTGTAGTTGCAAATACATTTACACAAGGGTGGGAAATGGAAAACTATTTCAATTTAGCTAAAAAATATGGTTATCGAGTTCATTCCATTATAGTAGAGAATAGACATGAAGGTAAGAATGTACATGATGTGCCTGATGAGAAAATAGAACAAATGAGAAACAGATTTAAAATTATGTTATGATAAACAATATAGAAAAAATAAAACCACTACTCAACTTCGAAAATGAAGGTGATTTCTATATGTTATACGTTTTTAAACGTAAGAAGGATCAACCTGAAGGCGAAAAAGATAATCACCAATCAGTACGAACAATAAGATCATACTGTATTAAATCGATTGAGCAATTAGAAAAGCGATATGATGAAATAATGATGATGTGTGAGGTGTTTAAGGCAAGAGCATATATTCATGTTCAGAAACAAAACCATAAAGATGTATCATTAGAAATGATGGTAGCTTTAGCTCAAAAGATAAGAGACGGACAACATGAACAACAAGGACTATTTGATTCAGTTGTAGGTCAACTTAAAACACATGAGAAAAGATGGATTGTGGATGTAGATACTCATGATTTACATGTTATAGGAGAAATTTTAATTGCAATTCGTAACTGTAAGCCTAATGAAGGTGAAAATGGAAAACTGGAAGCAATGATTCCAACACCACAAGGAGTACATTTAATTACAAGTCGATTTGATGTTAAGGAATTTCAAAAACATTATCCTGAAGTAGACATTCAAAAGAAAAACCCAACATTATTATATTACCCAAATAGCTTAGGTGAAGTACAATTTAAATATACTAAATAAATACATAGAGGATGGATTGGTGGTTAAACAAGACCACCCATCTTTACCTTTATCAATATACAATTACTCTCGTACTTGTCAGTACGATAAGTTATGGGATGAAATAACTTTAGCATGTCGTGGATTAATCTTAGATAATGAAGGTAACGTTGTAGCAAGAGCATTTCCTAAATTCTTCAATATGGAAGAAATGGATTCAATTCCAAACGAACCATTTACTGTAACTGAAAAGTTAGATGGATCATTGGGTATTGCTTTTCATTATAATGGAGAATGGCATTTTGCATCTAAAGGATCATTCACATCAGAACAAGCTATTAAAGGTAAACAATTATTAGATAAGGAAAATATTAAGGAATTGATACCTATTTATACTTACTTATTTGAAATAATTTATCCTGAAAATAGAATTGTAGTTGATTATGGTAAGGATGAAAAATTAGTTTTGATTGGTGCAATTGAAACTACAACAGGAATTGAAGATGATATTTCAATTTATTTTCATTATGGTTACAATGTTGTAAAACAATATAATGGTGTAAGTGACTACAAAGCGTTGAAGCAAATGATTGATCCTAATCAAGAAGGATATGTTATTCGTTTTAGCTCAGGTATGAGAATGAAAATTAAAGGTGAAGAATATGTTCGTTTACATAGAATACTAACTAACTTCTCATCTAAGGACATTTGGGAATTAATGAGTAAGGGAGAAGATTTAGAACCATTCTTAGAACGAGTACCAGATGAATTTGATAAGTGGGTTAGAGACCAAATTAGATCATTTGAATATGGTAAATACAGTATTAGAGAGTACTGTGGTAAAATACATGATTACTTTAGATATGGTAAATACAATGATGTTGATCCTGAACCAACTAAAAAGGATTTCGCATTACACCTAGAAGCAGGCAATGTATTACCTGGACATCGTTCGGTATGCTTTGCAATGTGGGACGGAAAACCATATGACCACATCATTTGGAAACTAATGAAGCCAAAATATGAGAAGCCATTCTGGAGTAAAGAGGCAGAATAATGGTCGTATATTCATGTTATGAAAGATGATAAAGAATACTGGGACCGAGTTAAACAAGCATTCTATAAATCAGTAAAGGAAACGAGTTGGGGTGTACCTGAAGAACGTGTTAGTAGACGTAGAGGCCGTAAACCACAAGAACGAGTAGTAGTACAACGTGAAGAAAGACCAAAAGCAAAATTCTTTAACTTTAATTAAAATATAAAACATGAGTATAAGCATTGATATAGACATTGACGATATATTGTATGGGATGGGAACCTATGATAGAAAAGCATTATTTAAAGCAATGCAAGAGGATGGTTATATATCCGAACAATGTACTATTACTAAAGAGGGAAATGTTGAAGCGTCAGCACACGCTGAACGAAAGGCATTAGTTGAGAGTACAGATAACTTTAACCATGCATTGCAAATATTATTTAACAAGGGGTGGCAATTAACTAAAGAGGAAGAAGAATACATTATTAAATTATCAAAACGATTCTAACATGCAAAAAGAATTTATTCCTTATGAACAAGCATTAGAACTTAAAGAATTAGGTTTTAATGAAGAATGTCTAGGTTATCATAACATAGACCCATACCTCCCTAATCCTACATTTAACTTAGTTAAACCATTTGAACATGAATGGTGTTTACCAGCACCACTCTACCAACAAGCATTTAGATGGTTTAGAGAGAAGTATAAATGGAATCATAGTATTTTAACTAAGAGATTTCCTAATATTGAATATGGTTATCTTTTATGTGTTATGGAAGGTGAAGCCTCAGTATGGAATATATCTGGGTTCAATACCTACGAAGAAGCAGAACTTGCTTGTCTTAAAAAATTAATTGAAATAGCTAAAAATAAATAATATGAAAGAAAATTTTATAGAATTTAAGTCAATAAATGGTAATCGTGTTTTTGTAAATTATTTAATGATTACACATCTTGAAGAATTAAAACACAATGATATGACTAATATATATTATTTAGGAGGTGGTGAAAATACGATAGATTTAAAAATAGAACTAGTTGTAGAAAAATTAATTGAAATAGCTAAAAACAAATAACCTATGAAGTGGAAACATAAGCAAACAGGATGGTTAGCACAAACCAGATATTATCAACTCTTACAAGAGGGAGTAATTGTTAATTATAAAGTTGGTAATAAAGAGACATTAATTACATTACCAATAGAATTAGTACAAGCCGATGAAAATTGGGAGGAAATACCTGACGATAGATGGTTAGGTCTTAAATTATCAGCTAAAGAATTTATGGAAGCATTTGCTATGACTATTGATCCAGGAGGTAATAACCACGATTCACTTGTTGTTAAGATGTTAGTTGACAGAATGCATGTATCTAAAAATATATAATATGTTAAAAACTTTATTACCTTGGATTAAAGATAGAATTAAAATTGATGGATTGAGTGAAGGTGGATATGAAGTATTTACAGTACCAACTCAACACTTTCATGTTAATAGTTTAGATGAAATAACACCTGAACGATTTGAGTTTGAAGTTGAGAAACGAGCTAAATGTGAAGAAATGATTAGAGAATATTTAAAAAATAAAAATTAATAATATGGATAAATATCAAGCATTAGGTAATAACCTATTCGGATTTGAATTATTCGAAGAAATATTTAAAGTAATTAACGAACGTGGATATAATAGTAACGAACAAATGTTTAAAGCAGGTGTAGCAAGCGCTGAAGCCGCTGTTAGACGTTTACGTGAAGAATATTATACCACAATAAAAGAACAATTAGATGAACAAGAATCAAAATAGAGATAACTCATTTGAAGCGTTTGCTTTAATATGTTTAATCGTAACAGTTGTATCATTATCAATAAATGAATTAGTAATATGGTTATCAAAATAAAAGAATTTGGATTGATGTTTATCATCCAAGTAGTAAGTTATAGTTTACTATGTATAAACTTTAGAGCAGTAGCTCAAGCACATTACTTTTGGGCTTCAATATCCGACTTTGCAATTGCAACTTTAGGTTACTTCGTGTTAAAACATTTAGCTACAAGTGCAAGTACAGTTCACCAATGGTTAGGTTATTCATTAGGTGGTGTTGTAGGAAGTTTAGTTGGCATATGGTTATCTACTGTAATGTTAGGGGGATAGATATTTATAGACATGAAAAAATGTCTATTAGCCCTATTCGTATTAATTAGTTTCGCTGCTTCGTCTCAAGATGTAGTTGCATTAACTCACAAAGCGTATACAACGCATTATAGTAAATCTAAACATTACCCTGTAATGGTGGAATGGTGGATTACTAAGAACGCATTAACATGTCCTGTTAAAGTAAAACGTGGTGATAAATTTATCGCCGATCCAAAATTACCAAATGAAACAAATCTTCAAGCAGATTATACAGGCGCTGGATTCGATCGCGGGCATAATATGCCTGCAGCTGATGTTGTATGTGATCAAGTAGCTAATGAACAATCATTTTACTTTAGCAACATGACTGCTCAATACCCAGCTTTAAATCGTGGTGATTGGAAAACATTAGAGATGTTATCTCGTACACTAGCATTAGAAAGTGATTCAGTTAAAGTGTGGTGTGGTTCAGTAGGTGTAGCTAAAAAAATAGGTACAACTTCAGTTCCAACACAATGTTGGAAAGTGATTTATGTTAAGAAGAATAAAGAATACATGGCATTCTTATTCGACAATAACACTACTAAAGCAGACGGTATTAACAATAATAAAGTCGACCTGATCGACATTGAGAAGCTTACTGGATTCAAATTCAAGTAGGCAAGGCTATGGTCATATATTCACGTTATAAAATTATCAGATATGACAGCAGAATTAATAACTAAATGTTTCGAAATTGAAAACTGGACACGTTCATTAACGATGCGAGGTATGGATAGGGAAGAAATCGTATATAAGATAGACGATATGTATGAACCTGAAACAATGGAAGAAATGGAGGCGTATAGTGAGGCAATTGCATATGCACGTTTAGGTGTCCTGAATTAATTTGGATGGCAGGGTCTAGGTCGTAGATTTAAGTATAATAAGAAATTAAAATAAAAGTTATGAGTTACAACATTGAACAAATTAAGGCAATAGCGCCGTCAGTATTTACAACTGAAAAAGCTGCACATTTAACGGATAAATACATCCAAACTCCTACCATTCGAGTAGTAGAAGATTTAATGAATTTAGGTTGGGAAGTTACTAAAGTACAAGAGGTTAAGTCTCGTAAGTATAAAGGCTTCCAAAAACATTTAATTATGTTTCAACACCCAGAAATCATGATTAATGGTACTGGTGGAGATAACTCATGTCCTCAAATATTACTTACCAATTCACATGATGGTAAAGCCGCATTCAACTTTAGAGTTGGTATCTTTAGATTCGTATGTAGTAATGGATTAGTAATTAGCGATGCTGATTTTGGAGTAATGTCTATTAGACACGTAAATTATACCTTCGGTTCATTGCAAGTTAAGGTAAATGAAATGATTTCTAAATTACCTGGATTGGTTAAGAAAATTAATCAATTTAAAACTAAAGTGTTAACTGAACCTCAAATGGAAGATTTCGCTACTAAAGCGGCTGCATTGAGAACTAAAAAGTCAGTTAATA